>Ga0137409_10008355_pt1 | contig 10571 bp, 8 predicted proteins | sample CZODoug1_16funga_FD_122059 | JGI IMG/M metagenome (GOLD analysis project Ga0137409, IMG submission 122059) | Vadose zone soil fungal communities from Angelo Coast Range Reserve, California, USA - CZODoug1_16fungal (Hybrid Assembly) | ecosystem: Environmental > Terrestrial > Soil > Vadose zone... | reverse complement strand
TCGAAGGCCAAGCCGAGCAAGCTCGGCCTGGCGGTGCGTCCGCTGACCGAGGAGGAGCGCAAACAGATCGAAGCCGAGGGCGGGCTGCTCGTGGAGCAATCCGAAGGCCCCGCTGCTCGGGCGGGCGTCCAAGTGGGCGACGTAATTCTCGCCTTCAACAACCAGCCCGTGAAAAGCGTGGACCAGCTGCGCCGCCTGGTGGACCGTTCGCGCGGCAGCGTAGCGCTCCTGATACAGCGCGAGGGCAACAAGATCTACGTGCCGATCCGGCTCAGTTGATCGGTCCTGACTCAATCGAAACCGCGCCCTTCGAGGCGCGGTTTTTTTTCGTCTTCGAGAAGCGCCGCGGCTGCTAGAATCGGCCGGACTCCGAGGAGGACGCCATGGCCGCACCCCGATCTCTCCAGTTCGACACGCTCAGCCTGCACGCGGGCCAGAGGCCCGACCCGGTCACCGGAGCGCGCGCGGTTCCGATCTATTTCACCACGTCCTTCGTGTTCCGCGACGCGGACCACGCGGCGGCGCTCTTCAACATGGAGCGCGGCGGGCACGTCTACTCGCGTATCTCCAATCCCACCAACGCGGTGCTCGAGGAGCGCGTGGCGGCGCTGGAAGGCGGCGTCGGAGCGATCGCGACCGCGAGCGGCCAGGCCGCGCTGCATCTGGCGGTGGCGACGATCGCGGGCGCGGGCTCGCACGTGGTCGCATCGCGCGCCCTCTACGGCGGCTCGCACAATCTGCTCTCCTATACTCTGCCGCGCTTCGGCATCGAAACCACGTTCGTAGCTCCGCGCGATCTCGCCGCCTGGAAAAAGGCGATCCGGCCGAACACCAAGCTTCTTTTCGGCGAGACCCTCGGCAACCCCGGGCTGGACGTGCTCGACATTCCCTCGGTCTCCGCGATCGCGCACGCCGCGAAGCTGCCGCTCCTGGTGGATGCCACCTTCACCACGCCTTACCTCCTCAAGCCCTTCGACCACGGCGCCGATCTCGTGTATCACTCGGCCACCAAGTTCCTCGGCGGTCACGGCGTGGCGATCGGCGGCGTGCTCGTGGACGGCGGCACGTTCGACTGGGAAGCCTCGGGGAAATTTCCGGAGCTGACCGAGCCCTACGCGGGCTTCCACGGAATGGATTTCCAGGAGGAGTCCACCGTTGCGGCCTTCCTCCTGCGCGCGCGGCGCGAAGGCCTGCGGGACTTCGGCGCCTGCATAAGCCCAGCGAGCTCTTTCCAGATTCTCCAGGGTATCGAGACGCTGCCGCTGCGCATGCAACGCCATGTAGAGAACACGCGCAAGGCGGTCGAATTCCTAAGCAAGCAGACCGCAGTCGAATCCATCGCCTATCCCGAGCTGCCTTCGCATCCGGACCATGAACTGGCGAAGAAGCTCCTCCCCCGCGGCTGTGGCGCCGTGTTCAGCTTCGATTTGAAGGGCGACAGGGCCGCCGGCCGGCGCTTTATCGAGGCGCTGAGAGTTTTTTCGCACCTCGCCAACGTCGGCGACGCGAAGTCGCTGGTGATTCACCCGGCGAGCACCACGCACTTCCGCATGAGCGACGCGGCGCTCGCCGAAGCGGGCATCGGCCCGGGCACGATCCGCCTGTCGATCGGCCTCGAGGATCCGGACGATCTGATCGAGGATCTTTCGCGTGCCTTGAGAGCCGCGAAGGGCTGAAGATGGACCTTCGAGTCGCCGGCAATGCCGCCTACGTCTATACCGGCGGGAAAGCCTTCGACCCGAAGCTGCCCGCGGTGGTGTTCATCCACGGCGGAGAACAAGACCATAGCGTCTGGGCGCTGCAGTCGCGCTATTTCGCGCACCACGGTTACGCCGTGCTCGCGGTCGATCTGCCCGGGCACGGCAGGAGCGGCGGCGCGCCGCTCGCGAGCATCGATGACATGGCCGGCTGGATCGTTGCCCTACTCGATGCGGCCAAGGCGAGCACGGCGGCCCTGGTCGGCCACAGCATGGGATCGCTCGCCGCGCTCGAATGCGCCGCACGGCATCCGCAGCGCATCAGCCGCATCGCCCTGCTCGGAACAGCCTTTCCGATGCGCGTCTCTCCCGATCTCCTGCAAGCGACGAAGAACCGGGAATCCGATGCCCACGGCATGATCAACACCTGGTCTCACTCCGCCTACGCGCACTATCCGAGCAATCCGGGGCCCGGATTCTGGGTGATCGGCGCGAACCTGCGGCTGATGCAGCGGCAGAGGCCGGGGGCGCTGCACGCCGACTTCGCCGCCTGCGACGGATACCGAACGGGATTCGAGCGCGCCGCGCAGGTGAAATGCCCCGCGCTGTTCCTGCTCGGTGCGCGCGATGCGATGACCCCCGCCCGCGCCGGACGGGACCTCGCCCGGGCGGTCCCGGATTCGACCGTCGTGACTCTGGATTCCGCCGGCCACAACCTGATGGGCGAAAAGCCCGATGAAGTTCTCGATGCCTTGGTCGAATTTCTCCGCGCCTAGGCTGCGGTACACTTCGCGCATGGCTGCGCGATGCATGGTTCTCGCTCTTCCGCTGATAGTTCCACTTGCGGCCTTCGCCCAGACCGCTCTGCCGGACTACGCGTGGATCGGCGCAGGCGTGCGCACGCGCCCCGCGTACGACGGCTCGGGCGCGCAGCGAACCGATTTGATTCCGACGGTGAGATATTACGGAAAACCCTGGTTCGCGCGCACCACCCAGGGCATCCTCGAGGGCGGCGCCAGGATGGAGCTCGCGCAAGGCCTCAATGTCGGGGCGCAGCTCGCCTACGAAGGGGGACGCCTCGCGAGCGAATCGGATTTCCTCAGGAGCAACAACGTCCCGGACATCAAACCCGGCGCTTCGGTCGGCCTGCACGTCGAATGGGACCAGAAGCTCGGCCCCGCGCCGGTCACGCTGCTCGCGCGCTGGCGCCACTTCGTCGACAGCGATCGCGGCGCGCAGGCGGACCTGCGCTTCACTGCGATCGTTTTCGGAGGCGGCGCGATCACCGCCGCCGTATTTGTCCAGGGGACCTGGGCCAATTCGAAATCGAACCAGTCGTTCTACGGCATGGCGGGCAGCGGCCCCCTGTATACGAGCGGCGGATTGCTCTGGGGCGTCGATCTCAGCCGCGAATGGATCGTGGTCGGCAATCTGGAGGCGCGGCGGCTGCACGGCGACGCCGCGCGCAGTCCTCTCGCGGAACGCACATCGAACCACTACGCCAGCGCGAGCCTGGCGTACCGGTTTTGACGCGAGGGCGATATGGTCGACGACCTGGCGCACACGCTGCTGCCCCAAGGCTCCTTCCTGATCCCTTTCCTGAACGCGACAGGCATCTACGCAATCCGGTACGTGCTGCTTGCCGGCATCGCTTTCCTCGTATGGTATGGAAGACGGCCCCACGGGAAGATTCAGAGCGCGATGCCGCGCGGGGCGCAAATCCGGCGCGAGATCGCCTACTCGGCGATCGCGGTTCTCGTCTTCGGCCTCGTCATCGGGGTGATCTCCGGCTACGGCATCGCGCCCTACACGCTCGTCTATTTGGACGTCGCCCGATACGGCTGGGCGTATTTCTGGCTCAGCATCCCGCTCGTGATCCTCGCACACGATACCTACTTCTACTGGACGCACCGGCTGATGCATACGCCGGCGCTGTTCCGGATCTTTCACGGCGTGCACCACCTTTCGAGAAATCCCACGCCGTGGACCGCGTACGCGTTTCACCCGCTGGAATCGGTCGTCCAGGCGCTCGGGCTGGTGCTGATCATCTTCATCATTCCTTTGCATCCGACGGCGCTGCTGATCTTCCACACGATTTCGACTGCGATCAACGTGTACGGGCACCTGGGCTACGAGCTTTACCCGAGAGGCTCGGCGCAGCATCCGCTGGGCCGCTGGATCAACACCTCGGTCGCCCACAACGCCCACCACGAGAAAGCGCGCCACAATTTCGGCTTCTATTTCCTGTTCTGGGACCGCTGGATGGGAACGCTCGATCCCTCCTACGAAGCGAAATACCGCGAGAGCTTCGCGGCGAGACTGGCTTCCTAGTCGCGCAGCACGAGCAGCACCGGCTGATGGTCCGAGGCGTCGGTCGCGCCGTTGACGACCACGTCGCCGACGCGGTGAGCCAAGTCTTCCGTGACGAAAATGAAATCGCACGCGAGGGACGGCCCCGGCCACTGCAGCTTGTCGTGCACGCCGATCGTGGGCGCGTGCGCTTTTCCCGGATGGCGCAGCTGCCACGCGTCGCGGTAGGCGGGAACGCCGGGAGCGAGGGGGGATTGCAGGCGAGCGTGCAGCGCATCCTCCGGCGGAAAATTGAAGTCCGCCGTGAGAACGCCCGAAGCAGGTCGAGGCATCGTTCGAAACGGACCCTCCTTTGCCGGCACCGGCGCAGCGGCGTGGCCCGCAGCCTCGATCTGCAGCTCGCGCAACGCCTCGACCTGCGCCGCGCGCTGCTTCGCCGAGTAGTACTCGAGGTGCGTCGTCGTCACGCGCAGCGGGCCGGAACGGGTATCGAGCACGACTTCGACGGCCGAGCGCTGCATGCTCGGCACCGACGGATCCGCCGGCCAGGGCAGCAGGCGCCGGAACGCCTGCAGGACAGGAAGGCGGGTGACGATCGCGTTGCCGAATTCGCGCCGGTCGCCTTGCGGCGCCCGTACATCCGTGGCCACGCCTTTCACGACGGTGTAGCGCGGGAACAACCGCGCGAGCGCCGCGTACTGGTCCTCGCCCGAGCTTCCCGCAAGGTCGGGATAGTTGCTCGCGATCTCCTGCAGGCACAGCACGTCGAAATCGGCCATCTCCCTCGCGACCCTGGCGATGCGCGCCGGGTCGACCCTGCCGTCGCAGCCGCGGCACCACTGGATGTTCCAGCTGATGAGCTTCATACGATTACTAACGCGAAAGGCCGGCAAACGCCGGCCTTTCGCTGCAGCGATGAAGCGAAGGGCTACTTCACATCGACCCTGATGAGCTGAGCCTCATCTGTGCCGCTCTTGTTGTCGAACGTCACGATCATCAGACCCAGTGCCGGCGTGAGCACCGACTCGGCCGAGTTCACCGAAATGACGGTGGTCGCGTCGGTCGCTCCCGGCGCCACTGTGACGAAACCGCCCTGGCTGATCGAGCTCGACCAGGCGTTGTACTTCGCCGAGCCGGCGACCACCTTGCTCCCGCCGTTGGCGAGATCGAAGCTCTCCGCATGGTAGGTGAGGCGCGGATTCGTCAACTTCGAAAGGCAAGGCTCGTTGACGCGGCAAAGCTGCGTTGACAGCACCGGCAGAAGCGCTGTCGAGCTGTCGGTCGGGGCGGAGGCCAGGAAGGCGATGCTTGCTCCGGGGGAGCGCTTGCTGAACACGAAGCTTCCCATCACGCCGTTGAAGGCCCCGAGCTGCACTGCGCCCTGGTCGATGCCGACGATGACGTAGTCGTCGAAGCCATCGCCGTCCACGTCGACAAAGATGTCGAATTCGTTCGTCGACGCGTTCGACCAGCGGTTGAAGGTGTTGACGGCAAAGACCAGCAGCTGTCTCGTCGGGTTGGGTGAGCTCGGGAACGGGAACGATTGAACGCCGATCGCGCGCACGTCGTTGGACGCCTTACCGGTGTTATCGCCTTCTCCGTCGCTCTCCGAGTCATCGCCGCTGATTCTCTTGTCCACGATGCCCCAGGCGTAGAAATCCGCATCGCCGGAGATCCCGCGGCGCTTGTTGGTCACGGTCGCGATCGTCGACGGGTTCGTACCCCTCAGCCTTCCGATGGAAGTTGAAACGTCGGATAGCGGCCTGGGCACCAGGTAGTAAGGCACGCGCAGCGCGACGCCGGCGTTGTCCGACGCGCTTGCCGGCGTGATCTCGATAAGGCCCGCCACGTCGTGGAAGGCCTCCGAGGCGCCTGCGTCCGCGGCGGGGACATCGAGCGTCACGCTGACTTCGGTTTGGCCGTGGGCCGGGACCCGCACCGAGGTTCGACTCAGGCTCACGGTGTGCGGGCTGCCGGACGCGGCCGCCTGCGCTACAGTGAAGATCGCATCCGCAGAGCCGTGGTTGCGCAGAGAGATGTCCTTCGTCCTGCGGAACCTGTCATTGAACTCCGCGAAGCCGAAGTTGAGAGAGGCGCCGAACCTCTGGCCTTCGGTGCGCGCAACCACCTGGGTCGCGGTCGAGCTCGCCGCTTGGGCAAGTCCCGTTCCGCCGACGCGCGTGCTATAGCCGGCCACGCCCGAGGGACGGCCGGTATTGACGATCGCCGCCTTGATGTCCCCGACTTTCCAGGTCGGATGGGCCTGGCGCGTGAGCGCCGCGACTCCGGCGACGTGAGGCGAGGCCATCGAAGTACCGGAGATCGTCGCCGCTCCGTTGCCGGTGCCGATGCCCGTCGAAATGATGCTGACGCCCGGCGCGGTGACGTCCGGCTTCAGACCGCTGTCCCCGGTGCGCGGCCCACCCGAGGTAAAGCTGGCGAATCCGGTGAAGTTCGGGTTCGCGATGGACGTCGCGGCGACGGTTGTCGCGGTGCCGTCCGCGGCAGCGCGCAGCTTTGCTCCGTCCGACGAGGCGGTGGTCGCGGGTCCCTTTACGCCGAGAAACGGAATCATCACGGTGAAAAGCGTGCCATCGTCAGGGTTTGATGTAATCGGCCCTTCGATCGGCGGGAATCCGGCCGCGTTGTTCACCATCACCACTGCCGCGGCGCCGGCCTGCTGGCCGAAAATCGCCTTCGCGACGCGGGCGCAGACGCCCCGATTCACGACAGCGATCGTGTTTGACGGCAGCGGGCCGCCGAAATCAGCGACACTGCAGCCCAGCGATTCGTTCCTGGAGGTGGTCGCCGGATTATCCTTGATGATCTTGATATTGAACGTCGCCGTACCGGACAACGCGAACTCGTTGGCATTGACCGCGGTAATCGTCGTGCCCGAGAAGGTGAGCGTCGCGCCCGGGAAGCTCGGGTACGGATCGTTCGCCGCCACCGAGATGGCGCCTACCGCGGTTGCCGGCGAGCCGGTCATGTACGGGCTGAAGCCGCTGTTGCCGGCCGATGCGACGACGATGACGCCGGCCTTCGCGGCGTTCGTCGACGCCACGGCGGACGGATCGTCCTTCGAGCCGAACGGCGAGCCGAGCGACATGTTGATGACGTCCATGTCGTTGTCGACCGCCCAGTCGATGGCGTCGACGGTGACGTCGGTAGAGCCCTCGCAGCCGAACACGCGCACCGCGTAGAGCTCCGCTTTCGGCGCAACGCCCGGGCCGATTTTGAAGTTGCCCGGCGTCGCGAGCGTCGCCGCGTTGTAAGGGCCGGTGTAGGTCGCGCCTGCCGAGGTGATCCCGGAGCCGGCGGCAGTTCCTGCGACGTGCGAGCCGTGGCCGTTGCAGTCGAGCGGATTGAGGTCGGGAACCGGGGTCAGCTTCGGGTTCGGGGTTTTTCCGTCCGCAAGGAACGGGGGCGCCGAGGCATTGTAATCGTCGCCGACGAGATCGATGCCGCCTTTGATGCGCGGCGCCGCCGGCCCGAACAGGGCCGCATCGGCCGGCAGCGTGCTCGTGGCGGCGGCCGCCTGGAACGCCGCCTTCGTGCCCGGGCCGCCGAAATTGGCGTGCGTATAGTCGATACCGGTGTCGATAACCGCGATCTTCACGCCTTCGCCGTGCAGCCCGAGGTTTTGCCATACGGCCGGGGCGCCGACGAGCGGCACGCCGCGGATATTGTCCGGCTTCATGAGCTGCAGCGGCCGGACCGCGACGACGCCGGGCAGCGCGGCGAGCTCTTTCACCCTGTCCCCGGCGATGCGAACCTTGATGCCGTTGTAGGCCGCGCGGTAGTTGGCGACGACGGTGCCGCCGAGGCTTTCGATGCCGCCGCGCATGCCGTCATGCTGGCTCTTGAGCTCGCCCTTGATGCGCTCCTTCTCGTCCCGGTCGAGCCTGCGGCCGGCGTTAGCTTGCTGTTCTGCAACGGAATCTCCGGCAAGCTGCACCACGACCGTGACGGGTGCTTTACTTATGCCCAGCGGCGTAAATACCGGCGTCACGAGGCTGGCGCCATCGCTCACGGCCTCCGGGCGCACTGCGCCCGAGTTCGAGCTTTCCAGAATGCCGAAAACAAGCGCCAGCGCCGCAACGGCGCGAACTGATCCGAATCGCATATCCCCTCTCCCCAGATGTGATAAGAAATTCAACGGCAAATAATGCACCGGACGCACGAAGCAGGTCAAGCGCCGCCACGTTTCTTGCGCTCAGGTGATGTTGGAATAACCGGGGCCGATGAAGTGTATAGGCTCCCAATAGTCCGTAGTGATCATCTGCTGCGCTCGCTGAAACGTTTGTTACTATTATGATTTCTCATGATGGGATATTGACAGGGCGGGCGGTGAAAGAAAATCTTCCCGGCAGCGCCCTGCGGGCGGGATGCGCGTGCGTCGCGTTCGCGCTCGCGCAAGCGGCGTCCGCCCAGCGCCTGCCGCTCGAGCGCATCAAGCTTCCGCCCGGCTTCGAGATCAGCGTCTTCGCCGACGAAGTTCCGGAGGCGCGTTCGCTCGCGCTGGGCAAAGGCAACGTGCTCTTCGTCGGCACGCGCGCCGATCGCGTGTATGCCGTGCGCTATCGCGAAGCGAAGGCCGTGCAGATCATCACGCTCGCCTCGGGCCTCAGGATGCCGAACGGCGTGGCGCTGCGCGACGGCGCGCTCTATGTCGCGGAAGTGAACCGCATCCTGCGCTTCGACGCTATCGAGGGGCGGCTCGACGCGCCGCCGAAGCCCGTGGTCGTCACCGACCGCTATCCCCGCGAAACTCACCACGGCTGGAAGTTCATCCGCTTCGGCCCCGACGGCCGGCTGTACGTGCCGGTCGGCGCGCCGTGCAACGTCTGCGATCCGGATCCAGCGCGCTACGCGCTCATCTCCCGGATCCAGCCCGACGGGTCGGGCTACGAGGTGTTCGCGCGCGGCGTGCGCAACTCGGTGGGATTCGACTGGGACCCGCGCACCAAGGAATTGTGGTTCACCGACAACGGCCGCGACATGCTGGGCGACGATCTGCCCTCGGACGAGCTGAACCACGCGCCCAAACCCGGGATGCACTTCGGCTACCCCTATTGCCATCAGGGCGACACCGCCGACCCGGAATTCGGGCGCAAGCGCGCGTGTCCGGAATTCGCGCCGCCCGCCGTGAAACTGGGGGCCCACGTCGCCTCGCTCGGCATGCGCTTCTACGCCGGCGCGAGCTTTCCGCCCGAGTACCGCAACAACATCTTCATCGCCGAGCACGGCTCATGGAACCGCTCGAAGAAAATCGGCTACCGCGTCGCGCGCGTGGTCGTCGAAGGCGGGCGCGTGCTGAAGCACGAAGTGTTCGCCGAGGGCTGGCTGCAAGGTGAATCGGCCTGGGGCCGGCCGGTCGACGTCGAGGTCATGCCCGACGGATCGCTGCTCGTTTCCGACGATCGCGCGGGGGTGATTTACCGCATCGCGTATCGGGGGCGCTAGAGTCCTGCAGAAATCACTTGGCCTACTGAATGTTTCCGCGTCCGCTGGCCCGGTAAACAAAGTTTGGCTGAATGGACTTAATCTGCGCGTTCTGACCGCGCAGCTCTTCCAGCTTGGCTGGTCCCGGATCCTCGGTGAGTCTCACGAGAAAGAGGTTGCGCCCTAGTTGTTGAGTGCCCTTAATCCCGAAACGCCCGTAGAGGTCGGCGATGGCCTTAACATCGGCTCCCGCGGCGAGCGTGACGAGATACTCCCCCGGCACCCGGGTCTGACGCGACGAAAGGTCCATGGGTTTCGGCGCAGGGTCGCTCGGCGTCTGGCTGCAGGCAGACCCCGCAACTAAACTCGCCGCAGCCACCACAAGTCCGATGCGCCGCCCCCTCCTCCAGCATCGCATGCCGCCCCCTATTGCACCGTAGCCATCAGGCCCGTGGGCGGATTGATGTACGCCAGCGACGACATGACATCGACCGCCTTGCCGGTGGTGGTTTTGCCGGCCAGGGCTGCGACGGACCTGCCGCCGTTCTTGATGGCGTTGACGGTATCGGCATAAGTGAACTGCGGGTTGTAGGCGCGCAACATCGCGGCGAGCCCCGCGACCTCGGGAGAGGCCATGGAGGTGCCGTTCTCGATTTGATAGGTGTTTGTCGTGAGTGTCACTGTCGAGATTGAGAATTGGGTAATACCGATACCGAAATCGCCGGGCGTGCTCGGGCCGGTCGCAAGCTTGAAACCGATAAGGCAATTCACGTGCCCCGCGCAGGGGCTGATATCCAGGTGAAAGGGCTTTACAGAACCGGTGGTAGGGGCGGCATGGAAGGGACCGGGAATACTTCCCGTTAAGGGTCCTGCGGCGAAGGGGTTAGCGCCGTTCGGATCCGCCCCCACTACAAAATTGTCCCCGTTATTGGCAAGATTGATCGCGACGCTGAAATTCAAGACCACGGCGTTGACCGCGGAGGTATTGAACCCTTTGGTCGCAGCGTCGTTCAGGTTGGCCACGTACTTGGCAACAGTAAAAGGTGTGGGATCAACCAGAAAATCGTGGGTGTTGTTGATCACGTGAGTCCAGCCGCCACTGATCGTCCAAGTCGTCAG
>Ga0137409_10008354_pt1 | contig 10573 bp, 10 predicted proteins | sample CZODoug1_16funga_FD_122059 | JGI IMG/M metagenome (GOLD analysis project Ga0137409, IMG submission 122059) | Vadose zone soil fungal communities from Angelo Coast Range Reserve, California, USA - CZODoug1_16fungal (Hybrid Assembly) | ecosystem: Environmental > Terrestrial > Soil > Vadose zone... | reverse complement strand
CTGTATAATCGTCCAGCGAGCCTAGATGCTTGTCCACGGCATAGAAATCCACGGCGCCGTAGCCGTGGTAATCCTCGGTGGCTCCGTTCTTTACGACGGGCGTTAGCCAGAGCGACGTGACGCCGAGATCCTGCAGATAGGAAAGATGATCCCGCACGCCGCGGAGGTCGCCGCCGTGCCAGGCGCGCGGTTTCGAGCGGTCATGCGAACCGGGAAATTCTGCGGGCTCGTCGTTGGTGGGGGCGCCGTTTGCGAAACGGTCCGGCATGATTAGGTAAAGCACATCGTCCTGCGAAAGGCCGTGGAACCTTGTGGCGGCTGGTGCCCGCGCGGCGAGCGGAAGCTCAAACGTGGTTTTTCCATTGGGCGTCACGATGCGGCAGACGAGCGTGCCGGAGCGCGCGTTTGTGGAGAATTTCAACCAGACAAAAAGATAATCACCCTGATGCGAGGCTTGCGTGCGCGAGATGACGACTTCGGGAATGTTGCACGTGAGCTGGGTTGCCTGGAGGTCGTGGCCGGAAAGAAGAAGCATCAGGTCCGGAGTGAGATTGAGCCACCAATTTGGCGGCTCAATTTTTGTGACCGTGGGAGCGTGATTTGAAACTTCTTGCGCGAACGCCGGAGAAGAAAAAGCGAGCGCTGCGAAAAGAAGAGCGCAGATGACCCGGCGAGGCTTTGCCAAATTCATTTTGATTCCGTGGAAGGAACAAAACGTAATTTACCGAACGCAGTGGGAACGTGGAAATTCGGCTCGGGAGTATTCGTTGGGCGCCAGGATGAGTAGAAACGCGGTTCGGAAGCGCCTTCCACGCGGAAGAAATTGACGCGCCATATCGAAGAAGAGTCAAAGTGCAGTGCGAGGCTGCGCAGAGGAATGGCGAGCTCGGCCGTCCAGACTCTTGCTTTTTCATCAATATGTGTACGGCATTTCATTCCTGTGTGTGGGTCGGAACGCTCGCCGTGTTCGATGTCGAGGTCGATCCAGTATCCGTTTGGGCTGACTTCAAATTCGAAATAGTTACCGGGATAGGTGGGATCGGGCTGGAGAAAAACTTCGACCACGTCGCGGTCCCAAAGATGGTCGCGGCGGCCGGAAGAGTCGGCGTCTGGAAAAACGGTAAGGACGCGAAAGCGCGAGCGGTAATGAAGAAAAAGAGTTTCGGGCGTCCAGAGCAGGCGCGCTTGCGTTTCGCGTTCGGGATCGGGGTTTTTCCCCCGCCAATCGGTGTTGAACACGATGGGTTTTGCCAAGTCCCAGGCGGCGGAAGGAGGATAACCATCCGGCGCTAGAGCTTGTGAGAGATGCGAAACGTTGACCGTATCCGAAGGTATCATCGCGCCCAGCACGGAAAACAAAAATAACGGAGATATGGCGAGAACTGCCGCGTGTGTTTGCCGGGAAAAACAAAATACAAGGGCGATGGCGCCAACAGCGAGCAATGCAACATAAGCGAATTTTTCGGCTGCCATGCCGTATTCTCCAAACCGTGAGCCGCGGACAAGAATAACTGGAAAGAGCCGCGGAAATCGAAGGAAAACGAGAAGGGGAGCAGCAGCGGCGATGAGGGCAAAGACTCTTTGCGCACGCGCGGCAAAGCGAGAAAACGGCGGAAAAGCGGCACATGCTAGCATCGAACAGACTCGACCGAACGTGACAATCGGGCCCGCGAGGAGATTTCTCCATGGTGGAAACGGCAAATCCGGAAGATTTTTCGACTCGGCAGAAGAAGCGGCGCCTGGAGGACTTTGAATTTTTGAAGGTGCGCCTCGAAGGCAGCGTTGCGCGCATGACGCTGAATCGGCCGGAGCACAACCTCTTGAATGAGCCTATGCTGCGGGAAATGGCGGACGCGATTGACTTGGTTGGCCAGAAGGACGAAATCAAGCTGATCGTGCTGGATTCAGCGTGCAAGGTTTTTTGTGGCGGGATTGAAGTTGGAGAGTATACGTCGCAGCGCGTGTTTCAAATGCTGGACGCATTTCATTCCGCGTTTTCGGGAATTTTGGAGACCGCGAAGCCAGTGGTTTGCGTTGTGAATGGGCCCGCGATCGGTGGCGGCGCGGAACTTGCCGCGTTTGGAGATTTGGTGATTGCGACGCCCAAAGCGAGGTTTGCGCAACCGGAGATTTCGATTGGAGTTTTTCCACCGCTTGCTTCGACAATTTTGCCGTATCTGGTGGGACCGAAAACGGCTTTGGAGCTGGTTCTGACTGGCGAGCCTGTCACGGCGGAACGCGCGTTGGAAATAGGGCTCATAAACAGATTGGTGCCGGAAGCGCAGCTGGAAAAAACGGTGAATGATTTGATCGCGCGAATTACGGCCCACTCCGGGCCGGTGCTGACGATGGCGAAAAAAGCGATTCTGAGCGGAATGGGACTTTCGCTGAAAGACGGCCTGAAGCAATCCATGAATATTTTCTTGAACGAACTCTATCGTCTTGAGGATTCGCAGGAAGGTTTGCACGCTTTAGTGGAGAAGCGGAAGCCGAATTGGAAAAACCGGTAGAGATTTCCTTAACCCCCGACCCCGTCGCGCGAAAACGGCCCGACGCAACTTTTCGCGGTTCGATCAAATCTAACTAAGCGCGAGTGGCCCAGGTGTGTAACAAGGGGAAAGAATGAAGAAGCGGGCCGTGCTTGCATTATTTGGATTGTTGCTCCCGAACAAGGGGAGCGCGAAGGCGCAGCAGCACCGGATTGAAATCACTCCGTTCGTCGGATATGAAACTAGCGGATCGTATCCCATCCAGACATCCTTCACCGTGGACCGGCTGAGAGCGGACGGAAACGTCAGTTTTGGAACATTTCTAAATTATTCTCTTACACCGTACTTCGAACCGGAATTTTTGTGGGTGCACAATCCTTCCTCGTTCAGCCAGCGAGATGCGTTCACCGGCGTCTACAGCAAGGCGTTCAACTCGCAAATCGATCAGTTTCAGTTTGGGGGAAGTTTCTTGTTCCGAAGCCCACATGCAAAGTTGCGGCCTTATTTCGGAGCTGGCCTGGGGTTCACACACGATGCCAACAGCGGAAAGAATCCGAACCGGACGGCGTTCGGTTATAGCCTTGGGGGCGGCGCGAAATACTACGCGACACGGCATCTCGGATTCCGGTTTGATGCGAGATTCCTGCCGACTTACGGAAGCAGCAGCCCGGGACTTGTGTGCGACCCGTTCGGCTTTTGCTACACAGCGCGAGTGCACCATTACCTGAATCGTGGCAATTTCAGCGTGGGCATCATTTTGCGGCCGTGAATACGAAGGTTTGACAGCATGCGGCTCGGAGCTTAGACTCAGACTTCACATTTGAGCTGGCCGGCAGATTCAAATGACCGGTTTGTAAGCATGGGAAGCGGGGAAGGCCGTGAGATTCGGCCGCGGTCCCGCCACTGTAATCGGCTGAAAAGCCGTAAGCCAGGCTACCCTCCCTGCTGCGGATGGCGAAACTCTTCGCGAGAAAGAGAATCGCAATAAGCCCTACGGGATCTCGTAGGGCTTTTTGTTTTGCATAAAATAGAGATTTGCGAATTTCCGTCGGATACAAAATGAAGGACGGCGTTCTTAGAAACGAAAAACAATTGTTGCGCGCGGCGCTAGCGATGCTGTTTGTTGCGGCTTCGTTTGCGATTTCCTTACAGGCGCGCTCGCAGGGGAGTGCGGCGCCAGCATCGCGCGAGTTCACGGATGAAGTTGGACGCACTGTCCGAATTCCGCAGCCGGTGCGGAGGATTGTTTCGCTTGCGCCGAGCTTAACGGAAACGGTGTATGCGCTGGGGCTGGAGGACAAACTCGTGGGTGACACGGACTACTGTGATTATCCCGCGGACGCCACGAAGAAACATAAAGTGGGCGGAGCGATTAATCCGAATATGGAAGAAGTGGCGGCGCTGAAGCCGGACGTCGTGCTGGTGGTGAAGAGTTTGAATCGTTTGGAAACGGTGCGCGCGCTGGAGCAGATTGGCATTCCGGTGTATTCGACGGACCCGCACACCGTGAAAGATGTCGTCGCATCGATGAAAAAACTTTCGGGCGTTCTCGGTTCACAGGAAGCGGGCGATGCGGTGAACGAAAAACTGGAGAACCGGCTCGCGGCCGTGCATACAAAATTGAACGGCGTTGCGGCGAAGCGGGTAATGTTTGTGGTCTGGACGGAGCCACTGATTTCCGTCGGAAGAAAAACGTTTATTGCGGACGTTTTGGAGCAGGCAGGGGGTATGTCGGTGGTGGAATCAAAACAGGATTGGCCGCAATTCAGTTTGGAAGAGGCTGTGCGGCTGCAACCGGAATATCTTGTGTTTGCGTCCAGCCATTCAGAAACGGTGCAGAATGACATGGAAGCGCTAGCGCTGAAGCCGGGCTGGTCGGCGATGGATGCGGTGAAGAAAAGGAAAATTGCGATTGTGAGCGACGCGATTAACCGGCCCGGTCCGAGAATTGTTGAAGCAGTGGAAGAATTGGCGCGCCAGCTTCATCCCGAAGTTTTTTCGGAGAAAAATTGATGCAGCCGCTCACGCTCGGCAAGGTAGCGGTGCGATGCGGGATCCTTGCAGTAGTTCTGTTCGTTGTGGTCGTCATCGCGCTGAAGTTTGGCGCGGTTCCGGTTTCCTTGTATGGACTGGCGAAGGATTTGCTCGGCGTTCTAATTGGCCGCAGCAGCGAAATTTCCAGCGAATACGGAATGATCATTCGCGAGATTCGCCTGCCACGCATCGCGTTAGGCATTTTCGTCGGAGCGTCACTATCAGTTGCTGGAACAAGTTTTCAAGCGTTGCTGCGCAATCCTCTGGCTGATCCATACGTCCTCGGCGTTTCTTTCGGAGCTTCCGTAGGATCCATTCTCGCGCTGATAACTGAACCACACCTTTCTTTGCGGCCCGAAATCGCGGCGGTGTTTACGCCGCTCGGTGGTTTCCTCGGCGCTACCTTGACCATCGCGGTCGTTTACCTGCTTGGTCGGTATCACGGAGAAGTGGATAGCAAAACGCTACTGCTGAGCGGTGTGATCGCTGGCTCTTTTCTGTCGGCAATCATCATGCTGTTCATGACCATGCTTCCTAGCAGCAACACGCGCGGCATGGCGTACTGGCTGATGGGCGACCTTGGCACACCAACGCTGCCACTGCTGAATTGGATTTTGCGAACCGGTTTTTTTGCAGGGTTCGCTTTGATTTACTTGACAGCATCCGACCTGAATTTGCTCATTGCCGGTGAAAAAGAAGCCATGCACCTCGGTGTAGATGTGAAAAAGGTGCAGCTAGTCGTGTACCTGGCGGCATCCGTACTGACTGGGCTGGCAGTCTCGGTTAGTGGGTCGATTGGCTACGTGGGACTTATCGTGCCACACGTGATGCGCATGATTTTTGGCACGGATTATCGGATGCTGCTGCCGGCGTCCGCGTTTGGCGGCGCGATTGCCGTGGTCATTGCGGATACTGCGGCGCGAACGGTAGCTGCGCCAAGCGAATTGCCCGTGGGCGCGATTACTGCTATTGCCGGAGCGCCACTGTTCATTTATTTGCTGCGGTGGAGGCTGGCGTGAGTGCGGTGCGGGATTCCGTGGTGGAGCGGGGCGCGCCGGATGGATCGCGCATGAACGCGGATGTGCGGCTAAGCATCGAGCAGGTGAGCTACGCGTATTCGCCCAATCCTTCGCAGGCGCCAATTTTCACGCTTGAGGCGACCAGCTTTCAAGTTAGGGCAGGCGAAATCGTAGCGATACTGGGACCGAACGCGAGCGGAAAATCAACGGTATTGAGATTAATCGCCGGCGCTCTGCAGCCGCTGTCCGGAAGAATCCTGCTGAATGGATCGGAAACGCACTCAATGGAGCCACGGACGCGCGCACAGCGCATCGCGATGGTGCAGCAGGAAAGCCAGCTTTTGTTTCCTGCAAGAGTGTGGGAATTCGTGCTGCAAGGCAGGCATCCACACGGAAAATCGCTGCGATTCGAAACAGAAAATGACGTGAAGATCGCGAAAAACGCTCTTGGGCAAGTGGGAGCGCATCAACTGATGGACCGGTGGATGGACCAGATTTCCGGCGGTGAAAAACAGCGGGTGATTTTGGCTCGCGCGCTGGCGCAACAACCGGTGCTGTTGCTCTTGGATGAGCCGACGCTTCACCTGGACATCGGCGCGCAGGTGGATTTTCTGCATACATTGCGGAAACTTACGGTGGCAAATAAATACGCAGTGGTGATTGTCACGCACGAATTAAATCTGGCCGGCGAGTACGCCGATCAGGTTGTATTGATGCAGAAAGGCAAATGTTTGCGGGTAGGCACGCCAGCGAGCGTGTATCAACGCGATTTGCTCGAACAAGTTTTCCAAACGCAGCTTACGGTCGAGCAGAGAGTAAATGGGCGGCCGAGAGTGAACGTCCTGGAAAGCAGTGAAGAGACGAAGTAAAGATGTGGTGAAAGACCGGGCGAATTTTGCGCAAGCGTGATTCGCCAGCCGCGATGGTTGAATGCGGTCCCTTGTAATCCACAGCGGGCGGAAACGCCCCCGACAATAACTGCAGGCTTCGTGCACGGGAAGACGGTGGGCCGCCGAAATTGCGAGCGGCCGCAAAGCAAGCCGTCGCCGCCGCGCGACTGTAAGGCGGAAGCAGCACAGCGCAGGACACTGCAGCGAAACGTTCGCAAGACGACGCCGCGGGAAGGACGCGCTGGTAAAACCGCCAAGCCAGGAGACCGGCGAAGCCCGCAAGCCACATTCCGGAAGCACAGGGATGAGGCCAACCTTCAGAGCTCCCGCGCGAGAGGGAGTGGAGGAAAATATGAAACGCTTGGCATTCTACTTTTTTCCGGCCTTGCTGATGGCAATCTCTCCAAGTCTTGTTTTTGCACAAAATAATCAACCCGACGCGCACTTGAGCGGCACGATTACCGACAGCAGCGGAGCTGGCGTCGGAGGGGTGCACGTAAGCGCCCAAGAAGAAAACGAGCCGCAGGGAAATATCTGGAAGGCGACGTCCACGACGGACGGTGAATTCACGCTGGCACTCCCGCCAGGGAAATACCGTGTTGTTCTGGCGCGATCGCCATTCGCCACGCGGGAGTATTTTTTGGAGTTTGCCGGCGGCGAAACGAAGAGGCTCGACGCGCGAATGCAGCTGGAAACGCTATCGGCGAGCGTCGTAGTCACTGCGGAAGCGGAGCCGCTGCCAGTGCAACAGACGACGGCGCCGGTGGACGTAATCACGAAAGATGAAATTGAGCAGAGGCAATCCAGAACCTTGCCAGATGTGCTGGTCTATTCGCCAGGAGTCGCAATTGGCCGCACCGGGTCGGAAGGTGGAACAGCGTCCATCTTTTTGGGTGGCGGGAATTCCAGTTACACAAAGGTCCTGGTGGACGGCACGCCAGTGAATGAGCCTGGGAATGCGGTGGACTTTTCAAACTTCACGCTCGACAACATTGACAAAGTGGAAGTAGTGCGCGGAGCGGAGAGCGCGATTTACGGAACGGATGCGGTTGCCGGAGTCGTGCAGGTGTTCACGCATCGCGGCACAACGAGAACTCCGGAAGTCAGCGTGTTCGGCGAAGGCGGCACGTTTGGAACGGGCCGGGGCGGCGCGCAAGTCAGCGGCTTGCTTGGAAATTTCGATTACTCGGCAGGGGGCTCGTATTTTGGGACGGATGGACCCGATGATCAGAATTACTTCACCAATCGTACGCTCTCTGGAAATTTTGGTTACCGCATCAGTGAAGATAACCAGATCCGGCTGACCGTGCGGAACAATACGAGCAACGCGCAAACGCCTGGACAGGTTTTGCTTGAGCCGCCGAATCTGGATGCGCACACCGATTACGGCTTTTTCAGTTCAAACGCGCGCTGGGATTTTGCGACCGGCAGGCATTGGCACCATCAGTTGAGTGGCGCGGAATCCTACAACAGAGAACTCATTGCCAATCCAGTGCAAAGTTTTTTTGCGACGGACCCCAACGCGTTTTGTCCACAGGATCCGACCGCCCCGAATTCCGTTCCTACGGCGGAGTTCTGCGACTTCCCGTTCACTTCAAAAAACCGATACAACCGTGCCAGCGTGAACGCGCAATCCAGCTTCCTGCTGCCCAATTTCGCGGCAACGGGCGGCTATCAATATGAAGTGGAGAATGCGACGCTGCAGTCGCCGGACACCACGACCAATCTTTTTCTGGGACCGCACTTGAGGCGGAACAATCAGGGCGGATTCCTGGACTTCCGGTACTCGCCGCATCCGCGTGCGACCATCAGTTTTGGCGGGCGGGCAGAGGCGAATTCAGTTTTCGGAACTCGTGTGGTGCCTCGCGCGGGCGCCTCTCTTGCGCTGTTGCAGGGGCGGGACTTTTGGGGTGAGACTCGGTTGCGGTTTTTCTACGGAGAGGGAATCAAGGAGGCGCGCTTCGATCAAACAAACAGCACGTTTACATGTTTTCCCGGGAATCCAGCACTGAAGCCTGAATCGAGCAAGACGTGGAGCGCTGGAATCGAGCAGAAGCTTTGGGATAATCACGCGAAATTCAGCGTGGATTATTTTGCGAACCGCTTTTACGACATTGTGAGCTTCGAATTCTTGCCGCCGACATCAGCCTGTCCGATCGGCACCGGCACGTATTTCAACACGGACCTAGCGCGGGCACGTGGCGTCAACGTGACGGGCGAAGTGATGCCGGCGCGTTGGCTGCGCATTATAGGAAATTACACGCATGATGACAGCCGCGTGGTCAGTTCCCCCAATGCGTCAGATCCTGCGCTGCTGCCGGGGAACCATCTGATAAGGCGGCCAGTGGATTCCGGATCGGTCTCTCTGCTCGCAGCTTGGAAAAATATTACCGGCAGTCTTGCTGGATACTTCAGCGGTGAGCGGACGGACAGCGACTTTTTATTTTTGGGGTTGCCGCCGCGGACTCCGGGATACGCCCGGTTTGATTTTGCGGCGAGCTACAACTTTGGACGTGGTGTGAGCGCTTACGTGCGTGCTCAGAATCTTTTCGATAAGCAATATCAGGATGCATTGGGGTACCCGGCCCTTGGCCGCGAAGTGCGCGTTGGAATGAATTACCGCTTTGGTGGAAAGAGCTGATGGCTCGGCCAGAGCGCATTCTGTTTTGTTGGAGCGGCGGTAAAGACAGCGCCATGGCGCTGCGCGCGCTGCTTCAGGAAAAGGATGTGCACGTTGCCGGGCTGCTCACGACGGTCACGGAAGGATTTGAACGTGTGAGTATGCACGGCGTCCGGCGCGAACTCTTGTATCGGCAAGCGGAGAGCATCGGCTTGCCGTTGCAGGAGGTTTACATTCCTCCGCAGTGCGTGAATCCGATTTACGAAGCGCGCATGGAGGCGGCGATGCGCTCCGCAGTCGAGCAGGGAATCAGGCGCGTGGCGTTTGGCGATATTTTTCTAGAGGATTTGCGCGCCTACCGCGAGAAAAATCTGGCGCGAGTGGGAATGGAAGCGATCTTTCCGATTTGGAAGAGAGACACAAGAGAACTTGCCCGCAATTTCGTGGACTTGGGATTCCGTGCACGTGCGGTGTGCGTGGATCCGCGAGTCCTCGATCGCAGTTTTGCTGGGCGGGAACTGGATGAATCCTTTTTTCGTGATCTGCCGAACGAAGCCGACCCGTGCGGCGAAAACGGGGAATTTCACACATTCGTTTATGACGGACCGATTTTTCAGAAACCTGTGAAGTGCAGGACGGGAAAAGTTGTCGAGCGAGATTCTTTCGTATTTTGCGATTTGCTGGCCGAAGAGGAGGTTTTGGCATGAAAAATGAAATGACGGAAAAACAAGTGCTGTGGATGAAGGCGGGAATCGCCGCGATGCTCGTTTTGTTCGCGGCCGCGCTGCGGATCTTGCCGCATCCGTGGAATTTGACACCGATTGGCGCGATGGCGCTTTTTTCTGGCTCGGTATTCAAGGAAAAGTGGGTGAAGTTTGCTTTTCCGCTGGCGGCGCTGTTTGTGGGCGATACGGTGATTGGCTTTCACAAACTGATGCTCGTCGTTTACTTGAGTTTTGCGCTGAACGTTGCGATCGGGATGTGGGTGGGTGAACACAGAAAAGTCCTACGCATCTCGGGCGCCACGCTGCTAGGAGCAATTCAGTTTTTCCTAATAACGAATTTCGCGGTGTGGGTGGCGTTTACAACCTATCCGAAGTCTCTTACCGGCCTGATAGCCTGTTATGTTGGAGGTTTACCCTACTTCTGGAATACATTGGCGGGGGACGCGGTTTACGTAACATTGCTCTTCGGCGGATACGTTCTGGCGGAGCGGCGGGTTGGAAAAACTCGCGAAGTCAGCGAACTCCAGAGCTAACGGCAGGCTGCGCCACGGGCTGATGCTATAATTGCCGCTTCGTTATGGCAAAGAACGCCGCAGAAATGAGCATTGCGCCCGAAATCCTGGCCAAATATGAGGCCGTGATCGGGTTGGAAGTTCATGCCCAGCTACTGACGAAGACAAAAATCTTCTGCAGTTGTTCCACGCAGTTCGGTGATCCACCCAATTCGAATACATGTCCGGTTTGCCTTGGTTTGCCCGGAACGCTGCCCGTTTTGAACAAGCGCGCGGTCGAGATG
>Ga0137409_10008353_pt1 | contig 10573 bp, 8 predicted proteins | sample CZODoug1_16funga_FD_122059 | JGI IMG/M metagenome (GOLD analysis project Ga0137409, IMG submission 122059) | Vadose zone soil fungal communities from Angelo Coast Range Reserve, California, USA - CZODoug1_16fungal (Hybrid Assembly) | ecosystem: Environmental > Terrestrial > Soil > Vadose zone... | reverse complement strand
GGCGCGATGGTGAGCACGCGAATGCCGAACTGCGCCAGCTCGCGCGCGATCGGCAGCGTCATCGCGACGATGCCGCCCTTCGAGGCCGAATAGGCCGACTGTCCGATCTGGCCGTCATAGGCCGCGACCGACGCGGTCGAGATCACGACGCCGCGCTCGCCGGTTTCAAGCGGCTCCAGCTTCGACATTTCCGCAGTCGCCAGCCGCAGCATGTTGAAGGAACCGATCAGATTGACCCGGATCACCTTGTCGAAATCGGCGAGCGGCATCGGGCCATCGCGGCCGATCACCCGTTTTGCCACTCCGATCCCGGCGCAATTCACCAATACGCGCGCCGGACCATGGGCCTTGGACGCCGTGACGATGGCGGCTTCCGCCGAAGCCGCGTCGGCGACGTCGCAGATCACAGCGACACCGCCGATTTCGGCGGCGACGCTTTCGGCGAGCTTGGCGTTGAGGTCGCACACGGCAACCCTGGCGCCCTGGGCGGCGAGCCGGCGCGCGGTCGCGGCGCCCAATCCCGATGCGCCACCGGTGACGATGGCGGCCTGATCCTTCAACTGCATGGCTTCCTCCCTGGCGAAATTGTTATTCGTTAGCTAAGCGTGATCACATGGGCTGCCGGCGTTGGCGAGTAGAGCTCGTCGATCAGGAGGCTGCGATGATCCAGCACCGCGCGCTGGTTGATCGAGCCCTTGTCGGTGACTTCGCCACGATCGATCGACAATGGCGTATCGATCAGGATCGCGCGCGTAATCCGCGTCGACGACCCCGTCGCTGTCGCTAAAAAATTGAAAAACCGTTCGCGAAACGCGTCGCGGATCAGGGGATCGGCCGCCGTCGCCGCGAGGTCATCGAAGGCAAGTGTCGGATTGATCAGACGGCAGCCGTCGAGATCGAGAATGACAAGCGCCGACACTTCGTCGCGGTTGATGCCGGCGATCACAACATCGCGCACCAGCGGCGCGCAGGCCGCGACAAACCGGGCGCGGAGCGGGCCGACGCTGACCCAGGTGCCGCTGGCGAGCTTGAAATCCTCGGCAATGCGGCCATCGAAATCGAAGCCGGCGCTGAAATCGTCTGCAACGACCGGCTTGATCGCATCGCCGAATTTGTAGAAGCCTTCGTCGTCAAAAGCCGCGGCGGTCAGCTCCGGCTGACGCCAATATCCCGGCGTCACGTTCGGCCCTTTGGCGCGAACCTCCAGTTTGCCGTTATTCGGGATCAACTTTGCATCATTGCCGGACACGGGAAGCCCGACATGGCCGGAGCGGCTGGTGTCGGGCCGTACCGACATGAAGAACGGCGCGGTCTCGGTCGCGCCGAGGCCGGTCAGCATTGGAACGCGAAAGCCGGTTTCCTGCACCGCGAGTTCGTCGAGGCTGTTCCAGATGAAAGGCGACAGCGCCGCGCCGGAGAAGAACATCGCGTGCAGCCGATGGAAGAATTTCGCGCGCAATGCGGAATCGTCGCGCAGGTACGGCAGCAGCGATTCATACCCCTTGGGCACGTTGAAATAGACCGTCGGCGAAATCTCCCGAAGATTGCGCACGGTTTCCTCGATGCCGCCGGGCATCGGCTTGCCGGCGTCGAGATACATCGAGCCGCCGTTGAACAGCGTCAGCCCGATATTGTGATTGCCGCCAAACGTGTGATTCCACGGCAGCCAGTCGACGATGACAGGCGGCTCGTCCTTGAGGAAGGCCAGCGTCTCGCGCAGCATCACCTGATTGGCGCAGATCATCCGCTGGGTGTTGATGACCGCCTTCGGATTGCCGGTCGAGCCCGACGTCAGCAGGAACTTTGCAATGGTGTCCGGTCCGATGGCGTCATGCGCGGCATCGAGGCCGGGATGCTCCGGTGTCGACAGCAACTCGCTCAACATCGTTACCTTGCGGCCGGATACGTCACCATGCGAGGCGACGATCTCGGTTCCGGCCGGAACATTGGCGGAGAGCGCGTCGGCGAATTTGCCGGTATCGTCGGCGAACACCAGACCGGGCGTCAGCAGCTTCATCAGAAACGCGAGCTTGCCGTAGTCTCTGGAGATCAGCGAATAGGCCGGCGACACCGGACAGAACGGAATCCCCGCATACAGCGCGCCGAACGCAAGCAGCGCGTGGTCAATGGAATTGCCGGAGAGAATGACGATCGGCTTTTCGGCGGAGAGATCGCGCGAAAGCAAGGCCGAGGCAATGCACCGGCTCATGTCCAGCAGTTGCGCATAGGTGATTTGCCGCCATCCGGGGTCGGCGCCGCGCTCCGCCATGAAAACGCGATTTGGCTCTGCCTTGGCCCAATGGTGCAGACGGTCGGTCAATCGAGCTGGATATTCGCCGAGTGGAATCTTCGGCCGCAGATAGATGGTGCCGTCGTCGCGGCGATCGATCGACACCGCGGGATTGCCAAATGAGATCGCGCGCAGCGGATGTGCGTCGTCGGCGCGCGGCGGCGCCTCGCTGCGGTCCGGAACAGACATGTGGGGTTTGGCGCTCATGTCAGGAGGGCTTCACCTTTGCGGTCTTGCGGTCGAGGAACGCGCGGATCCGAAGTTTTGCTTCCTTGTCGCTCTGCGCCACCGTCGCCATAAGCGACTCCATCAAGAGACCGGTCTGCGGATTGGCTTCCGCGATCATCGGCAGCGCCTGCAGCACCGCGAAGTTGGTCAGCGGCGCGTTCGCCGCCACGCGCCCGGCCAGTTCCATGGCCTTGGCGAAGGCGCCGCCCTCTTCGGTGAGATATTGCGCAAAGCCGTAGGATGCACCCTCGGTCGCGGAATAAACCCGTCCGGTCAGCATCATATCGGTCATCCGGGCAACGCCGATCAGCCGCGGCAGCCGCACCGATCCGCCGCCGCCGACGAAAATGCCGCGCTGGCCCTCAGGCAGCGCGAAATAGGCCGAGGGTTCGGCGACGCGAATATGCGCCGCACAGGCAAGCTCCAGCCCGCCGCCGATCACAGCGCCCCGCAGCGCCGCGACGACAGGCACGCGGCTGTATTGAATACGGTCGAATACCCGGTGCCACATCTGCGAATGCCGCAAGCCGTCGGTGGCATCGTGGTCCGTCAGTTCCGACAGATCCAGACCGGATGAGAAATGCTCGCCGATGCCGTGGATCACCACGGCGCCGATGCCATCCGGCAGATTCGAGAAGCAGTCCTGGATCGCAAGCATGATGCCGTCATTCAGCGCGTTGCGCTTGGCCGGGCGGTTGAGGCCCACGGTCAGCACCTCGCCTGATATCTCGAGCTTGAGCAGCGCTGATAGACCCGCGGTCGCGGCGGTAGCGGCGTTTCCCATCGGCTTATTGCGTCCTGTCCAGAATAGTTATGTTTTATAACGAATTGAGGGGGAGTCAATCCATTAGCTCATCGTCGTCCCGGCGAAGGCCCGGGACCCATAGCCACCGGCTTTGATTGTTGCAGAAGGTCTCAACCTCCAGCGGCCAAACCGAGAGTATACAGCGTATGGGTCCCGGCCTTCGCCGGGACGACCCGCGGGCTACAATACCGGCCTACGCGGGGACGACTCGAGCGCTATAACACCTGGTGCACGTCGATCACGACGCGGTCGGCATGACGCACCGCCGATCCGATGAACAGGTATTCCATCAGCCAGCGGTATTTTTCGGCACCCGTCTCAAACTTCGGCACCGTGCGGAAATAGATCAGCTTGGGATCGACCGGCTCGCCACGCTTGAGCCGCTGCAGCAGTTCGACCGGTCCAAAACGGATGCCCTTGTTCTCGACATAGACCACCGCGCCGTCGTCGGTCTCAAACGCATATTTTGCTTCCAGTTCGATCAGCTCGTTGGGCCGGATGATCTGGAAGTCCGCGCCGAACGCGCAGACCTTGCCGTTGATGGCATCGCCACGCACCTCGCCACCGGTAATCGGGATGATGCGGCGGACGCCGTGACCGATATCGCCGGCGGATGTCACGCTGCCGATATTGGCGGTGATGGTGAAAACATATTTGGTCGACAGCCGAGGCGTCGTCATGAGAAGCCTTTTATTGGAGCATGATCTTGTCGGAAAACCGGTGCCCACTTTTCCGGATCATGCTCATCCCATCATGCGTTGCGGCAGCCAGGTCGCCAGCAATGGAAATAGAATCAAGATCACCAGCCGAATGAGGTCGGTCACCACGAACGGGATCACACCCCTGAAAATCGTGGCGAACGACACGTCCTTGACGACACTCTTGATCACAAAGACGTTCATTCCGACCGGCGGATGGATGAGGCCAAGTTCCACCGTCATCACGATGATCACGCCGAACCAGATCGGGTCGAAGCCGAGATGGGTGATCACCGGAAAGATGATCGGCACCGTCAGAATGATCATGGCCATCGCATCCATCAGGCAGCCGAGCACCAGATACATCACCATGATGAGGGCGAGGATGCCGTAGCGGCCGAGACCGAGGCCGGTGAGAAGTTCCGTGACCTTTTGCGGGGTTTGCGTCACCGTGAGGAAATATCCGAAGATCAAGGCGCCGATCAGCACCGTGAACACCGCAGCGGCGGTACGGGTCGCCTGCAGCAGCGAGGTGAGGATCTTGTCCTTGTCCAGTCGTCCGGTGAGCACGCCGATCAGGAACGCGCCGGTCGCGCCAACGCCGCCCGCCTCCGTCGGGGTGAAGCGCGGCAGGAATGGCAGCCCGTAAAGCCCGCCGATGACGAACACGAACAACAGCGCCGGCGCCCAGATATTCCTGAGGCCCGCAAACCGCTCGCGCCATGAGGTCTGCGGACCGGTCGGCAGGAAGCCCGGTCGCAAATAGCCGATCAGGGCGATGGTGATCATGTACATGGTCATGGCGAGGATGCCGGGAATGATGCCGGCGATGAACAGCTTGCCGATGTCCTGTTCGGTGATGATGCCGTATACCGCAAGCACGGTCGACGGCGGCAGCATGGCGCCCAGCGTGCCGCCGGCCGCGATCACGCCGGTGGCGAAGGATTGCGGATAACCGAACCGCCGCATTTCCGGATAGGCCACGGCCGAAAACGTCGCGGCGGTCGCCACCGACGAGCCGCAGATGGCGGCAAAGCCGCCGCACGCCGCGACCGTGGCAATCCCCAATCCGCCGCGCAAATGCCCGACGAATCCGTTGGCGGCGCGAAACAGTTCGCGGCTCATGCCGGAATTGCTGACGAATGTCCCCATCAGCAGGAACATGGGGATGACGCCGAAGGTGTAATCGGTCACCGTCCGCATCGAGGTCTGGCCGACCAGTTTGAGCGCCGGCGAGAAGCCGACCAGATAACCGAAGCCGGTGACGCCGACGAGGCCCATCGCCATGCCTACCGGCACGCGCAGCAGCATCAGCGCAAACAGCGCGACGAATCCCAGGATCGCGACGGTGTCGGTACTCATGCCGGTCTACTCGGTCGCCTTGATCTTGGGATCGTGCATCAGATCCGGATTGAAAATCAGCCGGTAGGTACGGATCGCGATCAGCAGCACCGCGGAGACGTCGCCGGCCCACGCCACCGCGAAAAACGGCCAGGTCGGCATATGCATGTCGAAGGTGAGGACATTGTCGTTATAGGTGCCGCGCACCTTGTCGAACAGCGTCCAGGTCTGCACCGACACGACGAACAGCAGCACCAGCGTCGCAAACACGTCGATCATGCGCTGGTATTTCGGGCCGACATTGGCCCAGACCAGATCGACGGTGATGTGTCCGCCGCGATAGCTGGTGGCGGCGATGCCCCAGAAGATCAAAATGCCCAGCAGCAAGCGCCCGATGTCGAACGAATCCGGGATCGAATAGTTGAACATATTGCGCAACAGAACCGCGATGAAAATGTTGGCGGCGACAATGCCGACAAATCCAGCCGCGATCCATTCGATCGTATCGATGAAGCGATCCATAGACGCGCGATTCATGTTCGCTCCCACGCGGCCGGCGATTGCAGGAAAAACAAGGCGGCAGGAGGATCCCGCCGCCTTACCCGAGGTGCAATAAGTTTTTACTGCGTCAAGGCGTTGTATTTGGCAAGCGCGGTGCGCAGCTCGGTCATTGCCGCGTCCGGATCGACGCCGGTTTTCTTGACGGCTTCGGCCCAGGTCTTGACCAGCGGGTCGGACGCTTTCTTCCACAGCACCAGCTGCTCCGGCGCCAGCTTGTAGACTTCGTGATCGGGCAGCGCCTTGATCTTGTCGACACCGGCGTCTTCGAACTTGCCCCATGGCTCGCCGACGCGGCCGGCGGCCTCGGTATTGCAGTTGTCGTCGATCGCCTTTTTCTGCCGATCGGACATCTGGTTGTATTTGTCCTTGTTGATCACGAAGGCAAATGTCGTGACGTAGAGCGGCGCGTCCATGTGATATTTCGTTACCTTGTCGATGCCGAACAGTACCAGCGATCCCCACGGGAAGGTAACGGCGTCAGCAACGCCGCGCTCGATGATGTCGCGGACTTCCGGCGCCGAGGACTGCACGTTGGTGCCGCCGAGCTGCGTCACAAAGTTGGCCATGGTGGCGTGGGCGGGGCGGATCTTCATGCCCTTGACATCATCCGGAACCACGATCTTCTTGGTCCGCGAGTGGAACGACGAGGGCGAATGGATGAAGGCCAGGCAGAACTTGACGTCCTTCATCTCCTTCTCGGCATATTTCCGGTACCAGGCATCGAGCGCCATCGAGCCGCCCTTGGCATCCGACATCAGGAACGGAAGTTCTCCGGCGCTAATGATCGGGAAACGGCCGGGCTGATAGCCCGGGTTGATGTAGGTGACATCGGCGATGCCGTCGCGCGCCATGTCGTAATGATCGAAGGCCTTGCCAAGCTGCTGCGCGGGGTAGACCTTATACTTGATCGTGCCCCCGGATTCCTTTTCCACCGCGGCGCCCCAGTCTTCCAGCGCCTTTTGCAACGGATGCGAGGCCGGCACCCAATGCGACAGTTTCAGTTCGAAGGTTTTTTCCTGCGCAAACGCAGCGGTAGCCACCACCATAAAAAATAGCCAAAGCCATTTTTGAGGGGTAAAATGTTTCATTAAAATGAGGGTTAGAGTGATTCAAAATGAGGAACTTTTATTTTCGATCAATTGAAGTTAGGTAAAGATCAGTCCGGACATCGAAATCGATCGATCTATTTCGCTTAGACAACTCTTTGGAAATGCCGGTCTTCTCCGCCGATGCCCACGAGTTGGAGAGAAGCTTTCCAGCAAAGCTCCTTCAGCAGACGCGCAACAGCACCATCGAGATTGTCGTTCCCGCTGCCGCCATTATCTTGGCGCCATCCCTGCCCATGTCCTTGAACATCGCCAAACGATTGTTGCAGACTGTTTCCATTTTGTTGCTTGACGTCGAATGTCATATCGTTGGACGACGTCGTATGCGAACCAGCTTGACAACCGTTATCGAAATTGGATTGATAGGGTTGGGGTGCAAAGTAAGTCGATGGTGGGTTAGTCGGAGGGTGTTGATACGAATCTTGGGAATGCGCAAACGGCGTAGACGGGTGTTGAGACGGCATCCCGACAAGACCTCCACCGTACGACGGGCTTCCAGTTGAGAACTGGCCGCTTGAACCCGGGCGGTACGAAACCGGACTCGGAGCACTGTTGAATGAGTTGCTGCGTTGGTGGTCGTACATTTGATTTGGGGTTCCTGTTGTATACCCATGCTGAGCGCTGACTTCGTGGATGGTGAGTTTGCGACTAGGAGGTAAAGTCATGTGCAAACTGCCGTTGTCAGTATTTGTAAACGAGGATGAATAGTCGCCATGGGAGTTGGGAGCTAGGTCTTGTTGCATGGGTGGTCGCATCGGATCAGCCGAAGGCGGTGATTGATACGTCGACGGAGGCTCTTGCGTCACTGGCATGCCGAAAGAGTGTTGGTTATTTGGCACGGGGGTCGGTGAGGATAAATGAGAAACAGATTGATTGGAGGACATAGAGGCAGAAGATTGCATTCGAGCATCTGGTTCGACGAAGCGATCAGCCTGGTGAACGCTCGGCAGAGCCTGCCCGACCTGATCAATGCCACGCGGAGCGACGTCCATCCACCCCTGTATTACCTGCTGCTGCATGTGTGGCTGACCGTCCGTCAGTCGGACGGGTATGCCCGTTTCTTGTCGGCCATCATCGGCGCGACGTTCGCGATCCTCGCCCGGTGGCCGCACCCCGTTGATGCACGAGGCGGCCCACCGCACCCTGTTCCGGACGCGCGCTTTGAACGACCTCGCGGCTGACCGGCTGTGCGCCCGCCCCACCTGGAACGACGTGAAGCGCTATCGAAAGCACCACCTCGGGCATCACACGTTCACCGGCACCGATCGCGATCCCGATCGAAGCCTGTCGGACCCGTTCCCGGCCGCGCGCCGGGCGGCGCGTAAGTTCGCTCGCGACCTGTTCGGCGTCAGCGGGGTCAAGCGCGTCGTAGGCCTGGTCCTGATGGACCTCGAGGTGCTCGATTACACCGTCGCCGCCGTCACGCTTCGGCGTCCTCGTGGCGGTCGGACCGCCTTCGACTACGTGCGGGCGGGGGTCCGCAACGCGTCCGGCTTCGTCGCGACCAACCTCGCGCTCGCGGGTGTGCTCGCGGCGAGCGGGCACGCGTGGGTGTACTCCGCGTGGGCCGTCGCATACCTGACGACCTTCGGCTTGTTCATGCGGATCCGTTCGCTCGCCGAGCACGCATGCACCGAGCGCTCGACGGACCCGTTCCGCAATACGCGGATCCTACGCGCGGGCATCCTTGCGCGACTCACGGTGGCGCCGTTCCGGGTGAACTACCACATGGAGCACCGCGCGCTCGTGGCGCTGCCGTACTTCCGGCTGCCCAAGATGCATCGGATGCTTCGCGAGCGAAGTGCGATCGCCGAGGTGACGCCGGGGTACGCTGCGGTGCTCGCGACTGTGACCAGGTAATAAGTGCGCGCGGATCGTTGGCTGCGACGACGTGGCGGGGCGCAGCCAACCCGGTGGTGACGAAAACGGCGAAAAACGGCGCGCTATGGATTTGACTCGCTAGTCGCGGAGACGAGACATATGGCAGATTCCAAAACCGCTGCGTGTTTCCTAGGTAACGAACGTTCGCGGACTCTCCACTGCTACAATCACCGTTGGTGAAGCTGACGACGTGGCAGTTAGAGCAGCGGATCGAGCCCGCAATGTTGGAGGGTGTCAGGCGCGATATGCTGTTCTGGTAGATGCATCCCATTGCCAAAGGGAACCGTGACTAACAGGTCCGCCGCACACTACCGAATATACGAGAGCAGGAGCGTCCATCTTCCGCACTCTCGGGGGCCCCCGACGCCGCCCCGGTAGCAGATGCACAGCCGGGTATTGGCTGCGGCCTCATTCACTGTCTGGACGCACCCCTTGGTACCGCGATGGTACAGGCTGGTACGCTTCGGTACACGCCACCTCACCCAGATCTCAAGGGACAAGGCAATTTCAGTGGTCTTCGTGCCGCCTGACTCTTGGCTCGGCCCTTGCGGTGGAGCAAGGCGTGAATCCAACGCTCTCGGCGTAACGCGGGGTCGGTGCGCTACCGGCGGATGTACCGAGTATCCGTTGAATCCGGCGAACGCCGGTTGCTCGCAGCGACGACCACGCCACAAGACATGAGTCTCGCCTTGATCGATCCATTTCAATCTCCCCCTAGCACATTGTCCGGACCACGGATCTTCACTGAGCAAACAGCGCGCGCGCCAAAGTGGCGACTTCGACGCACCCACTAGGAGAGGCATATGCGACACTCTAAAAAGATACACTTAACCTTCTCAATATTTGTCGCCACAGTCATTCAGTCCTGCTCCTCGACTGGGACCTATTCCGGTATCAGCGAACAGGGTGCGTCGGCGTCTCAGGCAATCATTTGGACTAGCAGTGTGCCTGCTCGATTCTGGCTGTCTGTCGGCGCTTACCAAGGCAGCGACGGCCTTGGTAGCTGCACCGGCACCGCGATTGGCCCTTATTACTTCCTGACAGCTGGCCACTGCGTGAGTCGCAACTTCGCAAATGATCACGGTAACCCCCGCGTGACCCTCTTCGACGCCTCGGGAAACGCCCGACAGACTACGCCGGTTGTAGAGGCGATTCCCTCACTCAACAACGAGAGTACCATCATTGTAACGAAGGACTTGCTGCAAGCCGAGCCTCTCCGTGTATACGAATATCCACTTGACAGTACCTGGATAACTCGGCCTATATTTGCGATGGGTTATGGAGGTCAGAGCCTCGGTAGTCTCACTGGCGGCTGGGTAACGATTCAGGACTTTCCTCGTGGTCAGCATCATAACGACGAGGACGCGATTGCCAAACGTAACGCCTAAGGGAAAGCGCGGGACGAGGAGTTCAGCGGATCAGAATGCATGGCTGAAACGCTTGCAGGTTGCTCGACACCAAAGATGTCCACCTGCGGCGTCTGCACAATAGGACTGGGCGGACCTTTTCGCTATGCTACTACCCGGGCGCGGGCCGTCCTAGCTGCGCACGAGGGGTGGTACCGTGCACGCGACTTGAAGCCGGACAACCATGGCAACTGAATGCTATACGGATGCCCGTATGACGCGCACGCGGCGATGGGCCATCGTGGTTACCCTTGTTG
>Ga0137409_10008352_pt1 | contig 10573 bp, 18 predicted proteins | sample CZODoug1_16funga_FD_122059 | JGI IMG/M metagenome (GOLD analysis project Ga0137409, IMG submission 122059) | Vadose zone soil fungal communities from Angelo Coast Range Reserve, California, USA - CZODoug1_16fungal (Hybrid Assembly) | ecosystem: Environmental > Terrestrial > Soil > Vadose zone... | reverse complement strand
GCGGAGAGGGAAGGTTTCGCGTTCGCAAGACACCGGCGTGGAAGCTTCATGCTGCGGATCTCGAGGCCGAGATGCTCCGGCGCGGAATAACTTTCGAAGTAATCGAGTGGTACGAGGCTGATCATCCGGTGGAGGAAATGCATGCACCTCCGGCGGTGCCGGAACAATCGCCGCCGCAAGTCGAGCCATCGAGGTCACAGAGGGTTTTGGCATCGTTGAGCGCAATCGACGTCCTGAAGGTCGCACCTCGCAGCCCGGCAAAAGACAAGCCGCGCAAACGGCGGACCAAGGCATCCGACCAGGGCATCTAGAAGCTTCGAGCAACCCCGGGCGCATCGCTCTGCTTCGCAGGATAGTACGGCCCATGGTATGATCATCGAGTTCGCACCCCTCGTTTTTGGCACAGCGGCGTTGCTGGCCATATTTTTGTTTTTCGCGGTGGCTGAGCACTAGAGCATGATCCGGAAAAGTGGGTACCGGTTTTCCGAAAAGATCATGCTCAAACAAAAAGATAGAGCGGGATGACGATTCGAGGAAAAGTCATCCCGCTCTAGCGCGCGAACCGGCTAACAATACAGGAGGCTTCATGCGAAGCGTCGCTGTTTTGCTTGCAATGACCTTGGCCGCATGTTCGCCCGAGGCGGAGGTAACGGATTCGACAAACAAGTGCGTGACCAACCTTTACCCCAGCTACAATTCAAAACTACTTGATCAGTGCGTGGACGCCTGCATCAAGTGCAAGCGCGGGAATACGACCACATGCTCGACATCGTGCACCTTGAAAGGGGCGCGCTGAGACCAACTAAAAAGGCCGCCCGAAGGCGGTCTCAATCGCATCGGTTATGGATTCCGCGCAGAGCCCGGCTTCGTTTCGATCGAAACGGGAACGGCTCTAGCTAGTGAAACGCGTAGTGCAGCTTTCGCTTGAACTTGAGAATTGCGAAATGGACGCGCGTGCGTATCGGGTGCCGCTGCATTTCTCTCTGCATCGCCATCTGCTTTTGCATCATCATCTGCTTTTTCATCATCATTTTCTGCTGAGTCATGGCTTGGCGTTTTGCTTCGAGAGCGCTGGCGTCGGGACGCTGCGCCGACGACAGCTGGCTCGCTTCGGGAGCCCTGACATCGGTATTGGCCGCAGTGACGTCCAGCCCGGCACGAGCCGTCGTGGCAGACACAAGAAGAAGGGCAATCAGGAAAAACTTGCGCATCGTCGCCTCCATTTGATGATGGCGACAGCCTCTCATGTCCAGCTATGAAATTATGTGATCTGGGTCACCCCTTGCTGCCGCGCGATCTCGTCGTTCATCACAGGGGCGTGACGGACCAGGCCATCGCGGCTTGTGGCAGTCACGCGCGCGAAGCCGTGAAGGGGCCGATGGCGGCAAATGAGTTTCTGGAATCGGAGGTCTGCGAATTGATGCAGGCTGTGTCGCACGCCTGCGCGGGGCCAGTGGCAGCGCAGCAAAATGCCCGGGACCAGCCCGGGCATGGATGTTGAAGTCGCTGTAAATCAGTATCGCGCGACGACCGGCCCGCCGAAGCGGTAGTTGATGCCGCCCTTGACGGTGTGGACGTCGAAACCAAAGCCGACGCCACCAGGAGTGAAGGCGGTCAGGTAGTTTTCGTTGTCGTAGCTGGCGAACATGTATTCGACCTTGGCCGACCAGTTCGGGGTGAAGCCGTATTCGAGGCCGCCACCAACCGTCCAGCCCGAGTGAAACCTGCTTTCCGAGAAAAACGTGCCCAGAGCATCGGTGGCTGACAGGCGGTTGTTGGCCCAGGCGTAACCGCCCTTGAAGTAGAACAGCGCGGCGTCGACGGCGTAGCCGAGTCGGCCGGTGACACTGCCAAACGATCGGATCCGGTCTTCGAATGTAACGCCCAGGTCGGTCTCGGAGAATTTGATATCCGACCAGGCGCCGTCGGCTTCGATACCAAATACGAACGGGCTGCCGGCCGCTTGCCAGTTATAGCCGAGCGTGCCGCCGGCGAAGCCGCCCTTGATGTCATTGGTGCCGATGGTGAAACCCCCGACATTGACGTTTTCCGACCAGCCATAACCGCCCATCGCGCCGACATAGAAGCCGGTCCAGTTGTAGCCGGGGCTAACCACCGGGGCCTTGGTGTAGGTCCGGGCCGGAAGATCAGCAGCCAGCGCCGATGCGGTCCCAAGTCCGATAAAGCCTAAGGCAATCAAAATCCTCTGCATTTGAGATACCCCCTAAAACGCAACTCAAGGTGTTCTGCATCCCACAATGCATATACAGAATCTCGCTCTTTGGCTGTATCCGGGCCGCAACACTCGGACGGACAATTTCGCGGACGATGCGGATGCCTTGCGCTTCAGGTGGGGCGGCGGGGCACGATCCCGATGGGCGTAAAGGTATAGACCGCTTCACCGCGTTGATTGTAGGCGGTCCATTTGATCTTCGCGATCCCTTGCGGTTTGGTCCGCGACGGAGTCAGTTCGACCACTTCGCCCTCGATGTGGAGCACATCGCCGTGTCGCACCGGCAGCATCCAGCGCAGTTCGTCGACGCCAAGGCCAATAAGTGGATGCGGTCCGAACGGTCGGATTTTGACGGCAAGACTCATCGCCATGGCGGCGGTGTGCCACCCCGATGCGGCGAGCCCCTTGAACGTGGTCTTCTCGGCGGCCGCCTCGTCGAGATGCATCGGCTGCGGATCGAATTCGGTCGCGAACCGCTTGATGTCTTCCCTGGTGACCGCGACCTCGCCGCCTTTGAAAAGCATCCCCAACTTTAAATCATCGAACCACTCAATCATTTTGTCTTCACCTTCAGCCCGAGCTCGATCAGGCAAAGACAGCGGAACCCCGCGAAATGCGCTTTCGTGTCTGTCTCGGCCTGACTGACTTTACCCGTTGGCAAAGGACATCGAAAGCAGGCTATCCGCGTAAACCGGACCAGCCCGGCTGCCAGCGTATGAGAGTCGCGCAAATGTCGTCTGGAGCGGGATGACTTTTCTTCGAATCGTCATCCCGCTCTATCTTTTTGTTTGAGCATGATCTTTTCGGAAAACCGGTACCCACTTTTCCGGATCATGCTCTAAGGGATGCAATGCGCAGGCGTACGGCTCAGGCCGCTGCCCGATCTTCCGTGCAAGGCGGTGGTGCCATTCCGCGGCGCATCAGGACCGTCTCGCGCTCTCGCTCGGCAGTTTGACCGGAACGTGCCGCGAGGCGCTTACCACGATCGGGCCTCCATCGGGGTAGGTGCGGCTTATGATCGTTTCCAGAACCAGAAAGAACTTCTCCGCAAGCATGGGCGTTGCCTCGTCTGTTCGGTTTTCGCAACCGATAGATAGCCGGGATGGAGGCTAACAAACGTGACCGGGCTCACACCGCGAGGCGCGGCGACCGTGCGCCGGCTCACAGTATGCCGGCCAAAAATCGCCGAGTTTGTGCCGGTGACTTTCCTTCAGCTGACAATGGCACAAGAGGAAAACTTCATGTTCAAACGCATCAAACAGTTTGTCAGGAACCACCGACTGCTCAAGCGGCGAAGGCAGCCACAGGCGGAAGAGGACTTGGGTGGTGGCGACATCTGTTCATTGCAGGAACAACCCTCGACAGACGATGATCAGCCTCTCGACTGACATGAGCGGGCCGCTGTTGGACCAACTTTGACCCTTTCGATTTGCGTACCGCCAACCCGGCGCGCTGCGCGGATCGAATTGCTGTCTGCTCTGGCGAGCTGGTACCCGGGCGAAAGATGGGTGGATTGACCCAAGCGGCAGGTCTAACATCCTGCCGCATTTATTTTGGCGGGCATGTGGTGGGAGGTTTTCATGCGGATACTGTTTTTCCCCGTGGCGGCTGTGCTCTGCTTGATGGCGTCGGCAGCCCCAGCTCAGCAGTCTCCCCCGACAACCGGTGACACCATAGGTCATCCTCCGCCGCTTCCCGGTCCGCCGCCACTTTCCCAACCGTCATCAACGACGCAGTCTACACCAGCCGCTTCGACGCCTCGGGCAACCGAACCGGCACCGAAAGGCTACACCGGGGCCTATGCGCCCGCCGGTACACCGCCAACCCCATACTCTACAGGTCCATTACCGCAGCCGGATCAGGGTCCGGGGCTGAACGTCATTGCTGCAGATGGAGTTTCCACACGAACGGTCAAAGCTGTGCCTTGCGGAGTGGCCGCGCGAGAGACCGATGGATCCACGACCTGTGTGGGAATCCCCGATCAAAGTCCAAGAAGGCGTCGGCGCTAGCCAGCGTCTCTACAATGGCGCAGCACAAGCCGCCCCGGTTTGAGTCAATACTCCCGACCAAAGATAGCGGATGGACCAAGGGCGCGCGGTCGAGATCCAAAAAACAAAGCCGCCCGAGCGGAGTATGATCGCTGGACGGCTTTGCCTGGGGGCACGCCCGGACTGGGGAAATGTCCGGTACGATATGAATAGGTCAGCGTGCGCGACGCTTATGTGATCCGCCTCACAGTCAAAGCAGAACAACCGGCGGAGGCGGCCCTTTCGCGCGCTTGAGCCCAAGCTCAACAAGCCGGGCGACCTTAGGAACTGTCCCTGACGGGGAATAGTCTATCGGTGGAGCGATCGAGCCGTTTCTCGGCGCCGTGCGCGTCGTTTAGATGTCCGACCAACTCGCCCGACGTCCGATAGATATTGACCCCTTTCAGGTCGTAGAGTTTTGCGCCCTTGAGGTCGAAGATTGCCGCGCCGGTCACCACGCCAACGTGGATTCCTTTGCTATTGAATATATTGCCGTTCATGACCCGCGTCCTCGCGAAGGGGCCCCCACGGCAAAGGCTGCGCTTGTTGGCCGCCGATAGCGAGACAAATCGCGCTCTCGCGCTATTTTCCCTTCGCCTTCAGCCTGCGGGGCGCACCAGGCCGTTCGGTGCATCCGGATCGGGGGAGGTTTCGCGAGCACCCCGATTCAGTGGATTGACTCCCTCAAGGAAGGCAACGCCGTGTACGCAGCACCGGCCATCATCGGAACCTGCATCAACTGCGTCGCGCCCGGAAGCTTGAGTGCGACGCTCGCGCTCATTGTCATCGGTGCTGGCATGGCGTTGATGGCAGGGCGGCGCAAGCTCGCTCGGGTGCGCAGCGGCAAATAACGAGCCACAAAAAAAGACCGCCCGAAGGCGGTCTCTTAAATATCGGTTAAGCCGTTTGTGGTTAATGGATAGGCCGCACCGCCGCGCGGCCTATAGCCGGGTGCCGCCTCTCCACCTACCCCAGGGGTGCGTGCACTCGGCTATGTGTATGAGCTCAGGCAAAACGGTCAACGGCTAATGCTCGCGCGCTGGGCGGTTTCCGTGTCGCTGAGCCATTAATGCAACGGACGGGAAGGCTGCCGGTTCAGGTTGACTGCTGCGCCAGCGGAATGCCTTATACAGAGCAATTCCCAGCACGATCCAGAACGCCATTCCCGTGAAAAGCATCACCACCGAATGCGGTTGCTTCCCGAACAGGCCGGACAGTCGACGCCCCGTCCCCTCAAACAGCACTTCGACGACGGCACTTGCCCATGCATCGATCACTGCCGCGCGTCTGCGATTTCACTCAAGACATATCGGAAGCAAATTTCTAATTGTAGCAAATCGCCAACTATCACCGCTTTTCACACCCGACTTGGGCAGATTGAGATGTAGTCCGCCGCGTCTTTCGGTGTTTTAAGAGTCTTTTCCTTTTGGCGTTCATCCGTAGTAGTCCGGAGTCTGCGTGTTTCGATTGACACGAGGAAAACCCGCGATGCACGCTGAAGGTGCGAGGGCTGATTCGCAAAGTCGAACCCGGGGGGGCGCCGATGACTACAATTCAAGCGGTCTTTTTTGGTATCATGCTGGCGTTGACGCCAAGCATAGTTCTGCTCGCGTTTCTTCTTTGGCGAGAAGGAGTTGGGATTGCTGAGGATGAAGAAACCCGATCGCGGGATCTTTATTCTTCACAGTAATCGACAGCCCTCAGGCGCTGACCGTTCTGCTGTTTGGTCAATTGAAATAAAAGGGCCGCCAACTAAGGCGGCCCCTGAGTCTAGATTCGCGTTCTTCTCCGCCGCCGATTCCTTGGCCGCGATCTCCGGGCGGGTTGTTGGGCTCTCTTGACCCGCTCACGGAGTCGTTTCAATTCGCAAAACTGAATAACGAGATTGGCTGCATTATCGTTGAAAGTAGCAATGCTCTGTTGAAAAGAGCGCATTCATAAGCTCCCCTGACGCTGGTACTTCACTTTTTGGGGCACACTAGGCGTGGACCTTACCCAGCCTAGGGCCTAAATATTACCTCTGAAAGACCAGTAAAAATACGGGTTCTTTCACGGAACACCCTGACCCTTGAAGCCATTTTATGGTCGCATCACGGCGGTTCAGGACCTTCATTCTTCGATCACGCGCATGCATCAGAAAATCGCGGCCTTCCGCGGCGCCGATGAGGCAACTGGTTACCGTCCGCCCGTCTTCGGCAGGCTTGTGACGTCGTCGCCGGCATCGCTGAGCGTTGATAACGTTCTGCCATCGGGGAGGGTGATCGGGCCCTCGAAGGGGCGGCGCCACTGCCTTCGAGGCTGTGCATAAGCCGGCCGACGAATCCCGTAGTTTTGCGGCGTCGGTTCCTATTGCAGCTTGGCCGGCCCCGTGCGGACATACCAACGCCGGGGGATTTGAGGGCTCGGTACCTAAGACAGCGCCGCCTGGCGATCATACTCCGCGAGGCGGCGTTGTGCATCCGCCGACGAACGTTCCTCACCTCTCAAAATTACGCGAAGGTGTGAGTTGGTTCATACTTTCTAGCTGAGTTCCGGTGAGAACTGTCTTCGGCGTGCCTTTTCAAATCTCCGATCTCCAAATAGCCATGAACGAAGAATTTCTCAAAAAGATCATCGTAACCGCCATAGCGCTTCTTGGATTGACATCGTGGCTGGTGCTGGCCCACGTCGAACCAAAAGAAGAGTGCCTGAATAATTGCGCGACCGATTTCTCAGCAAATCGCCGATAGCGATCCAGCGTCCCATGCTCAATGCCGGTCCTGCGGAACGCGGCGATGCAGGCCGCCCGTGCACATGATCAAGCTCACGCAACAGCGTGAGATCACTCTGTATGCCTGGGTTCATCCCGACGATGACAATCGACGATAAGACCGCCGCCGGCGACGCGCAGGGCGATGGTTTCCGAAGTCCACTGTCAAAATTTCATTGAGCTTGTCTGCTCCACAGTGCGCACGGCGGCAGAAAGTAACCTGCAAAAGTTGCCGATTTCGCAACCCAACGGAGAGGAATAAAGAGGAATACCGCATCCGCGCGCCCACTTTTCGGAGGCTATCATGTGGTCAAATTTTAAACATACGGTACTCATTGCCATGAGCCTATTCAAACCCGACGCGGAAGAAACCCTGCAAAAGACTCTCGACGCCGCGAAGTCGATTGCAGGGCGACTTGTTACCGCGAAGACTTTGCTCGCGGAGCGTCATGCCACGGCAATAGAATTGGCGCGCGACAATGCCGACGACGCCACGCTCGACGAAGCGAAAGGAAAAATTCGCGCCGCACAAATTCGGGTTGACACGCTTAGCGCAGCTCTGACCGAGACCGATCAGAAAATCCTGCAGCTCGAACAAGAGCTGGTAGCAGTCGCCGACAAGAAACAGCGCAAGGCTGCCGCTTTCGAGATTGAGAAGACCGCTGAAGGTTTTGCGTCCGCCGCTGCCGACACTGTCACGTCGCTTAGTGCGCTGGCGCTTCATACCGAAGCCATGGCTCGTTTTCTACCCGACGCTGCGGACTTGCATTCATTCGCCTTGAGAGCCAAGGCCGAATTGCCGGGCAGCATTGAAATGCTCTTGATGCTGGCACGCAGTTACACCGACGCGGTTCTGGCCGGACGCAACAAAGCGACGCTGCCCGAGCCGGAAGCACCAGCACCGACAGTGCAAACGCAGCCCGAGCCGACCGGGGGCGCTTTCACAGTCCGCGACGTGGCGATCGATGGAATTTATCGTGAGTCAAGCCCACCGCTCTCTCAGCATCAAGTGAGTGTGAGGCGTGAAGCAGTTCACATCTGAAAATCGTGAATTGATCTAAGGCGGCGCAAGCCCGATTTTCGGGAGAGAGCCATGCCGTCATTCAACAGCCAGCAGCAAAACGACCGCGGTACCCGTTGGTGGGGAGCCGCTGCCACAGGGGTGGTCGAACTTCTCGTCTTGCTCGCGCTTGCTATCGCGGTTGTTCGCTATCTGGAATGGTCATCGGACGTTGCTCAGGCCGAATTCATGAACGCCACCAAGTCATCGGTGTCTGATCCGAATCCTTCCGGCGAATTCTCGACTCCGGTTCAGGCCCTCAAGGGGCGAACCGCTTGCGACCGGAAGGGTTGAACTGCTGCAGGAACCAGCCTTCAGCCGGCGGCGGCTGCGGACGTTTGCCGATTTTAGGCTCGGCGCAGCTCTGGACTCAGAGCGCGCAGCGCTATCTCGCGAGTTGGGGTAGCTCTACTTCCTCCTGCGCCGGCGGCCGTTGGCGTTTGACCTCATCGCGGCGAGGGAAGGGACAACCGACCCTCCGCGCCTTGGTGCGAACTGTTTCCTTTGATCGGTTCAGTGCTTCGGCTGCCGTGCGCGGTGACGCACCGTCGACAACTAGTTTGTCCAAGAGCCTCAGCTCTTCCGGGCTCCAACTTCGTCTCCTGAAACGAGGCATCCTGCGTTTAAGTGCCCGGATGATCGCGATGCGCGCGAACCAAGTGGACCCGACTTGATCCGCCGCTCGGAGCATATGTTTGCGGGCGTTCCGCCACTCTCGCGAGTTCCTCTCGGCATCGGGAAGTTCGCTGATATATGCAATGACGTGGCGAAGGGTGGTAGCGACTACGTTGTTCGGCAGAACGATTGGCTCCGCAAACTGTGAATCCCATGACATCACGTAACTCCCATTACGTAAGCCCCACGCACAACGTTTATGGAAATAGTTAACGATTGGTTTGGATTGTTCGCTGAACCCGATGATTTTTGCGCGAGGTCGCCATGACGCCTGAGCGCGATGGGCACTGAGCCGATGCAGTTTCCGCGCTCGAATGGCTGAAGATCTGGACCGCTGATAACAAGGCAGGCAACGTGCGCAACACTAGAGCGGGATGACTTTTCTTCGAATCGTCATCCCGCTCTAATCTTTTTGTTTGAGCATGATCTCCGGGCAAACGCTTCGCGTTTGTCCCGAGGGAAAACGGTACCCACTTTTCCGGATCATGCTCTAGCGTCGAGCTTGTGTTGCCGCTCGAAGACGCTGACGGCAAGTCCACCGCCAACAAATCCAAAAAATAGTTCTGTCGCATAATCATAATGACTCTTTCGCAAGAGGCGGAATAAGCTGTGGATGTGGAAGCGGGGGCGCTTGCAATGGAAAATGTTCAACACTATCGCGCCATGGGTTCTCTGTGCCGTCAGTTGGCGGTGTTCGACCCCATCCATAGTTGGAAATATTTAATCGAAGCGCAGAAGTGGGAGCATCGCGCCGAAGCTGAAATTGCTTGCCACTTCAAGGAATGCAACACCGCTGGCTCAAGTGACCCAGCCAGATCCACCACAACTCCCGGCACGAATGATACGCCTTTGAAGACGAGTGCTGAAGCATCGGAGCCCTGCCAGATGTGAACAGCTTGGCTGCTTCTACCTCGTAGAAGAAGGAGCCGGGCGGGTTTTTTCTTGGCCTTACCAGCCGCTGCGCTGCAAGCGATCGACGGCTACAAGCACGTCGGGCCGTTCGAGTACCTCAACCAGCTTGTCAAGGATGCGCTCGTTATTGTGTGGTCGGGGCTCTAGATATTCTTCGAGGATGCGCTGCGCGTCGCTCATGGCCTGAAGGGCTAATTGCTGATCTGTTATTAATGATCACCTCGGCACTTAATGGAAAAACTTGTCGTAGGCTTCAAAGAACGGCCCCAGCCAGGGGCGGCCGGGCCGCACGACCGCAAACCGCCAGCCAAGAATGCAAACCGCCAGCCAAGAAAAAAGTTCCATCCCGGGGAACCGGCCTGTGCGCACCGGGCCGTACTCATCAAATAAATCTGGAATTTGGCGACCCGAGATTGGGGTTGCGCATGCAAAGTATTCCTTATCAAAATGATTGAAACATAAAATTTGCCTTATCCCCGAGGTGGTTGCAAGTTGATCAAGGTGGGGCGCGAGTTATCCGATGTCCATCCTCGGAGAAAACAAGATGCGTCAGACCGTCATTGCCACTGCCGTTTTGCTCGCCATCATCTTCGCCCTTTTTGGTGCGACCGTCATCACCGCGGACGCCCCGCGAAAGGCAGCGCAGGCCGCTGCGACATCGGGTTCGATCGACGTCATGCGGATGACGAGAGACACAAAGGGCCTGTCAGTAGAACAGTTCGATGCAATCTGACGCGAAGCCCGGGCTTCCGCACCACTCAGAAATTTCAGCTCGCTCAAGTCAATGGGCACACCATTGCTGTGCGCGCCGTTTGGATGCTCCAATCAAAACGATCCGTCCTGTCCCCAGCAATAGCTGCTTCGGCAGAGCTCATGCAACATACGCTGAAAGGGTGGGGATTGGATGGGCGTGATCC
>Ga0137409_10008351_pt1 | contig 10574 bp, 10 predicted proteins | sample CZODoug1_16funga_FD_122059 | JGI IMG/M metagenome (GOLD analysis project Ga0137409, IMG submission 122059) | Vadose zone soil fungal communities from Angelo Coast Range Reserve, California, USA - CZODoug1_16fungal (Hybrid Assembly) | ecosystem: Environmental > Terrestrial > Soil > Vadose zone... | reverse complement strand
GCGTCGTTTCGGCCAACGGCAGGCTGCGGTTGTCGTGTTGCTGTTCCTTGATCTGCACGGGCCCTCCGAATTGCAGCATCGCCTGGCGCCGGGCTTGGTCGGGAGTCGCGCCGCGCCGGATGCCTTCCTGGATCAACAGGTCGAGATGCCCGGCCACCTCCGCCTCGAACTCGCGGTCGTCCCGCCGCTGCGTGAAGAACGCGAGCAGCCGTGAAAACCGCAATCCAGAACCTGGTCAGCATGGGTCCTCATTCCTCGCGCAAGGCGACGAGCGGGTCGACGCGGGTCGCGCGCAGCGCGGGCACCGCGCACGCGGCCAGCGCCACTGCGCCAAGCGTCGTGAGCGCGACCGCGTAGGCCGGCGGGTCCACGGCGCGCACGCCGAACAGGAGCGATGCCATCAGGTTGGTCAGCGCAAGCGCGGCGGCGAGCCCGGCGCCCGCCCCCACGACCACCGGCCGCATGCCCTGCCTGATCACCATTGCGAACAGCTCGCGCGGCCTGGCGCCAAGCGCGAGCCGGATGCCGAGCTCGTGGGATCGCTGCGACACGACGTACGCCAGGACGCCGTAGATGCCCAGCGCGGCCAGGAACAGTGCCACGCCCGCGAACGCCGCAAGCAGCATCGTCCGGAACCGCTCGCCGCCGATCGCGTCGTCGATCACATCGGTGAGCGGCGCGACGTCGGTCAAATTCAACGGGGCATCCGCTGCTTTTTCGGTGTTTGGAGGATCGATTATTGCCACGGTGCCGGCAGTTGCCACCAGCGGTCACGTCACCGTCACCACTCCGTCAGGCAGCGTCGCCAGCTCCACAGTCTTCACCGTTGTGACTATACCGGCTCCGATCATTACCGGTTTTTCACCGACCAGCGGGCAGGTAGGTAGCAGTGTCACGATCAGTGGCGCCAACCTGACGGGCGCAACGTCAAACGGCTACGAGGCTGAGTTGCAGCTGACGCCCATAACTAATTGGCGCGGGACCGCGAGCTACACGATCGTAAATCCACGCGTCACGCAGGTCGCTCCCGCATATCAAGGCAGTGATCGGGTGGGCGATGAGCTGATTCGCCGCCCAACGCATTCGGGAAGCCTCGTAGTGTCATATTCCCGCCCTTGGGGAATGAGTCTGGGAACTGCCGTGAGCTACGTGGGGAAGCGGCCGGATACCGACTTCTCCCAATTCCCGTCGCCACGAGTAACTCTCCCTGCATACACAAAGGTGGATTTGTCGGCCGAGTATCCGCTGACGGGTCTCAAACACGGCGGGCTCACGCTCAATGCGCGAGTGGACAACGTGTTCGACAAGCGCTACGAGGACGTTTTCCACTTCGCGTCACCGAGACGAACCATTCTCGTTGGGGGTCGAGCTTCCGCGCTCTTCTAGCGCGCTGCCGGTCGCAGACCGCGTGTTACATTCTCTTAATGCCGCTTCTCGCTACGGAAGCAATCGTCCTCCACGCCTTCGATTACCTCGAGAGCTCGCGCATCATCCGCCTGCTGACGAGAGAGGCCGGTGTGCAGTCGGCGTTGGCGAGGGGCGCGCGGAAATCGCGCGGGCGATACGGCACCGCGCTCGATCTCTTCGCCGAAGGCTCGGCGCAGCTTTATGTCAAACCCAATCGTGAGCTCCATAACCTCGCCAGCTTCGAGATCTCACGCTCGCGCGGGGAGCTGGCGGAAGACATCGGCCGTTTCACCGCCGCTTCAACGATCGCCGAGCTGGCGCTTCGCTTCGCGGGAGAGGCAGACAATCCCCAACTATACGATACTGTAGCAGACGTCCTCGACCGAATCGCTCGCTCGGTCCCCGAGCGGACCATCGAAGACGGACTCGCGGGGTGCTGGCGCGTCGTCGCCGTGCTTGGTTTTACTCCGGAGTTGTCCAGTTGCGCGCTGTGCCACACTCCGCTCCGCGATGCCGACGACGCCACGTTCTCGCATTCGTCGGGGGGAATCGTCTGTCCTGCGTGCACCAAGCTGGCGCCGGGCGGACGGAGAATTCCATCAGCGGCCCGTGCCGCGATCCAGCAATGGCTCGAGGGTGACGATTCTGCCCATCTCACCGACGCCGAAGCCCGCTCGCATCAGAGACTCCTCCGCGAATTCCTCGGCGCCCATCTCGCCGACGACAGGCCCCTTCGCGCCTTCGCCGTCTGGGAGCACGAGCGCTGGAGCGCGGCGTGATCATCGGCACCGCTGGCCACATCGATCATGGCAAGACGGCGCTGGTCAAGGCGCTAACTGGTGTCGACGCCGACCGCCTGCCTGAAGAGAAGCGCCGTGGAATCACCATCGACCTCGGCTTTGCTCCACTTTTCCTTGAAGGCGTCGGCACCGTCGGAGTTATCGACGTTCCGGGTCACGAGGATTTCGTGCGTAGTATGCTCGTTGGCGCCAGCGGAATCGACCTCGGCCTGTTGGTGGTAGCGGCCGACGAAGGAGTTATGCCGCAAACTCGCGAGCATTTGCTAATCCTGGAGCTGCTGAGAATTCCACAAGTCGTCGTTGCCGTCACAAAAAGCGATCTCGTTGACGACGAATGGATGGAGTTGGTACGAGCTGATGCCCTCGCGCTTTTCAATGATTCCCCGCTGGCGACGCCGCCCGTCGTAAGCTGCTCCAGCCGCACCAGTGCGGGCCTTGACGAGCTGCGAAGCGTACTGGCCAAATGCCTTGCGAACGCCAAGCCGCGGGCCAGCGACGACTTGTTCCGGATGCCGGTCGATCGCGCATTCAGCGTGAAAGGAACGGGCACCGTCGCGACGGGAACGGTATGGAGCGGGGAGCTGCCAGTAGAGGCGAGCCTTGTCGTCCTGCCGTCCGGCAAGACAGCGAGAGCGAGGAGAATCGAGCAACACGGAAACTCAGCGGACGTTGCTCGCGCGGGAGGTCGCGCCGCCATCGCGCTCGCTGGACTCGACGTCAGCGATGTATCACGCGGCTCAGTCCTCGTCTGCGACGATCACTGGCAGCCCACCTCACTCTTAGAGGCAGTGGTGACGTTCGGGCCCGCAACGGAGGCAAATTTGACGCCTCGCACTCGACTGAGGCTGCACGCGGGCGCTTCAGAAGTCGGCGCGCGCGTGGTGTCGGCTGCTGGTGAGACCCTTTCCAGCGCCCCGGCGCTCGTGCGCGTCACGACCGACGCGCCTCTCGTCCTTCGTGGGGGCGACCGATTTGTGCTCCGACTTCCCGCTCCGTTGCGCACGATCGGGGGCGGGGTCGTGGTCGACCCGTACGCGCGGCGCAGGTCATTGCCGCGGCATTGGGGTAATAAACTGAATGTCCTATCCGCAGCCAGTGCCGCGCGCCTGGATTACCAACTGGAAGCCGATGCTGCCCGTGGGGTTCGCGCGTCGGATCTCGCGGTAAGGACCGGTTGCTCGCCGGCTGAGGTAGAAGTGCTCGTCCGGCAGAGCGGCGCCCATGTTGGGCCGCACAACCTTTTCACGTCCGTTGTTGTCGAAGAAGTAATGGCAAGCGTAAGACGAATCGTCGCGGAATACGAGATCAAATCTCCACTGTCCTTTGGCGTCCCAGCACGGACGCTGAGGGAGGGACTTCGTGTCGACGAGGAATTGGCCGACATTGCGATCCGCGAGATGGAGCAGGACGGGGAAATAGAGTCGTATGGACCGCTGGTACGCAAAACCGGTTGGGCGCCTTCCCCGACTGAGCGGGACATAGAAGTGAGTGACCACCTGGCGCATGATATTTGCGCTGGCAAGCAGGAGCCGCCGAGCGTTGGAGAGCTTGTCTCGCGCTACGGTAGCTCGGTCCCTGGATTGCTTCGATTTCTGGAACGCCAGGGGCGAATCGTCCAAGTGGAGACGGATCGCTATTACGACCGGAGCACGCTCGACGCAATGATCGGGCGGCTCAGGGCGAAGCTGGTGCTGGGACAGGTCTATGTACCTGCGCAGCTTCGAGATGTGCTCGGGTTCTCGAGAAAATATCTCATCCCCTTTCTGGAGTTCTGTGACCGAAAAGGGATTACGGAAAGGCGGGGGGAAGGCCGGATTCTGCGGGAAACCAGTGGAATTCTGCTTGACACCTCAAGAGCTAATTCTTAAGTTCGCGGCAGAAGAACAAATGTCCACCTTAGTAGGAGCCAGAGTCTAGAGACCCTTTTTCGTCAGCATTGGAGACAACATGAAGCACCTGTGGCGGGCGCTGTTGGTGGTGCTCGTGCTCGGCGCGTTCATGCCAAGTCGTTCGACGGCTCAGGGGATTTCGACCCAAACCGGCGGAGGACAAGGCGCCGGGTTGCAGCTGGGACAGAACTATCCGAACCCAGTCAATCAAGACACACGAATTCCGTTCGTCATTGGGGATGCACAAGGATGCACGGACTCCGGACGTCAACACCGTGTAAGTCTGCGGATCTATAACCTTTTGGCGCAGCAGGTTGCTGTGCCGGTCCTGCAGGGCGGTGTAGGGAATGTCGCGGGCGGCGAGCCGCTGGAAAATCTGCTGTTGACGTGCGGCCAATACGAGGCGTACTGGGACGGCAAGTACACACAGACCGGAGATGATGTGGCATCGGGCATCTACCTCTTTCGACTAGAGGTTGATGGCAAGATGCTCGTCAAGAAGATGATCGTCAGAAAGTAGGGACGGTGCTCAGCCCAGGGCGGCTGACGTTGAACTCGATCTGACTTTTTTGAGACGCGCCTGGCAGATGCCGGGCGCGTCTCTTTCTTTTGTATCTTGTGTGTGCCAGGATGGCGGGTTTTATGCGGCACCTGCATTGCACCCATAAGCGCGTCGCGGCGTTCACCTCCCGGGCACCCAATGATCAATCCAGACCGCCTAACCGTAAAAGCAACCGAAGCGCTCAACGAAGCAGTCGACCTCGCGCGACGGGCGGGGAATCCGCTCGTCTACGACCTGCATCTTCTGCTGGCGCTTCTCTCTCAGGACGAGGGTATCGTCGTCCCGATCCTCCAGAAGCTGGGCGTTAGCGTCGCCCAGCTGCGGGAGGCCGTTGGTCGCGAAATGGCACGCTACCCGAAGCAGTCCAACGCGCAGCCGACTCTCTCCCGCGAGATCAATCAGGTATTCGATAAAGCCGAAGCGGATGCAAAAAAACTCGGCGACGAGTTCGTGTCGACCGAGCATTTCCTTCTCGCGCTCTCCGACGTAAAGGGAACCGAGAGCCGTAATCTTCTGAACGGCGTCGGCGCCACGCACGACGAGCTGATGGAGGCGCTACAGACGGTGCGCGGCTCGCACCGCGTTACAGACCAGACTCCAGAGAACCAGTACCAGGCGCTCCAGCGCTACACGCGAGATCTGACCGACGCGGCACGCAAGGGGAAGCTCGATCCCGTCATCGGGCGCGACGAAGAAATCCGCCGAGTCATTCAGGTGCTCTCGCGCCGCACCAAGAACAATCCCGTTCTCATCGGTGAGCCGGGTGTCGGCAAGACGGCGATCGCGGAGGGGCTCGCTCAGCGGATTGTCAACGGCGACGTCCCTGAAGGTCTCAAGAACAAGAGGTTCCTTTCACTCGACCTGGGCGCGCTCATCGCCGGTGCAAAATTCCGCGGCGAGTTCGAGGAGCGGCTCAAGGCCGTGTTGAAGGAAGTCACCGAAGGGGAAGGGCAGTTCATCATGTTCATCGATGAAATGCACACGCTGGTGGGCGCGGGCAAAGCCGAAGGCTCGATGGACGCGGGCAATATGCTCAAGCCGATGCTCGCGCGCGGTGAGCTTCGAGTCGTGGGAGCGACCACCCTCGATGAATATCGGAAGAACATCGAGAAGGACGCGGCTCTCGAGCGCCGCTTCCAGCCCGTTTACGTGGGTGAGCCATCGGTCGAAAGCACGATTGCGATTCTGCGCGGGCTCAAAGAAAGGTACGAGTCGCATCACGGTGTTCGAATTACCGATGGTGCCATCGTCGCCGCCGCGACGCTCTCAAATCGCTACATCGGCGATCGCTTCCTCCCTGACAAGGCCATCGATCTCATTGACGAAGCAGCCTCACGCTTGCGTATAGAGATCGATTCGATGCCGCAAGAGATCGACGAAGTCGAGCGGCGCATTACGCAGCTGGAGATCGAGCGGCAGGCGCTGCAGAAGGAGAAGGACAAGGAGTCGCGCGACCGACTCAAGGCGTTGGAGCGGGAGCTGGCGGAGCTGCGGGAGAAATCCGCCGGCATGAAGGCGCAGTGGCAGCAGGAGAAAGAAACCCTCGGCGCCGTCGGAAAAATCAGCCAGCAGCTCGAGCAGGCGCGCATCGATGCGGAGCGGGCGACTCGAGCTGGCGATCTCCAGAAGGCGGCTGAGATCACCTACGGCCAGATTCCTCAACTCGAGCGGCAGATGAAGGAGGCCGAGCAGAAGCTCGCGAGCAAGCAGGCTGGCGGCGCGCGTTTCCTCAAGGAAGAGGTCACCGCCGAGGATGTCGCTGACATCGTTTCCCGGTGGACGGGAATTCCCGTCTCGAGAATGATGGAGGGCGAGCGCGAGCGGCTGACGAAGCTGGAGAGCGAGCTCGCACGGCGGGTCATTGGACAGGACGAGGCGGTCGGCGCTGTCGCCAACGCCGTCCGACGGTCTCGCGCTGGCCTGCAGGACCCCAATCGCCCCATCGGCTCGTTCATATTCCTCGGCCCCACCGGCGTCGGGAAGACGGAGACCGCGAGGGCGTTGGCGGAGTTTCTGTTCGACAACGAGCAGGCGATGGTTCGCATCGATATGTCGGAGTACATGGAGAAGCACGCCGTCGCGCGGTTGATCGGTGCGCCTCCTGGCTACATCGGGTTCGAGGAGGGAGGTCAGCTTACGGAGGCGATTCGGCGGCGCCCGTACTCCGTCGTCCTGTTCGACGAAATCGAGAAGGCGCATCCCGATGTCTTCAACATACTTCTACAGATCCTCGATGACGGCCGCCTCACCGATTCGCAGGGGCGCACGGTCGACTTCCGCAACACCGTGATCATCATGACGTCGAACATCGGTAGCACGTATATCCTCGAGCACACCGGCGACGACCGCGCGGTGGTCGAAGCACAGGTGACGAACGCGCTGAGGCAGCATTTCCGTCCCGAGTTCCTCAACCGCGTCGACGACATCATCATCTTCCGCCCACTCGGCAAGGCTGAGATAGAGCACATCATCGATCTGCAGCTCACCAGGCTCGAGAAGCTGCTCGCGGATAGAAAGCTCACCTTCGAGCTGACGCCAGGCGCACGGGAAATCCTTGCGACGGAGGGTTACGACCCGGCGTTCGGAGCGCGTCCACTGAAGCGAGCGATTCAGCGCCTGCTGCAGAACCCGCTCGCGCTCGCGGTTCTCGAGGGCAAGTTCAGCGAAGGAGATCACATCGTGGTCGATCGCGATGCGAAGGGAGAGCTGACGTTCCGCAAAGCGAAAGAGCCGGCGCTTGCGGGCAGATAGCGATCTCACGAGGTCAACGTTGGGTGAGGACTCACAGGCAGCGGATGAACAGTACATCCGTAATGCGCTCGATATCGCCCGCGAGGCGGTAAAGCGAAACGAGGTCCCGATTGGCGCGGTAGTCGTTCGCGACGGATCGATAATCGCGGCGGCGAGCAATCGAACTATCCGCGACCAGGATCCCACCGCTCACGCTGAACTGCTCGCCATTCGCGAGGCGTCGGCGAAACTCGACCGCTGGAGACTCGACGACTGCACGCTGTACGTGACCCTCGAGCCATGCGCCATGTGCGCGGGCGCAATCATATTGTCGCGTCTCAAGCGCGTGGTCTTTGGGGCCTGGGACGACAAAGCGGGAATGGCTGGATCGGTGGGAGACCTGCTTCGGCATTCCCGGCTCAATCACAGGCCGGAAGTGAAGGCTGGTGTCCTTGCCGTGGAGTGCGCGTCGCTGCTCGAGGATTTTTTCAGGCGCCACAGAGTTGAAGAAGGTTCGGCCCCCCGGTAATTTGCGACGCTGCTGGACAGGTGGCCGAGTGGTTGAAGGCACCGGTCTCGAAAACCGGCATACCGGTGAACCCGGTATCGAGAGTTCGAATCTCTCCCTGTCCGTTTAGTATCTCTCGGAACGCTACACGGAGCCGAGTTGTCCGCAGTTCGCAGTTTGTCAGCAGTCTTCGCTGGTAAGCCTTGCGGAATTACCGTGGTTAGCGCCGTACAACGATGTTGGGACGGGTGGCCGAGTGGTTTAAGGCGCACGCCTGGAAAGTGTGTGTACGTTAATAGCGTACCGTGGGTTCGAATCCCACCCCGTCCGTGGGAGTCTTTGGAAACACAATCGGTCGCGTGATTGCTCCAACACCGAGCTCCTGGAGCCACCTTGAACAGAGGCCTTTATGTCGTGATGGGGGTCTCGGGCTCGGGCAAGAGTCTTATCGGCGCGGCCTTCGCAGGCGCGCTCGGCGTCGAATTCATTGAGGGTGATGATTACCACACCGCCGCGAACGTGGCGCGCATGTCGTCGGGAATTCCACTCACCGACGCTGATCGCGCGGAATGGCTTCGCTCGCTTGCGGCGCGAATACGGAAGGCGAAGGACTCAGGCACCGGGCTGGTAGTATCTTGCTCCGCGCTCAAGCGATCGTATCGGGACATCCTTCGCGGCGCAGCGAGTGAGCTGCGGTTCGTTTTTCTCAAGGGTCCGCAGTCTTTGCTCGCCGAACGTCTTGCAAGCCGCCACGGACACTACATGCCTCCATCTCTCCTGAAAAGCCAGCTAGCTATTCTCGAGGAACCATCGCCAGACGAGCAGGCGTGGGTGTGTGACATCAGGGAATCACCAGAGGATATCGTCGCCGCTCTCATGGCCCGCGCATCAGCATGAACCCTGACACTCGTCTGCTGCTCTACGCCCTCGTCGCGGTGGTCGCGCTCATCGTGCTCATCGCAACCTTCAAGTTGCATCCCTTCGTGGCGTTGATATCCGTGTCGCTTGGGCTCGGAGTGGCGGCCGGAATGCCTCCCGCCGCCGCGGTCAAGGCGTTTCAGGACGGCGTGGGGAACACACTCGGTTTCATCGCCATCGTCGTCGGGCTCGGCACTATGCTCGGAAAGATGATGGCGGAGTCTGGCGCTGCCGCACGCATCGCGACGACGCTCATCGATGCGTTCGGCGAACGCTATGTGCACTGGGCTGTCATGGTCGTCGCTTTTATCGTCGGGATTCCTGTTTTCTTCCAGGTCGGTTTCGTTCTCCTGGTTCCGCTCGTGTTCACCATTGCGCGCCGAACGGGAATGTCGCTCATCAAGATCGGGATCCCGCTGGTGGCCGGTCTCTCGGTGGTGCATGGGATGTTGCCACCCCATCCCGCGGCTATGCTCGCCGTGATCGCGTACAACGCAGATGTAGGACGCACGATTCTGTATGGACTGCTGGTCGGGCTTCCGACGGCGTCGCTCGCGGGTCCGATCTTCGCTACATGGGTTGCGCCACGCATCGTACTTCCGCCGGATAATCCGATCGCGCGACAACTCGAAGGGAGTTCGAATGATCCTGACGCCTCGGGTGCGGTGCAACAGACTCCAGGTTTCGGAATCTCACTCTTCACGGTGTTAGTCCCCGTAATTCTGATGCTCCTTGCCAGTGTGGGCGATGCCGCCCTCGACTCGACGAGCTCCGTGCGCTCGGTGTTGCATTTCCTCGGGAATCCGATCGTGGCGCTCCTTGTCGCGCTCCTCTTCTCGTTCTGGTCTCTGGGGCGGCCGCGCCATTTCACACGACAACAGCTGATGAAGTTCTGCAACGACTGCCTGGCACCGACCGCGACGATTCTGTTGGTGATCGGCGCGGGCGGTGGCTTCAATCAGGTTCTCGTCCAGAGCGGAGTGGGACGGGCGATCGCCAACATGGCCATTGGATCACACGCCTCGCCGCTCCTTCTTGCCTGGGGAGTTGCGGCGCTGATTCGTGTGGCCACCGGATCTGCGACCGTGGCGATGACGACCGCCGCGGGAATCGTGGCACCGATTGCGGTGGCGATGCCCGGAACACATGCCGAGCTATTGGTTCTCGCGACTGGTGCCGGGTCGCTGGTTCTTTCGCACGTGAACGACGCGGGCTTTTGGCTGATAAAGGAATTCTTCAACATGACCGTCCCACAGACGCTGAAGACGTGGACGGTAACGGAGACGATCATCGGTGTCGCGGGACTTGGATTCACCCTGCTTCTAAGTCTTGTGCTCTAACTCGGGAGCTCGCACAGTACGCGGGCGATTTCCGGTCGGGCGAAATTGCTCTCAATGCAAACGTGAACATTGAAAGAGGAGGTTACATGGGGACGGAGAGAAGCAGCGTCTGGCGCGGTCTGATCATCACCGCTGTGACAGCACTGGGAGCGGGAGCACTGGCGTGCGGCACTCGACGGCTGTGCTGAGGATCGCGGATGGGGCCTGCCCGAGCCTTCGCCGGATACGGGCGGGAGCGGATGGGTGCTGCGCCGGCTGCCCACCGACCTGAGCGCCGGTGTGCGGGAGCTCGCCCGGTCCGCCCGCACCACCCCGTTCACCGTGCTGCTGACCGCCTTCGCGGTGCTGCGGGCCCGGCTCACCGGCTCCGACGACGTGCTGCTCGCGGTGCCGGTCAGCCGCCGGACGAGCCGGGAGAGC
>Ga0137409_10008350_pt1 | contig 10574 bp, 9 predicted proteins | sample CZODoug1_16funga_FD_122059 | JGI IMG/M metagenome (GOLD analysis project Ga0137409, IMG submission 122059) | Vadose zone soil fungal communities from Angelo Coast Range Reserve, California, USA - CZODoug1_16fungal (Hybrid Assembly) | ecosystem: Environmental > Terrestrial > Soil > Vadose zone... | reverse complement strand
ATTCCGATGCCGATCGCCATTCGCAGCACGTGCTGGATGCCGACGAAGCCGTTCGCATCGGTCCGCCGCCGGCCGGAGAAAGCTACCTGCAAATCCAGCGCATTCTCGACGCAGCACGCGCCACAGGCGCGCAGGCGATCCATCCGGGCTACGGCTTTCTGTCGGAGAACGCCGATTTCGCAGCAGCTTGCCGCTCGGCCGGCCTCGCCTTTATCGGACCGACGCCTGAGCAAATGCGCGCGTTCGGGCAGAAGCACAGGGCGCGCGCGCTAGCGGCAGCCAATGACGTACCACTGCTGCCCGGCAGCGCGCTGCTCTCCAGCCCCGGGCATGCGCTCACCGAGGCGCGCCGCATCGGTTTTCCGGTGATGCTCAAGAGCACCGCCGGCGGAGGCGGAATCGGCATGCAGCTGGTGCGGGAAGAAGATCAGCTTTCCGCGGCATTCCGGTCGGTGAAGCGCACGGCCGCGAGCGCGTTCGGGGCGGGCGGGGTCTTCCTGGAAAAGTATGTCGAGGCGGCGCGCCACATCGAAGTACAGATCTTCGGCGATGGTCGCGGCAATGTCGTGAGCCTCGGCGAGCGCGACTGCTCGGTGCAACGGCGCAACCAGAAAGTGATCGAGGAAGCGCCTGCTCCCGGCCTGAGCGATGCGCAGCGCCGCCGCCTCGCCGAAACGGCGCTCACCCTTGCCCGCGCCGCCGGCTATCAATCGGCGGGAACGGTCGAGTTCGTGCTCGATGCATCGGCCGGCGATTTCTACTTCCTGGAAGTGAACGCGCGGCTGCAAGTCGAGCACGGCGTCACGGAGGAAGTGACGGGCGTCGACCTGGTCGAGTGGATGGTGCGCCAGGCGGCAGGCGAGCTCGATCTGTCGGGCCTCGAGGTGCAACGTCGCGGGCACGCGATCCAGGCACGGGTCTACGCGGAGGATCCCGGCAAGAACTTCCAGCCCTGCAGCGGCTTGCTGACGGAAGTCGCGTTTCCACAGACGGTGCGGGTGGAGACCTGGGTGGTGCGCGGCAGCGTGATATCACCCTGGTACGACCCCTTGATCGCGAAGCTGATCGTCAAGAGCGACACCCGGGAGCAGGCGGTGGGCGAGCTCCAGTCCGGCCTCGCCGCGACTCGCCTGGCCGGAATCGAGACCAATCTCGCCTATCTGCGCCAGATCGCTGCCGACGCAATCTTCCGCGCAGGTGCGCAAACCACGCGTTATCTCTCGGACTTGCGTTACGTCGCGCGCACGATCGAAGTGCTCGAGCCGGGCGTGCAGACCACCGTGCAGGACTACCCGGGGCGGCTTGGATACTGGAGCGTCGGCGTGCCGCCTTCCGGGCCCATGGACAGCCTCGCTTTCCGGTTGGCCAACCGCCTCGTCGGTAATCCGGTGAGTGCGGCCGGACTGGAGCTCACGCTTACCGGCCCGACGCTGCAATTCAACTTCGACACGGTCGTCGCCCTGGCGGGCGCAGCGATGCGCGCCGAAATCGACGGGCGCCCGATCGCGCGCTGGCGGGCGCATGTCGCGCCCGCAGGGAGCACGCTGCGGCTGGGGTCGATCGAGGGCAACGGCGCACGGGCGTATCTCGCCGTCGCCGGCGGCTTCGAAGTTCCCGAGCATCTGGGCGCGAAGAGCACCTTCGCTTTGGGACGGCTCGGCGGGCATGGCGGGCGGGTGCTGCGCGCAGGCGATGTGCTGCATGTCGCCGACGGCGGCGATCGCGTTCCGCTGCCGCGCATCGACGAGTCCGCGCTGCCACGCTACGCGGAGCGCTGGGAGATCGGCGTGCTCTACGGCCCGCATGGCGCGCCTGATTTTTTCACCGATTCCGGTATCGCCGCTTTCTTCGCCGCCGATTGGAAGGTGCACTACAACTCCAGCCGCACCGGCATCCGCCTGATCGGACCGAAACCCCACTGGGCCCGTCCGGACGGCGGCGAGGCCGGTCTGCATCCTTCGAATATCCACGACAACGCCTACGCGGTCGGCGCCGTCGATTTCACCGGCGACATGCCGGTGATCCTGGGACCGGATGGGCCGAGCCTCGGCGGTTTCGTGTGTCCCGCAGTTGTGGTGCAGGCGGAGCTCTGGAAACTCGGCCAGCTGCGGCCGGGCAACAGCGTGCGCTTCAAACGGCTCACCCTCGGAGAGGCGCGCGCGCTCGAAGTCGCGCAGGAGATGTTCGTGGAGAGGCTCGCCCCGCCCGCTGCGCGCGCAGTCCGGGAGGCGCGAGCCGGCGTGCCGGCGAACGCGGTGGCGCATCGAATCGCCGAAGCGCCAGGGCGGACCGGCGTCACCTACAGGGTCTCGGGCGACAAGTATCTGCTCGTCGAGTATGGCCCGAGGGTGCTCGACCTGAACCTGCGATTCCGCGTGCACGCGCTGATGCACTGGCTCGCCGCGCGGCGGCCGGCGGGAATCGTCGATCTCACCCCGGGGATACGCTCGCTGCAGGTTCGTTACGACAGCGCAAGCGTGACCTCCCGAGCGCTGCTCGATCTGCTCACCCGCGCCGAGGACGAGCTGCCGTCCATCGGCGACATGGAAGTGCCGTCACGGATCGTCCATCTGCCGCTCGCCTGGGACGACTCGCAGACGCGGCTCGCGGTGCAAAAGTACATGCAGTCGGTGCGCCCGGATGCGCCGTGGTGCCCGGACAATATCGAGTTCATTCGCCGCATCAACGGCCTCGCCGGCATCGATGACGTCAAGTCCATCGTATTCGATGCCTCCTATCTCGTGCTCGGCCTTGGGGACGTCTACCTCGGCGCGCCGGTTGCCACGCCCGTCGACCCGCGTCACCGCCTGGTCACCACGAAGTACAACCCGGCGCGCACCTGGACGCCGGAGAACGCCGTGGGCATCGGCGGCGCCTATCTATGCATCTACGGCATGGAGGGACCGGGCGGCTATCAGTTCGTCGGGCGGACGGTGCAGGTCTGGAACCGATACCGGCAGAGCGCCAGTTTCCGCGACGGCAAGCCCTGGCTGCTCCGCTTCTTCGATCAGATCCGTTTCTATCCGGTGAGCGAGGAGCGCCTCGCCGGAATGCGCGAAGATTTCGTTCACGGGCAGTTCGACGTCGCGATCGAGCCCGTCACCCTCAGGCTGCGCGAGTACAACGAGTTTTTGCAGGCGAATGCGAGCGACATCGCGCGCTTCAAGCGCCGCCAGCAGGAGGCGTTCGAAGCCGAGCGGGAACGCTGGCGGGCTGCGGGTCAGTCGGAATGGGCGGCAGATGCCCCCGTTCTCGAAACCGCCCCCGACTCCGGGCTCGAGCTGCCGCCAGACGCGCGCGCCGTGGCAAGCCCTGTTTCGGGCAGCGTATGGAAGGTCCTGGTGGAACCGGGCGATCACGTCGCTGCGGGCGCGCCGCTCGCAATCATCGAATCCATGAAGATGGAGCTCGCCGTGCATGCCCCTGCGGCGGGAACGGTATTCGAGGTCTTCCGTGGCAAAGGCTCCGCAGTGTCGGCGGGAGAGGCGCTGCTCGCGATCACGGTCGACGGGAAAGAAGTCGAGTGAGGGGGAAATGGCTGTTCCTGCAATCCACTTTTATCAAGGAGAATCGAAATGAAGAAATCTGTAACGTTACCCGCCCAGTGCGCTCTCGGTGCTTTGGTGGCCGCGTTGTCCGCGATGCCTTGCCGGGCTGAAGATCCGCCGCCACCACCGTTCACAGGACACATCGACCTCGTCAGCAAGTACATCCTGCGCGGCGCCAGCACCACTTACGGAAACGCGCGTCCGGGATTGGGAAACGAGGGCGCAGATGCGCCCGAATCCAGTAAGCCGGCGTTGCAATGGGGAGTCGACTACGTGCACCCCAGCGGCTGGTATGCAGGTTACTGGGGGTCGATGATCAACTATTCGTACAAGCAGCTCGGCAACTCCTACGACGACCGGACTATCACCGAATTCCAAAAGGACAAGTCGATCGAGAACGATTTGTACGGCGGCTACACGGGAAAGATCGGCGATTTCTCGTACACGGGCGGCCTGACCGGCTACGTGTATTACAACGGCAAGCACGCCAATGCGCTCGAAACGAAGCTGGGACTGGGTTACAAGGAGTTCGGCGTGAACGCGCAGACGCTGCTGCAAGATACGGTGTGGGGCAACAAAGGCGATACCTATTGGACGGCGACATACGCGACGACGTTGCCTTACGAACTCAATTTCACCGCGAGCCTGGGCTACTACACCTATAAGAAGGAAGGCAAGTTCCTCGGCACAAAGGACACCGCGCTGGGCGTAGACTGCGCCCCCGGGCAGGCGTTTGTCGTGAACGGCTGCTTCGATGGCAATGCTCCCGTAAGCGGCGCCTTCCGTCACCTGATCGTCGGCGTGACGCGCGTGATCGGCAAGTCGGGCGTGGTGCTGGGCTTGCAGGGACTGATCCCCGGCGAGAACCGTTTTGGGGTGAAGCAGGCAGGACGTGTTATCGGATCGCTCAGCTATACGTTCTAGCAGAACTTTCCCGGGGATGATCTGAAACTGCGGGATGAACGGCGCTCCTGCGTCCGTTCCATCCCGCGGAAATAAACCGGCGCCCGAACGGGCGTCCGGCTTTATTCGATCTTCGCCTTCGAGCGCAGCCCGGCGACGAACTTCTGCACTTCCTGCTCCTGCATCCTCGAGAGCAGCTGCTGCTTGACGGTATCGAACGCCGGGAATTGCAGCGCACGGACATCGTCGAGCTGGATGACGTGCCAGCCGAACTGGGTCTGTACCGGCGTTTCCGTGTATTTCCCCTTTTCCAGCTTCGCGAGCGCATCGGCGAAGGGCTTGACGAAAGTGCTCGGAGGATTCCAGTCGAGATCGCCCCCTTTTTCCTTCGAACCCGGATCCTTGGATTGCTTGGCGAGCTCCTCGAACTTCGTCCCCTTCTTCAGCTGCGCGACGATTTCCTTGGCCTCGGAATCCTTGTCGACCAGGATGTGCCTAGCCTTGTATTCCTTGTCGCCGCGCGACGCCTTCACCTTGTTGTACTCCGCGAGCATTTCCTCGTCCTTGATGGGGTGCGTCTTCAGGTGATCCTGGACCACGGCCTGAACGAGCACCTGCTGGCGCAGCAATTCGAGCTGAGTGCGCACGTCGGCGCTTTTCGCCAGGCCTCTGCGGTCCGCCTCCTGGGCGACCACTTCCTGCGTGATCAGGTTGTCCAGAATCGCCTTGCGCGCCTGTTCGTTGTCGGGCTGGCCCTGCGCGGCGCGCTGTTTGACGATGAAGTCGAGCCGGGACCTCGGGATGGGCTTGCCGTTCACCGTCACCGGCTTTACGGAACTGCGGGCCTTGGCGGCCGCGGTCTGCGCCCAGACGGGCGTGGAGACACCCAGAGAAAGCGCGACGAGCAGGCGTAGGGGATGTGAGAGCATGGCCATTCCTAGTTTTGAAAGCGGAATCATAGCTCATCCGGGGTGAGGGCCCGGATCGCGAGCGCGTGAATCTCGCGCTGCATCAGCGGGCCCAATGCCGCGTAGATCATCCGGTGTCGGGCGAGCTTGTCGCGGCCGGCAAAGCGGGGCGAGACGATGGTGAGGCGGAAATGGCTCCCGCCCGCCACCGCGCCCGGATGGCCGGCGTGCAGACCCGATTCGTCGAGGAGTTCGATGGATTGCGGTTCGAGCCCGGCCAGGCGCTCGCGGATCGCCGTGAGCAGGTCCATCAGCGCAAGCCGGCGTTTTCGGCACGCCTCGCCGGCACCGGGCGCGGGAGGCGCCGCGTCACCGGGGTTCCTTCTTTTCTTCCATGTGGCGGGCGAAAAACAGCGCCTGCAACAGGACGAATACGAGCATCAGGCCCAGTCCGCCGAAAAACTTGAAATTGACCCAGGTATCGGTGGAAAAGTTAAAAGCGACGTAGAGATTGGCCGCGCCCATGAACGCAAAGAAGGCGGCCCAGCTCCAGTTGAGGCGCGCCCAGGCGACATCGGGCATGCGCACCTGCTCGCCCAGCATCGCGCGGACGAGATTTCTTCGGAACAGCGACTGGGCTACGGCTATGACGGCGCCGAACAGCCAGTAGAGCACTGTGGGCTTCCACTTGATGAAGGTCTCGTCGTGCAGCGCAAGGGTCGCCCCGCCGAACACCACGATAATGACAAGGCTGATCCACATCATCGTATCGACCCTTCGGCGCTTCCACTTCAACCAGCCGATCTGCAAGAACGTCGCGGCGATGGCCACCGCGGTCGCCGTATAGATGTCGAAAAGCTTGAACGCGACAAAAAACAGAACGACGGGGAACAAGTCGAAGAGCAATTTCATTGCGCCATTATACGGACCTCTCGCGAGAACGATGGGGACCGGGTTATACTTCCGCATCGGTCCCATCCGGATTCAGGCGTCTGCGCCCCCCAAAGGAGACAAATATGGCCGAACCCCATATCGCGCAGAAATCCCCGTACGCGGTCGAGCTCGCCCCAGGCGATTATTGGTGGTGCCGCTGTGGGGGTTCGAAAAGCCAGCCGTTTTGCGACGGCACCCACAAGGGCAGCGAGTTCGCGCCGGTGAAATTCGGGGTCGCCAAGGCCGAAAAGCTCTGGCTGTGCGGCTGCAAGCATACCCGCAACCCTCCTTTTTGCGACGGCACCCACAAGACGCTCTAGCCCGCCGGTTTCACTCTATTTCTTTGTGGCAGTCCAGCGGCCTTCCGCGCCGCCGTCGGTGCGGAACGAGCCTTCCATGGTGCCGCCGGTGACGCGCCCGGTGAAGTCGCGGCGCACGCCGTGATTGTCCACGTAGGCAAAGCTGATCCTGAATCCGGAGAGGCGCGGCTCGCGCAAGCCCGCGAGGATCGAACCCAGGTAGGCCACGCCCTCGATCCTCTGGAACTTCTGGTCCAAATTCAGGCTGAACTTTTCCGAGCCGCCGGCGCCCGAGAGTTCAATCGCCCAGCGGCCCGAGACGTTTGCGGGCACGATCCATAGATAGGCCCGCCTGCCGTCCACGTCGGAGGACTCGTCGGCCTCCCAGTCTTCCATGTTGAAGGCGTGCGCAACGACGCGGGTCCCCGGCCGCATGGCCAGGATCTGCGGCCGAAGCTTCATGTTGAGCGAAGGCAGGAGATACATGGTGAGCACGGTTGCCTGGGTGAAATCGGTGACGAAGATATCGCCCTGGACGATCTGCGCCTTGCCCAGGACCCCGGCCGCCTGGGCATTGCGCTGGGCGAGGGCGGCCATGTCGGGGTTGTATTCGATGCCGAGCGAGCGGGCGCCGAATTTCTTCGCCGCGGCGATTGCGATCTTGCCGTCGCCGGCGCCGAGATCGATCACATAGTCCTCCGGCTTCGTCTGCGCCATGTTCAGCATGCGTTCGACGACATCGTCCGGCGTCGGCACCCACACCACGTCCTTGCCTTGCTGGCCGACGTGGGGTTTGAAGTCCTTTTGTTGGGCGTACGCGGCGCTCGCCGTTACGAGCAGGGCCGCAGCGAGCGCCGACAGGATGCCCTTTGGAATTGCACGCAACATATCGTCCTCTTTCTGTTTGAGTGGGAATTCAGTGTGCGGGAAAAGCGACCCGGCCAACACCGCGCGGGCGAAGTTTATTCCGTATCCTACAGCGCTTCGGCGGCGTGGTCGGCGAGGCGCGAGCGCTCGCCGCGCTGCAGGGTCACGTGCCCCGAGTGCGACCAGCCTTTCATGCGGTCGACGACGTAGGTCAGTCCGGAGCTGCCCTCGGTGAGGTAGGGGGTGTCGATCTGCGCGATGTTGCCCAGGCATACCACCTTGGTGCCGGGGCCGGCGCGGGTGATCAGGGTCTTCATCTGCTTGGGCGTCAGGTTCTGGGCCTCGTCGATGATGAGATACTTGTTGATGAAGGTGCGGCCGCGCATGAAATTGAGCGACTTGATCTTGATTCTCGATCGGATCAGGTCGCGCGTGGCGGCCCGGCCCCACTCGCCCGCCTCGTCGTCGGTCTTGTTGAGGACGTCGAGATTGTCCTCGAGGGCCCCCATCCAGGGGGTCATCTTTTCTTCCTCGGTGCCCGGGAGAAAGCCGATGTCTTCGCCGACCGGCACGGTGACACGGGTCATGATGATCTCGGAGTAGTGCTTGGTCTCGAGGGTCTGCATGAGGCCCGCCGCGAGCGTGAGGAGAGTCTTGCCCGTTCCCGCCTGGCCGAGCAGGGTTACGAAATCGATTTCCGGATTCATGAGCAGATTGAGCGCGAAGTTCTGCTCGCGGTTGCGAGCAGTGATGCCCCAGACGTTGTTCTTGCCGTGGGTGTAGTCGCGAGCGGTCTCGAGCACCGCGGTCCGGTCCGAGATTTCCTTGACCACGGCGAGCAGGGGGCGTTCGCCGTCCTGATACACGAACTCGTTCAGCAGCAGGTTCTGGCAGAGCGGACCGCGTATGCGGTAGTAAGTGCGTCCCTCGCGTTTCCACGACTCGATGTCCCGGCCGTGGTGGTCCCAAAAATCCGCCGGCAGCTCGCGAACCCCGGTGTAGAGGAGGTCGGTATCCTCGAGCACCTTGTCGTTGTAGTAGTCCTCCACGGTCAGGCCCAGCGCCCGGGCCTTGATGCGCATGTTGATGTCTTTCGACACCAGGGTCACGCGGCGCGCGGGGTCGCGCTTCTGCAGGTAGATCACGACGCCGATGATGTGGTTGTCGGTCTTGCCGATCGGCAGATTGGCGGGAATATGCCCGTTGATCGCCTCGGTCTGCAGGTAGAGGCGCCCCTTCGCGTTGTCGGCTTCGTGGCGCGCGAGCGGAATCCCCTCCGCTATGGGCGTCTTGGCGTGGCTCACGATCTCGTCCAGAAACCGGCTCGCCTGGCGCGCGTTGCGGGCGATTTCGGAGATGCCGCTCTTGTTGTTGTCGAGCTCCTCGAGCGTCATGATCGGCAGGAACACGTCGTGTTCCTCGAAACGGAACAGGCTCGTCGGGTCGTGCATCAGCACGTTGGTGTCGAGAACGAAGAGTTTCGTGGCGGACTGCCGGGATTTGGCGCGGGGGCGGCGGGAGGGCACGGATTTGCGCGAAGCTTCTGCCGGGGGCACCGAATCGCCTTGCTGCTCAGACGGTTTTAACAAAATCGAGCACCTCCTGAGCGTGACCGGGAACCTTGACCCCGCGCCATTCGCGCCGGAGAACTCGGTCGCGGTCGAGCACGAAGGTGCTGCGCTCGATTCCACGCACCTTCTTGCCGTACATGTTTTTCATCTTCATGACCCCGAACTGTCCGCAGACTTTCTCGGTCTCGTCTGAAAGGAGCTCGAAGGGAAGGCCCATCTTGGCCTTGAAGTTCTCGTGCGACCTGAGGCTGTCGCGTGAGACGCCGAGGACCGCGCATCCTGCCTTCTGGAATTGGGGGTAGAGATCGCGGAACTGTGCGCCTTCGTTGGTGCAGCCCGGGGTGTTGTCCTTCGGGTAGAAATAAAGGACGAGCAGCTTGGATTTGACCGCCGAGAGCCGGAACTCCTTGCCGCCGGTGGCGGGCAGCACGAAGTCGCTTACTGCTTTGTTGGCCATCCAGATTGCGCACCCTTATAGGCGCCATTGTCGCCCGAATTCAGAAGCGAACGCAAGTTCCATACTTTCAGTAGCTTATGAAATGAATTTTACAAGTTCCCTTAACAATTCCACAGGTGCTTCCTCCGGGATGTAATGGCCGCAATCCAGGCTCCGTCCCTGGACGGTTTCGGCCCGCTCGGCCCAGTCGGCGAGGGGGGAGAAGCAGCGGGCTACCGTTCCGTGTTTGCCCCAGAGAACGAGCAGCGGCGCGACCACCTTGCGGCCGATGTCTGCCTCGTCGTGCACGAGGTCGATCGATTCGGCCGCGCGGTAGTCCTCGCAGCTCGCGTGAATCGTTGCCGGATCGCGAAAACATCGCCGGTACTCGGCAAGCGCCTCGGGCGCGAACGCCTTGAGGCCCGCGTGGCGGGTTCCCATGTGGCTCTCCAGGTAGAAAGCCGGATTGGCGCCGATCAGGGTCTCCGGAATCGGCTCAGGCCGCAGCAGGAAGAACCAGTGGTAGTAGGCCTTGGCGAACTCGCGGGAGACTCGGGCGTACATCGTGCGCGTGGGCACGATGTCGAGTACGGCGAGCCTTTCCACCGAAGCGGGATGGTCCAGGGCCATTCGATGCGCCACGCGCCCTCCGCGGTCGTGGCCGACCACGAAGAACCTTTCATGACCCAGGGCTCGCATCGCCTCGACCTGGTCCTGGGCCATGGCGCGCTTGGAATAATTGGCGTGGTCGGGCAGCCCGTGGGGCTTTTCGCTGTCTCCGTAACCGCGCAGGTCCGCGGCGACCACCGTGAATCGTTTCGCGAGCTCAGGCGCGACGCGGTGCCAGATCGCGTGGGTCTGCGGATAGCCGTGCAGCAGGAGCAGCGGCGGGCCCACGCCGCCATGTACGAGATTGATCGCCGCGCCGCTCGTCCTGATGCGCCTGCGCTTGAAGCCGGGAAAGAGTTCGTCGTTCATGAAAGAAATTCCTTGCCCTGCAGCGCGAGCAATCCCGATCGTCCGGCGACGCTGCCGAACGCGATCTCGTTGCGCGGCAGGCTCCTCAAGTCGAGCGATTCGGCAAGGGCCCGCATCGATACCAGATCGTA
>Ga0137409_10008349_pt1 | contig 10574 bp, 8 predicted proteins | sample CZODoug1_16funga_FD_122059 | JGI IMG/M metagenome (GOLD analysis project Ga0137409, IMG submission 122059) | Vadose zone soil fungal communities from Angelo Coast Range Reserve, California, USA - CZODoug1_16fungal (Hybrid Assembly) | ecosystem: Environmental > Terrestrial > Soil > Vadose zone... | reverse complement strand
CGGGGAAGGCCGTGTGAATCGGCCGCGGTCCCGCCACTGTGATCGGCTGAAAAGCCGTAAGCCAGGCCACCCTCCCGAGCCGCAGAGGGCCGCGCTCTTCGCGAGAAGGAGCGCTGCCGCAAAGCCCCAGGGTTTCTCGTGGGGCTTTTTTATTGCGATACTCGAATTGTGCTGTGAGGGGAAATTCTTGAAAGAAGTTGCAACTCTGCGCTTCCGATTCGCGGTCTGTGTCGCGATCGCCGCCGTCCTCTCCGCCGCGCCGTTACGCGCACAATCTGCCTCGCCGATACCTCCCGTCGCAAACCCCGTCTTCCGTGAGGTCATCGATGAGACTGGCCGCACCGTGCGCGTTCCTCAGCCGGTCCGGCGCATCGTCTCCCTTGCTCCGAGCTTGACGGAAACCATCTACACCCTCGGCCTTCAGGACCGTTTGGTTGGCGACACCGATTATTGTGATTACCCTCTTGATGCTCAGAAGAAAACCAAAGTTGGTGGCGCGATCAACCCCAGCTTGGAACAGATCGCCGCTTTGCATCCGGACCTCGTTCTCATAACCAAGAGCTTAAATCGTCTTGAGACCGTTCATTCGCTGGACACTCTTGGTATTTCCTCGTATGCCACGGACCCCCACACCGTCGACGAGATTATTTCCTCTTCCAAAAAATTAGCTGATGTCCTGGGCGCCCCCGAAGCAGGAGATCTCATAGCCGCCGACATGCAGCGCCGTCTCGCTGACTTGCAGCGCCGCATCGGCGCCTTGCCACCAAAGCGTGTGCTCTTCGCCGTTTGGACCGAGCCGCTGATCTCCATCGGCAAGGATACTTTCATCGCTGATGCCATGCTCCGCGCTGGGGCGGTCTCCATTGTCGATTCCTCTCTGAACTGGCCCCAAGTAAGTCTCGAAGAAGTGGCCCGGCTGCAGCCGGATTTTCTTGTTTTCGCCGCATCCCATTCAGAGACGATCGCGCCTCAGTTCGAAACGCTCGCCGGTCTCCCCGGATGGCAGATTCTCGATGCGATTCGCAATCGTCATTACGCCGTAATTAGCGATGCGGTGAATCGCCCGGCTCCTCGTATTGTTTCTGCGATAGAGGACCTCGCACGACAGCTTCATCCTGATGCTTTCGTCGAGAAACCGGCGGGCAGCAAGGAGATTTTGGAGAAGGAGTATCCGTCCTCTCCGTACGGCTTTTCCTCGCGTGCATTTCTTATCGCCGATTCTTCTCAAGTGGACACCATGAGCCGCGGAGCCTGCCTATGCGCCCGTTAACCCTCCGCCGCCTCTTTCTCCAATGCTTCATCCTCGTCGTGATCCTGTTCGTAGTTGTCGTCATCGCCCTGAAATTCGGAGCCGTTCCCGTTTCTCTTTACGCGCTGGGCCGCGATTTGCTGCGCGTCCTCTTTGGCCATAGCAGCCAAATCTCCAGCGACTATGGCTTGATCGTCTGGAATATCCGCTTGCCGCGCATTCTCCTCGCCATTCTTGTCGGTGCCTCTCTCTCCGTGGCGGGCACAAGCTTCCAGGCCCTGCTGCGCAATCCGCTGGCTGATCCCTACGTGCTCGGAGTTTCCAGCGGAGCCGCCCTCGGCGCTATCCTTGCCCTGATCGCAGAACCCTATCTCGCCCTTTCGCCCGCGCTCAGCGCTTTACTCACGCCGCTCGGTGCGTTTCTTGGCGCTGCTGCGACCATCGCTGCCGTCTACATTCTTGGCCGTCGCGAAGGTCAAATCGACAGCGCCACTCTCCTTCTCGGCGGCGTCATCACGGCCTCCTTCCTCTCCGCCATCATCACCTTTCTCATGAGCACCGTCACCTCCGGCAACACTCGCGGCATGGCTTTCTGGCTGATGGGCAATCTCTCCACCTCATTTCAAAAAAGTGTCTACTGGTTTCTTGGGATTGGCTTTTTCGTTGCCGCCGGGGCGATTTACACTACGGCTACCGATCTGAATCTGCTCCTCGCCGGTGAAAAAGAAGCCATGCATCTTGGCGTGGACGTCCCCCGCGTGCGCCTCGTTGTCTACATCGCCGCGTCGTTTCTGACTGGGCTGGCCGTTTCCGTGAGCGGCGCCGTCGGCTACGTCGGCCTGATCGTGCCCCACGTCATGCGCCTCATGTTCGGCTCGGATCATCGAACTTTGTTGCCCACCGCTGCGCTCGGCGGGGCCATTGCTGTGGTATTTGCCGATACCCTCGCTCGTACCATTGTTGCGCCAACGGAGCTCGCCGTCGGCGCAGTCACCGCCATCGTTGGCGCGCCGCTCTTTATCTATCTCCTCCGCCGGAGACTCGCATGAGCGGCGGACCTGCTTTCGCGCGCAACCCCGGCGAGGCATCTCGCTCCAGCGCCGATGCCCGCCTCAGCGTCGAGCAAGTCAGCTACGCCTATTCCGCAAATCCATCCCAGGCGCCGCTCTTCACGCTGGAAGCCACTAGCTTTCAAGCCAAGCCCGGCGAAGTCGTCGCGATCCTGGGTCCCAACGCCAGCGGAAAATCCACGCTCCTGAAACTAATTGCCGGCGCCCTCGCGCCTCTCTCCGGCCGAATTCTTCTCAATGGATTTGTCACGCATTCGCTCACGCCGCGAACCCGCGCGCAGCGCATCGCCGTTGTTCAGCAGGAAAGCCTTTTGCTCTTCCCCTCGCGCGTCTGGGAATTCGTCCTCCAGGGCCGCCATGCCCACGGCCGCTCGTTGCGGTTCGAATCGGACGACGACATCATCATCGCGAAAAATGCCCTTGCCCAGGTCGGGGCCGCCGATTTGAGCGACCGTTCGATGGACCAAATCTCCGGTGGAGAAAAGCAGCGCGTGATTCTCGCGCGCGCTTTAGCCCAGCAGCCGCTGCTACTCCTGCTTGATGAGCCGACTCTTCATCTGGACATCGCCGCGCAAGTTGATCTTCTGCATACCTTGCGCAGGCTCGCCGCTGAAAACCGCTACACCGTCGTCGTCGTAACCCACGAGCTGAATCTCGCAGCCGAATACACCGATCAAGTCGTCTTGATGCAGCGCGGCCGCTGCCTGCGCGTCGGTCCGCCCTCCAGCATTTACCAGCGCGAACTGCTCGAACAGGTTTTTCAGACTCCGCTCACCGTGGAGCTTGGCCCTTCCGGCCGCCCGCGTGTGACGGTTTTATCGGAAAGGTAGCTGCAGTTTCATCGTCCACCTCAACCCCGCGGCAGTACGCCGCGCACCACAATCACCGCAGACTTCGTGCTCGGGAAGACGGTTTGGTGACCCTGCTTCGATCCAGATCACCAAGAAAGCCGTCGCCGCCGCGCGACTGTAAGGCGGAGTCGGTCGCTTAGCGAACGCAGTCAAAAAGCTCGCTTCGCGGCCGCACTTGCAAAGTCAGCGAGCGGGCCACTGTGGCGCTTCACCCTTTCTTTGTGGGCGGCGCTTCGGGAAGGCCGCTCGCCAGTTCCATGTAGGCGCCGGGCGGAACTTGTCTCGACCTTGTCGGGCGCCCGGCCAGCCGATTTGGAACGCGTACTACCGCCAAGCCAGGAGACCGGCGAAGTCTGCAGCCTGTGCGATCTTCAACAATCGCACAGGACAACCTTCAAGCTCCCGCGCGAGAGGGAGCGGAGGACACCATGAACTCACTCAAACTTAGATTCATTCTGATTTTTGCAGTCGTTTCTTTCTTTTCGTATTCGACGCAAGCACAAACACCATCAAGTCCAACAACCGCCGGCGCAAGTCAGGCTCGCAGTGACAAAGCCGTCCTCCAGGGCCAAGTCCTCGACCCCGATGGCCGGGCCGTCTCCCGAGCCCGCGTTACACTGCTCACCGGGTTAGTCCCTCTCGGCGAGCGAGCCACAGAATCCGAAGGCCGCTATCGCTTCGAGGGTCTGCCCGCCGGAACCTACTCACTCGTGGCAAATGCCCCCGGCTTTTCCGTACTCCGCAGTGGCGTCGAGCTTCGCGCTGAGCAGTCCACCGTACTTGACCTTCATCTCGAAGTGAGTGCGGTCGAAGAGCACGTGATCGTGTCCGCTTCGCTCGCAGGAGCTCTCGCCCCGCAAATCGGAACATCCGTCAGTGTCGTCACCAAACAGGAGATCCAAGACCGCGATGCTGAGAGCATTTTTCAGGTTTTGCAGGGGCTGCCTTCCGTGGAAGTGGCCCAAACCGGTCGCCGCGGCGGTGCTTCCACGGTTTTTATTCGTGGCGGCAACTCCAACTACAATCTCGTCATGATTGATGGCATTCAACTCAACCAGTTCGGCGGGGACTTCGACTTCTCTTCCATCTCCACCGATGGTGTGGAACGTGTCGAGGTATCGCGCGGCCCGGAAAGCGCACTTTACGGTTCGAACGCCGTCGCCGGCGTCATCAATATCGTCAGCGAGCGTGGCGAAGGCCCCCCGCATTTTTCCTTTCTTGCCGAAGGCGGCAATTTCACGACGCGGCGCTTCGCCACCGGCGGCAGCGGCCTCAATCGCGGCTTCAGTTGGGCCTATAATCTTTCCCGGCTCGATTCGGGCGGTGTCGTCGCCAACGACAACTACCGTAACCAGAGCTCGTACGTAAGCCTCGGCTATTCCCGGACCCCCAAGCGTCAGTTCATCTTTCATTTCTTCGGTGATTCGAACAGTGTCGGCGCTCCCGGCCCCTACGGTTCCGACCCCGATCATCTTTTCCTCGGAATCGACACTTTTTCCCGCAACAAGCAGAATCTCTTCGCTTACCAGGCGGCTTACTCCGAGCAGTTCACCGATCGTCTCCGCCAGGTTTTTTCCGTCAGCGTAACCCCCGACCGTTCCTACTTCATCTCGCCCTTTGGCGACTCGTTCCTCCAGAACCTTCGCGTGGTCTTCAACACCCGCGGCGAGGTCACCGTTTCGCCCAAAGACGTCTTCGTCTACGGCTTCGAATACAGCCACGAACAAATCAAAGACACGTTCATCGCCAATGACCAGAACGATCCTTTCGTTCTTCCGCGCGCCAGCTACGCCTATTTCGCCGAAAATCGCTGGAACCCCGGCCGCCGCTGGTTTCTTACCACCGGCCTCCGCGTGGACAATCTCCGCACCGATGGTCTTCCGCCCGATGCATTCGGATCGCGTCCCGCAATTCCTTCAAGCTCCATCGTCAAGGTCAACCCGCGTATCGCAACTGCCTATCTCCTCCGCGAATCGAGCACGGATCGCCGTCTTGGGGCCACCCGCCTTCATGGCAGCTTTGGCACCGGCATCCGTGCTCCCAGCGGATTTGATCTGGCCTTCACAGACAATCCGAAATTGAAGCCTGAGAAAAGCATCAGTTTCGACGCCGGAATCGAGCAGCGTTTCTTCTCCGATCGCGCCACTTTCGACGTCACCTATTTCTACAACCGCTTCAAGGACCAGATCGTCGTCCTCGGCGGCACGCTCACCGACCTCAGCACCTTTACCTCGGACAACTTGGCCAATTCTCGCGCCCAGGGCATCGAGACGACTCTGCGCCTTCGTCCTTTCCGCCCGTTGGAATTTGCGGCTCAGTTCACCTGGCTCGACTCCTCGGTCCTGGCGCTCGACGGCAGCACGCTCGTCAACACTCCTTTTCAGGTTGGCCAGCCCCTGCTACGCCGCCCGCGCGAATCCGCCAGCTACAACATCACCTGGCGTCATCGCGCCCTCACCCTCAATACCAACGCCTATATTCGCGGAAAGGTCTTTGACGTTGAACCCAACTTGGGTTCCTTCGCCTGCCGGCTTGGCCTTCCATGCCTCTTCAACGCCAAGGGCTATGTCCTTGCTAACGCCGGTTTCTCTTATCAACTGCCCGCTGGCGTCGAAATTCACGGCCAGCTCAACAATTTCCTGAACCAGAAGTACGAGGCGGCTTTTGGTTTTCCCGCGCTGCATCTCAATTTTCTTACCGGAATCCGATTTCAGATTCCTTCTCGATAACGAAAACACATGGCCACATACCGATGAATCCGCGGCCTGCATCGCCGGAACCAGCCGTGCATGAACCTGTCCTCTTCTGCTGGAGCGGCGGCAAGGACAGCGCCATCGCGCTGCACACGCTGCTCCAACAGAAGCAATACCAAGTCGCCGCCCTTCTCACCACCGTCACCGAAGTCTACGACCGCATCGCCATGCACGGCGTTCGCCGCGAACTTCTCCGGAGGCAGGTGGACTCCCTCCGCCTGCCGCTTCACGAAGTCTCTATCCCTCCACAATGCGTCAATCCCATTTACGAAGCCCGCATGGAACAAGCCCTCCGCCTCTTCTATGACCAGGGCGTTCGAAAGGTCGCTTTCGGCGACATCTTTCTTGAGGACCTCCGCGCCTACCGCGAAAAAAATCTCGCCCGTATCGGCATGACCGCAATCTTTCCCCTCTGGAAACACGATACACGCGAGCTGATCCGCTATTTCCACGAACAGCATTTCCGCGCCATCGTCGCTTGCGTCGATTCGAAGGTTCTCGACCCCAGCTTCGCCGGCCGTGAACTTGACGCCTCTTTCTTCCGCGACCTTCCGCCCACCGCCGACCCTTGCGGCGAAAACGGCGAATTCCACACTTTCGTCTTCGATGGCCCGATTTTTCACTCGCCCATTCCCATTCGAACGGGCGAAGTAGTTAACCGCGACGGCTTTATCTTTTGCGATCTATTACCCCAACTGGAGGAAGCAACAAAATGAACGCCGGAATGTCTCAAAAAGAAAATCTGCTCTACCGCACGCTGCTCGCTCTCGCCCTGATCGTGCTCGCTGCCGCCCTGCGCGTCGCCCCGCATCCCTGGAACTTCACTCCCGTCGGCGCGATGGCGCTTTTCTCCGGCGCCGTTCTCCGCGACCGGCGCCTCGCATTTCTATTTCCTTTGCTCGCCCTTTTCGCCGGCGACGCTTTCATCGCCTTCCATAAACTGATGTTCATCGTCTACGCCAGCTTTCTTGTGAACGTCGCCATCGGCCTCTGGCTTCGCGACCGCCGCACCTTCGCCCGCATCAGCCTCGCCACGCTCCTCGGCGCCATTCAATTCTTCCTTGTCACCAATTTCGCCGTCTGGCAATTTCTCGGCGGCTTCCCGCACACCGCCTCCGGCCTCCTCGCTTGCTACGTCGCCGGCATCCCGTTTTTCTGGAACACTCTCGCCGGCGACGCCTTCTACGCCGCGCTCCTCTTCGGCAGTTTCGCCCTCGCCGAGCGCTTCGTCCCCGCGCTCCAGCAGCCAAGCCAACAAGCGTCATCCTGAGTGAAGCAAAGGATCTCAACTGCCTCAACGCCTTTTTGCCCGCGGACTAACCGCGCGCCCATGCACGCTCCGTGCTGGTGCTATAATCTACGTTCCCTTATGCCGAAATCCGCTCCAGAGGCGGCATCGCTCGCGCCCGATGTGCTCGCCAAATACGAGCCCGTCATCGGCCTGGAAGTCCACGTCCAGCTCCTGACCCGCACGAAAATCTTTTGCGGCTGCTCCACGCGCTTCGGCGATCCGCCGAACACCAATGTCTGCCCCGTATGTCTCGGCCTCCCCGGAACTCTGCCCGTCCTCAACAAGCGCGCTGTTGAAATGGCCATGCGCGCCTCGCTCGCGTTGAATTGCACCGTCCACGACCACTCGCGCTTCGCCCGCAAAAATTATTTCTACCCCGACCTGCCCAAGGGCTACCAAATCTCCCAATACGAATTGCCGCTCGCCACGAACGGCCATCTCGAGATCGAAGTCGCTGGCGCAAGAAAACGCATCGGCATCACCCGCCTCCATCTCGAGGAAGACGCCGCAAAAAATCTTCACGAAGGTTTTTCGCAATCCGCCACCAAGGCCTACATTGACTACAACCGCTGCGGCACCCCGCTCAGCGAAATCGTCTCCGAACCGGACATGCGCACGCCCGAAGAGGCCTACGCCTACCTCACCACGCTCCGCCAAATCCTCCTCTACACCGGCGTCAGCGACGTCAACATGGAAGAAGGCTCGCTCCGCTGCGACGCCAACGTCAGCGTCCGCCTCCGCGGCGCGAAAGAATTCGGCACCAAAGTCGAAGTAAAAAATCTCAACTCCTTCCGCTATCTCCAAAAAGCCCTCGAATTCGAAATCGAGCGCCACATCGCCGTCCTCGAATCCGGCGGCCGCATCTCGCAGGAAACGCGCCTCTGGAATCAGGCCGAAGGTCACACCGTCTCCATGCGTTCGAAAGAAAAGGCCCACGACTACCGCTATTTCCCCGAGCCGGATCTTCTGCCAGTGCACATCAGCTCCGCCTGGCGTGAAGAAGTCCGCCGCACGCTCCCCGAACTGCCCGAAGCCAAGCGCGCCCGCTTTGTCAGCGCCTACGGAATCACGCCCTATGACGCCGAAGTGCTGACCAGCTCGCAAGCGATGGCCGATTATTTCGAATCCGTCGTGAAAGCCGGAGCCCCCGGAAAGACCTCCGCCAACTGGATGCAAACCGAACTTCTTCGCGGCCTCAAGGACTCCGGCAAAGAAATCGACGCCAGTCCCATCTCCCCCGCTGCCCTCGCCGAATTAGTGAAACTCGTCGAATCTGGCCAAATCACCGGCGCCATCGGCAAGAAAGTTTTCGCCACCATGTTCGAATCCGGCCGCAGCGCCGCCGAAATCGTCCTCGCCGAAGGACTCGCCGCGCAGGTCAGCGACGCCACCATCGAGCAAGCCGCCCGCGAAGTCATCGCAAAATATTCAGACAACGTCGCCAAATTCAAGTCCGGCAACGAAGGCGTCTTCAAGTTTTTCGTCGGCCAGGTCATGAAAGCCACCCGCGGCCAAGCCAACCCCCAGGCCGTCAACGACATCCTGCGTAAGCTGCTTTCCTAATTCTTCACTTCATGATTTTGTGCTCGCCTGGTCCCGAGCCACTGCATCCGTAGGTGCACGATACATCGCGCCCTTGTAGCGCCAGCATCCTTGCCGGCGCTGCCCCTGTGCAGTTGTAGGGATGGCCTTCCTAGGCCGTCCGCTCATTATTTTGGTAAGCTTTCAAGACCTGACGCGAGGGAATCCATGCTAAAAACCGGCGCCAAAGCCCCCAGCTTCCGTCTCAAATCCGACGTCGACACGCTTGTCTCCTTGACTGATTTCAAGGGGCAGCGCGTCCTCCTCTTCTTCTACCCCAAAGCCAGCACCTCCGGTTGAACCATCGAAGCGTCCGAGTTTCGTGACGCAAAGAAGGAATTCGACAAACGCAGCGTGGCCATCCTCGGCATGAGCGCCGATCCCGTCAAAGCGCAGGCCGCCTTCAAAGCCAAGTACCAGCTCAATTTTCCGCTGCTCTCCGATCCCACCCACAAGACCATCGCAAAATTCGGCGCCTGGCAGAAAAAACAATTCATGGGCCGCACTTTTATGGGAATCGTCCGCAGTTCGTTCCTCATCGGCAAAACCGGCAAAATCGAAGAAGTCTGGCCCCTCGTCAAAGCCAAAGGCCACCCCTCCGCTGTCCTCCAACGTATATCGCAGGAATGAGCCGCTGTCTCAGCGCTGCCGGAACAGCTTTCTGCTCGGCTGGCGAATAAGTCAGTTTCCGATTTCCGTGTACTAGCCCTTAGCCATTGAGATCGTAGAATCGTGGCGGCCCAGATTTCCTTTTGGAGTACCCAAAGTTATGCTTCCTCCATGACGACGACGAGCGGAATGACGCTAAACTCCACGAGGATCTCGGTGGGCGAAGCGAGAAAGCAACGAGGAGTGAAACGGGCCTCGTTCAATGACAACCGTCACCAGCTCCACCCTATGTTCGTGCAATTCGTCAGCGTTGAGGTGGGACCAATCTTTCTAAGACGTGGCGTGCAGACTATCTCTGGTCATGGCGGATTCTGTATGAAAGACCGGGAATCCTACTCTGGGAGGATTTTTTCCTGTGTTCTTTGAGGATCTTTCTCCATGTATGTATGTCGCCTCTTCACTTGCTGAGGGGGAGAAACTCAAGGCGGTTGGATGGCTTGCTTGGGGCCACCCTTACACGCGAAGGCAAATACAATGGCCGGAGGCGCGCTTCGGCAAGCTACTTAGACTCCTTGAAGATCCTTGGGAGCCGTTTCATTGTATGGGAAGCCACGAGTGTGAATTCTGTACCGACGAACCACTTCAAGTCTCCCGCGAAAAATACAGAGGGTCTGAAGAGCCCTTGGTGACTCGCCAAGTGGTTGATGGTGTGGAAATTGAGTGTATCCAATGTTCAATTCCGCATTTGGAAGCGTATTACCGACGCCATAGGATCGGCGCGATGGGCTCGTCGTTCATTTTGGAGCCAACAATCTCTACGTACCCGCCGATGGTTGCGTCTACGTGGCGCCTTCGATGATTGCGCATTACGTGGATGTGCACAGCTACGACCCGCCAGCGGTTTTTTGGGAAGCTGTAATGGACTGTCTCGAAATGGGCTCTGAGACCTACAGGCAGGCATTGATCACCAGTGGGCCTTCAAATGAGGATTGGGTGCGCGCAGTGCAAGCGGGGTAACTCGGCAATATATGAGTTTCTCGTATTGATCGCTCCAGACTTCAGCCCCGCATCCTTCCCACTTGGACGTTTACTCCGGTGGTCTCAATGGGTCGACGCAACACTCAAGTCGAACCCGACTTGCATTGAAAACAAAGGCTAAATCGCTCGCTA
>Ga0137409_10008348_pt1 | contig 10575 bp, 8 predicted proteins | sample CZODoug1_16funga_FD_122059 | JGI IMG/M metagenome (GOLD analysis project Ga0137409, IMG submission 122059) | Vadose zone soil fungal communities from Angelo Coast Range Reserve, California, USA - CZODoug1_16fungal (Hybrid Assembly) | ecosystem: Environmental > Terrestrial > Soil > Vadose zone... | reverse complement strand
CCCGCAAGCGGGGGAGGGAGTGGACACCCTCCCCTGCGAAGCGGGGGAGGGCTGGGGTGGGGGCAGCAACGGTACCGTCGTCTCCGAACCTCCCGCCCGCTACCTCGCCAACGTGATCCAGATCAAGCACGCGCGCGAGCACAACCTCAAGGGCATCGATGTCGCCATCCCGCGCGACACGTTTACGGTGATCACCGGTGTTTCCGGCAGCGGCAAGTCGACGCTCGCGTTCGACATCCTCTTCAACGAAGGACAACGCCGCTACCTCGAGTCGCTCAATGCGTACGCGCGCTCGATCGTGCAGCCGGCCGGCAAGCCCGACGTCGATGCGATCTACGGCATTCCGCCGACGGTGGCGATCGAGCAGCGCACTTCGCGCGGCGGGCGCAAGTCCACCGTCGCGACCATGACCGAGGTCTATCACTTCCTGCGCCTGCTCTACGTCAAGCTCGGTGTCCAGTATTGCCCCGACTGCAAGGTACCGGTGTCACCGCAGAGTTTCGAGGCGATCGCGGCGGCCATCTTGCGCGACCTGAAGGGCCAGCACGTCGGCGTGCTGGCGCCGCTCATCGTCAACCGCAAGGGCTACTACACCGATCTTGCGAAGTGGGCCTCCAACAAAGGCTACAGCCACCTGCGCGTCGACGGACGTTTTGTGCCGACGGCCAAGTGGCCGCGGCTCGACCGCTTCAAGGAACACACCATCGAGTTGCCGGTCGGTGATCTGACCGTCGCCGCGAACAACGAAGCGCAGCTGCGCGCGCTGCTGCAGACAGCGCTCGAGCATGGTCACGGCCTGGTCAACGTCGCCTGGCCACTCGGAAAATTGCAGGCGGCGCTTGCCGGCCCGCCACGCGTCGCTGCGAATGGCACCGCGCCCGGTGTCGAGGTCGATCTCGAGCATCGAGTGTTCTCCACCAAACGCGCCTGCCCGTCGTGCGGCAATTCGTTCCCTGAGCCGGATCCGCGTCTTTTCTCCTACAACAGCAAACACGGTTGGTGCCCTGAATGTTTCGGCACCGGGCTCAAGCTCACCGGCTTCGACGCCGAGCAGACCGGCGAGGAAGTGTGGTGGAACGCGTGGTACGAAGGCGAGACGGTCGCGTGCGAGTCGTGCCAGGGGCAACGCCTGAACCGGGTCGCGCTCGCGGTGCGGTGGCAGGACCGTTCGATCGCGCAACTTGCGGCGGGCTCGGTCAGCGATGCCAAGGTGCTCTTCGGGCAGTTGCAATTGCAAGGCCGCGACGCGCAGATCGCACGCGACGTGCTGACCGAAATCCACTCGCGGCTCGATTTTCTCGAGGAAGTCGGGCTCGGTTATCTCGCGCTCGACCGCGCAGCGCCCACGCTCTCGGGAGGCGAAGCACAACGCATCCGGCTCGCAGCTCAGCTCGGCTCGAACCTGCAAGGCGTCTGTTATGTCCTCGACGAGCCGACGATCGGGCTGCATCCACGCGACAACCGCATCCTGCTCAATGCACTCACCAAACTCGAGCGGCGCGGCAACACGCTGGTGGTGGTCGAACATGACGAAGACACGATCCGGCGCGCCCAGCACATCATCGACATCGGCCCCGGTGCGGGTGGGCGCGGCGGGCGAGTGGTTGCGCAGGGCACACTCGACCAGATCATGGCGGCCGAAGAGTCGATCACCGGCCTGTACCTGCGCACGCCGCTTCCGCACCCGGCTGCGCCGACACGGGCGGTGAAGAAAGACCACCCGCGCCTGCGGGTGCGCGGCGCGCGCATGCACAACCTGCTGAGCGTCAATGCGGACATTCCGGTCGGTCGCCTATGTGTGGTGACCGGTGTATCGGGCAGCGGCAAATCGACGCTGGCGCGCGACGTGTTGTTGGCAAACCTGCAGCGCGCAGTGGGTGAGAACGGACGGCGCAAGTTCGACGGCCAGTGGATCGGCTGCGACACGATCGAAGGTTTCGAGCAGATCGAACGCGTGCTCGAGGTCGATCAGACTCCGATCGGCAAGACACCTCGTTCCTGCCCTGCGACGTACGTCGGCTTCTGGGACACGATCCGCCGGCTGTTCGCCGACACCGCGGAGTCGCGCGTGCGTGGTTACTCGGCGTCGCGGTTTTCGTTCAACACCAGCGGTGGCCGCTGCGAAGGGTGCGAGGGCCAGGGCCTGCGCACCATCGAGATGAACTTCCTGCCCGACGTCAAAGTGCTGTGCGATGTCTGCGGCGGCCGGCGCTTCAACCGCGAGACGCTCGGCATCCATCTGCGCGGCAGGAGTGCAGGCGACGTGCTGGCGATGGAGATCGACGAGGCAGTGCAGTTCTTCGGCGCGTCGCCGTCGATCGCGCGCCCGCTGCAGCTCCTGTGCGACGTCGGGCTTGGCTACCTGACGCTTGGCCAGCCTTCCCCCACGCTCTCAGGCGGCGAGGCTCAGCGGATCAAGCTCGTGACTGAGCTGGCGAAGGTACGCCTCGATGAAGGACTGATACGCACCGGCCGGGCGTATCGCGCACCCCACACGCTGTATGTACTCGACGAGCCGACGGTCGGGCTGTCGATGCACGACGTGGAAAAACTGATCCGCGTGTTGCATCGACTGGTCGATGCGGGCAACACGGTGGCTGTGATCGAGCACAACCTGGACATCATCGCGGAAGCCGACTGGGTGATCGATCTGGGACCGGAAGGCGGAGCCGGCGGCGGGAAAGTCATCGCCCAATGTTCGCCGCAGGAGCTGGCGAAGCGGGCAACCCACACGGCGCAGGCGCTGAGAGATTTCCTGCGGCCCCGGGGATGACCCCTTTGTCATCCCGCGGCAGCGACCTTTTCTCACCCGACCGAAGCAACTTTGTCATCCCGACCGAAGCAACTTTGTCATCCCGACCGAGGCACCTTTGTCATCCCGACCGAGGCACCTTTGTCATCCCGACCGAGGCACCTTTGTCATCCCGACCGAAGGGAGGGATCTCCGTGCTTCGAGGACCGAGATTTCTCGCTCGCGCTCGAAATGACAGAGGTCAGGTCAATGCAACGACCGCAGATGCGCAATCCGCTTGCGCGTCCCCGGATGCGTCGCCGTATCCATCTGCATGCCGAACTGCGTGAGCGCGCCGACCACATCGTCGAATTCGTAGCCGAGCGAGCGCATCGTCTGGAACGCGAAGGCATCGGCCGCCAGTTCCTGCGCATGTGAAAGCTGCGAAGCTTCGCGCCCGAGCACGCCGGCGATTGCGTCGGTGTGCTGCTGCACGACTTCGCCCGGAATGTGCTTCATGTAGAGCTGCTCGAATTGCTGCCAGTGCCCGAGTACCGCGTGACCGATCTCGTGCGCCAGCAGGAACAGGCGCACCGCTTCGGGCACCTGGGCCAGCGATTCGTTGGCGACGATGGTGTGGCCGAGCAGGCACTCGGCGATGATGGGCCCGGTGACGACGCGCATTTCGATGGCGCGGTAAGAGCTGAACCGTTGCGCGAGTTGATCGAAGCTGCTGCGCACGACTACTGCGTTCGGGCTTTCGTTTTCTGCGAAGGACATCGCCGCGAGACGCACCGTTTGCGAACGCTCGAGCACCTCAACGATGTCCTGGCACCAGGTGGGTGCGCTGATCACCAGTCCGAGAAGAAAAATCCAGGTACGCATGAAGACGCCTCCAGCTGCATCGCCCTGTCCCGCTCCTTGGCTAGGGTGCAATGCAACGAATGTGCCTTCACGCTGGATTTCGCAACCGTGACCTTCCGGCAAGAACCGAAACGCGCAACAGCCAGAAACCTTCTTATCCAGAATACCCGCGGAGTCGAACTCTCAGCGTGTGAAGCGGATGTGGCCAGTGGACCATAGGAGGGTGTGCCTCATCAGCCTGATAAGCACGCTGATTTAGGCGGACTCTGCGGCACGAATAGATTGAACCCGCGCAGGTTCTCCTTCGACCTACGCAGAACTTCGCCTTCTGCCTACGCAGAGCTACTGAGCATCGCTCAGTGGCGCGAAGAACTCGCGTGCGTCAGTGCGCTGAGGAGAAAGCCACGCTGGCGTCGTCCGTGGCGTAGACGATGGCAACGCCGTTGCGATCGAGCGTGAAGGTGTCGCCAGCCGAAAGCACGATGTCGCGCGGATCGCCATCCTGCGTCAGCCACACGCTGCCGAACAGGCAATGCATCGAGGTGCCACGCCCATCGATCACCTTGACGTGGCCGCGGCGGGCAAGCTGCAGGTTGCCGTGGTGCAGTTGGATGTTCATGTTGCGTTCTCGGTCGATGCTCCATGTGTACGTTGGATTCTCGAGGCACGCATCCCCGGCGACAAACGATCATTTGGCATGGTTTGCATGCGTATCGCGCATCGATCGGCCGCGCCGCCGCGCCGCCGCGACGCCAAATCTCCAAGCGACTAGCATCGCGCCGGTCGATTCAAGCGAGGCTTCCGATGCGCCTACTCACCTGCTTCGCGTTCGCGCTGCTGGGCAGCGCTTCAGTGGCTGCCGCTGAACTGCCGATCTTCGACGCCCACGTGCACTACAGCCACGACGCGTGGGAGAACCTGCCGCCGAAGATGGCGATCGAGCTGCTGCGCAAGGCCGGGATCAAACGCGCCCTGGTGTCGAGTTCCAACGACGAGGGCAACCAGAAGCTGATCGCCGAAGCGCCCGACCTGATCCTCTCGTCGCTGCGCCCGTACCGTTCGCGCGGCGAGATCAGCAGCTGGGTGCGCGACGAGAGTGTCGTGCGTTATCTCGAAGAACGGCTGGCGAAGTACCGCTACGTCGCACTGGGCGAATATCACCTGTACGGCGCGGACGCCGATCTGCCCGTGCCGCGGCGGATGATCGAACTCGCCCGGCGCAACAACCTGGTCCTGCACTCGCACTCGGATGCCGATGCGATCGAACGCGAGTTCAAGCAGTGGCCGGCAGCGCGCATCCTGTGGGCGCATTCGGGCTTCGATTCGCCCGCGCGCATCCGCGAAATGCTGCGCAAGTATCCAACCCTATGGTGCGACCTGGCGTTCCGCACCGACCACGCGCCCGGCGGGCAGCTCGACAGCGACTGGCGCGCTCTGTTCACCGAGTTCCCCGATCGTTTCATGGTCGGCACCGACACGTTCACGCCCGAGCGCTGGCCGTATATCGTCGAGCACGCTGCGTTCTCGCGCCAATGGCTGGCGCAGCTGCCGAGTCCGATCGCAGAGCGCATCGCGTGGCGCAACGGCGAGACGCTGTTCAACATCCCGCAGGCGGCGCATTGAGGCAAATCGCCCTGGCGCTGTTGCTGGTCGCCGCTCAGACGGCGGCGGCAACCTCGTGCCAGCCGGCGCTCAGCGGCGACGGTGTGCACACGGCCGAGGGCAGGGACTACGTCGTCGCGTGGCGCCCTGAGCCCGTCACGTTGCGCGTGAGCGAGTTCTTTGTCGTCGAGGTGGCGGCGTGCTCGAAGTCACGCGGCGTTCTGCCGACGCAGTTGCGCCTCGACGCAGTGATGCCGGAGCACAAACACGGAATGAACTATCGGCCGACGGTAACGGCGGCGGGTGATGGACGGTTTCGCGCCGAAGGCCTGCTGCTGCACATGCCCGGCGTGTGGGAGTTCAGGTTCGACCTGCGCGGCGCAGGCGTGGACGAAATCGTCCGCGAATGGATCTCGCTGCAGTGACTCTCGGGAAGGGTTGGGGTGGGGGCCGCGTAGCCAGGTCTACGCCGCCCTTCTCCCATTCAGCTTCGGCTTCGGGTACTGCACCGCCCCCGCCATCCGTTGCTCGAACGGATCCCTGCGCGAGAGATGCGGTACCTGGCGCGCGTGTACCAGCGGATAGTGCCGGAGCACGGTGAGCCGGTCGTGCGCATCCCAGCAGTCTTCCTCGCTCGACACCCATTGCTCCACCTCGAGCCGACGCAAGTCGAACGCGCCCGAGTAACTGCGCAAGGTGCGCCGGCCGCGTTTGTCGCTGTACTCGTGGAAGTAGGACAGTGCGAGCTCGCGCAGGCTGCGATAAACCGGATCGCGATAACGCAGCGCCACGCCGTTCGTCTTCGAGATCGCGCCCCACGCGCCCTTGCGGCGGAACAGCGTGATCACGTGCGGGTAGTCGCTTAGGTCGCAATCGAGATGCATGACGTACGGCGGCTCGCCGTGGATCCAGAGCGCGCAGGCCGCGACAAATGCACCTTCGATGCAATGCGCCCGGCGGTTACGCAGCACGTTGCGGACCGAATGGACGGTCTCGCCTTCGAGTTCGTGGTTGATTGGAATGGCGTTCAGGAACGCCTGGATCCGCTGCGGCGAATCCAGCCGCCCCAGGCGATCGAAATCACGCGCGCCCAGGCCCAGGTCCTGGCGGCGGGCGAACCGTGGCTGTGCTCGCGCTTCCATACGCCGACGATCGTATCAGCCATGGCGGGCGTTCCAGCCCACCCCTGGTGATTCGTATTACGCTCGAAGTTGCCCAGCCATAGGGCCTCCATGGAGCCCGCCGGAGTCCTCCTAAATGCCCGCTGACGCGGCCCTGAAAGGGCCCGGCCACATCCGGCTGACCTCCCACCCGCCGACCAGCGACGCCGAGCTGCTGACGATCCACTGGGGCGCCCGCGATACCACTGAGCGCGGTCCGGTTATCGGCACGACCACAAGCCGGTTGCACCGCAACGTAATCGGCACCCATAGCGGCTCGTACGGGGTCTACCGGGCGCTGGCGGTGGCCGCCAAGGCCTTGCCGCGCGGCCATCGGGCCGACCTTACTGACACCATGCCAACTGCCCCGATCGGCCCGTATCCGCAGTGGTTCGAACCGGATCGCATCGTCTCGCTTGATCCGGTTGGCGCCATCGTGGCCGACGTCTATCGCGAGCAGATCGCCAAGGGCTTCGACATCCGGCCCACCATTGCAGTGACCCAGGCGCGCATCGACATGCCAGAGGTCCGCACCGCGATCGCCTTCAGCCGCCTGCATCCGGACGGCCGGGTGCTGCTCGAGTCCGGTTCGGCGCTGGTTACCAAGGTCGCGATCGAGCCGGTCTGGTGGCTGCCCGGCGTGGCGCGGCGGTTCGGCGTGAGCGAAGCCGACCTGCGCCGGGCGCTGTTCGAGGAGACCGGCGGCATGTACCCGGAACTCGTCACCCGCAGCGATCTCGAGGTGTTCCTGCCGCCGATCGGCGGCCAGACCGCTTACATCTTCGGCGACCCGCAGCAGCTTGCCGACCCGACTGTCAGCCTCACCGCGCGCGTCCACGACGAGTGCAACGGCTCGGACGTGTTCGGCTCGGACATCTGCACCTGCCGGCCGTACCTGACGCACGCGATCGAGGAATGTATCCGTGGTGCCCAAAGCGAGGAATTTGGCGGCTTGGACGGCGTCGGCCTCATCGTCTACTCGCGCAAGGAGGGCCGCGCGCTTGGGGAGGTGACCAAGTTCCTGGTCTACAACGCGCGCAAGCGGCAGGAGGGCGGCGACTCGGCCGACAAGTACTTCCTGCGCACCGAATGCGTGGCCGGTGTACAGGACATGCGGTTCCAGGAGCTGATGCCCGACGTGCTGCATTGGCTCGGCATCCGCAAGATCCACCGCCTGGTTTCGATGAGCAACATGAAGTACGACGCCATCGTCGGCTCAGGCATCGAGGTTGGCGAGCGGGTCAAGATTCCCGAAGACCTGATTCCCGCCGATGCCAAGGTTGAAATGGAAGCAAAGATGGCCGCGGGCTACTTCACGGACGGCGATCCGCCGGCCATCGGCGAGGAACTTGCGGCGATCAAGGGCCGGGATCTGAAGTGAGCACCGCGCCGACGCTGCAGGCGCTTGGCGCAGCGGTCGACAAGCTGCGTGATCCGAAGACGATCCGCACGCGCTGCGGGGCTATCCGCGCGCACGTGGCAGCGGACCGATCGGAATGGTTCGCCCTCGGCAGCGAGGATCGGCTCACCGCGGCGGCCGAGCGTGTCGTGCGGGTTACGCGGGAGCGTTATCCAAGCCTCGCGATTCCCTATCACAGCCGCTGGCGTCACTTCGAAGTCGGCGGCGTCGATCGCAATCTCGAGCTCTCGCGTGCGTTGGCGCGCTTCGATCGCGCCGAGCAGGCTCGCTGCCGGATCGACCTCGCCGTGGTGAGCGTGCTGCTCGATGCAGGCGCCGGCGCGAGCTGGCGCTACGTCGAAGCGGAGAGTGGACGCACGTTTGCCCGCTCCGAAGGTCTTGCTGTCGCCAGCCTGCGTGCCTTTGAGCGCGGTCTTTTTTCGAGTGATAAAACGCGGCCGTTGCAGGTCGATGGACGCGCGCTCCAGGCCATCGACACGTCTGCACTGGCACAGCTGTTTCAAGTAAGCGACAACAACCCGTTGGTCGGCATCGAAGGCCGGGCCGCGCTGTTGCAACGACTCGGCGCCGCGCTGGTCGCGCGCCCGCGAGCATTCGGCACGGCGGCGCGTCCGGGATTCCTGTTCGATCTCCTCACGCGCAATGGCACGCAGAGCGAGGTCGCTGCAGCATTGATCCTGCGTGCGCTGCTCGAGCACGGCAGCAGCATCTGGCTCACGCCAAGCCGGCTCGGCGACGAACCGCTCGGGGACGCCTGGCGCCATGCAGCGGCGCATGATCGTGGCGTCATCGATGCCGCCGATCCATCCGAAGGTTGGGTTCCGTTTCACAAACTTTCGCAATGGCTCGCGTATTCGCTGTTCGAGCCATTCGAGTGGGCGGGCGTGACAGTGATCGAGCGCGACGCGTTGACAGCACTGCCCGAATATCGCAATGGCGGCCTGCTATTGGACACGGGCGTCATCGTCGCCCGCGATCCAGCGTTGCTGCGCAAGACGTGGCAGGCGGGCGATGCACCGATCGTCGAATGGCGCGCCCTCACCGTTGCGCTGATCGACGAACTGGCGGTGCGAGTGCGCGCGGCGCTCGGGCGCGATCCGACGCAGATGCCGCTTGCGTGTGTGCTCGAAGGCGGTACGTGGGCCGCTGGGCGCGCGCTGGCGCAGGAGTTGCGCGGCGGCCTGCCGCCGCTCGATATGGCCAGTGACGGCACGGTGTTTTGACTTCGACAGGGAAAGCGGGAGCGAGCCATGATGGAATTGATCGTCGTCGAACATCCGCTGGTGCAACACAAGCTGACGCTGTTGCGCAAGAAGGAGGCGAGCACCAACAGCTTCCGTCGCCTGTTGGGCGAAATCGCATCGCTGATGGCCTATGAGGTGACGCGCGAGATGCCGATGCACGAGGTGGACATCGAGACACCGATCTGTCCGATGAAGGCGCGCCTGATCGACGGCAAGAAGATCGTGTTCGTGCCGATCCTGCGCGCCGGCCTCGGATTCCTCGACGGCATGCTGAGCGTCGTGCCCGGCGCACGGGTCGGGCACATCGGGCTGTATCGCGATCCGAAGACGCTGGTCGCGGTCGAGTACTACTTCAAGATGCCGCACGGCATGCGCGAGCGCGATGCGATCGTGCTCGATCCGATGCTCGCCACCGGCAACTCGGCGGTCGCGGCGGTGGACCGCTTGAAGGAGACCAAACCACGGTCGATCCGTTTCGTGAGCCTGATCACCTGTCCGGAGGGTCTGCGCAATTTCCACGGCAGCCACCCCGACGTGCCGGTGTATGCGGCCGCAGTCGACGAGCGCCTGAACGAGCACAGCTACATCGTTCCGGGCCTGGGCGACGCCGGCGACCGGATCTTCGGCACCAAATAACCGGAGCACAATCCGCGACGTCGGCTTGTCAGCGTCGATGCGTCGATGCATTTATCTGCCCGTTTCGCGGTTGCGTGCTGCGCCCTGCTTGCGCTGAGCGGCGTGTCCGCCGAGTCGCGTGTGGTATTCAGTGCGGACGAGGTCGCGCGTATCAGCGCGTATGGTCCATGGCCGCCGGCAATGACGCGCGATCCGAGCAACCGCGTCTCAGGCGATCCTTACGCGATCGACTTTGGCAGGCGCCTGTTCTTCGATCCGCGTTTTTCGCCGAATGGTTATGTGGCATGCGTGGCGTGCCATCAGCCCGACCGCGCATTCACCGACACGCTGGCGCGCGCGCACGCGCTCGCACCGGTCGATCGCAACGCGCAGTCGCTCGTCAACCTGCGTCTGCAACGCTGGTACGGCTGGGGCGGCACCTCCGACAGCCTGTGGATGGCAACGCTGCGTCCGATCCTCGACCCGCGCGAAATCGGTTCGAGTGCCGCAGTGGTTGCGCACGGTATCCGCACCGGCGATTCGATGGCGTGCCGCTATCAACTCGCGTTCAAGCGCGCAGTGCCGCGTGACGATGAAGTCGTGCTGGTCGACGTGGCAAAGGCGCTGGCCGCGTTCCAGGAAACACTGATCACCGGCCGGACACCGTTCGACGCGTTCCGCGACGCGCTCGTGAACGGCGATACGGCCGCCCAGGAACGATATCCGGAGGCGGCCAAACGCGGGGTGCGCCTTTTCATCGGGCGTGGCAACTGCACGTTCTGCCATAACGGACCGAACTTCAGCAATGGCGAGTTCCACGACAACGGCGTGCCGTTTTTCATCCGCCCGGGTGTTGTGGATCCCGGCCGGCACGAGGGAATCCGCAATGTTCGTGCGAGCCGGTTCAATCTCCTGGGCCAATACAACGACGACAAGTCA
>Ga0137409_10008347_pt1 | contig 10575 bp, 11 predicted proteins | sample CZODoug1_16funga_FD_122059 | JGI IMG/M metagenome (GOLD analysis project Ga0137409, IMG submission 122059) | Vadose zone soil fungal communities from Angelo Coast Range Reserve, California, USA - CZODoug1_16fungal (Hybrid Assembly) | ecosystem: Environmental > Terrestrial > Soil > Vadose zone... | reverse complement strand
CCCGGCGTTGAAGCCGTGCTGATGGACATCATGATGCCCGAGATGGACGGCTACGAAGCAATCACCGCAATTCGCCAGATGGAGGAATTCCAGCAACTCCCGATCATCGCGTTGACTGCGAAAGCGATGAAAGCAGATCGCGATCACTGCCTCGCGGTCGGCGCGTCAGACTACATCTCGAAGCCGCTGGACATAGATCAACTGCTCTCCCTATTGAGGGTCTGGCTTTATCGCCCGGATGAAACGACGTGACGAGCGCGCACACAGCAGTAAATAGCCTGGAGGACGTCGAGATCAGTCTGCTGCTCGAAGGCCTTTATCGTGTTCACGGCTTTGATTTCAGAGACTATTCGCGCGCTTCCATCAACCGGCGGATCCTGGAGTTGATGCGCCTGGAGAAACTGGAAACTGTTTCGGCGTTCCAGGACAAAGTGCTCCACGATGCCGGCTGTCTCGATCGTTTCCTGTTGGGTTTGTCTGTGCACGCAACGGCAATGTTTCGCGATCCGACTTTTTATCTCACGTTTCGGAAACGCGTGGTGCCGCTGCTGCGAACTTATCCGACGGTGCAGATTTGGGTGGCGGGTTGTTCTACCGGTGAAGAAGTTTACTCGCTGGCGATCCTGCTCGAGGAAGAACGCCTTTATCCGAAGTGCCGCATCTACGCTACTGACATTAGCCAGGCTGTCCTACGCAAAGCACGCGACGGAATTTTTCCGCTTGCCGCCATGCGCGATTACACCGCGAACTACCATCAGGCCGGCGGCAAGCATGAGTTTTCCGACTATTACACCGCGCAGTATGACAGTGTGATTTTCAGCGCGGCCTTGAGAAATAATATCGTCTTTTCCGAGCACAACCTGGCGACCGATGGTTCGTTTAATGAGTTTCAGGTGATCCTGTGCCGCAACGTAATGATCTATTTCAATAAAGATCTGCAGGCGCGCGTTCACAATTTGTTGTACGACAGTTTGAGTATGTTTGGCATCTTCGGTTTGGGTAACAAAGAGTCGTTGAAGTTTACGCCCCGCGCGGCGTTCTATGAACACTTGAACGAACACGACAAACTTTATCGGAAAGTAGTGTAATTGGTTTCGAGTTTTGTAGGGGCAGGTCTCGTACTGCCCGCGGTTCCTTAAAACTCGAAACCAGAAATCCTAATCAGACGGCAGCGGGCAGGTACGAGACCTGCCCCTACAAAACTCGAAACTCGGAACCCGAAACTGACCAGGGGTGACCGTTTGGCATCACAGTTTGAAATCGTCGTAGTGGGCACATCCACCGGCGGTCTGAAGGCATTGCAGACGTTGCTTTCCGGACTGCCGGCAGCATTTGCTTTGCCAGTTGTTATTGTGCAGCACCGCGGAAAAGATTCCGATGGCGGTTTGTGCGAATTCCTGAGTCAGTGGAGCAGTTTGCCGGTCGTAGAACCCGAAGACAAAGAACCCGTGCGGCCCGGTCAGGTTTATCTCGCGCCTCGCGACTACCACCTGCTGATTGAAAATGCGAGCTTTGCTTTGTCAACGGATCCACCAATCGGATTTGCGAGGCCGTCGATTGATGTGCTCTTCGAGTCGGCCGCCGCCGAATATCAACAGCGGGTCATCGGTGTGATTCTAACCGGCGCCAACGGCGACGGCGCGCGTGGTCTGGCAACGATAAAGTCGCGAGGCGGACTAACGATCGTCGAAGATCCCGTCTCGGCGGCGCGTCGTGAGCTGCCGCAAACCGCCATCGCGCAGGCGACGCCGGACTGGATACTGCCTCTGGCAGAGATTGCGCCACATCTGAATGAGCTAAGTGAATTGAGCAGACGCGGAGTGCCTGCGCAGGACTTCCTTGAAGTGGGCGTGCATCATGGTAACTGAAGAACTGATCAACATCCTGATGGTTGACGACAGCCCGACAAATCTGTTGGCGCTGGAATCGATCCTGCATGCTCCCGATCGAAATCTGGTGAGTGCGTCTTCGGGCGACGACGCGCTGCGCTATCTGCTGGATAATGAAGTCGCGGTGATCCTGATGGACGTTTACATGCCCGGGCTCGATGGTCTGGAAACTGCCGAGCTAATCAGAGGCCGTGACCGCTCACGAAATATTCCCATCATCTTTTTGACGGCAGACTCGACCGGCGGCCGGCATCTCAGCCGCGGTTATTCGCTCGGCGCCGTCGATTACATCGTGAAACCCATCGAGCCGGACATCCTGCGATCCAAGGTGGCGGTTTTTGTCGAGTTATTTAAGAAGACGCGGGAAGTGGAATGTCAGGCGGAGTTGCTTGAAGAAAAGAACCGGGAGCTCGAAAACACAAACCTCGCGCGGCTCAACATGCTCATCGATCTTGGGCAGGAGTTGGCCGCCGAACGTGATCCCTGGCGAGTGTTGGAATATTTTTGCCGATCGGCCAGGCGGATCGTGGAGGCAAACGAGGCGGCTGTCGGTGTCATCAACGACGACGGTGAGACGTTGCGGTATTTCTTCCGCTGCGCCGCCACTGAAGACAACATTTCCAGCAACGGAGTGCCGCAGGTCGCCGAGCGCGCATTGAGATATTTAGTTAAGAAGCGTCGTCCGCTGAGACTAAACGATTCCGATGATTTGCTGCGGACTAATGGCCGGACCTCGGAGTTGGTGCATTCTTTTCTGGGGGCACCGATATTGTCAGCTGCACGCGTTCGCGGTTGGGTTTACTTGCTCAACAAGCTCAACGCCGACGATTTTACCGAGGCTGATGAGCGACTCGCTGCCACGCTCGCCACGCAGGTTTCCATCGCCTACGAAAACGCCATGCTCTACAGCGACGCGCAGCGACACGCCACCGAGTTGCAGTTGGAAATTGCCGAGCGCAAGCAGGCCGAAGAAGAACGCGCGCAATTATTGGTGCGCGAGCAGGCCGCGCGGGCCGAAGCCGAGCAAGCGAATCGCACCAAGGACGAATTTCTGGCGACCCTCTCCCACGAACTGCGAACACCGCTTTCCGCCATTCTCGGCTGGAGTCACCTGGTGCGCACGGGGAAACTCGACGAGCCGCAAATGTCCCGCGCTTTTGAAACTATCGAACGCAACGCGCGTTCGCAGTCGCAGTTGATCGACGATCTGCTCGACGTGTCGCGCATCATCACCGGCAAGTTGCAGATCGAATCTCGCCCGATCGATCTCTGTGCGGTGATTGAGGCCGCGGTCGACGCGGTGCGCCCCGCATCTGAAGCAAAAGACATTCAGTTTGAAACTGCGCTCGACGCGGAGGCTTGCACAGTTTCGGGCGACGCAAACCGTTTGCAGCAAATCTTCTGGAACCTGTTCAGTAACGCTATCAAGTTTACGCCGGCGGGAGGCCGGGTCAGCGTCGCGCTCAAGCGCGTCGAAGATCGCGTTCAAGTTTCCGTGAGCGACTCCGGCGTTGGCATTACGCCGGAATTTCTACCGTATATCTTCGATCGTTTTCGTCAGGCTGACGGCTCGACGACGAGAGTGCACGGCGGATTGGGCCTCGGCCTTTCGATTGTGCAGCATCTGGTCCAACTTCACGGTGGCAGCGTCTCAGTGGAGAGTGAGGGACAGGATCGGGGCGCCAACTTTATTGTCAATCTGCCATTAGCAGCGGACGTGCCGGTCGACGCCATTGAAAACGGCGCCGGGGCTGAGACTGAAAGTAATGGACTGCCTGCCGGTTTTTCCAAACTGCTCGAAGGGGTGCGCATTTTGGTGGTTGACGATGAAGCCGATTCGCGCGATTTGGTAAAGGCGATTCTGACGCGGTGCGGCAGCGAAGTAAGGTGTTGCGAATCAGCGGCGACGGCGCTCGAGACCTTTCGCGAGTGGAAACCGGATCTGTTGGTGAGCGACATCGGCATGCCAAACGAAGACGGCTATGCGCTGCTCAAGAAACTGCGGAAGCTGAAATTGAAGCGCGCTAAGGAAATTCCGGCAGTGGCGCTCACCGCCTACGTTACTGACGACGATCGCGCGCGCACACTGGCAGCCGGATATCAAATGCACGTGGCCAAACCAATCGAGCCCGAAGCGCTGGTGAGATCGATTGCCGGCGCGGTTGGACGTAAGATCTGAGCCGGGTCCAGTCCCTAATGTGACCTCTTCATCATCGTGTTTCGGAGGCCGGAGACCAAATCAGTTTGTAAGCCATGAGGCCAACTGTTTTTTGATCTCCTCGTGCAGAATACCTTCGCCGCGGTCTAGCTGATCGAGCCCCTTCGGCACCGCGGCCAGGAACTCAATGCGGTCAGCGATCTCGTCGATAGTGCAATCGTCCGGCAACTCGCGGACGGTTTTCAGCACCATTTCCTTCTTGTCGGCATAAGGCGGAACGAAAATGAAAATTGCACTGAAGTATGGATTACTGATTACTGCCGTGGTGGCGGCGTGGATTGTAATCGTGCGTCTGGCGATGGGTGTCGGCGCTGACTCAAAAGCAAATTTGATCGGCTTCTTGCTTTTCAACCTGACACAAATCCTGGCAATAGTCTTCGGCATGCGCGCGCACAAGGATGAATTGAGCGGCGCGTTGAGTTTTAAGGAAGGCCTGAAGACGGGAGTCGCGATTTCATTTGTTTATGCGGTGTCAGCGTGCCTCTTCTTCGTCATTGAATTTTTGGTGGCTGGTCCGAAACTTCTCCTGAGTGAGGCCGGGCCGCAGAATCGGCCGCTTTGGCAAGTGGCCGCTTCGGCTTACGCCGGATTGTTTTTCGGCTCGCTGTTTTTCGGAGTGATCTATTCGACAGTGATCTCTTTCTTCCTTGCTCAGCGCCGGAGCGCTGCCTAATCAATAGCGAATGGACTTACGGCACCAGCACAACCTTGCCAATATTCTTTCGTTCCTCCAGGTAACTATGCGCCTCGCCCGCTTGCGCAAAGGGAAACGCTTTATCGACAAACGGACGCACCCAGCCTTCGCTAACTCCATCGATGATCGTCTTCATCCACGTCGCCACCTTCTCCGGCTCGTGCCACATGTGACCAAGGTTTAGTCCAAAGACGCCGCGGTTCTTGTTTAGTAATCCGATGGGATGAAACCTCGGCATCTGCGCCGCAGCTTTGATTAACTTCAACTTCCCCGTCAAACCGTTTGCAGATGCGGAGGACACACCAAACATGCCCAGCCTGCCCGTGGACCTGAGGGCCGCGTAGCTTTTTTTCCAGTGACTGCCGCCGATCGGATCGATCACTAACTCCACGCCACGGCCGTTGGTGAGTTGCTGCAAGACCGGAAGCCAATCCTGGTTGCGATAATCGATCGCGTGATCGAGGCCACGCTCGCGCAGGAATTCATGTTTGCCGGGACTCGACGTGCCGTAAGTAGTTGCGCCGATCTTCTTCGCGATATCGAGAGCGGCGAGCCCAACGCCCCCGCCGGCGTTGTGAATCAAAACTGATTCGTCCGCCTTTAGCGATCCCATCGCCACCAACAGCGCGTAGGCTGTGAGGTAGTTGGTTGGAAGCGCGGCCGCTTGTTCGAAGCTTAGCGACTCGGGCTTTTCAAAGATCTGATCAGCGCGCACGGCAACCTTTTCGGCTTGCCCGCCGAAACGTGTCAGCGCCACCACCGCTTTGCCGAGTAGATTCGGATCAACGCCTTCGCCAACCGCTTCAACCACGCTGGCAACTTCATAACCCATCACGCAGGGCTTCTTTGGCCCATCCGGATACAGCCCCTGGCGCGCCATTATGTCGGCGAAGTTCAGCCCCGCGGCTTTCACCTGGATCACCACCTCGCCATTGTCCGGCTTCGGATCGGGCGCCTCCTGAACTTTCAGGACTTCAACGCCGCCGTTTCGTGTGGTGACTACTTGTCGCATTTCATTCCTCCAGTTTTGTATCCTGCTTGTAGTACAGGTTACTTCCAAATAGCGACTTTGTCTTTTCCTTTAGGCGGTCGTTGGGGTTTGCTTCGTGCCGGCAGTATGATAAGAACAGCGTGGTCATGAGGATTGAAGGCATCATCTGGCTCAGAGCCGTCATTGATAAACTTGCCTTCAAACATCGCGTTGAAACTCATGAGGTTGAAGAACTATTTGCCGGCAAGCCAAAGTTTAGGTTTGTAGAAAAAGGCGAGCGAGAAGGCGAAAATGTTTACCTCGCTCTCGGCCAAACGGATGCGGGCAGATACTTGGCAGTGCTCTTCATTCATAAGAAAACAAAGGATGTCTTGATCCTGAGCGCCAGAGACATGGCGGAGAAAGAGAGAAAGATGTATGGCAGAAAATGATTCACAACAATTGCCTTCCTTCGCATCGCTCGATGATCTGGTGGAATTCTTTGACACTCATGATATGGGCGATTTAGAAGAAGCCTTGCCAGAAGCTAACTTAGAAGTTGACCTTCGGAGAAAGACACACCTCGTTGCGATTGATGAGGAGACAAATAATAGACTGACGGAAATTGCCGAACAGGAACGAACGCCAGCGGAATTTCTTGTCAATTCGTGGCTGAAAGAAAAAATCTCACGCTACCCCAAGCAGACTTAACCTCAACGGCGCACATGACTGAGAATAAGACAATCGATTTGGTCACCCAAGAACTCAATGAACTCGTCTCTCTCGGCGACAGATTGGTGTGCGCAACGGCTAACGCTGACAGCGCAATTAAGGGTCGGGAGCTAGCAGAAATAATGGCTTGGGTTACACGGAGCGGTCATCTCATCCGAAAAGTGTCGGGAGAGGGAAGCGCCTATGACTTAGCTTTCGTTCAGGCTCGCGGCACTCAGGCATTTTCCTTCATCCACAGCGGAAATTGTGAACAGCTTTCCGAAATTCAAGGCGCGTTGAAAGGACTGCAACATGCTCTTAGCGCTGGCCTTCTTCAGAATTTAAGGCTTTTTCTACAAGCTGATATCTTTGCCGATTTCTTAGAAATGGCCGAGCATCTTTTATCTGAAGGTTATAAAGACGCAGCAGCGGTACTAATCAGCGGCGTGCTTGAGGACACGTTAAGAAAACTGAGTCAAGCGAACAACCTGCCGCTTGTGGGTTCGAACGGTAAGCCACTAACTATCGAGCCTCTCAACGTCAATCTTGCTAAGGCAGACGTGTTTCAACCGTTAACCAAAAAACAAATCACCAGTTGGGCTGATCTGCGCAATAACGCCGCACACGGAGATTACGGTAAATACGGAGTTGCGGAAGTGAAGGAGATGCTTCTATTCGTTCAACGGTTCTGCGCCGATTTTATGCAGTAACTTGCGGCGTTATCCTCCGGGATGTCACAGAAAGGCGCAGAGTTTCTTATGCTCTGCGCCCTTTGATTTCATATCTACGGCTTCTGGATTGATGCAGTCCAGTAAGGCTTCTGTGAGACGCTATGACGCGCTCTTAGCGGCCGTATCCGTGGTTGTCGTCTTGTTCGGCTGCGGCGTGATGCGCAGGTAAGGTTTCGGCGCTTTCCAGCCGGCGGGAAACTTCGCCTTCGCATCTTCATCCGACATCGAAGGAACAATGATCACGTCGTCGCCGTCTTTCCAGTTAACCGGAGTGGCCACACTGTATTTCGCCGTGAGTTGCAGTGAATCGATCACGCGCAGAATCTCGTCGAAGTTGCGGCCGGTGCTTGCCGGGTAAGTGATCATCAGTTTGATTTTCTTGTCCGGCCCAATGATGTAAACGGAGCGCACGGTAAACACGTCGCTAATTTCCGGATGAATCATGTCATACAGTTCCGCGACCCTATGATCCGGATCCGCGATCACCGGAAAGTTAAGAGCGGTGCCTTGAGTCTCGCGAATGTCTTCGGCCCACCTCTTATGTGAATCCGTCGGATCCACACTGAGGCCGATGACCTTGACGTTGCGCTTATCGAATTCGGGTTTGAGGCGCGCACACTCGCCCAGCTCGGTGGTGCAAACCGGCGTGAAATCTTTGGGATGGGAAAACAACACGGCCCAGCTATCGCCGATCCATTCGTGAAAGCTAATCGGGCCCTCGGTCGTCTCTGCCGTGAAATCGGGTGCAATGTCACCTAAACGTAAAGCCATTTCGATCTCCTTCCATTGATAAAGAGTAAACTCCCGTTCGCTAACTACAAGGGAGGGGTCTCCGCGTTGGTTGTTTATGAAGTACGCTTTTACATCCAAAGCCCGCGCCAAGTCAAACTATCGGGCGGGCGGGTACTGATGCATTTTCGGATTGAGGATTGTAGCCCATACTGGATTAGTGATATAAGCCGGTCGTATTCCTCGCTTGTGCTCTCAACCTTCAAACCCTAGGAGGTCTCAAGCAATGACTAAAATGATCAAGACAAGTTCAATCTTGCTCGTACTTGGCCTTTTGCTCGCTGGTTCCTTACCTGGTTGTAAGAACGCTGGCAATAAGGTCGGAGTTGATGAAAAGGAGATTCAAGGATTCAAAACCAAAACGTTTTTTAACGACAGTGGGAACGTGGAAGTAACAATTGCTACAGATGGGAAAACAACAATAGTAGCGGTTCCTAAAACAACCATCAGCCGTCAAAACCAACTAGGTGGTGGTGATCTATCGTGTCTAGGCAAGTGTAGGAATATTGACGACTTGGAAAAGCGTCTAAATTGCATTCTGCTGTGCCCAGCGGCAAAGAACTGGCAAGTGTTCACATATTGAGTTAATTACAATCAACAGAGGTATGATCCAAAACCTCTCGGCCCTCGCGTGCCGTTCAATAAGGCATCCCTGAAAGGGCATCAGTAGCGGCTGACGACCCACAAGACCTGGGAACGGCGCCGGAGGTGTTTCAATCTCCGTCCGCGTTGGTGTTATTATCAGGCTATCCCCGTTAGATTCCCCTTAGACCCCGATAAGCGTTTGCCCTCTTGTGGGGAACCCATGTCTGCCAAAACATCGATTCCGGTCATGAATCCGAGCGCTCGCGTGCAGAGCGAGTTAGGCCTCGATCTGTATCGCGCGATTTTCAGTCATTCGCGCGAGCCAATCGCCATCATCGATCCGCAGGGTTTCTACCTCGAACAGAACGCCGCCCACGCAGAGCTGTTGGGTTACTCAGACGACGAACTCGAGAACCAAACGCCTGCAATACATCTGGGCGATGAAGTCTTCGCAGAAGTTGCGCGCGCCCTGGCTGAAACGGGCGAATACCGTGGCGAAGCGGTTAGTAAAACTAAAGCCGGCGAGGTGAAGTACATCGAGTTGTCGGCCTTCGCGATGCGCAACAGTTCAGGCGAACCGCTTTGCTACGTCGGCATCAAGCGAGACATCACCGAACGCAAGCAAGTGGAACGAGCGATGCTCCGCAACGAAGCACAGTTGACCGACTTTTTTGAAAACTCCGCAATTGGTTTGCACTGGGTCGGTTCTGACGGCACCGTGCTGCGCGCGAATCAAGCCGAGCTGGACATGCTTGGCTACGCTCGCGAAGAATATGAAGGGCATCACCTCGCCGAGTTTCATGTCGATCAAAATGCTATTGAAGACATTCTCGCGCGCTTGCAGGCTGGCGAAGTGCTTCAGAATTACGAAGCGCGCCTGCGTTGCAAGGACGGCCGCTTAAAGTACGTTCGTATCGACTGCAATGCTTACTTCGAAGATGGAAAGTTTATTCACACGCGTGGTTTCACGCGGAACATCACCGAACGCAAGCGAGCTGAGAGCCGGCTCGCGTTGCAGTATGCCGTCACCAAAATTATTGCGGAGTCGCGCGATGTGTTTGAGAGCGTGCCTAACATCATAAGAGCCGCTTGCGAAAGTCTTGGTTGGGCCATTGGCGCTCTATGGAGACTTGATCGCAAAGCTGAAGCGATGCGTTGCTTCAATATTTGCCATGTCAATTCGATGGCGACGCCTGAATTTGATCGACTTACACAAAGCCTTCTCTTGGAGAAAGGTGTGGGACTGCCCGGGCGGATTTGGGAACTTGGCAAGCCCGTCTGGATTAACAACGTTTCAGCGGACGATAACTTTCCGCGAGCGAGCGTCGCTATTCGCGAGGGCCTGCGCGGCGCCTTTGGATTTCCCATCATGCTCGGCAGCGAAGTTTGGGGAGTGATCGAATTCTTCAGTCCCGAAATCAGAGAACCGGATGAGGAGTTGTTGCGGTTGGCGGCGGGGATCGGCGGGCAGATCGGGCAGTTTACTCAACGAAAACGCGCTGAAGATGATCGCGCGGATTTGTTCAAGCGCGAGCGGGCCGCGCGCGCCGAAGCTGAAAAAGCTAATCGCTTGAAAGATGAATTCCTGGCCGCGCTTTCTCACGAGCTCCGCACGCCGTTGAACGCAGTCATCGGCTGGTCGCGAATGCTGGGCTCCGGCCGGCTCGATCGCGAGGGCGCGAAACACGCGCTGGCAGTCGTCGAAAGAAACGCCTGGGCCCAGAAGAAGATCATCGAAGACATACTCGACGTGTCGCGAGTAATCACCGGCAAGCTACAGCTAAATCTGAGCCCCGTTGATCTGGTGAGCGTGATTGACGCCGCGCTTGATGCGGTGCGTCCGGCAATGGAAGCGAAGGAGATTCAAATTGAAACGCTCATCGATGCGAGTCTCAGAATGATTTCCGGCGACGCCGACCGTTTGCAGCAAGTCATTTGGAACATACTTTCAAACGCAGCAAAATTTACGCCCCACGGCGGCAAGGTTG
>Ga0137409_10008345_pt1 | contig 10576 bp, 9 predicted proteins | sample CZODoug1_16funga_FD_122059 | JGI IMG/M metagenome (GOLD analysis project Ga0137409, IMG submission 122059) | Vadose zone soil fungal communities from Angelo Coast Range Reserve, California, USA - CZODoug1_16fungal (Hybrid Assembly) | ecosystem: Environmental > Terrestrial > Soil > Vadose zone... | reverse complement strand
CGGGGGAACTCGGGTGGCCGGCCGCCGAGGCTCCGGACTTTCTTGAAAAATGTTGTTTGGCCCCAATAATTCTGTTGTCTCTTTGGCCCGTAGGAGTACTTCAATATTCTTGCTCATACGCCATTCCTCCAATCAACTTGCGAGCCACTCGATCTGCTGTCTCTATTCGTGTGCATAAGAATTCTGCCGACGGATGTTGCCTAGATACCTTCGTGACAACCGTCGCTTCCGTCTGGACGGCGATCCCATTGAGTCATGCCGTTCAACAAGTTCTTGCGTTCGTCCCGAAGCGCAGAGTCATCCGCGGGCTAGCGGAGTTCGCAACGAAGCTCACTTTGTTCATGGTCCGCGAGCCAAGTGTCTCCATATCGAGGTCAACTAGAACCTCGTGCAGGACCGACCCATCGATAATCGCTTGGCCATTCGCGAACGCCAAGGTTAACGCCTGGAAACAAAAGTTATTGATATTCCGTGGTATCCCTCCGCTTCGGTCGTGGATAATTTCCAGCGCTTCGGGCGTGAACAGCGGCTTGCCTTGATAGCCGGCGGCCTGCAGACGATGGCTAACGTAATCCGCTGTCTCGTTAGCGCTAAATTCCGTCAATCGGCTCAAAATCGAAATTCGCTGTCGTAGTTGAACCAGGTTTCCGCTTGCCAATCTATCTGCCAATTGCGGTTGGCCGGCAAGGAGGATCTGCATGAGTTTCGTTCCTGGGATCTCGAAGTTGGAAAGCATCCGTACCGTCTCCAGGACGGAATCGTCAAGGTTCTGCGCTTCGTCAATCACAATCACAACGCGCTTGCCGGCTCGCAATTCGCGGATCAGAACCTCATTGAACTTGCGCTGCATACGCCCCAGGTCATCGTCCTGGTCATTGACCCCCAGATCGATCATGAGTGAGCGTAGAAACTCGCGCGAGTCACACTGCCCTTGGAACAAAAAGGCCGTGCGGGCGGAGTCTCGCATATTCTCCAAAATGTGAAAGAGCAGCGTGGTTTTGCCCATCCCTGGTTTTGCAATCAGGGCCATAAAGCCACGCTGGGTCTGGATCCCATAAAACAGCGAAGCCAACGCTTCAAGATGTGAGGGGCTGAAGAAAAGAAAACGGGGATCGGGAGTAACCCCGAATGGCTGTTCGCGTAGACCGAAATGATTGAGGAACATTGGCTCTACCTATCTACCGTTTCGAGAAGGGCAATCAACAACGGAATTTCGGGAAAAGCGCTCCATGAGAGGCCTGCGAAGGAAAGCGGCACCAGTCGCTTGGGGCGAAACACTGCGCTCAGCAAATCTTGCAGCGAAAAAGAGGGTGCAAGGGTATTGTTGCCATTGTGTCCCCCCGGATTCCACTTCGTCCATGATCAACCGCCTCGGCCAAATTCAGGTTGACCCGATCGGAACCATGGATTGAAATACGTTCTTAGAGTGACCCTGGATTGAAATACGTTCCAAGAGTGGCGACCGGAATAAAGCGTTTCATCTTCGAAAGGGTGTTCTTGGGAACGTACAACATGTCACCAGGGCGCAGATGCGCGTCTTCCCGCAAATTGCCGCTGTTGAGCATTTTCTTTAAGTCCAGCTGCTGCGTTTCCGCCCAATCGTTCGAAACACGGCGGAAAAGCCAGACTTGTGAGTGTTTCGAGGTTTCAGTGAAACCGCCCGCAATGGCTACCGCCTGTGTCATCGTCGTGTCTCCCCGCAATTCAAACTTGCCTGGATGCCCCACTTCTCCACCCACGATGAAGTACGGTTTTTCGAATTCTACGAGCCGGACCGTGATGATGGGTTTGTGCAGCGTCTTCGCGTAGGCCAGGCGAATCGATTCAGTGACGTCGGGAATTGTTTGTCCTTCCACATGGAGATCGCCGACACCTAGTAAAGTAATGTAGCCATCTGGCTGGACAGTGACCGTCTGATTCAAGTCTGGCGTCAAAGCGAAATTCAGCTGTAGGACGTCGTCTTTACACAACTGGTATCGCGGATTCCGGCGATGGAGCTCAGGACGCTCCACTACATCTTGAGCAGCCGTTCTGGGCTCCAGTGCTGTGGTCAGTCCGTTGGCTGTGGAGGCCGCAGGTTTCGCTTCGGCTGCCTGTGCGTACACAGCTGTCACAAGAAAAATCCCAGCTCCGAAATAACAAAGAATCCTGCTTCTCATGGACATTTCTCCTTGTCTTCCCCTTCTGCGATTCTCGGAGGTGCCGCCAGCAAGCAGCGCTCCACCGTCAATGACCCGCTTGCGAGCCTGAGTCTCTGAAAGTTTGACCCGCGAATGAACTGCCAATCGTACCTCGTCGCGTGTAAAGTGAATTGAATGACGCCGTGAGTACCATAACTTCGTGGCCCGCATTCGTCAGGCCCTGAACTAAAGCGGATAGCCTGTTAGGAATTGCACCAATCTCTGGCGAGAAATATTGAGTATGGACAACTATTTTCATAATGATGTGGCGATCTCCTCTGTTGTGGCCAACTCCGGGCAAAGAGTATCTACGCAGTATTCCTCAGGGTAGGAACGTGAAAGACGATGCAGGTGGTCGTGGTAGAATTAATCGTGCGATTGCTGCACCTTCGCGGACAGTGCGAGCCCCACAGCAAATCTCTTGTTTGCCAGGCGCTGACAATAGACGACGCGCGCCGTTCCCGGGATGGCCTCCGCACCAAAGCTAACCAGGAATCGATCCCCAGGCTGCCACATCCGCTTTGTAATGGCGCGCAAGCCGCGAGAACTCAGGTTCTCTGTAAAAGCCCTTTCCTCGAAAGGCCTTTCATTCAAACTAGAAAGCACCACGGCCAGTTCAATAGGCGTCCGCTTTTCGGACCGGCCACTTGACACAGACATCTGCTGCCAGCTCCCGAGTTAACGTGGACATCGAAAATGTGGGCTCAGATGGTCTCGATCCTAAAACGTTATATGCATCAGATCCCAGAAGAAACTCAAGGGCGGAACCAGTGCGTGTATGAAGAATTTAGGAAGAAGTTCATCAGCAGATTCGCTACTTTCTCGTCGCCCTGGGTATTTGGGTGGGTGCCATCGGGCTGGAAGTCCACTTCTCCGTTGCACGGCGAATTAGCTTGCCCGTTGCACCAGACCAAACCATCGGAGCGCGGTGTGTCACCGTTGGCCCAAGTGTAAGGGCCCCACGCCGTCCAGGGAGCCGCGCCAGCGTTGTAATTCAAATCGCCGGCTGTGGGATCGATGCTCGTTCCCCCGCTACGGATTTGGAGAATCTGCGCTTGGATCAACCACTTCACCGAAAAGCCGTACTCGTACGGATACGGTTCCGAGCTATGGTCGGTAGTCGCATATGCGCCATAAATGCGACTGGAGTGAAAAGCCTGCTGCAAGTTTGGCCAGCGCGTCTTGGCAGCTCGCAAGATGGCACCCAACTGCTGCTCGTAGCGTAACGCCTCTGTGTGGCTCACGTCGTTCGAGCACCCGGCGACGGTAGGGTCGCACAAGGATTGGAAGCCGTCAGCGGCCGGATCACCGTTGTATTCCTCGATCCAGGCAGCCTGTACCTGCTTTTCCGTCAGCCCAAGTGGAGCCAGCACCATATCCCGGACTCGATCGTACTGATTTCCCAGGCTCGGATTGCAGGATGGCGGTCCGCTCGTAACGGTCCAGACACAGGGCATTGCTCCGGTCAGTGCTCCGTTCACAATGGCAAGGGTGGCGTGATTGACGCCAGAATTGCTCGCAGCTTGGTTCATGAAGACCGCAAACTCGTCCACACCGGTGGACCTTCCGACTGCGACGAAGACAATCTTGCCCGACGCACTTGGGTTCCCGTTGGTATCCAGTGGTTGAATCGCGCCAGCGGCCGCTAAGCCTGCCGTGTTATGGTCCGCGGGAACTGTGTCGCTGCTGTTTTCGTATAGCCCTCCCTGGAACGTCAGATAATTTTCTGAGGGTGTCATGTCTGTGAGAGGTATCTTGGCGCCGTTGCCGCCTGGACTGGTTACGGTGAGCGAGGTTGAGCCGCTCTGGCCATTGAAAGAAACGATGATCGCCGCGGTCCCAGCCCCTGCTCCCGTGGCCAGACCGGGGTTCAGCTGGCCTGCGCTCTGAACCGTCGCCACACTCGCATTCGAGGATGTCCAAGTCGCATTTTGAGTGACATCTCGCATGGTGTTGTCACTGTATGTGGCATTGGCAAAGAATTGTTGTGTTCCATTGGCAGCGATCGTGGGGTTAAGAGGGCTGATATGAACTGAAGCTAGAGTCGCCGGAGCGCTGATCTTGAGTGTAGCTGTTCCAGTCTTGCCGGCGGATGCAGCTGTAATGGTCACCGAGCCGGGCGCGACACCCGTCGCGAGGCCCGAATTTTGAATGGTTGCCTTGCTGGCATCCGAAGATGCCCAGCTCACGGACTTGGTCATATCCTCTGTTGAAGAGTCGCTGAAGACGCCAGTGGCTGTGAACTGCTGAGTCGCTGACGCTTGAAGTGAAGCATTGGCTGGTGTCACGGTGATCGAAACCATGGTGATGGGTTGCGAAGCGGCGCCTCCTCCGCAGGCCGCCACCCAACCCATGGCCGCTCCTAGACCAAGCAACCGCACGGAGGACATTGCCTGTTGGCCGATGCCGTTCTTATTATCACTCATCCCCTGCCTAGTCATGGCAAACCTCCTATGCGGTTTAAACGTACGTTGGTCGCGATGAAGCCCGGGGACGGGGGCAACTCGCCCGCATGATGCTCGAACTACTCGACGGTGACGGATTTTGCGAGGTTGCGCGGCTGGTCTACGTCACAGCCTCGCCGTACGGCGATGTGGTAAGCCAGCAGCTGCAGCGGCACAATCTCAAGCAATGGCGAGAACAGTTCGAAGGTTGGGGGAATCGTGAGGATACGGTCGGACGCCTCGCGGGCTAACTGGTCGCCCTCCGTAACAATGGAGATGACGATGCCGTCGCGCGCTTTCACTTCCTTGATGTTCGAGACGCTTTTTTCGTAGCGCGTTATCGCGTCTGCGTCTTTGTCGTCTCGCGTGGCCAGGACAACGACTGGGAGATTCTCGTCGATCAGTGCGTTGGGGCCGTGCTTCATTTCGCCAGCCGGATAACCCTCCGCGTGAATATACGAAATTTCCTTGAGCTTGAGCGCACCCTCAAGGGCAATGGGGAAATGAATGCCACGCCCCAGGTAGAGGAAATCACGGTAACGGTGGAATTGGCGCGCGAGATCCTCGTAAATTCCGTCTTCGTCTCCCCGCAGAACCATTTCCATCTTGTGAGGAATGCACATAAACTCCTGCAATAGGAGTCTCATGGAATCTTCGTCGAGCCTACCGCGGACCTGACCCAGGTACATCGCCAAGAGCATGAGTGCCGTCAATTGGCTGGTGAAAGCTTTCGTCGACGCGACACCAATTTCCGGGCCCGCGTGAGTCAGGATCGTCGCCGAGGCCTCGCGAGTGATCATTGATCCGGCAACGTTACAGATGGCGATTGTCTTCGAGCTTTTTTTCTTTGACTCGCGCTGTGCCGCCAGAGTGTCGGCAGTTTCTCCAGACTGGCTGATGCAGATTGTCAGTGTCCTCGAGTCCACCATGGGATCGCGGTAGCGGAACTCGCTGCCATAGTCCACCTCAACGGGAATCTTGGCCAGGCGCTCGATCATGAATTTGCCGGCGTGGCCTGCGTGCCAGCTTGTGCCGCAGGCCACGACCTTGATGTTCGTGAAGTTGCGGAACTCCGCCTCGGAGATATCCATCTGATCAAAGTGGACTCGGCCGGAGTCAAGAGCCATGCGGCCGACCAGGGTGTCGCGAACTGCGTGCGGTTGCTCAAAGATTTCCTTTTGCATGAAGTGTTTGTAACCGCGCTTCTCCGTCATGGCGGGGGTCCACGTGACGTGTTGCACCGGGTGCTGAGTCGCGCGCCCATCGAGGTCCATCAGGTGGACCCCCTCGGGAGAAAGTACGGCGAGATCACCATCGTCAAGAAAGAAAATGTCCTGCGTGTGATAGAGAATCGCCGGGACATCACTTGCTACGAAGCATTCATTCTGGCCAAGTCCGATGACCGAAGGCGGACCTAACCGCGCCGCGACAATCTTGTTCGGGTCTTTCGAACAGAGAATCGCGAGTGAATAAACACCAGTGAGTTGCTTCACACTCTTGCGCACTGCGTCTTCGAGTGGTCCGCCGTTCAAATTGTTTTCGATCAGGTGAGCAATAACTTCCGTGTCGGTCTCCGTTTCGAACTTGTGTCCGTCCTGTTCGAGCCGGTGTTTCAGACTCACATAGTTCTCAATGATGCCATTATGCACGACGACGATCTGGCCGGTGCAGTCCCGGTGGGGATGCGCGTTTTCTTCCGTTGGGCGTCCATGCGTGGCCCAGCGGGTGTGGCCTATGCCATAGCTGCCCTCGATAGGAGATTGCCGCAAAGATTCTTCCAGATTGTGGAGTTTGCCTGAAGCGCGGCGGATCTCGATCGTTCCGCTTTGATTGACCACCGCAACACCCGCAGAGTCATAACCGCGGTATTCGAGCCGCTTGAGCCCGTCGAGAATCAGAGGAACGGCCTTCTTGGGACCGATGTATCCCACTATTCCACACACGTTGTTCTTTCCTACGTAAGAAGATAGAGAGGGAAGTAAATGGTAACGCTGGTACCAATCCGATCGAACCGATGTAGTGCTAGATTTGAATGACTAGAAGCCATAATAGCTTCTAGGCATGACGATAACTACGACCGCGAACAAGTCGAAAACGAAAACTCTCGCTTCGGAATTGCTGGATGACCTTTATTGGACACGCGAGACTCTCAGTCTACGAACAACTTGCATTGCCGGTAGCTACAATTTTTCACGACCACGATCCATTTTGCAATTCGGCTCCCGACCTTACCATCAAGTGGAGAGAGTGAATGCTGTAGGGGATGCCTTTCTCCGTGGACAGGCCCGAAAGCGCCCGTCGCACTTCCTCATCGCAGGCTTTTCTCGCCTCCGAAGGTATGGAAACAAACTGCCCCTCGATGCGGACCCACCAGCCCCAATGTCCTTCCAGTGAATCGTAGTAGGTTTCGTAGGATTCAACGACGGAAACCTGACGTGGATCGAAGGTTTCGCGGAACAAGCGAAGAGCCGCCTCTCGGGTAAGCTGAGTCCGCATTCGAGCGGACTCCAGAAAGCGCGCTGGACCCATGTGTTTCAAGAAAATCGGACTTGTCTTCCGAATGAACTCGTGGCCGTTATTTCTCCCGATAAAAAAAAGATCCATATGTCCATTCGGCTTAAGCACGCGGCGAATCTCCTGCACCGAGGCGCGCAGGTTGGTCACCCAGTGGAACGCAAAAATGCTAAACAAATAGTCCACTGACTGAGAGGTGACCGGCATCTTTTCGAAGCATCCATCTCGAATAGCGATATTCGGACAACTCTCGATTCGGTGCAGCGCACACTTGCGCATATTTTCAGCCGGCTCGATCCCGATGAATTGAATGTTCGGCCTGCGGCTCGCCAGCTGCGATAGCGCCCTTCCTGTTCCACAACCCACATCGAGTACAACCTGATCGTTGTCCTTGATGAGCAGGGAACTTAGGATCTTCTCAGTGGCGCGGCCCCAGCACGACTGCAGGTTCAATTCGTCGTCATACTTTTCCGCCAGCAGCGAGTAGGTTTCCACAACTGGGTTCGGCATGTTCACATCCATCCGTGGATTGAGCGATGGGGTTCCCGAGGGCGATTCGGCACAGATTCTTCACCACACAGATATCCTTGGGCTCTACGGTTTTCAGATCAATTGGGCGGCCCGTCTGTTCCTCGACAAACAAAAGCAAGTCGACAAGCCCCATCGAGTCCAGCAGCCCATCGGTGATGAGGTCGATGTCTTCCGTAATTTCGGCCCCGTGACGATTCCCAGGCAGCTTGTGCTCTTTGATCCAGTTCAGGGTCGAAACAACCAACACATTCTCTTTTATGCTATTCACGTTCGGGCTCCCTCAAGGAGTCGCACGAGCCCCCTTCGATCAACTTTCCCGTTTAAATTCAACGGCAGGGCATCGATCGCGTAAATCTTATGAGGCACCATGTAGCCCGGCAAATACGTGCGGCAGTACTTCAGTGCCTTGCCCTCGTCGAGCACCTTCTGGCCCGACACGAAAGCAACCACACCGTCGGCAGAGCCATCTCGCACGGGCCAAGCCACCGAAACGACCTGATCGGTTCCACAAGCCTTTCGAAGCACGGCCTCAATTTCCTGCAATTCTGCACGATATCCTCGAATCTTCACTTGATCGTCGATTCGGCCAAGATAGTACATGCACCCGGTCCAATCCTGTTTGACTAGATCCCCCGTCCGGTACCAGATTGTGTCCTCCGAATTGCCCAGTCGCACAAACTTCGCTCCCGTCTTCTCTGGATCATTCCAGTATCCGGGGGTGACTTGCGACCCGGCAAGGAACAACTCGCCGGCCTGATTGTTTGAAAGAATGTTGAAGTCCTGGTCGGCAACGCTTGATCGCTGTCCGGCAAACGTCCAGCCAATCGGACAAATCCCGTTCAAGCATTCTCCGGGTGAGTGATTTCGGTCCCATTGGTAATGAGAAATAGCGATGGTGGCCTCCGTAGGCCCGTAGAGATTCTCAACAATCGAATGGGATGCTGCGTTTTGCCACAGTTGCGCGTATGACTTCGATAGTGGTTCTCCGCAGAAGAAGCTGTATCGCAGGGAAGGGAAGAAATCGGGTTCCAGAAGTCTCATCTTCGACAAGACACTGATTATGGAGGGAACGGAGAACCACGCGGTCAAAGCGTTCTCGCGGATGGACTTGGCCGGCAGCAGGACAGCTCTTTCAGGCAAGCAATATAGACTGGCCCCGCGCTCCCAGGCGACAAAGATGTCATGCACACTCAAGTCGAAGGTCAGATCGGAGTGTTGAGAGAGTCGGTCGGTTTCATTCAGATCGCACCGACCACACATATAGTCGATGTACGACCGCACATTCGAGTGTGTAACAGGCACTCCCTTGGGCTCGCCTGTGGTGCCTGACGTGAACAAGAGATAGGCAATCGCCTGAGTGGAGACAGTCGTTTCAAACAGAGAGCCGTGGCTCGCAAAGATGTCTTTTGATCCCAGATACCGATGGAGAGGAAAGTCCGTCTGAAGGTCAGTGACGTCTGCCATTTCGGGAAGTATTATAGTCAGGGGCTGCTGGAAGCCTTCCAAGAGCGCCCTCAGGTGTGGGACGCATTCATTCCCAACGATCACCTGGCTGCACTCGGATAGAATCAACATTCTGCGAGTACGCTCTGCGGGGAATTTTGGGTTTAATGGCACGTATCCTCTTCCAGCGGCAAGAATGCTCAAAATCCCCACATAAGCCGTTACACTTCGATAGCCCAGGATGGCCACCAGAGGAGAATTGCTCTCCGCAGTTCGTAATACTAGAGAGGCAAGCTTGCCTGCCTGGCGTCGCAGATCGAGATAGGTGAGGCTTTCGCCGTTGACGACCAGAGCGGGACGCGACGGGAACCGCTCGCTGGATTCCAGGAATCCACTGACAATATTCCGCAACTCTATCCTCCACTCATCCGCTGGATTGGAACTGCCTTTTCGGCATCCCTACCGCCGGGGCGGTCCACATGAGATGAGCAGTCCTCGTCCCAAGGCAATGGCGCCGGTGAGAGCGTGGATCGATGGCCCGCCGTGACGTGTGATTTATTGCAGGCGAGATCGAAAGCGATGCGAGCGTGCTGCAAATCTTGTTCACACACGGGAACATCGAGTATGAACGTGCGGCAACCCAAGTCCAGGTAGCAGGCCAATTCTTCCGCGACCTGTTCGTAGCCGCCTACCAGGTAGGGACAAAATGTCTTGTAATTCTCAAACGGCGCAAGCCAATAGGTACTGGGCGTAGTTTTGCTTTCTTCAATGGCGTTCGATAGCTCATGGTGCCAAACAGAGTCTGAAACTTTCATCGCCAACCCATGAATCATTTTCCCTTTCTTTTCCTCCGGGAATCTTTCATGGGCTTGCTTCCAAGCCTCCTCTTCGGTCGGGCGCGCCGTGACCCCTATGCGGATCCCGAAATGGCCGCCGGTGTCGAGCGCCATGGATACACATTCTTTTGCGGGTTTGGCGTAAAGGATTGGCACCGCGCCAAGGAGACGCGCGGCGGAGAGCCCGGCTTCTGAAGAACCGGAAATCAGGACGCCAGGAAAGAGCGGCTTTGGCAACGGTGGCGTCATTTTGAGTTTGTCGACTCGATAGAATTTGCCTTGAAAGGTAATCGCATCTTGGTCGGCAAGCAGGCCATTAACGATCATGGCGTATTCGATCAAGCGCTCGTACCGCTCATCGTGGGGCGTAGGATCGTTTAGTGCAGCCAAGTCGTTCTTGAATCCGCCTGCGACCAGATTCAGGTACATACGGCGGCCGTACAAAACGCTGAGCGAAGACACCATCTTGGCGACAGTATAAGGATGCATGTAGATGGGCTGCACGGCGACAAGGGGAGCGAAGTGTTGCGTGTCTTGGACGACCAACTGGGAAACCAACCAGGGGTCTACCTGAGAGTTGTCGGTATAGACCAGCATCCCTGTGCAGCCCCATTTTTCGCTCCAGCGG
>Ga0137409_10008344_pt1 | contig 10576 bp, 5 predicted proteins | sample CZODoug1_16funga_FD_122059 | JGI IMG/M metagenome (GOLD analysis project Ga0137409, IMG submission 122059) | Vadose zone soil fungal communities from Angelo Coast Range Reserve, California, USA - CZODoug1_16fungal (Hybrid Assembly) | ecosystem: Environmental > Terrestrial > Soil > Vadose zone... | reverse complement strand
ATTCTTTCTGTCGTCCCGCCCCACGGCCCAGCAGCACGTTGGCTACATTAACGCAAGCGATAAGCAGCAAGAAACCCGTCGCTGCTTGCAGCGCTAGCATCGCTGGCCTCAGACTCTCCATTCCAAAATCACCCAAAGGGATCACCGTTGCGCTGATCCCCGCGTTGTCTTTCGGGTACTGTTGCGTCAACCGGCTCGCGATCCCTTCCACTTCGGTCTGAGCCTGGGCCACAGTTACGTCCGGCTTGAGGCGGCCAAACGCGACAAAGCTATTCCCGTTTTGGCCGCGTTCGTAGTCCGTCTTGGTGTACCCCAGCGGCACCCAAAGCTGGCGTTCACCGCTCCAGAATTGCCACTGAAATTCGGCCGGCATCACGCCGACCACCGTGAAATCCTCGCCGTCGATCTTGATCGTCCTCCCCACGATCTGCGCATTGCCATCGTAGCGGCGCGTCCAAAGGTTGTAACTCAGGATCACTTCGTGATCCTTCCCCAGGGTTTCTTCCTCAGCGAGGAAAGTACGGCCCAGGAACGGCTTCACCCCAAGCACGGAAAAAAAATCGGCCGAGACCCGCACTCCGGAAACCTGCTCCGCCTCATGCTTCGTTCCTGTCGCAGAAAGGTTGTACCCCCGGCCGCCAGAGTCAAAGATGGCCAGCCCGTCAAATGACCGGCTCTGCCGTCGATAATCCCAAAAATTAGGGGCGGAGATGATGCTCCAGTTGCGTGGACCTCCAACGGTCTCCCATAGCAGCACAAGACGATTTGCGTCGGGAAATGGCAGTTCCCTAAGCAGTGTGGCGTTGATCACGCTAAAGATGGTGGTGTTGGCGCCAATGCCCAGCGCCAAGGTCAAGATAACGACAGCGGTGAAGCCCGGAGATTTGCGCAACATGCGCAGCCCGTACCGGACATCTACGACAAACTCTTCGATAAATTGCCAGCGCCACACGGCGCGGCTGTCCTCCTCAGCAAGACTCACATTCCCAAATTCTCTGCGTGCAACGGCGGCAGCCTCTTTTCTAGGTATGCCGCCGGCCACCAACTCTTCGGTCTTCTCCTCAATGTGCTCCCGGATCTCTTCCGAAAGATCCCTGTAGATCCGCCGCCGTGAAAATACTTGCTTGAGCCACATCATGATTCACTCCGCGTCCAAGGGAAGCCCCGTCGAAGCCTTCACTCACTGTCACTCGTACCGCAGAGCCACCGTAGGGTCCACGTGTGTCGCCCGGCGCGCTGGGACGTAGCATGCTAGAAGGGCCACGGTACACAACAGAAGCGCCACGCCAGCGAACGTCCCGGGATCCGTTGGGCTGATTCCGTAAAGCAACGATAAAAGGAGGTGCGCTGCCCCGAATGCAACACCTAGTCCGACGGCCAAGCCAGTCGCGGTCAAGAACAGCCCATGCCTAACCACAAGTTTTAAGACATCTCGCGGCCGCGCACCCAGCGCGATCCGCACGCCAATTTCGTGAGTGCGTTGCGAAACAATGTAGGAGATGACCCCGAAGAGTCCGATACAGGTTAGCGCCAGTGCCAAAATGCCGGATGCGCCTAGCAGCAACCCGGTGGTACGTGCCGGAAAAAGAGGGAGAGCCATGTACTGCCGAATCGTCTCAAGCTCCGTTGCGGCCATATTGGAATCGACTATTTGAATTTCTCGCCGGATAAGACCCAACATAGATGCTGGATCACCGGCAGTCCGCACGACGAGTGTGCGCCGCGGCGGCAACTGCGGCAAGAAGATGGCCGGTATTGCGTCTTCTCCCAGCGTACGGTACTTGCCCGTTTTCACGACCCCAATTATTTCCGTGTTGACCTTTTCTCCCGCAACAGCGATCCGCTGGCCGACGGGATCTCGATTCGGCGACAGTCGTCGGGCCAAGGTCTCGTTGATAATGGCTGCGCCCCTTAGCTCAGCATCCTCACGGGCGGTGAAATCGCGACCTCGCAACAGCGGAATGCCCATCGTCCGGAAATAATTTGGCGCGATGCGCAATACGTCGACTGAGAGCTTATCTTGGTCTGAGGTGGAGCGTATTCCCCGGGTGACGACTGTTTGTTCTCTCGCGGCTCCAAGCGGCAAATGGCTGACGAAGCTAGCGGAACTCACGCCGGGTAGGGCCCGGATATGCTCGGATAACTGCTCGTAGAAAGCGCGCACTTGCGGTTCGCGGTAACCCAGGACTTCCGGGGTGAGGGTGGCTACAGCCACGTGCTGCGTGTCAAAACCGGGATCGATCAAACGGGCATTCCGGAAGCTCTTCACGCATAACGTCGCGCCTACGAGCAGTACGGCACATGTGGCAGTCTGCCCCGTGATAAGAACACTGCGCAGTTGCGACTTCCGATAACTCGCGGATTGGCCCTCGTCCTTTAAAATGGGAGCCACTTGGACCTTTGCGCTGCGCAGGGCTGGAGTGATCCCAAAGGCGAGACCAGTAACAAGTGAAATCAGAACTGTGAAAATGAGGACTCTCCAGTCGACGGGAAGCCTAAGCGTGATCGGCAAGCTGGCAGGTTTCAGTGTGAGGAGAAGCGGAGCAACCCAGTAAGCCAGAACCAATCCCGCGCACCCCGCGAGGCCGGATAGGAGTGTGCTTTCGACGAGCAATTGCCGGATCAAGCGACCACGCCCTGCACCTAGGGCCGACCGAATTGCCATCTCGCGCGTCCGCCCAGTCGCGCGCGCCAGCAAGAAACTGGCGGCGTTCGCACTCGCAATGAACAGCAGCAGCGCGAAGACTCCCATGAGCAACCCGGTGAAGGCGCTGACGTAACCCCGATAGGGACCGGGAACAAGCGTTGCAGGGAAGACGATTCCGTCAAGTTTCCTGTTCTGGTCGGGCTGAGCTTGCTCGATCTGGCGGGCGAGTACACCCAACTCCGCTCGTGCTCCACGTGCACTTGCATTATCTTTCAAGCGTCCAACTGCAAAAAGCCAGTGCCCATGCCAATTGTTAAGTCTGCCTTTATCGCCCGTGATTCGCTCAACCATCGTTACGGGCGCCCAGACGTCCGGCTCAATGCCTGCTTCGAGACCAGCGAAACCCGCTGACGCAACTCCGACTACTCTGTAGTTCGCGCCATTCAACAGCAAACCCTTCCCAACGATGCTGGGATCAGAATCAAAGCGTTGCTGCCAGAACGCATGACCAAGAACCACCACTGGTTGAGGACTTTCGACCTGATCATCCTCTACCGAGAATGTCCGCCCGAGAACCGCGTTGACGCCGAGCAATGAGAAGAAATTCCCGGAAACGAGCTGGGCCTGAACAATCTGCCCCTCACCCGACCTGTTCCAGATGATACTGTGCGGGTCTCCATCAAACGCTAGCATTCCATCGAACGACTGATTGTGATCGCGATAGTAGAGGTAGTCAGGGTAAGTCAACGGCAAGTAGCCATCGCTGCTGGAAGAACTTCGAATATGCAGCCACAGCTCCAGCAATTTGTTCGGAGCTTTCACGCCGACCGGAGGGCGGAGCAATAAGGCATTGACGAAACCGAACACGGTCGTATTCATCCCAATGCCAAGCGCTAATGTGATGACCACCGCGACAGTGGAACCGAAATTCTTGCGGAGCAGGCGCAGGCCGTACCGAAGATCGACCAGAAAGTCTTCTGCGGATGGCCATCGCCAAACTTCGCGGCTGTCTTCCTCGACCAACATCACATTGCCGAATTCCCGGCGAGCCGCCGCTGCTGCCTCTTTCCTGGACGTTCCTCCCGCAACCAATTGCTCAATCTTTTCTTCGAGGTGCTCCCGAATCTCCTCCGAGAGATCGCCGTAGAGCCGTCGCCGCACGAACAATTGTTTCAGCCAACTCATGATTCACCCGGCGCTAACACTCGCGTGATCCCGTCGAGCATCTTTTCAAAGCGTGACACCTCGTGCTCAAGGTGCTTCGCTCCTGCCGCGGTTAGCTTGTATATCCGCACTCGACGGTTCGTCGAAGAGATGCCCCACTCGGCTTTCAGCAACTCCTCTTTCAGCAAACGTTGCAGCGCCGGATAAAGCGACCCCTCTTCAATCTGCAGCAAATCGTTCGACGTTCGCTTGATGTGTTGTGCCAACGCATACCCGTGCAGCGGCTGCCGCTTCAGCGTTCGCAAAATCATCATCTCCAGCGCGCCGGGGAACAAATCTCGTTGCTCGCGGGTTTTCATCGGGGTTCGGTCTTCTCACTCACTTTAAGCCTCAGTTGCACAAGGCCTAGAGCAAAATAGTATAGGCCGAAACTCGAGTCAAGCACAAAAAGCAGCTTGATCGCATCCGTCTAGCATCGATTCTTCCTAAAGTTGAAATCCGTTTAATCGCGCCTAATCCCATTCAACCTCGAAATTCGACCGTTCAATGGTTCTTACTTTACCGCGTCAAATAATCCATGCTACCGTTCGCCATGCGTTCGGTCCCCACCCTCGCCCTCTTCACCGGAAGTGTCTCAGGCGCTCCTCAATTACCCCCACGGGTGTCATCTTCTGCGCCGCTCCGAACATGGTGCGCCGTGCGTGACGTTCCTCTTGCAACTATATTGTTTTCAGCGGCTTACGCGCTCTTGGTTTCTCTTGCCGCTCTTTTTGTCACCCCCTCCCTTTATTTTCAATGGCTTGCGGACTCTTTTGTAAAATACCGGGGGGTGGGGTACCCTTCCTCGCTGCCTCAGCACCACACCTGCATCTTCCGCAGCGCAACGTGGACGCGGAACGCACATCCAACTATCATTGCTGTAAGCTCCAGGTTCCAGGTCAATGGATGAAGCTGCCAAACTCGCGCCATTCCCTTTTGTGGGTGACGCTGATCCCGTCCCCGCCAGTCTCTTCGTGTCTTATCCTGAGCAGGCCAACACGCTGGCGCTGCTTTACGAAGTCAGCCGCGAAATCACTTCCATCCTCGATCGCGAAGAATTGCTGCGCCGCGTAGCGCAGCGCGTCAAGAAACTCGTCAACTACCACGTTTTTAGCGTGATGCTCTATGACGAAAAGAGCCAGCACCTGGAAACCGCTTTCGCGATGCGTTACGGCGATGCGATCCCCGCGCGAAACCGCGTTCCGCTCAATCAAGGGCTCACCGGCGCCGCGGCCACTGAACGCCGCAGCGTTCGCGTTGCGGACACGCTTACTGATCCGCGTTTTCTCGCTTGCGAGGTGGAGACCGGCGTTTCCGTGCGCTCGGAACTGGTCGTGCCGCTACTGATGCAGGATCGCCTGATCGGCGTGCTGGATTTGGAAAGCGCCGAGACGCATGCGTTTACGGCCGAACACGAACGCATGCTCGTCACCTTGGCGTCGTATGTGGCCATCGCTCTCGAAAATGCGCGCCTTTACGAAGACGCGCGCAAAAGCGAGCGGCGCCTCAGCGAAGATCTTTCTACCGCCCGGGAAATTCAGCGTCAATTGCTACCCACTGGCGCTCGTGAAGTCCCGGGTCTCGATCTTGCGGCGGGCTATTGCTCCGCGCGCGAACTGGGCGGCGACTTCTACGATTTTCTTCCCTACGGCAAAGGGCGTCTGGCCGTCTCGCTGGGCGATGTTTCGGGCAAAGGCACCGCAGCGGCGCTGTTCGGGTCGCTCGCAATCGGCACCATGCGCGAACACATCGCGGAGCATCCGTGTCCTCCGCCGGAAATGCTGGCATTGCTGAATCGGCGTCTCTACGGCGCGCACCTGGACTCGCGCTTCATCGCCATGGCCTTTGCTGTGTATGACGCCGGCGAACGCAGGCTCACGCTGGCAAATGCCGGCGCGCCTTATCCTATTTTGGTGCGCGATGGCGAAGTGCAGCAAATTCGAGTTGGCGGCATCCCGCTCGGCCTTTTTCCGGATACGGAATACGATGAGGTCACCATCGAGCTTCGTTCGGGAGACACCGTTTTGTTCGCATCCGACGGCATCCTCGAGTCCGAAAACGCGGAAGAGCAGGAGTTCGGCTTCCAGCGGCTGACTGCTGTCATCAAAGACATTTCGCCGCTGCAATCCGCCAACGAAATCTGCGACATTATTCTCAACGCAACCGACGAATACAGCGGTGGCGGATTCACTCCTCACGATGACCGCACTCTGCTGGTGATGCGCTTGACCGATCACACCTCCAGCGATTTCTCAAAGCTCCCCATAATCTACTGACATGGCCACACTACTCAGCGGAAGTCGTTTTGTATTGCGTGACATAGACTGCCTATGTTACAACCTAGAATGTCTATGCCACCCACCATCCTATTTCGGAGAGACCCACAGTGAATCGTGAAGAGCTTTTGCCAGGAACTCTGCACCTGCTGATTCTCAAGACGCTGGCGCGCAACCAGCAGATGCACGGGTACGAGATTGCCCGCTCAATCCAGCAGATTTCGCAAGATGTCTTACAGGTGGAAGAAGGATCGCTGTATCCCGCGCTACAGCGCATGCTGATCAAGGGCTGGGTGAAGGCGGAGTGGGGCGCGACCGCGGAGAATCGTCGTGCTCGCTACTATCGCCTGACGGCGGCCGGTAGAAAGCAGTTGGAGGTCGAGAAGGCGCAATTCGACCGCGTGATTCAAGCCATCGCGCGTGTAATTCAAACGGCGTGACGCAGTGATTGGACGGGCTATGAGCAAACTGAGCGAGATTTGGCGAAGAGTTGGAATGCTGGTGCGGGGAGAGGTTTTCGCGCGCGAGTTGGAAGAGGAAATGCGTCTGCACAAGGATCTGAAGGAGCAGGAACTTGTCGCGGATGGCGTCGACGCCAGAGAGGCACGGTATGCGGCGAATCGGCAATTTGGGAATGCGATGAATTTGCGAGAGCGTGGCAGCCAAGCATGGGGATGGGAATGGATCGAACATTTCATGCAGGACGTAAATTACGGAGTGCGCGGGATGCTGCGCAGCCCTGGGACCACACTAGTCGCATTGCTGTCACTCGCTCTGGGAATTGGCGCGAACACCGCGATCTTTAGCTTGACTGACGCGGTGATGTTGAAATCCCTCCCGGTGAAAGATCCGGCGGGCCTGATTCTATTCGGCAGCGGGCTCGACCAAGGGATTAGCGACGGATTTCCAAATCCTGAGCTTTATTCTTATCCCTTTTACCGCGAGATGCAGAAGAGGAATCAAGTCTTTTCAGATGTCGCCGCATCCTTCAGCATGATCGATCATGTGCATGGATTTATTGAAGGGCAGAGCGAGGCGGAAGCAATGAATATCCAACTCGTCTCGGGCACGTACTTTCCAATGTTGGGTGTGCACGCCGCGGCAGGGCGGATGCTATCTGAGGAAGATGACCGAAAAAAGGGGGAACGCCCGGTTGCGGTGGTCAGTTACGCGTGGTGGACGCATAGCCTCGCGCGGGATGCTTCCGTGCTGAATAAGAAGCTAACGATTGGACCGACGGTCTTTTCTATTGTCGGAGTTGCGCCGCCGGAGTTTTTCGGAACGAAAGTGGGAGAAACTCCAGACATCTGGATTCCTCTGGCCATGCAGAAGGAAATACCACCGGGCTGGGACGGCTACCAAGACAGCATGTTCGAGTCATTGCACTTGATGGCTCGGCTGAAGCCCGGTGTGACCATTACCGAGGCAAGCGCTGATAGCAATTTGCTTTTTCAGCAAATCCTGCATGGTCTTTCCGGCGTGCCGCTGAATCCGGAGAATCTGCAACAACTAGACAAGACCCGCGTGGAGTTGAACTCCATGGCGACCGGGTTTTCGCGGCTGCGCTACGAATTCTCTGAGCCGCTAAAAATCCTTATGAGCGTGGTTGGGTTGGTGCTGTTAATCGCCTGCGCCAATATTGCAAACCTTCTTCTGGCCAGATCGACCGCGCGGGCACGAGAGCTAGCCGTGCGGCAGGCGCTTGGCGCGGGGCGTTCGCGGCTGATTCGGCAACTTCTCACGGAAAGCCTGATGTTGGCTCTTGCCGGCGGCGCGCTGGGCGTCGCGTTTGCAGCTTGGGCAAGCCATCTTTTGTCGCGCATGGTGTTGGATGGACGTGACGCTCTTCAGTTGAATGTTGGTGTCGATATGCGGCTGCTGTTGTTCACACTGGGTGTGAGCTTGGCGACGGCTCTGTTGTTTGGGACCATTCCTGCGTTTCGTGCTACGAGACTAACGCTCGCCGATTCGCTAAAGGAAGGCCGGGGGCAGTCCAATGCACCCGCGAAAGGCCGGCTGGCCACAGCGCTTGTAGTTTCGCAGGTGGCACTTTCGCTGGTGTTGCTGGTGACCGCCGGGCTTTTTGTCCGCAGCCTTGTAAACCTCACGAACGTGGATACCGGTTTTAATCCGGGAAATGTGATTCGACTGGGCATCGATGCGAGTTCCGCTGGGTACAAGGAAGATACTCGCCTGGTCGATCTGTATCGCCGTATCGAAGAGCGCGTGAATGCGCTCCCAGGGGTGCGGGCATCGAGCTTTTCAATCTTCGTATTCAATGAGGGCACCTGGAACAACAGCATTTGGGTGCAAGGTTATTTGTCCGGGCATCGTGACGTCACCGTGTTTCACAACGCCGTGGGCTCCGATTACTTCGCGACAATGGGGATTCCTCTTCTGGCTGGCCGCACGTTCGGGCCGCAGGATACGGCGACGTCGCCGAAAGTGGGGGTAATCGGCGAGACCATGGCGCGCACATTGTTTCCGAGTGGCTCGCCGATTGGACAGCGTTATGGTCACGGCGGCCCGGAACATTCCAGCGATATCGAAGTCATCGGCGTCGTGAAAGACGTGAAATATTGGAGCCTCGACGAAAATCCGAAGGCCGGCGATTATCTGCCGTACACGCAAAACATGCGGTACCTCAAGGACTTCGAGGTGCGATACCTCGGAGATACCGCCGCAATGACCTCTGCGATACAGCAAACGATCCATGAGGTGGATCGCACGCTGCCGATCTCGGACGTGATGACACTGGATGAGCAGGTAGCGCGCTCGGTGACCAATCAACGGCTGCTCGCACAGTTGTCCACCTTCTTTGGCCTGCTGGCAATTTTTCTCTCCTGCGTTGGGATTTATGGACTGATGTCATTCGTCGTAACACGGCGGACCAACGAAATTGGAATACATATGGCACTGGGAGCGGATCGCGGCAAGGTAGTGAGGATGGTGGTGAGCGGAGCGATGTTGCAGATCGGGGTCGGATTGCTGATTGGCATTCCGGTTGCGCTGGCGGGTGGGCGGGCGCTGGCGCATCAGCTTTTTGGAGTGAAGAGTTATGACCCGGCGGTGTTGAGTGCTGCGGCGGGACTGCTGGTGATTTCGGCGCTTGTGGCGGGATTGGTGCCGGCGATGCGGGCAGCGTCGATCGATCCGATGAATGCGCTGAGAATCGAGTGAAAAACACTGAGACCCAGCGGAGGAAGCGGTGGCGCGATGACCAAGCTAAGTGAAATTTGGCGGCGGGTGCAGATGCTGGTGCGGCGCGAGAAGTTTGCGCGGGAATTGGAAGAGGAGATGCGACTGCACCGGGAGTTGAAGGAGATGGAACTTATCGCCGACGGACTTGACGCGAGCGAGGCGCGCTACGCAGCGAACCGGCAATTCGGGAATGCGATGTATTTGCGGGAGCGCGGCCGCGAAACATGGGGCTGGATGTGGCTGGAAGATTTTGTGCAGGACTTGCGTTTCGGAGCGCGGATGTTGGGGAAGAATCCGGGATTCACGATTGTGGCCGTGGTCACGCTGGCGTTGGGGATTGGCGCGAACACGGCGATCTTCAGCGTAGTGAATGCGGTGCTGCTGCGCCCGCTTCCGTACCATGATCCGGCAAGGTTGGTGCGGGCGGACGAGTATTGGCCGAGGATTAATGATGAGGTAGTGCCCGGGCCGGACTACACGAACTGGAAGCTGAACAATCACGACTTTGAGGGGCTGGCCGCATTCGACAGCGGAGACCAAATAAACATTACGAGTGCGGGACCGCCCGAGCGCATCGAGAGTGTTCTTGTAACGGCGAATTTTCTGGGCGTTCTCGGCGTGCAACCGTTGCTGGGGCGCGATTTTCGACCGGAAGAGGCGCAGCCGGGAGCAAAGCTCGTGGCGATTCTGAGCGATGGCCTTTGGAGAAGAAAATTCGGCGGAGAGCCGCACGTTTTAGGGAAAAGCATCGCACTTAATGGACAGAGTTACACGGTGATTGGAGTGACGCCAGGCGGATTCCGCTTTCCGGACCGACGCACCAACCCGGAAATTTTCCTGGCTTTTCAGTTGCCGCCGAAAGTGGATTGGGCCGCGAAATCTGTATCGCTGACGCGGGTCATCGGGCGATTGAAATCGGATGTGAGCATCACGCAGGCGAACACGGAGCTTGCCACACTCAGCAAACGGACGGAGGCGGACATCCCCGCTACGTTCCTTCACATGCGCGACGGCATGCAAGTACGCGTGAGTGGATTGCACGAAAAGCTGGTGGGTGATGATTGCGGTTTTCACGTTCGCCATGCTGACCAGCCGTACCATATCGTTATGGTTTCTTGGGTTGGTAATTTTTCTCGCGCTCAAGGAATTTTTTTCTATGATACCTACCCGCCGTGCCGACAGACGGGTATTGTTTTGGGCGTATCTTGCCATTCCTATCCAATATTATTGGGCAGCGATGGAATGGTAC
>Ga0137409_10008343_pt1 | contig 10576 bp, 14 predicted proteins | sample CZODoug1_16funga_FD_122059 | JGI IMG/M metagenome (GOLD analysis project Ga0137409, IMG submission 122059) | Vadose zone soil fungal communities from Angelo Coast Range Reserve, California, USA - CZODoug1_16fungal (Hybrid Assembly) | ecosystem: Environmental > Terrestrial > Soil > Vadose zone... | reverse complement strand
GGCGATCAGCAGGATGGTGTCGTAGGCGTGCGAATTGATGTGGGTCGGCACCCGGTCGGCGCCGTACTTCGCGCGGAACGCCTTGATGAAGTCCTGCACGATCGCGCGCTTCTCGGTCGGATCGAACTGCACGATGCGGATGTAGCCCTCGGCGGCCTGGCCGGCCTTCTGGTCGAAGCCGTAAGGCAGCCAGATCGAGCCCATCTGGATCGCGTTGCCGCCGCCGCCCCTCACCACTCTCGCCTGCGCGAGCGCCTGCGCCAGGCGGACCGTCTGGCCTTCGAGGGCGAAGGTCGGCAGCACGTCGACCTTGCCGAGCGACGCGATGCGGGTGGCGATCGAGGTGAAGTCGTTGACGTCGCGCCCGAAATCGATGCGCGCCAGGATCTTGCCGCCCGCGGCGGCAAAATGCCTCTCGAAGCCATCGGCGCTGTCGACGCCCGCGTTGGTCTTTTCATAGAGCAGCACCGCGGTGCGCGCCTTCAGCTTGTCGTAGGCATGCTTGCCCAGCGGCTGGCCCTGCTGCTCGCCATTCGGAAAGATGCGGAACACGTACTTGTAGCCCGACTCGGTCAGCTTCATCGTCACCGAGCCGGCGTTGAGCTGCACCACCTTGGACTGCTCGAGGATCGGTGCGATCGCGAGCGACGCGTCCGAGCACTCGTCGCCGATGACGATGTGCGGCTTGTGCTGGTCGAGGATGCGCTTCACCGCGTTGGTGGCCTGCAGCGGGCTGCACGCCGAGTCCTCGTACTGCACCTGCAGGCGATAGCCGTTGACCCCGCCCTTGAGCTGCTCGAGCGCGAGGTCGATGCCCTCCTTGCCCATCACGCCGAAATACGATCCCGGACCCGAGATCGGCAGCACCACGCCGATGCGGATCACGCGGTCCTGCGCCTGCGCGGTGAACGTCGCGCAGGCAAACGCAAAGATTGCCGCTCTGATTGCCAGCTTCATGGATTCCCCCTCCTTAGGAGATGTCGGCACAATACAAAAGGCGCCCGCTTCCCACAAGGCTCCATTCAGTACTTCGCGTTCCCCGGCGTTCTCGGGAACGGGATGGCGTCGCGCACGTTGGTGAGACCGGTGACGTAGGCGATCGTGCGCTCGAAGCCGAGGCCGAAGCCGGCGTGCGGCACCGTGCCGTAGCGGCGCAGGTCGCGGTACCAGTCATAGCTTTCTTTTTTTACGTTCAATTCCTCCATGCGGGAATCGAGGACGGCAAGCCGCTCCTCGCGCTGGCTGCCGCCGATGATCTCGCCGATGCCGGGCGCGAGCACGTCCATCGCCGCGACCGTGCGGCCGTCGTCGTTCACCCGCATGTAGAAGGCCTTGATGCCCTTGGGATAGTTCATGACGATGACGGGCTTCTTCGCGTGCCGCTCGGTGAGGTAGCGCTCGTGCTCCGACTGCAGGTCGACGCCCCACTTTACCGGGAACTCGAACTTCTCCCCGGCGCGCTCGAGGATCGCGATCGCCTCGCCGTAGTCCATGCGCACGAACTGCGATTCGACAATCCCCTGCAGCTTCGCCACCAGCCCCTTCTCGATGCGCTCGTCGAAGAAGGCGAGATCCTCCTGCCTTTCCGCGAGTAAAGTTTCAAAAGTGGACTTCAAAAGCGCTTCCGCAAGATCCGCGTTGTCCGACAGATCGGCGAAGGCGATCTCGGGCTCCACCATCCAGAACTCGGCGAGGTGCCGGCTGGTGTTCGAGTTCTCGGCGCGGAAGGTCGGGCCGAAGGTATAGACCCTGGAGAGCGCCAGGCAGTAGGCCTCGACGTTGAGCTGCCCCGACACCGTGAGGAAGGTCTCGCGGCCGAAGAAGTCCCGCGCGAAGTCGGTTTTGCCCTCGGGCGTGCGCGGCAGGTTGGCGAGATCGAGCGTCGACACCCGGAACAGCTCGCCGGCGCCCTCGGCGTCCGAGGCGGTGATGATCGGCGTATTGACCCAGAAAAAATCCCGCTCGTGGAAGAACCGGTGGATCGCCTGCGCCACGGTGTGCCGCACGCGGGTCGCCGCGGCGATCACGTTGGTGCGCGGCCGCAGATGCGCCACCTCGCGCAGGAACTCGAGCGTGTGCGGCTTGGGCTGGATCGGGTAGGTGTCCGGATCGTCGACCCAGCCTAGAACTCTGATCGCGCTCGCCTGCATCTCGAACGGCTGGCCCCTGGCGGGCGAGGGCACGATGCCGCCGCTCGCCTCCACCGCGCAGCCCGCTGTCAGTTTCAAAATTTCCTGGGAATAATTGGGCAACGTATTCGCCGCCACCACTTGCACCGGATGGAACGAGGAGCCGTCCGACACGTTGACGAACGAGAACCCCGCCTTCGAGTCGCGCCGCGTGCGCACCCAGCCCTTCACGGTGACGCTCGCGTCTTTCGGCGCCCGCCCGGCCAGGACATCGCGCACCGTGAACCGGCTAGCCATCGATCCTGATCGCGGCTTCGCGGATCAGCCTGCCGAAGCGCTCGTACTCCGCGCTGTTCATCTCGGTGAATTGCTGGACGCTGAGCGCGCCGGGCTCGCCGCCGAGGCCGGCGAGCCTCGCCTGCACGTCGGGCAGCCTCAGCGCCTGCTGCAGCTCGGCGTTGAGCCGCTCGACGATCGCGCGCGGCGTGCCGCCGGTCACGAACAGGCCATACCAGGTGCTCATCTCGACGCCCTGGATGCCCGATTCGGCGAGCGTGGGGACGTTGGGGAGCTCGGCGGCGCGCTTCGGCGTCGTGACCGCCAGCGGACGCAGCCTCCCCGCCTTGATCTGGCCCATCGCGGAGGAGGTCGTGTCGAGCATCATCTCGACCTGCCCGCCCAGGAGGTCGATATGCGCCTGGCTGCTGCCCTTGTAGGGGATGTGGATGAGCTTCGTCCCGGTGGCCCGCATGAAGAGTTCCGCGGCGATGTGCTGCGTGCTGCCTACGCCTACCGAAGCAAAGCGGTATTCGCCGGGCTTCGCCTTCAGGAGCGCGAGAAGCTCTTCGATGGTGCGCGCGGGAACGCCGGTATTCACCACCACGACATTGGGCACGACCACCACCAGGCCGACGGGCTGGATGTCCTTCTGCGCATCGAAGCCGAGCTTGATGAGGTGCGGCGCGATGGCCTGCCCGGTATTGGTCGCCACCATGAGGGTATGGCCGTCGGGCGCCGCCCTGGCCGTGAAGTCGGCGGCCAGCGTGTTCGATGCGCCGGGGCGGTTCTCGACGACGAACGGCTGCTTGAAGCGCTCGGCAAACTTGTCCGCCAGCAGGCGGGAGATGATGTCGATGCCGCCGCCCGGAGAGGCGCCGGCCATGATCTTCACCGGCCTCGCCGGGTACGGCTGGGCGAGCGCCGCGCTCGCCCAGAGCAGGAGAAAGATCGGGATCGAGCGCATTCAGGTCTTCAGCCGGTAGCCGGTCTTGAAGATCCACCATACCGCGGCCAGGCAGGCGGCGAGGAACAGGCCGGTCATCGCCAGGCTGACTCCCACGTTCACGTCGGCGATCTCATAGAAGCTCCAGCGGAAGCCGCTGACCAGGTAGACCACGGGATTGAACAGGGTGACTGTCTGCCAGGCGGGCGGCAACACGCTGATGGAGTAGAAAGTGCCGCCCAGGAAGGTCAACGGAGTGATGACCAGCAGGGGCACGAACTGCAGCTGCTCGAAGCCGTCCGCCCAGATGCCGATGATGAAGCCGAACAGGCTGAAGGTCACGGCGGTCAGCAGGAGGAACGCGAGCATCCAGGCCGGATGGGCGATGCGCAGCGGCACGAACAGGCCCGCCGTGGCGACGATGATCAGCCCCAGGATGACCGACTTGGTCGCGGCCGCGCCGACATAGCCGGTCACGATCTCGAGATACGAGACCGGCGCCGACAGGATCTCGTAGATCGTGCCGGTGAACCTGGGAAAGTAGATGCCGAACGAGGCGTTCGTGACGCTCTGCGTCAGCAGCATCAGCATCGCCAGCCCCGGCACGATGAAGGCGCCGTAGCTGACTCCGTCGATCTCGGCGATGCGCGTGCCGATCGCCGCGCCGAACACCACGAAGTACAGCGACGTCGAGATGACCGGGGCGACGATGCTCTGCAGCAGCGTGCGGCCGGTGCGCGCCATCTCGAACACGTAGATCGCCCAGATCGCGCGGTAGTTCATTATTTTTGCCGCACCAGGTCGACGAAAATATCCTCAAGGGAGCTTTGCGTGGTCTGCAGGTCCTTGAAGCCGATGCCCGCCTGGTTGAGATCGTCGAGCAGGGACGTGATGCCGGTGCGCTCGCGCTGCGTGTCGTAGGTGTAGACCAGCTCGCGGCCGTCGGCCGCCAGGCTCAGGCGATGCGCCGCGAGCCCGGCCGGGATGGCGTCGAGCACTTCGCGCAGCTGGAGCGTCAGCACCTTCCTGCCGAGCTTGCGCATCAGCTCGGCCTTCTCCTCGACCAGGATGATCTCCCCCTTGCTGATCACGCCGATGCGCTCGGCCATCAGCTCGGCCTCGTCGATGTAGTGCGTCGTGAGGATGACCGTCACCCCCGAGTCGCGCAGGAAGCGCACCGACTTCCACATGTCCTGCCGCAGCTCGACATCGACGCCGGCCGTCGGCTCGTCTAGAAACAGCACCTGCGGCTCGTGCGCCAGGGCCTTGGCGATCAGCACGCGGCGCTTCATGCCCCCCGACAGCGTCATGATCTTGCTGTCTTTCCGGTCCCACAAGGACAGGTCCCTGAGCACCTTCTCGATGTGTCCGGGATTGGCCGGCTTGCCGAACAGGCCCCGGCTGAAGCTGACCGTCGCCCAGACGCTTTCGAATGCATTGCTGGTCAGCTCCTGCGGCACCAGGCCGATCATCGCGCGCGCCGCGCGGTAGTCCCGAATGATGTCGTGACCGCCCACCGACACGGCGCCCGCGGAGGGCGTCACGATGCCGCAGACGATGTTGATGAGCGTCGTCTTGCCCGCGCCGTTCGGCCCCAGCAGGGCGAAGATCTCGCCGCGGCGAATGTCGAGATTGACGCGCTTGAGCGCCTCGAAGCCGGAGGCGTAGGTCTTCGAGAGATTCGAAACCGAAATGATCGGCGGCATCAGAGCCGCGCATTCTAATTAAAAATGGGGACAGACCCCATTTTTCATGCCGTGCTGATGTCCACCTTGTCGGGGTAGAAGGCGAGCAGATCCTTGATGACCAGCATGTCGTCGAACGGCGCCTCGTAGCTCCACACCGCGTTCTGCGGCCCGCCCTTCAGCGAGAAATACGAGGCGTCGCCCTTGAACGGGCAATGCGTCTTGTGGCTCGAGCGGTCCAGCCGGTCCATCTTCACGTCCCTACGCGGGAAGTAGTAGACGACCGGGTAGGCACCCTCCTCGAGCGCGATCGCGTCGCGGCTTTCGGCGATCAGCTCGCCCTTGACTGTAACGCGAACCGTCTTGCCGGCCGGGCCGGTCTTGATGTGGGGTGCAGGTGTGCCTTTCATGATTTCTTCTTCCCGGCCTTTCCGGCCTTCTTGGCGGGCTTCCTCTTCGGCATTGCCGCCTTTGCCTTCCACAGGCCGTTCATGCGGCCCTCGGGATCGGTGAAGAGCGAGAGCGTGCCCATGCCCGGGACCTCCTGCTGCTCGACATGGATCACGCCGCCCGCCTCGACGATCTTCTTGCGGTATGCCGCGAGGTCGTCGACCAGGATGTAGAAGAGCATGTTGCCCGGCCAGGGACCTTCGCGATCCGGCTTGAGGACGCCGCCGTTGATGCCGCGCATCTCTCCTTTCGCGCCGGTCTCGACCAGGCGGTAGTTGACCTGCGGCAAGTGCCGCACCTTCCAGCCGAAGATCTTCGCGTAGAAGTCCGACACCATCGCCGGATCCTTCGACATGAACTCCCAATGAACGACAGGTCTTCCCATGATGGTCTCCTTTGGGCTCAAAGCGCCCGACCGTTGAAATTCTTGACGGTGAGCGACGAAAGCTCGATGCCTTCGAGGCAGCGCGCGTTCACTGCCGCCATCTGGTTGCCCTTCGGATCGGCGCCTTCGCCGAACGGGTGGATGCCGCAATCGGCGCAGAAGCGGTGCTTGATGGCGTGCTTGTTGAACAGGTAGGTGCTCAAATCCTTCTCCGGCGTCAGCAGATGCAATTTCTGGCGCGGAACGAACCACATAAGCACTCCCTTCCGGGAGCACATCGAGCAGTTGCACGCCGTGACGTCCTTGATCTCGCCTTCCACCTCGAAGGCGACCTTGCCGCAGTGGCAGCTGCCTTTGTAGATCATGCCGCTTTTGCCTGCTTGGCCCGCTTCAGGCCTTCGATGTCGATCTTCCTCATCTGCATCATCGCCTTCATGACGCTTTGCGAGATCGCGGGATCGGGATCGCTCAGCAGCTCGAGCAAGGCGTCCGGGGTGATTTGCCAGCTGAGGCCGAACTTGTCCTTGAGCCAGCCGCACATGCTCTCCTGCCCGCCGCCGGCAAGCAGCTTGTCCCAGTAGGAATCGACCTCTTCCTGGGTCTTGCAATGCACGACGAAGGAGACCGACTCGTTGAACTTGAACTGCGGTCCGCCGTTCAGCGCCGTGAACTCCCGGCCCTCGACCTCGAAGCTCGCGACCATCACGCTCCCCTTCGGTCCGGGTCCCGCGTCGCCGTAGCGCAAGACCTTGCCCATCTTGGAGTTCTTGAAGACTGAAACGTAGAACTTCGCTGCCTCTTCGGCCTGGCCGTCGAACCACAGCATCGAGGTGATTTTTTGCATGATCAGGCTCCCGGCCGCCGTGCGGTCTGCGAGCCCGGCTTCGGCATGCTCTTTGCCATTTCCTTCATCGCCTCGTCCATCTCCTCGCGGCTCACGTCGCGCACGTGCGTGCCGACCGACCAGTGGTGGCCGAAGGGGTCCTCGAGCTTGCCGTAGCGATCGCCCCAGAACTGCTCGGCGACCGGCATCGTCACTTTCGCGCCCGCCTTCACCGCGCGCTCGACGAACTTGTCGGCGTCGTCGACGTAGAGGTGGATCGTGACCGGCGAGCCTTTGAGCGAAGCGGGCCCGAGCGAGCCCCACTCAGGCATCTCGTCGGCGAGCATCACCACCGAGTCGCCGATCTTCACCGCGGCGTGCATCAGCCGGCCGTCGGGGCCCGGCATGCGCGCCTGCTCCTCGGCGCCGAACGCCTTCTTGTAGAACTCGATCGCCTTTGCCGCACCGGCGCAGACGAGATGTGGCGTGACCGAGTGCATTCCTTCGGGGATGGCTTTCGCTTTCATGGTGCTACCTCCTTGAGATGAAGTGTCCCGATGCGATCGTTGACCGGCGGAAATGCGAGCGCGATGGCGACCGCGCCGATTCCCACCGCGAAAGAGCCGATATACAGCCAGGTGTAGCCGCCGAAGCGGTCGAAGATCCAGCCGCCCACCGCGGGACCGAGCGCCATCCCGAGGCTGGACACCATGGCGGCGGCGCCGAACACCGCGCCGAGGATGCGCTGCCCGAAGTATTCGCGGGCGAGGACCGCGTAGAGCGGCATCACGCCGCCGTAGGCGAAACCGAACGTGGCGGCGACGGCGTAGAACTCACCGAGCCGCGAGGCGAAGACGAATGCGCCCGCCGCGACCGCCTGGATGAGCAGCCCGGCGATGAGCACGCGCTTCACGCCGAGGCGGTCGGCGAGAACGCCAAGCGCGAGGCGGCCGCCGAGTCCGGCGAGGCCCTCGACGCTGTAGATCGTGACCGCGGCGAGCGGCGCGAGACCGCAGGTCATCGCGTAGGTGACCGTGTGGAAAATCGGCCCGGCATGCGCCGCGCAGCAGGCGAAGAAGGTGAGCGCGAGCACGATGAATGGCAGCGAGACAAACGCGTCGCGCAGGCTCATCGGTGGCCCTTCGGCCGCACCCTGCTCCGCCGCCGCCGGCGCGGCCGGCGGCCTGCGCACGAAGAGCGCTGCCGGAACGAGCGTCGCCCACACGAGCACGGCGAGCACGACCTGCGCGCTGCGCCAGTCCATCTGCGTGATGAGCCACGCGGCGAACGGCGACATGGTCATCGGCGCGACGCCGACCCCGACCGAGACGAGCGACACCGCGAGGCCGCGGTGCTCGGTGATCCAGCCCATCACTGCGGCGATCATCGGCGTGAAGAAGCTGCCGACAGCGATGCCGACCAGCAGGCCGAACGCGAGCTGGAACTGGAGCGAGCTCTGCGCGCGGCTTGCGAGGAAGAGACCAAGCCCGAGGAGCACGGCGCCGGCCAGCACTACGCTGCGCGGACCGATGCGGTCGCTGAGCGCGCCCCAGCCGAAGCCCGCCGCGCCCATCGCCAGGAAACCGAGCGTCATGGCGCTCGACACCGCCGTGTGCGACCAGCCCGTCGCTTCGGTGATCGGCTGCAGGAACACGGCGAGCGAGAACATGGCGCCGATCGCGATGCACGTCATGAAGGCGCCGAGCGCCACCATCACCCAGCCGTAGCGACTATTGCGGGGGTCCTTCACGGATGCCTTTTCTTCGGTTGCATCTCGGGATACTTGGCCACGACCTTCTTCACATCGTCCGGAAAATCGGCGAGCTCCTGCACCTGCCGAACCTCGATCACTTCGTTGTCCGAGGCCGGGCAGCGCTTCGCCCATTCGATCGCCTCGTCTTTCGACTTGACCTGGATCATCCAGTAGCCGCCCAGGACCTCCTTCACCCCGGGGAAGGGCCCGGGAGTCACCTTCGGCTTTCCGCCCGAGAACGAGACGCGCGCGCCCATCGAGGGCGGGTGCAGGCCGTCGAGCCCAAGCAACACGCCGGCCTTCTGCAGGGCTTCGTTGTACTTCATCATCGCGGCGACGGCTTTGGCCTCCGGCATCTGCCCCGCGGCCGCCGTCTCATATCCCTTCGGAATCATCAGCATCATGAATCGCATTACGGTCTCCTGGCTACTTTTCGGCGATCGTCTTAAGGGCGGCAAGGCCGGCCTCGAAGTCCTTGCCGATCATGCTGTCCATGCTGAAAAAGATGCCGATCAGCTTCGAGACGAAGCTGGCGGGGCCGTACATGGCCCAGGTAACGTGCGTGGCGTCGCCTTTGCCGTTCAGAGTGAACTCGGCGACGTTGTGGCCTTCAAACGGCGAAATGAAATCCAGCTTGATCACGATCGTCGAAGGCGGAGTGGCGTCGGTGATCTCCATGCGCCCCTTGCCCACACTCTTGTTGCCGTCCCACTCGTAGACGGCGCCCTTGCCGGCCGTGGTCGCGCCGAAGGTCCTTTTCATCGCCGGATCCCGCTTCTCGTAGGGCGACCAGGCGCCCCAGCGCTGCAGGTCGTTGATGAGCGGGAAAATCTTCTCGGGCGGCGCCTTGATGCTGGTCGAGCGCTGGACGCGGAACGTATCGGGCCGCGTCGCCGCAAAGATGAGAATCCCGGCGAGCAGAACGGCGACGATGATGGCGATGGCCTTGATCATTTCTTCCCCAGATAGTCGTCGAACTGGTCCATGGTCCCGCCCCAGCCCTGCTTCATGCCGTCGCGCCCTTCGTCGAAGGTCTTGCGCTCCATCTCCGTCGCGGAATCCGCGGGAATCCACTGCACGCTGACCTTGGTCTTGCCGCCCTGCTCGGTGAAGTTCACCGTTGACAGCGTTTCCAGCGGCCAGTTCGGCGACCAGGGATGGCGCGTCACGCCGCCCTTCGGGTCCGAAAACGAGACGATGAAGACCAGGCGCTCGGGCGCCTTGATCTCGCGATAGGTGAACTTGCCCCACATGTCCTTGCCATCGGGCGCCGTCATGCCGTAGAGGAAGACGCCGCCGGGACGCAGGTCGACCTTGCAGGTATGTACCTTGAAGCCTTTCGGCCCCCACCACTGCTTGAGGCGCTCGGCCTCGGTCCAGGCCTTCCACACCTTGTCGCGAGGCGCATCGAACACGCGCGTGATCTCGAAGGGTTTCATAGATCGACCAGGACCTTGAATCCGCCGTAGATCATGCGCTTGCCGTCGAAGGGCATCGCCTTGGGATCCATCATGGCGGCGAGACGCTTGTCCTTCATCACTTTCGCAACTACCCGATCGCGATCCGCGCGCGACTTGTACACGATGTACGAAAAGACCACCGTCTCGCCCGGTTTTTGCTTGACGCTGCGCGGAAACGACGTGCGCTTGCCCCACTTCACATCATCGGCCACGCTCTCGCGGACCTCGAGCGCGCCGTGCTCGCGCCAGACCTTTCCGGCCTTCGTAGCAATGCGGCGGTAGGCCTGCAGTTTTTTCTTCGGCACTGGCACAACGAATCCGTCAACGTAAGCCATGCGTTTCTCCTTGGGTATCTAGTTGGTTTGCTGTAAAAGCTTTAGCCGGCGAGGAAACGTTCGAGCTTGTCGAAGGACCCGCTCCAGCCTCGCTTGTGGTCGTCGCGCACCGTCTCATCGAAGAACTGCTCGTGCAGGAACACGAGCTCGGTGCCGCCCGGCGTCGCGCGAAAGCTGATGGTGACGAGCGACTCGCGCTCGGGCGTGCTGTTGGGCCAGGTCCAGGTGAACACCAGCCTGCGGTTGGGCACGATTTCGCGATAGATGCCGGCGCACTCGTGCGCCTTGCCGTCGGGGCCGCCGAACACGATGCGGAAGCGCCCGCCGACGCGCA
>Ga0137409_10008342_pt1 | contig 10578 bp, 9 predicted proteins | sample CZODoug1_16funga_FD_122059 | JGI IMG/M metagenome (GOLD analysis project Ga0137409, IMG submission 122059) | Vadose zone soil fungal communities from Angelo Coast Range Reserve, California, USA - CZODoug1_16fungal (Hybrid Assembly) | ecosystem: Environmental > Terrestrial > Soil > Vadose zone... | reverse complement strand
CCTGGATCCGCTCGATCAACGGTCCGAATTTGGGATCGGCGCGCATTTCCTCGCGCAGCGGGCGGGTCGCATCCTCGAACGGCTTGCGATCGAATTTCTCGATGACGGTGACGCCGGCCGCGGCGGCCTGCTTCTTGGATTGCGCCTCCCAGCTCAACCACTGTTCCCGCATATGCCGGCTCGAATCGCGCGCCGCGGCGCGAAAGATCGTACGGTCGGCATCCGACAATTCCTGCCAGGCGCGGCGCGACATGACGAGAACCTCCGGTCCCATCGTGTGCTCAGTCACCGTATAGTACTGTGCGATCTTGTAATGGCCGGCGGTGACGTAGGACGGCCAATTGTTCTCCGCCCCGTCGACCAGTTGCGCCGACAAGGCGGTCAGCACCTGCCCGTAGGGCAGCGCTACCGGCTCCGCGCCGAGCGCCTTCATCATCCTGATCACCAGATCGGACTGCTGCACCCGAATCCGCAAGCCCTTGAGATCGGGCAAGCCGCGCACCGGCGGTGAGCGGGTGTAGATCGAGCGCGCTCCGGAATCATAGAAGGTGAGCCCGATGAAGCCGTTCGGCTCGATCGCCGCCAGGATGTCGTCGCCGACCGGGCCGTCGATCACCTTGTAGAGATGGTCGATCGAGCGGAACAGGAAGGGTTGCGCCAGGATGTTGAGCACCGGCGCGACGTCGCCGATCGCCGCCACATTGATGCGGTTGAGGTCGATGGCCCCGACGCGGGTTTGCTCGATGGTCTGGCTTTCCTCGCCGAGCTGTCGGGAATGGAAGACCCGAATGCGGTGGCGTCCGCCGGTCCGCTCCGCCACCAGTCGGTCCATGAGCAACAGCGCCTGGACGGTCGGGTAGTTCTCCTCCTGGATGTCGGCCGCGCGGAATTCTCGCGCCGCTGCCGGCGCGGCGAGCGCGAACACGCCACATGTGGCGGCGACCAGGCACCTGCGCGCCAGGCTGCTGCGAACCCAGGACATATCGGTCTCCATCGGGCCCTGAGCTTGGCCCGCCGCGATCATAGGGTCGGTACCTGGCAGGTGCCATCATAGAAAACGCCGCGGCAAGGACGGTGTTAATGAGGAATATATACCTAGGACAAGAATGGGCGCTGATTTTGTTTCGCTGGCGCCAGAAAAATTTGAACGCGCGGCATACAGGAATGAAGCCACCAAAAAAATTAGTGATACTGGCAGTCAAAGCGGCTTGTCTTTTGACCGCTAGCAATGTTACGATTCTCGCGCGACTCGGGATCGGGGGCTTTCGGAAATTTCCGGAAGCCCTGCATTTGTATGCGCGTCTTCCCGACACGAGCGCAGTAAGCCCACAGTTGCGTAGAGCCAGAGCGTGTCGCTGCCACATCGGCATTGCCGCGCGTCGGGCTTTGGTTGCGTGCGTGAACCCCTATCGATCACAAACACGGAGGTGCTCATGTGCCCCGAGCAAGGGCAACAAACTCTCCTAGCCGAGAGAGTGGCGTCGCGGTCCGTCAACTGCGGCGCCATTACTTTATGGATCCCTCGAGTGCGAAAGAGCAGGTCTCTCCTTAGCTTTCGAGCCAAAATAGGACCATAGACCTAATCCAGGGCTCGCCAGCCTGTTAGCCCGCCCCAATTGTTTCTTCCCCGGCCGGCCCACGAAACAATTGCCGAGTTCCACGAAACCATTTTGGCAATACCAGCAATATTGCCGAAACCGCCCCCCTCTAGACCCGGCATCATGGAGTTGCGCCTTCGGGCGCACGTCGGGAGAGTTCCATGATTTATACTCAAGCCATTTCCCCTGCCTCACCGGCCCCGGTGCAGGCCACCGCCCAGGATACGTCGGACGAGACGCTGGTGGCGCAGATCGCCCAGCGCGACAAGCACGCGCTGCAGTTGCTCTATTCCCGCCACCATGTCCGCATCTATCGGTTTGCCCTGCGCTTCCTCAACGATGAGGCCGCGGCCGAGGATACGGTCAGCGAGGTGTTCATCGACGTGTGGCGGCAGGCCGAGCGCTTCGAAGGCCGCTCGCAGGTGACCACCTGGCTGCTCGCGATCGCCCGCAACAAGGCGTTGTCGCTGCTGCGCCGCCGCTCGTCCGAGGAGCTCGACGACGAGGTTGCCGAGTTCATCGAGGACCCCTCCGACAACCCGGAGGCAGCCATGCTGAAGAGCCAGCGCGCGTCGGTCCTGCAGGACTGCCTGACGCAGCTGTCACCCGCGCATCGCGAGATCGTCGACCTCGTCTACTACCACGAGAAGTCGGTCGAGGAGGTCGCCGAGATCATCTCGGTGCCGGCCAATACGGTGAAGACCCGGATGTTCTATGCCCGCAAGCGGATCGGCGAGCTGATGGCCGCCAAGGGCATCAGCCGGGCGCAGATCTAGTCGCGTTAAGAGTTCCCCACACGACACGGCGGTCCGGCGCAAGCTGGGCCGCCGCTGCTTTTCTGGGTTTCTCGTTCTTGGGTTTTCTTGGAGGCGAGAATCGGCTCAGCTGGCTTTGGGAGGACGCCGCATGCTGTGCGAGACCTGTCGATATTCCGGCCGTGTGGGCTTCGTGCGCGCCGGCGGCCCTACGCCAACCGATGACCGCGTTGATGAGCAGCTGGTCCCGTGCCCGGATTGCGGCGGCAGCGGCATTGCGCATTGCTGCGACGGCATCTGTGAGCAGCCGAATGCGCCGAGTGATCGGGCGCCAGATGCTTCACCATGAGCGCGCCCTCGACGTACCGGCCAACATGGTGAAGTCCCGTATGTTCCACGCCCGCAAGCGGATCGGCAAGCTGGTGGCGGCCAAGGGCATCAACCGGCGCATATCTAGATTTTGAGTGCTCCAAGGGCCGCGGCGCGCACGCTCGACGGCGTCTCTCCGAAACGGCGGCGGAACATGTGGTTGAAATGGGAAACGTCGCTGAAGCCGGATGCCAGGGCGATGTCGATGATCGCCGTGTGTTGGTAGCGGCTGTCCATCAGCATGGCGCGCGCGCTGAAGTCGGCATTCCAGAACATGCTCGGTGAACGACTTTCCGGTTCCCTCGAGCAGGCGCTGGATGTATCGCCGCGAAAGCCCGAGCCCGCGGGCCGCATCGGTGAGATCGAACTTGGGGTCGCAAAATCGTCGTGCGATCTCCGTCAGAATGGACCCCCGCCGCGCTGCCTTGCGCCCCAAATCCTCGGCCTTGTCACCAGAGCCGGGTAGAGTGACATTGCTCTGAGGGTTGACGTTGCTGTGGGCAGAGCCCAGCGCTCGTGTTGCGTTGGTCCTTTGCGCGATCTCAGGCGCCCGCGCTGCCGCCAGGGCGCCTACTGCGGTTTCAATCGACTTTGTCGGTTCATTCGACCTTATCGCTTCGATCAACATCGCTTCGATCAACGTTGTCGGTTCAATCGAGCTTGTCATGGATAGCCCGGTGAGTTGATGTTGAACGACTGCCAAGCCATTTACTTGCTAGAGAAAAAAATATCGCCCCGCGATCGGCGGAGACATGTGATTTTCAATGGCATTACCAACGCTGGGGCGGGCGATCGTTGCGCATCGCCAATGTTGCGCATCGCCAATGTTGCACATCGCCAATGTCGCGCGGCGCACCGGCGGAGGAATTCAATACCGTAAGAGATAAGAGATATGTGCAGGCTGCCGCAAGCGCAGCGCGCATGAGATGAGCATCAAGATTGCAAGGCTGATGCTGGCTAGTCCGTTAGGCTGATAGTTGAAAGCACCATTGATATCGCTGGATACCGCTCTTCTATTTGATCGTTGTAAGAATCGTTGTGCGTTCCGTTGTGTCGCTTGCGCGCAACAATCTCCGGGAAACCTTGTCTTCGTCTGCTCCCATTTCGTTTTGTGCGCATTGCACCAAGACCCACGATCGTCCGCGTCGCTATGTGACGAGCGATCGCAACATCAATTTGGAGGGCTAGCTTATGAGTCCAAGTTCAAGCTCAGCGTCTGCGGTGCATGCCGTGCATGACACAGCTCCTCGTCGCGAATGGTCGTGGCGTGAGCAGCGTGGCAGGTGGCTGGTTGGCAGCGCTATCGGAACGGGATCCGGTTGGGTATCGGCCGCGGTCGTGGCGGCGGCGCTTGGCGCCACACCGGCTCTTGCTGACAACAGCTGCAATTCCGGCAATGTCGCCGACGGCAATCTGCTAACGAGCGCCAACTGCTAGGCCAAAGCGCAGGGTTTTTCTGCGACAGCGGTCGGTCACGGTGCGACCGCTACTGGTGACCAAGCGTCCGCGTTCGGGACGGGCGCCTTCGCCAACGGCGCGAATGCGACGGCGACGGGAGAGGAATCCTTCGCCAACGGCGCGAATGCAACGGCGACGGGGGTGAACTCCCATGCCTTCGGCGAGGCTGCGACGGCGACCGGGGTGACCTCCTTGGCCAACGGCGACTTTGCGACGGCGACGGGGGCAGGGTCCATCGCCAACGGGGCGAATGCGACGGCGACGGGGGTGAGCTCCGTCGCCAACGGCGCGGCTGCGACGGCGACGGGGGCAGGGTCCCGCGCCAACGGCGCCTTGGCGACGGCGACGGGGGTGAGCTCCTTCGCCAACGGCGCGCGAGCGACGGCGACGGGGGTGAGTTCCATCGCCAACGGTGCGGCCGCGACGGCGATGGGGGAGGAGTCCCTCGCCAACGGCGCGACTGCCACCGCAATCGGCCAGGACGCCCGCGCCATTGGTACTGCCACCACGGCACTTGGCCAGGGCAGTCGAGCCACTGGCGCCGGCGGCACCGCGCTTGGTGCGGGCGCCAATACGGCGGGCTTTGCGGGCGCGACCGCCATCGGGGCGGGCGCGACCAATACGGCCGCCAATCAGATGATGCTCGGCACCGCTGCGACGACCTATACGGCGCCAGGCATCACCTCGGCGGCGAGCCGAGCCGCGCAATCGGGGCCGACCCAGTTCGTCAGCAGCGATGCGTCCGGCAATCTCGCGACATCGAACTTCGGTCCGCAAGACATTGCGGTCCTGAAACAGGACATGCTGCGATCGTTCGAAGGCACCGCGGTCGCCATCGCGCTCGGCGGCAGTGCGCTGCCGTCCGACAAGAAGTTTGCGATCTCAAGCAACTGGGGCAATTTCCGCGGCCAGAACGCGATGAGCTTTGCAGGCCAGATGCGCTTGAACGAGGTGGTCGTGCTCAATGCCGGTATTGCCGCCGGTTTGCAACACAGCGGCATCGGCAGCCGGGTGGGCGCGACCTTCGCGTGGTAAGGAGAGCCACAAAGCGGTGGAACGGACTGCTGCGCGTTCTCGCGGTGACGGCCGCAATTGCGGCCGGCGTCATCGCGGCGCAGCAATCCACCGGGCAACAGCCCGCGACGCCACAGCCCAAGACTGCCGCGCAGGCGCCTCCAGTCCAGGCGCCGCGGCCCGCGCAGATCGATCGCAACGGGGTCTTGATCCTGGTGCGGTCGACACTGCTTGCGCTTGATCACGCCAACAAGTCCGGCAACTACACCGTCTTGCGCGATCTTGCCGCTCCTGCCTTCCAGGTGAACACCGCGGCGCGGCTGGCTGAAATCTTCGCGGGTCACCGGCGCGAAGGTCTCGACCTGTCGGGAGTCATCGTCATCGATCCGCAGTTCAGCCTGCTGCCGCAGATCGAAGCCAATGGTTTAATGCACATGACGGGCTTCTTTCCATCGGTTCCCAAGCAGGTCAATTTCGATCTGATATTCGTGCCGGTCGGCGGGCAGTGGCGCCTGTTCGGCATTTCCGTGGCGCTGGGCCAGACCGGGCCGGTCGCACCTCCCGATCCGCCCGTGACGCAAAGGCCGCCGGAGACGATAGCCGGGGCGGGCGGTCCGAAAGGCCCGCCGCCCAAAAAATAGTCGCGTGCAGGCCGGGCGCGCGCCACAGGCATGAGCCACTCGTATTCGCCAAGGGTATGCGCCATTTGGGGTATGCGCCATTTGGCGGCTGCTGTCGGATTGGATGGACGAGATGCTGCCGGACGCTGCTCTCAAGTCGATGAATGTGATGTTCGCCACACCGTGCTACATCTCGGCGGTGACAATGAACTATGTGGCAAGCATCTTCAGCCTCACTTGCGATTCCATGCATCTCGGTTTGCGATGCGTTCTCCATTTGCACAGCGAGAGCCTGATCACGCGCGGCCGCAACAAGATGGTGATGAAATTCCTGGCTGAGGAGCAGTTCACGCATCTGTTCTGGATCGATTCCGACATCGCGTTCGAGCCGCGCTCGGTGTTTCGCCTCCTGCTCGCCGACCGTGACGTTGCCGCCGCCGTCTATCCGATGAAGTCGTTCCATTGGCCGGCTGAAGGTCTCCCCGAGGGCATGACACAGCGGCAGTTCGAGGATCGCTACACACAATATCCGTTCAATCCCATCGATCACGGCGCCAAGCGCGTGAGCCCCCATATGGACGCGGAAGGCTTCATCGAGGTGGCGGAAGCGCCGACCGGATTCATGGTCATCAAGCGCCATGTATTCAAAATGCTGATGGAGAGCTATCCGGAGCTCAACTACACGCCCGATGGGCCGCCCAACAATCCGCAGGCACATCTGCACTGGCGTTTCTTCGACTGCATGACGGACCCGGATTCGGGTCGCTACCTGTCGGAGGACTATGCGTTCTGCCGCCGCTGGCGCGACATCGGCGGCAAGATCTGGGTCGACCTCGATTGCAAGCTCGGCCATCTCGGCCAGCACATGTTCCGCGGCGACCTCGCCGAAAGCCTGCGCGTGCAGGGACGATGGTAGGGCTACGCGCAAGCCGAATTGCATTACGCCCAGTGGCATTGCACATTGTTGCGACGGAATTTGTGGGCGGGCGATCGCACACCATGAGTGCATCCGAGGTGACGCGCACGATCGTGAGGCGCGATGAAGCGCAGATCGAGGTGCTCGCGCAGGGTCAAGGCCATCCCATCGTGCTGTTGCCGTCGCTCGGGCGCGGAGCGTCTGATTTCGACGCGATCGCCGAGCGGCTGGCGGCGGCCTCCTTTCGGGTGCTGCGGCCGGAGCCGCGCGGCATCGGGGCAAGCCGCGGGGCGATGACCGGCAACGACCTGCACACCTGCGCGGCCGACATCGCGGCGGTGATCGAGCATGATGGCAACGGGCCTGCATTTGTGGTCGGCCACGCCTTCGGCAATCGCGTGGCGCGCATGCTGGCGGTCGATCGGCCTGACCTGGTGCGGGCGGTGTCGCTGGTCGCCGCCAATGTCGGCCACGCGCCAAGCCCGCCGGTGGTGCGTGAGGCCATCAAGGCGAGCGCCAACCCGTCGTTGGCTGAGGCCGAGCGATTGCAGGCGCTGCAATATGCCTTCTTCGCGCCCGGCCATGATGCGCGCAGCTGGCTCGCCGGCTGGCATCCGGAGGTCTTGGCGGCGCAGCGGATCGCCGGCGATCGCACCCCGCGCCAGGAGGACTATGCTGCCGGCGCCGTCCCGATCCTCTATCTGCAGCCCGACCACGATCCGCTGGCGCATGTCGAGGATGCGCATGAGTTCAAGCGTGCGCTAGGCGAACGGGTGACCGTGATGGTCATCCCTCATTGCAGCCACGCCGCCATCGTGGAGCAGCCCGAGGTGATCAGCGACGCGCTCATTGCCTATGCCCGGGCGCTCTGGGATGCGCCTTCGCGCTAATGACCTTGATTTTCTCGCTCCTGGGTGCTCCGCTGGCCGCGCAATCCGATGAGCCGGGGGAACATGCTTCGAGCCTTCCTCAAGAAAGGCGACGTGATCTCGGGCGCGGTCTTGGCCGCGCTCGGCGTCTTTATCATCACGCAGGCGCGGTCCTGGGACTACTATACCCTTGACGGTCCCGGCCCGGGCTTCTTCCCGTTCTGGTATGGCGTCGCCATGGTGGTGCTGTCGCTGCTGCTGGTCCTCAATGCGGCGCGTGCAGACACCGACGGGGACTCGAAGGCGGACTGGCCCGCGACCGGCCGGGCCATGACGGTCTGGCTCGCCTTCGCGGTCTCGGTCGGGCTCATGGATTTCTTAGGATTCCTGATCAGCTTCGCGCTGCTCGCGTTCTTCCTCGTGGCCGTTGTCTTCCGCCGGCCGTTCACGACCGCGGCCGTGGTGGCGGTCGCGTCCGCGCTTGCATTCCACCTGATCTTTCCCGTTGCGCTGAGCGTGTCGCTTCCCACCGGTCCGTTCGGGTTCTGAGATGGAGATTGCCTCGGGCCTCCTGCACGGATTTGCAGTCGCGCTGCAGCCGGGCAACATCATCTGGTGCTTCGTAGGCTGCCTGCTCGGCACCATCGTGGGCATCCTGCCGGGCCTTGGCCCGGCCGCCACCATCGCGCTGCTGCTGCCGCTGACCTTCAAGATGGATCCGGCCGGCGGGATCATCATGCTGGCCGGCATCTATTACGGCGCCAAGTATGGCGGCTCGACCACGTCGATCCTGCTCAACATTCCGGGCGAGTCCTCATCCGTCGTCACCTGCCTCGACGGCTATCAGATGGCGCGCAAGGGCCGCGCTGGCGCCGCGCTTGGCATTGCGGCGATCGCCTCGTTCGTGGCCGGCACCGTCGGCGTGATCGGGCTCACGCTGGTGGCGCCGCCGGTCGCGGCGTTCGCGCTGTCGTTCAGCTCGCCCGAATATTTCGCGCTGATGTGCCTCGGCCTGGCGCTGGTCGTGCTGCTGTCGGGCACCTCGCTGCTCAAGGGCCTGCTGTCGCTGCTGCTCGGGCTATGGCTCACCAGCATCGGCACCGATCTGTTCACCGCGCAGTCGCGCTTCATCTTCGGGCAGGCGACGCTGCTCGGCGGCATCGACTTCATGGTGGTGGCGATCGGCGTGTTCGCGATCGGCGAGGTCATGTCCTCTGTCGAAGCCGGTGAGGAGGCCAAGGTGCTGCCGGTGCCACGCGGCATCCGCAACCTGTTGCCAAACGCGGAGGAGCTCAAGGCCTGCCGCTTCGCCTTCCTCAACGGCTCGATCACCGGCTTCCTGGTCGGCTGCCTGCCGGGCGGCGGCGCTACGATTTCCTCGTTCATCGCCTACGGGATCGAGAAAGCGGTCTCGAAGCATCCCGAGCAGTTCGGCAAGGGCGCGCCGGAAGGCGTCGCGGCGCCGGAAGGCGCCAACAATGCCGACACCGGCGGCGCGCTGGTTCCGCTGCTCACGCTCGGCATCCCGAGCGGCGGCTCAACCGCGATCATGCTCTCGGCGCTGGTGCTGTGGGGCGTGAAACCAGGGCCGCTGATGATGCAGGAATCGCCGGATGTGTTCTGGGGCCTCGTCGCCAGCATGTATATCGGCAACGTCGTGCTCCTTATCCTCAACCTGCCGCTGGTGCCGCTGTTCGCGCAGATCCTGCGCCTGCCGGTCTATGTGCTGTTTCCGGTGATTTTCGGCATCTCGATCGTGGGCGCCTATGGGGCCTCCGGCCGGATGTTCGATCTCGGCCTGCTGGTCGGCTTCGGCCTTCTGGGCTATGCGATGTCCAAGCTGAAATATCCGTCGGCGCCGCTCATTCTCGGCTTCGTGCTGGGCGACGCCATGGAGCGCGCCTTGCGGCAGTCGCTCATGATGTCGCAGGGCGATCTCCTGACCTTGGTGGAGCGCCCGATCTCGGCGATCATGCTATCGCTTGCGCTCGTGATCCTGCTGATCCCGCTGTTCGGCTGGTTCAATCGGCTGCGGGTACGCGCGATCACCGAAAACGGATAAGCTGCGAACAGACCCGTCATTGCGGAGGACAACATGAACAGACGTGAGCTTCTCGTTGGCACAGCGTCCATGCTTGTGGCGGGAGCTGCGGGCCCGGCCTTCGCGCAGTTCAAGCCTTCGCGCCCGATCGAATTCGTGGTGCATGGCGGGCCGGGCTCCGGCAACGACGTGTTCGCGCGCACGCTCACCACCATCATCGACCAGGAGAAGCTCCTGCCGGTGCGCATGCAGGTGGTCAACAAGCCCGGCGGCGGCAGCACATCGGCGGCCGCCTATGTGGTGAGCAAGAAGAACGATCCGCACGTGATCGCCTGCTTCACCAATATCTGGCTGATCGATCCCATGGTGCAGGAGGCCGCGACCAACAAGCTCATGGACATGAGCCCGATCGCGCGGCTCGTGGTCGAGCCGGCGCTGGTCGTAGTGCGGGCGGACTCGCCGATCAAAACGCTCAAGGAGTTCATCGATGCCGCCAAGGCGAAGCCCGGCGCGCTCAAGATGTCGGGCGGCTCGATCACCTCGCGTGAGAACACCGTGCGCCAGCTGCTCATGCAGCTCACCGGTGTGCGCTGGGTCTTCATCTCGTTCCCGTCCGGCGGCGAGCGCATCGCGGCGTTGCTCGGCGGCCATGTCGACCTGATGATCGTCGATCCGAGCGAAGCCGGCGAGCAGGTGCGTGCCGGCAAGCTGCGCGTGATTGCGCAGGTCAACGAGCGCCGCTTGCCCGCCTTCCCGGACATCCCGACCATCAAGGAGGCGGGTTTCGATATTCCCAACGTGCCGCAGATGCGCGGCGTCGTCGGCGCGCCCGGCATGGCGGCCGAAACGATTGTCTTCTACGAGGACCTGTTCCTCAAGGCGAGCAAGACCGCCGGCTGGCAGAAGTTCGTCAACGACAGCCAGCTCGACGGCGAGTT
>Ga0137409_10008341_pt1 | contig 10579 bp, 9 predicted proteins | sample CZODoug1_16funga_FD_122059 | JGI IMG/M metagenome (GOLD analysis project Ga0137409, IMG submission 122059) | Vadose zone soil fungal communities from Angelo Coast Range Reserve, California, USA - CZODoug1_16fungal (Hybrid Assembly) | ecosystem: Environmental > Terrestrial > Soil > Vadose zone... | reverse complement strand
AGGCCGGATTCAATCGCATCAGCATGGGCGTGCAATCCTTTCAAGACAAGCAACTGAAAGCTGCGGGCCGCATGCACCGCCGCGACGACGTCCATCGCGCGGCTGAAATTCTTCGTGGCGTTGGTTTCCGGAATATCAGTTTTGACCTGATCGCCGGTCTTCCGCACGAGACATACGACAGTTGGGACGAGTCGGTCGCGGAATTGCTCTCCTTGGCGCCGGAGCATGTTTCCATCTACTTGATGGAAATTGACGAAGGCAGCCGTCTGGGATTGGAAGTTCTCACCGGAGGCACGCGCTACTCCGCTTCAGCGCTGCCGGATGACGACTCGATGGCGGCTTTCTACGAGCGCGCGTCCGCGCGATTGGCCTCTGCGGGCTACGCTCACTACGAGATCTCAAACTGGGCTTTGCCGGGACTCGAATCGCGGCACAATCTGAAATATTGGCAGCGCCAGTCGTACTGCGGGTTCGGCGCAGGCGCCCATTCGTTCAACGGCGGACAGCGCTGGGCCAATGCGCACGATCCCTCCGCGTATGTTACAACCATCAGCCAAGGCCGCTTTCCCATCGAGCAGCTTGCGGACGTTTCGCGCGACGAGGCGCTCGAAGAAGAGTTGTTTCTGGGCCTGCGGCAGCTTGCCGGGATCGATCTCGCGCGCATCGAGTCCGAGTACAGCACGAATTTGCAGCCGCGCATTGAAGTGTTGCGCGCACAGGGTCTGGTCGAATGGAATGGAACCCGGCTTCGCCTGTCGCCGGACCGGCTGACCGTGTCGAACGAAGTGTTTGTCAATCTGTTGAATTGAACAAAGGCAGGGAACACCACATGGCCTCGATCGAATCCGCCTCGACCTCTACAGCTCAGCGCCATATCGGCCGGCTCGTTGTATCGCTCATATTACTGGCTCCAGTTGCCCACGCGCAGACGCCGCCGAAACAGAACCCGTCTCCGCCGGCAAAGGCGACAAGCGCGCAGCCGACGCCCGCCGACGCAAAACGCTTCATCGAGCAAGCCGAAACTCGCCTGCTGGACCTGTGGATCAAGAGCGGACGCGCCTCTTGGGTGGCGGAGAATTTCATCACAGACGACACTGAATCCATCTCCGCGGACGCCGATCAGGCCGTGAAAGCAGCGACCGCCGAGCTTGCCAATCAGGCAAGGAAATTTGACAAACTACAGCTTCCACCCGATGTCGCCCGCAAATTCAAGCTGCTGAAATTGTCCGTGGACATTCCCTCGCCGCACGATCCGGCAGCCCAGGCCGAGCTTGCGAAAATTGCCGCCTCTCTCGACGGAGACTACGGCAAAGGGACATGGTGCCAGGACGACAAGAAAGAGAACTGCAAGCAGCTCCCGGACATCGAGAAAATTCTAGCTAACAACCGCGACCCGAAGGAACTGCTCGCCGCCTGGCAGGGATGGCACGCGATCGCGCCTCCGATGCGCCAGCGATATACGCGCCTCGTGGAACTCGGAAATCAAGGCGCGAAGGAGATGGGCTTTGCCGATGTGGGAGCCATGTGGCGCTCGAACTACGACATGCCTCCGGATGAATTCAGCAGGGAGTTGGACCGTCTGTGGCAGCAGGTCCGCCCGCTTTACATTTCACTGCACGCGTACGTTCGCTGGAAACTTGCGGAGAAATATGGGAAGGACGCCGTTCCCGAAGACGCTCCCATTCCCGCGCATCTTCTTGGAAATATGTGGGCGCAGGAGTGGAACAATATTTATCCGCTGCTGGCGCCGGCAAATGCAGTGACGGGTCCCGATGTCGGCGCGGCTCTGCAAGCGAAAAAAATAGACGCGAAAGGAATGGTTCACTACGGCGAGGCCTTCTTCACGTCGCTAGGATTCGAGCCTCTGCCTTCGACGTTTTGGGAGCGCTCGCTCTTCACGAAACCCCGCGATCGAGATGTCGTTTGCCACTCCAGCGCCTGGAGCATTGACTACAAGGACGACCTGCGGATCAAGATGTGCATTGATCCTACCGCGGAGGATTTCGCCACAGTTCACCACGAGCTCGGCCACAATTTCTATCAGCGGGCCTACAACAATCTGCCGCCGCTCTTTCAGAACAGCGCCAACGACGGTTTCCACGAGGCCATCGGCGACACCATCGCTCTTTCGGTGACGCCCGAATACTTACAAAAAATCGGACTGATCGACAGCGTTCCACCGGCGTCCGGAGATATCGCCCTGCTCCTCCAACGCTCGCTCGACAAAGTCGCCTTTCTGCCGTTCGGTCTTCTGGTGGACCAGTGGCGATGGAAAGTATTTTCTGGCGAAATAAAGCCCGCCGATTACAACAAATCCTGGTGGGAGCTTCGCCGGAAATATCAAGGAGTAGCGCCGCCGATTCCGCGAAGCGAAGCCGATTTTGATCCCGGCGCGAAGTACCACGTCGACTCCAATGTTCCGTACACGCGGTATTTTCTTGCGACGATTCTGCAATTCCAATTTCATCGCGCGCTCTGCAAGGAGGCCGGCTACACGGGCCCGCTGCATCGCTGCTCGATTTACGCCAACAAGGCCGCCGGTGCGAAGCTTGCGAAAATGCTGGCGATGGGAGAGAGCCGCCCCTGGCCCGACGCCCTCGAGGCGATGACCGGCCAGCGCCAAATGGATGCCACCGCGATTCTCGACTACTTCGCGCCCCTCAAAAAGTGGCTAGACGAACAAAACGCGGGCCACAAGGTCGGCTGGAATTAGCATTATCGTCGGGGCTTTTCGGAGTTTAACTCAGAGGATACCAAGAAAAGCCACGGAGATCACAGACAGCCTGAAGGGCCAGATACGGATTTGACGGCAGGAAAGAGCAGTCGATTTCTCTGCGGTTCTCCGTGATTCTTTGTGCCCTCTGTGTTAAATCTTATTCTGCTCGTATATCGAGTTGCACCCTCAGAACCCACCGACGAAGGCCTGCGCAGGCTGCCTCTCGCCCTATGGTATAAATAATTCGTCTGCGCGAAAGCACTGAACTTTTCCCGAGGACTCGTGGATTTCTCCTTCACCGACGAACAGCAACACCTCCGGCGCAGCGTCCGCGAATTCGCCGAATCTGAAATCGCCCCCCACGTGATGGAGTGGGACGAAGCCTCGCGTTTTCCGTCCGAATTGATTCCAAAGCTAGGCGAGATGGGTTTGCTCGGAGTCATTTTTCCAGAAGAATACGGCGGCGCGGGCCTCGGCTACGTCGAGTACGTGACGGTCATCGAAGAGCTGGCTCGCGTCGACGGCTCCGTCGGGCTGATCGTCGCGGCCCACCACTCGCTCTGCACGAATCACATCTACAAATTTGGCAACGAAGACCAGCGCAAGAAGTACGTGATTCCGCTCGCTCAAGGCAAAAAACTCGGTTGCTGGTCGCTGACCGAGCCCGAAGCCGGGTCCGACGCAGGAGGAACGCGAACCATCGCCGCCCGGAAAGATGGCGGATGGATCCTGAACGGTGCAAAGACGTTCACGACGAATGGCCACTACGCCGACGTGTGCGTCGCCATGGCTGTGACAGACAAAACCAAAGGATCGAAAGGAATTTCCGCTTTCATCCTCGAAAAGGGAAATCCAGGATTCCGCCCCGGCAAAAAAGAAAACAAACTCGGCATGCGTGCAAGCGATACTTCCGAAGTCGTCTTTACCGATTGTTCTGTGCCCTCGGCAAATCTACTGGGCGCGGAAGGCAAAGGCTTCGTGAACACTCTGCAGGTGCTCGATGGCGGCCGCGTCTCAATCGCGGCGCTGGCCCTCGGCATGGCCCAGGGCGCGTACGAGGCATCCGTTATGTATGCGAAACAGCGCAAGCAGTTTGGCAAGACCATCAGCGAATTTCAGGCCATTCAATTCAAGCTCGCCGACATGGCCACCGAAATCGAAGCGGCCCGCTTGCTGGTGTATCACGCCGCATGGCTTGCCGATCGGAAAAGCCCGCGCTTCACAAAGGAATCGAGCATGGCCAAGCTCTACGCCAGCGAGGTGGGCGTGCGGGTGGCGAGCGAAGCCGTGCAAATATTCGGAGGCTACGGATTCATCAAGGATTATCCCGTCGAGAAATTTTATCGCGACTCGAAACTCTGCACCATCGGCGAAGGCACCAGCGAAATTCAACGCATGGTGATCGCGCGTCAGATTTTGGAGAAACGCTAACCTGGTTCATGGTAGGGGAGTGCCCCGGCATGACAGTCGGTTGGCTGCACGAAACAAGCCTGCGCCGCCGAAGCACGCTGTTGCACCTCGGCGCCCGCAGGCTCGTTCGCCCTCTAATCTGGCCTCCCAGTTTAGGCTTTTGCTGCTGATGCTGCCTGAGAGCGCATCTGCTTCATGAACTGGCGCATGGCAGCGATATGACCCGGTGACCGGCTTTCGATCCAGGTCTCGTACCGCTGCGCTGCTTTTTCCAAGTTCACCAGGAATTGCTTATTCACGAACTTTTCCCGAGCCTGCGGAACAATGGGCTTTGCCATTTCCCAGACCCCAAAAAACTCGCCGCTGGTCTGAAAGAACAGGTCTTCGTGCAGCAGTCCGTAATTGAGCAATGCGCAAGCTTGCTCCCAATAGCCGAGCACCATCATCGAAAGCGCGCCGGTTTCCGTTCCGGGCCCCGCGATTCGCATGGCATCATCTAGATTTTCCACGATGTAGTTCTTAAAGAACCACTCGCGTCCTTGGCGGAGCTTGGCCTCGCGCCTCATCTCATAGACTTGCAGGTGAAGTTGCGCTTGTTCGTGCGTTGGTTTTGTTTCCATGTTTCCTTGTCTCCTTTTCTTTGTATGGTATGGGTGAATCAACTACGCAGAGCTTGGGTTTACTTTACCGCTTCTTTCTCCCGGACCTCCGAGACTATGGCTGCTCCTCTCACTGCGCCGTTGCTTGCCGCGCACGAAAGGCCTCCGCCTGCTTGCGTACACGCTCGTGGATGTTACTCCAGCCGGACGATACTCCTTTTCTGTGATCCTCTTGGATCAATCCAAGCGCGGCGTGACGGAACTTGATCAGTGTTCCACCGTCGGACTCAGTCAAGCGGTACTGCACGTTCGAGACGACGGGGTAGGACATGAACAACGGCCCGCTGATTTCGAGCAGCGTCGGCCGCTTGATGGCCTGCACGTGCCCCCAGAAATGACCGTTGCCATCGCCCAAATCGCGGTACCACCTTCCCCCTGGCCACGGCTCAATCTTCATGGGCATCGGTGTGCCGTCCATGACTTCATTGTGCGGCCCGAGCTGTTCGAGCAGCGCAGCGAAGGTCACTTCCAGGGGGGCGCGCACGTGGATTTCCTGAGTCACGTTCAGCGTCAAATCGTCAATGCTCTGTGTCATCGGAACCATGGTTCCTCCTTGAATCGACGTCCCGCGGTAGTTTGTTCGTCTTCCCCTCGGCACGTTCCTTAATGCGGTTCAACTGATGCTGCCAGTAACGCTCGAACGTGCTAGTCCACTCGTGAAGAGGCCGGATCGCCTCGGCGTTGGTTCGATAGAGCTTCTGCCGGCCATTGCGGCGTACGTACACCAGGCCCACGTTTCGCAGAACGCGAAGGTGCTTTGACACGGATGGCTGCTCTAGCCTCAGGGTTGCCACAATGTCTCCGACTGGACGCTCCCGTAGCGCGAGAAAGTTCAATATTTCCCGCCGACGGGGCTCAGCGACCGCGTTGAATGCATCCGATGTTGTGGCTGCGCGTGCCATGCCCGGACAATACATGCCCTTATAGGTATATGTCAAGCTACTTTTTCCAACCCCGCGGGCTACCCCGCCGCCCCGGGAACGGCAGCATAAACTCCGAGCCCGCCGTGGTTAGACCAGAATGGGCGCGGGTAATCTCCCTCGCTCAAAAGAGTGAAGTTGCAAAGCGCAAGCGCGGCCTGCAAGCTGATAAGATGCCGGAACTGCCGGATATCACCATCTACATCGCCGCACTCGAAGCTCGCATCGTCGCGCAGCCGATTGAGCGAGTGCGACTGGCCAGCCCTTTTCTGCTTCGAACCGCGCAACCCCCCATTACAGATGTGGAGGGGCGTGTCGTGCGCGAACTACGGCGAATTGGCAAGCGAATCGCGATTGGGGTAGAAGGCGATCTCTGGTTGGTGCTTCACTTGATGATAGCTGGCCGATTGCACTGGCGCCCGCCAGGGGCAAAGCTGGCAGGCCGCCAGAGCCTGGCAGCCTTCGATTTTCCCTCCGGATCTCTCGTGCTTACCGAAGCGGGCACAAAGCGCCGCGCATCGTTGCTTGTGCTAAATGGCGAGGAGGGCTTGCGCTCCATTGACCCGGGGGGAATCGACATTTTCACGAGCGATCTCAGCACCTTTCGCGATGCACTTACGGCCGAAAACCGCACGCTCAAGAGGGCTCTTACCGATCCGCGCATAGTCAGTGGGATCGGCAACGCATATTCGGATGAAATCTTGCACGCAGCGCAACTGTCGCCTTTCACGCTCACGCACAAACTCGGCCCGCACGAGTGGGAAAGGCTGTTCGCTGCGGCGCGCCGCACCCTCATGCTCTGGATCGATCGGCTGCGCGCGGAAGCCGGGGGCGGATTTCCTGAAAAAGTGACCGCATTTCGCAAGGAAATGGCGGTCCATGGACGCTATGGAGAGCCTTGCTTGACGTGTGGAGAAAAGATTCAGCGGATTCGTTACGCGGACAACGAAACAAACTATTGTGCTCGATGCCAAACTGGTGGGAAAGTTCTTGCGGATCGCGGTTTGTCCCGGCTATTGCGATCGGACTGGCCGCGCACGCTCGAGGAACTTGAGGCTCTCAAGCGCCGTTGGAAGTGAAAAACTTGCCGCAACACGTCCCGGTTTGTTGGCGATTCCGAATTTGTATTCCTGCCATTTGCTATTGCGCAATCGAAAGAATTCGCCTGCTCCTCCACGCTCACTTTGGACTTCCCGGTGCGTCCCAAGGCGCCAGCGGCCCTGGGCAGACACGGTATCTGCCGGTTCCCGCGAGCGGCGTCTCCGTAGACGCACACACTCGCTGACCGCGCGGGACTCAGGTAGACCTCGGGATATTGGTCTTATTCGGTACGCCGAACGGCAAGAAGCGTTAAATCGTCCGCTTGCTTCAAACCCTCCCGAAAACTCAACAGGTCCTCGAGACATTCAGAGATTAGACCTGTAGGCTCTATCCCCGTGTGCCGCGCCGCCAGCGTGCGGATTCGGTGGAGACCATACTCGGTGCCTGCGCGATTCCGTGCTTCCGTCAAACCGTCGGTATACAGGAACAGAGTGTCACCGTGAGCCAGAGTGAGCCGATGGACAGGGAAGCGCGTGGTACAGAACATCCCCAGAGGGACTCCAGTGGAATCCTTTGGCGTTACTCCATCACCGTGGATGTGAAGCACGGGAAGGTGGCCCGCGTTGACAAACTCCACCGAACCATCGTGGGCAACTCGTCCGACAACGAGAGTCGCGAATTGTCCTGCGAGAGTGCTCTCGCAGAAAATGCGGTTGGCGTCTTCCACCATGCGATCGAGCGGGAGACCGCCTTCGGCGAGGCTGCGAAACGTTGCATGGAGGTGGCTCATGAGCATCGACGCAGCAACACCCTTGCCGGAAACATCCCCCAGCATAAGGAGCATGCCGCCGTCTGTTTCGAAGAGATCGCAGTAATCGCCGCTCACCATGCCTGCGGGTTGATAGTGGTAGCGCACGTCCCAGCCAACTGGCGCCAGGTCGGGTTTCGGCAAGAGACCACGCTGAATGCTTGCGGCTAGGGACAGATCGCTCTCCAAGGCACGCTGTTCGGCGCTCGTAAGATGGTCCAGACAGAACTGCACCAACGGATCGGCAAGCAGGCGCTCCGCTTCAATGGTGTCGTTGCACGTCTCGCAAAGCCCGAATGTTCCTTGAGCGAAACGGCTCAGCGCGGTGTCCACAGCCGTCAGCAATTGGGAAAGAGAAGCATCGGCAGCGGTCGACTGCAAAGCCTCGTGTAGGCGCTCGCGGCGTTGTTGCAGTTCGGTGCGCAAATACGTTTGTTCGGCAGAAGTCACACTACCTCCTGCCATAGATTGCTGTTTTGCAGCGGAGCTTTCCATCCGATTTCCTCCTTTGAATTGAGGAACACGCGAGTTGGCCTAACGGCGCCGGTATCAGTTCTGCGCTTGCGACTCGCCCCAGGAGCGTGAAAGTGCAAGCGCTATTGCCGAGCCGTCGCTAGATCACATTTGATGCTGCAAACGTGCAAGACGGTGCCGGAATTTTTGTTCCAGCCACGCGGCGCAGGTCTTTCGCATGGTGTCCGTAATGGATCGCAAGTTGTTCGCAGGCGTGAATGCCATCCTTTCGTGCCGGAGGCGAAGCGGCGAAAAATGCGCTTCATTTCAGGGGGATCCCGGGATAGTGTTGGTTCAACGACGGACGGATTGCCACAATGAAATTGCTCATCTTCGGAGGAACTGGCCGTACTGGACGAGCGTTGGTTGAACAGGCGCTGGAACAGGGCCACGTTGTAACTGTCTTTGCGCGCGACCCCTCGAAACTGGGCATGGCCCACGAAAATCTGAGAGTGATGAAAGGTGATATCGCAGACTACGACTCGGTTGAGACTGCCATCAAGGAGCAAGATGCTGTGCTGTCAGCATTGGGAATAAAGCCACATGTGGGACTGGTCGTCATTCTTGTCGTCATCTGTCAGGTAATCGCCAGGGCGCTCGCGCTATCCGGAATCTTCAATCTACTTCTTCGGATTGCAGTGCCGCTCTTGATCTTGCTGATTTTTGCGAGGAAGAAAACGACTCTCTCGAACGGTACGAATAGTATCGTTAAAGCAATGGAAAAGCTCGGTGTTAAGCGTTTCATCTGCGAATCATCGCTCGGCGTTGGGGGCAGCAAAGGGAGGCTGGGACTTCTGTACACATACGTTTTGATTCCGCTCTTTTTGCGGGGCCTTTTTGCGGACAAAGAGGTTCAGGAAAGAATCATCGGGGATTCCGCGCTGGACTGGGTGATTGTGCGTCCCGCAGCTCTTTCCAATGGGCCACGAATAGGCGCGTATCGACATGGGGACGACATTGGACACTGGTTGTTCACCCGAAAAATCTCCCGTTCCGATGTTGCAGATTTCATGCTCAAACAGCTCACTGAGAATAGGTATCTGCACATGACGCCTGGCGTATCGTACTGATAGCTCTTGAGGTCGGTCTCGCGGGTCAATCCGCAGGAATGGAACAGGGACGAATCGCCTCTGAGCATTCGTCTGTCAGTTCTTGCGCATAGCACCTCGCCTGGGCATCAAACGTACATCGATCCCGTATAACGCCGTGGTGTTGACGGGAACTCCGTTACTCTTGCATTGTCGCAGGCTCGGAAAATTTCCCAGCGCCTTGCCGCTGATCCGCGGAAGTCGGCGGTCACCTAGACATATTCTCCGCTTATCGAAAGCTAGCCCACTACCCGTCGTTTTGCCTTCTCGTTTCGACCCTAAAACCATGCTACTTTGTGTCGTTCATTTCTTGCCAGTTTCAACTATGCCTGTAGCCATCGACACTTGGGCCGCTCAAATCTTCGCGGGAGACGTCCGCGCCATCGCGCGCGCTATCACTGCCATCGAAGACCATGATCCTCAGTCGGAAGAGTTGATGAAGCAAATTTTCTCTTCCACGGGCCGCGCCCATCTGGTTGGCGTGACGGGAGCGCCCGGGACGGGGAAGAGCACGCTGGTGGATCGGCTCGCCGCGCACCATCGTCGCGCGGGGGAGCAGGTGGGAATTATCGCCGTCGATCCCACGAGCCCGTACTCCGGCGGCGCGATTCTGGGTGACCGCATTCGCATGCAGGGGCATGCGAACGACGCAGGGATTTTTATTCGCTCCATGGCGACGCGTGGTTCCCTGGGCGGGCTGGCACGCGCCACGGGCGATGTCGCTCTCATATTGGACGCGGCAGGGAAGCAACACGTGCTGGTAGAAACGGTAGGTGTCGGCCAGGACGAAGTGGATATCGTGCGTCTTGCGGATTGCACGCTGGTGCTTCTCGTCCCGGGCATGGGCGACGACGTTCAGAACATGAAGGCCGGCCTGATGGAGATCGCGGACATTTTCGTGCTGAATAAATCCGATCGCGAGGGCGTGGACCAATTGGAAGCGCAACTCGAAGCGATGCTGGAGCTGGCGCCGGAACGGAATGGTTGGAAGCCGAAGATCATGCGCACCGTGGCCACGGAAAACAAGGGCGTCGACGAACTCGCCGCCTCGATTGCGGAACAACGCGAACACTTCGACCGGACGGCGGGACGCGAAACAAAAAAAATAGAGCACTGGAAACGACGCCTCGTAACTCTCGCCGGCGAATTATTTCTGGAGCGCGCCGTCACAGGCCCGCAGGGAGAAGCCGCACTCGATTCATTGGCTCATGAAGTAGCTGACCGGAGAAAGGACCCCTACTCGGCCGTGCAGGAATTATTGCAGCGCGCGGGCCTTTCACGGAGCAACGTAAGGAACAATGGATGAAGCTCGGCGACCTTGAATTCTGGCTGATCACCGACGGGACATTCCGCCTCGACGGCGGCGCGATGTTTGGCGTGATCCCGAAGCCCATGTGGGAGCGCGTTTCCCCGCCCGACACGCG
>Ga0137409_10008340_pt1 | contig 10580 bp, 7 predicted proteins | sample CZODoug1_16funga_FD_122059 | JGI IMG/M metagenome (GOLD analysis project Ga0137409, IMG submission 122059) | Vadose zone soil fungal communities from Angelo Coast Range Reserve, California, USA - CZODoug1_16fungal (Hybrid Assembly) | ecosystem: Environmental > Terrestrial > Soil > Vadose zone... | reverse complement strand
GCGACCTCCTGCCAGGGCGCGGTGAATACTTCGATCACTTCGCCCGCATCCTGGCTTGTGCCCTCCGGCTTCAGGTCGCGGGCGAGGAAAACTTCGATCTTCTCGTCGCTGTAACCGAACGCGTTGTGAAAGCCCCCGAGATGCACCCAGGTCGCCGCGGAATAGCCGGTCTCCTCGAGCAACTCGCGCTGCGCGCATGCGAGCGCGGCTTCACCGGGGTCGATCTTGCCGGCCGGGATCTCGATCATCGTACGGCCCAATGGATGGCGGAACTGTCGTTCGAGCACCACCTGGCCATTAGCCAGCAGCGGCACGATCGTGACGGCACCCGGGTGGCGCACGTATTCGCGGACCCCGATATGACCGTCGGCCGCGCGCACGGTGTCCTGGTACAGGCGCAGAAACGTCCCGTCGAACACCAACCGCGACTCGAGCGTTTCTTCGTGTAAGGAATCGTCCTTGTCGCGCGCCATCCGCCCGGCCACCTGTCTTACCCGCCGAGCGCTTTGATCATCGCGCTCGCGCAAAGTGCCAGCAGATATTGCGGCACGATCCCCAAGACGAGCACGGACAGGCCGTTGAAGGTGAGCGCGATGCGCATGTCCTGCGTCGCCACGATGGGCGCCGTGTCGGTGGGTTCGTCGAAATACATCATGCGCACCACGCGCACGTAGTAGAACGCGCCCACCAGGGAAAGCAGCACCGCCACGACAGCGAGCACAACTCCGAGCGGCGCGTCGTTGCCGAGCAGTGCCTGCAACACGACCAGCTTGGCGTAGAACCCGACCGTGGGCGGGACACCGGCGAGCGAAAACATCAACAGCAGCATGACGAACGCGAACAACGGACTGCGTTTGTTCAGGCCGCGCAAATCCGTGATCTGCTCGGCCTCGAAACCCTGGCGGGCCAGCAGCATGATGATGCCGAACGTGCCGAGCGACGTCAGCGCATACGTGATGACGTAGAACAACGCCGCCGAGTAGGCGTTCGCGGTGCTGGCGACATTGCCGCCGACCACGCCCGAGAACATGGCCAGCAGCATGAATCCCATCTGCGCGATGGTCGAATACGCGAGCATGCGCTTGAGGTTGGTCTGCGCGATCGCGGTGATGTTGCCGACGATCAACGACAACACCGCAAGCAGCATCAGCATCTTTTGCCAGTCGACGGCGAGCGGCAGCAGGCCTTCTACCAGCATCCGATAGGCGATGGCAAAGCCGGCCAGCTTCGGCGCCGAGCTGATCAGCACCGTAACCGGCGTGGGCGCGCCCTCGTAGACGTCCGGCACCCACATGTGGAACGGCACCGCGGCGAGCTTGAAGCCCAGTGCGGCAACGATGAAGACCGTTCCCAGTACGAGCGCCAGCCGATTGGCAACGCGCGCGCCGCCGACCTGGCGCGCGAGATCGTTGATGTCGAGGGTGCCGGAAGCGCCGTAGAGCATCGACATCCCGTACAGCAGAAAACCGGAGGCAAGCGCGCCGAGCACGAAGTACTTCATGGCCGCTTCGGTCGCCTTGGCGTCGTCGCGCCGCAAAGCGATCAACGCGTAGAGCGACAACGACTGCAACTCCAGCCCGAGGTAGATGACCAGCAGGTTGTTGGCCGAGATCATCACCAGCACGCCGAGCAGGACAAAAAGCGACAGCGAAAACAGTTCGCCCTTCCAGATCTCCCGGTCGCGCGCGTACCCCTGCGCATAGACCAGCATCAGCGCGGTGAGCAGGCATGCGACCAGCTTGAGCAGGTGCGTCATTGAATCGGCGACGTACATGCCGCCGAACGCATAGACGACCGCGTCATCGGACAGGAACGTCCCGCAGATGCCGGCCACAAGTGTCAGCACGCCGATCGCAAGCGCATAGGTCACGTTGCGCTGCCGATCGCTCACGAAAGTGTCCACAACCAGGACCACGAGCGCGCCGGCAAGCAGGGCTATTTCTGGCGCAGCGGCGAAGAGATTCATTGGTTCCATGACGCGCGCTCGCCTCGCCTATCGCACCGGCAACTTGCTTTGTGCGACGTGTTGCAGCAGGTCGGATACCGACACATGCATCAGGTCGGTGAACGGCTTGGGATAGATGCCCATCCACAGCACCGCAACCGCGAGCAGCCCGAGGATGGCGAACTCGCGTGTCCCGATGTCCTTGAGCGCCGCGACGTTGCGGTTGGCGACTTCGCCGAAGATGACGCGCTTGTACATCCACAACGAATACGCCGCGCCCAGGATCATCGTCGTAGCAGCGGCAGCACCGATCCAGAAGTTGTACTTGATAGCGCCGAGGATGACGATGAACTCACCGACGAAGCCACTGGTTGCAGGCAGGCCGCAGTTGGCCATCGCGAACAGCATCATGAAGGCGGCGAACTTGGGCATCGTGTTGACCACACCGCCGTAGTCGGCGATGTTGCGCGAGTGCATGCGGTCGTACATCACGCCAATACAAAGGAACATCGCGCCCGAGATGAAACCGTGCGAGATCATCTGCACGATGCCGCCCTCGGCGCCCGCGGGGCTGAAGATGAAAAACCCCAACGTCACGAACCCCATGTGTGCGATCGACGAGTACGCGACCAGCTTCTTCATGTCGGTTTGCACCAGCGCGACGAAACCGATGTAGATGATCGCGATCAGCGAGATGGTGATGATCAGCCAGTCGAGGTCGCGCGCCGCATCGGGGGCGATGGGCAGCGAGAAGCGCAGGAATCCGTAGGCACCGAGTTTCAGCATGATCGCGGCCAGCACCACCGATCCACCCGTGGGCGCCTCGACGTGCGCATCCGGCAACCAGGTGTGCACCGGCCACATCGGCACCTTGACCGCGAATGCCGCCAGGAATGCAAGGAACAGCAGCGTCTGCGCGGACGCCGGGATCTTGAGCTTGTACCAGGCAAGCAGGTCGAACGTGCCGCCGGCCGCGTAATACAGGTAAATCAGCGCTACCAGCATCAGCAACGAACCGGCGAGCGTGTAGAGAAAGAACTTGAACGCGGCGTAGACGCGATTCGGCCCGCCCCAGACGCCGATGATGATGTACATCGGAATCAGCGTGGCCTCGAAAAAAACGTAGAACAACAATCCATCGATGGCGCTGAACACGCCGATCATCAACCCCGAGAGCACGAGGAACGAGGCGTAGTACTGCGCCACCTTTTCCTCGATGACCTCCCAGCCGGCGAGCACGACCAGCACGTTGATGAAGGCGGTGAGAAGAATGAACCACACCGAAATGCCGTCGATCCCGAGGCGATAGTGCGCGTTCAAGCGTCCGATCCAGACCACGTCCTCGACGAACTGCATGCCGACTTTGCCGGCATCGAAGCCGGTATAGAGCGGCAGCGTCGCAAGCAGGCCGAGCAGGCTTCCAACCAGCGCCAGCATGCGCACCAGCGGAGCCGCGCGATCGCGCCCCAGCCCAAGGATCAAAACGCCGAAAAAAATCGGGATCCAGATCGAGAGGCTGAGCCAGGGAAACGTGTTCTGCATTCTTGTTGGCGCGGGTGTGTCGGTGTCTCGGCGCGTCAGTGCGCGGCGGCGGCAAGGAAGTACGGCATGGTCAGGAAAAAGAACAGCACGATCGCCACGCCGGCAAGCATTGCGAATGCGTAGTGATAGATGAATCCCGTTTGCAAATAACGGATCACGCCCGCGATCCACGCGACCAGGCGTGCGCTGCCGTTGATCGCGACCCCGTCGATCACGCCCACGTCGCCGCCCTTCCACAGGCCCATGCCAATCCGGCGCGCGCCACCGGCAAACAGAAACTCGTTGAGTTCATCCAGGTAATACTTGTTGGCGAGCAAGCGATACAGCGCGCCGAAACGCGCCTGCAACCACGCCGGAATCTTCGGACTTATCAGGTAGAAAACGGCCGCCAGCAACACGCCCGCGAGCGCGAGGAAAAACGGTGCGCTCGTGAGTCCATGCATGCCCATGGCGACCGGCCCGTGAAATTCCTCGGCCAGTTGTTTCATCGCCGGGTGCGCAGCCTCGTTGACGAAGATCGCCTTGCGCATGAAGTCGCTGAAGACGAGCTTGTCGATCGCCACGAAGCCGATCACCACCGATGGGATCGCCAACAAGACGAGCGGCAGCGTCACGACGGCGGGCGACTCCTGCGGCGGGCCGCCGTGGTGTGCACCATGCTCGTCATGCTCGTCGCCGGCCGGCTTGCCGCTGCCGTGAGGCTGTCCATGATCGTGACCGTGCGCGTCATCGATCGGGAACCGGGGCTTGCCGTGAAAAACAAGGAAGTACATCCGGAACGAGTAGAACGCGGTGACAAACACACCGAAGAGCACTGCGTAGTACGCGAACGCACCGGCGGCGCCCATCTGGCCCGCCTCGTGCAACGCGTGGGCGGCCTCGATGATGCTGTCCTTGGAGTAGAAGCCGGCGAAAAACGGCGTCCCGATCAGTGCCAGCGTCCCGATCAGTGACGTGAGCCACGTCACCGGCATGTAGCGGCGCAAGCCGCCCATGTTGCGGATGTCCTGATCGTGGTGCATGCCGATGATCACCGAGCCCGCGGCAAGGAATAACAGCGCCTTGAAAAAGGCGTGCGTCACCAGGTGGAAGATCGCAACTGAATACGCCGAGGCGCCGAGCGCGACGGTCATGTAACCGAGCTGCGACAGGGTCGAATACGCAACCACACGCTTGATGTCGTTTTGCACCATGCCGAGGAAGCCCATGAACAGCGCGGTGATGGCGCCGATCACGATCACCATGGAGAGCGCGGTGTTCGAAAGTTCGAACAGCGGCGACATACGTGCCACCATGAAGATGCCCGCCGTCACCATGGTCGCAGCGTGGATCAGCGCGGAGATCGGTGTCGGGCCTTCCATCGAATCAGGCAGCCACACGTGCAAGGGAAACTGGGCGCTTTTGCCCATCGCGCCGATGAAGAGGCAGATGCAGATCACCGTCAGCAGCAGCCAGTTGGACCCTGGCAGGAGCTCGATCGTCTGGCCGGCCATCTGCGGCGCGGCCTTGAACACCGTGGCGTAGTCGAGCGAACCGAACCAGGCGAATATCAGGCCGATACCGAGGACAAAACCGAAGTCGCCCACGCGGTTGACCAGGAACGCCTTGAGGGCGGCGTAGATGGCGGTCGGGCGTTTCCACCAGAAACCGATGAGCAGGTAGGAAACCAGGCCGACCGCTTCCCAGCCGAAAAAAAGCTGCAGGAAATTGTTGCTCATCACGAGCATCAACATGCTGAACGTGAAGAGCGAGATGTAGGAAAAGAAGCGCTGGTAACCGGGGTCATCAGCCATGTAGCCGATGGTGTAGATGTGCACCATCAGCGACACGAAGGAAACCACCAGGATCATCGTGGCCGTCAGTGGATCGATCAGGAAGCCGATCGCCAGCTTGATGCCGCCCACCGTCGCCCACGTGTACACATCGCCGTCGAACGTGGTGCCGCCGAGCGTGTCGACAAACACCACGAATGAGGCGATGGTGGAAATCAGCACGCCGAGAATCGTGACCCAGTGCGCCCCGGCGCGGCCGATCTGGCGGCCGAACAACCCGGCGATGATGGAACCGGCGAGCGGCGCGAGCGGGATCAGGAGGTAGAGCTTGTTCATCCGCTCCGCCCTCAGCCTTTCAACGTATCCAACTCGTCGACGTTGATGGTCGACAGGTTGCGGAACAGGACCACCAGGATCGCCAGCCCGATCGCCGACTCGGCGGCCGCGACCGTCAGGATGAAGAAGACAAATACCTGGCCGTGGAAATCGCCGAGGTAGTGCGAGAAAGCGATGAAATTGATATTCACCGCAAGCAGCATCAGCTCGATTGCCATCAGGAGCACGATCAGGTTCTTGCGGTTCAGGAAGATGCCGACCACGCTGATCGCAAACAGCAGCGCGCCGACGCCGAGATACCAGGACAGGGAGACCATCGCGCTTGTTCCTCCTAGTTCTTCTCTGCCTTGGCCGGCGGGCTCTGGCGACCCGCGGGATCGACCGGCATCGCGACCAGGCGCACGCGTTCCTCGCGCCGTACGCGGACCTGCTGCGCCGGATCCTGGGCCTTGTGGTCCTTGCGCCGGCGCAAGGTCAACGCAATCGCGGCGATGATCGCGACCAACAGGATCGCGCCCGCGATCTGCAGCGGGTATACGTACTCGGTGAACGTGAGCCGCCCCAGCACCATGATGTTGTTGGCCTCCTTCATCCCGGGCCCGGGCTGGCGCATCGCCAGCCAGTCGCCCTGTACCAGCACCAGCCAGAGCTGCAGCGCGATGACAAACGCAACCACACTCGCAAGCGGCAGGTGGCGCCAGAATCCCTGTCGCATGCGGTCGATGTTGATATCGAGCATCATGACCACGAACAGGAACAGCACCATCACCGCGCCGACGTAGACCAGCACCAGCGCGATGGCGAGGAATTCGGCCTTCAGCAGGATCCACAGGCAAGCGGCGGAAAAAAACGACAGCACCAGGAACAGCACGGCGTGCACCGGATTGCGCGCGGTGACGACACGTACCGCCGCCACGAGCAGCACGGCGGAGAAGATGATGAACAGGAACGTCGTCGTATCCATGTTGTTTTTTTGTCAGCCACCCAGGCGCCACTGGCGCCTGGCGCACGGGACCTCAAGCGCCGGCCCCGCTCTCCTCATCGATAGGCCGCATCCTCGGTACGTGCCGCCGCAATTTCCTTTTCGTAGCGGTCGCCCACAGCAAGAAGCATTTCCTTCGTGTAATAAAGGTCGCCCCGCCTCTCACCGTGATAGTCGGCGATGTGCGTTTCGACGATCGAATCGACCGGGCAACTTTCCTCACAGAACCCGCAGAAGATGCACTTGGTCAGATCGATGTCGTAGCGCGTGGTGCGGCGTGTTCCATCCGCGCGCTGCTCCGATTCGATCGTGATCGCGAGCGCCGGGCACACTGCCTCGCACAGCTTGCACGCGATGCAGCGCTCTTCCCCATTCGGATAGCGGCGCAGCGCGTGCAGGCCGCGAAAACGCGGCGACATCGGTGTGGTCTCCTCCGGATACTGGATCGTTATCTTGCGCGAGAACATGTAGCGCCCGGTCAACGCGAGACCTTTTAACAGCTCCTTCAGGAGCAGGCTGGCGAAAAAGTCCTTGATCGCTTCCATCGCTCAGAACACTCTCAGGGACGCTGCGTTTGGGCTCAGACCAGCCACGTTCTGCACGGGCGCCGACTCACCTTGACTCGGCCGCACTGGGTGAGTCCAGATGTTCCACGGCGTCTGCATCCAGATCGCAACCACCACCAGCCAGAGCAACGTGAGCGGAATGAAGACCTTCCAGCCAAGCCGCATGATCTGGTCATAGCGATAACGCGGGAAAGAGGCGCGGAACCAGATGAACATCGACACCACGAAAAAAATCTTTGCCACCAACCAGAACCAGTCCGAAAATCCATGCAGCCAGGTCGGCAGCGTGAGCCCAAACACGCGCTCGAGGTCCAGCGGCGCAGCCCACCCACCGAGGAACATGATGGTCGCCGTGGTCGACAACAGCATCATGTTGGCGTACTCGGCGAGGAAGAACACGGCGAAGCTCATCCCGGAGTACTCGACCATGTGTCCGGCCACGATCTCCGATTCGCCCTCGACTACGTCGAACGGGTGGCGGTTGGTTTCCGCAACACTGGAAACGACGTAGATCACGAACAGCGGCAGCAGCGGCAGCCAGTTCCACGACAGGAAGTTCCAACCGCGCGCCGCGAAGTAGCCACTGTGCTGGCCCACCACGATTTCGCTCAGATTCAGGCTACCGGCGACGAGCAGAACCGTGACCAGCACGAATCCCATCGCGAGTTCATAACTCACCATCTGCGCAGACGCGCGCAGTGCACCGAGGAACGCGTACTTGGAGTTGGAGGCCCAGCCGGCAATGATCACGCCATACACGCCGACCGAAGTGATGGCCATCACGAACAGCAGGCCGGCGTTGATATCCGCAAGTACCAACCCCGGGCCGAACGGAATCACGGCCCAGGCCGCAAGCGCCGGCATCATCACCAGCACCGGCGCGAGGAAGAACAACGGCTTGTCGGCCTGCGACGGCGCGATCAATTCCTTGAAGATCAATTTGACCGCGTCCGCCCACGGTTGCAGCAATCCGGCATAACCGACGCGATTCGGTCCCAGCCGGATGTGCATCCAGCCGATGAGCTTGCGCTCCCACAGTGTCAGGTACGCCACGCAAACGAGCAGCGGCACCACCACTACGACGATGCGCATCAGCGCCCACACCGCGGGCCATGCGGCGCCGAGTTTGTCATTGCCGAGGGCGGTGAACGCTTCCATCACGCCTTCTCCAGCGAAAGCGGGCCGAACATCGCACCCAGCGTGCTGGTCGACGCGTGGCCGGCCGGAATGCGCACCACATCGTCCGCCAGACCGTCGTCCAGCGCGCATTCGAGCAACGCGCTCGCCTCGCCTTGTCGCGCCCGCGCCTTCTCGCCTGGCCGCAAGCCCAGCTTGGCAAGGGTGCGGGCGTTGGCCGATGCCTTCGCCGGGCGCGCATCGCGTGTCTTCTGCAAGGGTTCGGCGCGCCGCACGATCGAATCGACGGCATAGATCGAGACATCCGCCAGCCGCTCGACGCCCCACGCGGGTGGCGCGAGTTGTGGCTGCAAATCGACCTGGTTCGACAGCCGTGCGGCAATATCCGTCGGAATGACCTGCGCGCGCACGGCTTCGGGTGTGTCGTATTCGAACCCCGGCAGCCCGAGCGCTGTGCCAATCACGCGCAAGACCTTCCAGCCCGGTCGCGCATCGCCGAACGGCAAAACAGTTCCATTGAAACTCTGCACCCGCCCTTCGCAATTGACGAACGTGCCGGACGTTTCAGTGAACGGCGTGATTGGCAGGATCGCGTCGGCGTACTCGAGCGCGCCGTTGCGAAACGATGAGAACGCGATCACCGTGTCTGCGCCGGCCAGCGCGCGCATCGCCGCCGCCGGGTTCGCATGATCGTATTCGGGCTCGAGATTCCACAGCAGATATGCCTTGCGTGGCTGCTCGACCATTGCGCGCGCGTTCAATCCGCCTTGCGCAGGCGTTGCATGCGCCAGGTAACCGCCGACGCTGTTGGCCGCCGCGCCCAGGTAGCCGAACGTCGCGCCGGTCTGCGCGCCGAGCCACTGCGCCCAAGCCTGCAACTGTGCGGCTTGCGGGTGATCCGCAGCGGCATTGCCCAACAAGATCGCCTTGTTCTTGCCGCTCAACAGGCTTGCGGCAAGTCTCTTGGCGGTTTCGCCGACGCTGATTCCGCTCACCGGCGCGCTGACACCCTTTGCCTCGGCGACCGCGACGCCCACTTCGGCCAGGGCGTGCACCCACGCGCCTGGAGCGACGATCATCTTGTTGGCGATCGGCAGCAACAGTTCATCGTCAGCGGCATGCACCACGCTGACCTTGCATCCATGTTTCGCCGCATGACGCACACGCGCAGCGAGCAGCGGATGGTCCTTGCGCAAAAACGAGCCGACGATCAGAAGCCGGTCCAGCTTGTTGATCGCGGCGACGGGCATACCAAGGAACGGTGCGCCGGCGCGCCGACCGTCAGCGCTGAAATCGGAGTGCCGCACGCGGAAATCGACGTTTTCGCTGCCCAGGCCACGCATAAGTCGTCCGAGCAGGAACAGTTCTTCGAGCGTGCTGCCGGGCGCCGCGAGTGCGCCGATCTGGGCCGCCCCGTGCTCATCTTTCACGCCGCGCAAGGCCTTGGCTACGTAGTCGATCGCCTGGCTCCACTCGACCTCACGCCACTGTCCGCCCTGCTTGAGCATCGGGCTTTGCAACCGGTCCGCCGCATACAGCCCTTCGTAGGAGAAACGATCGCGATCCGACAGCCAGCACTCGTTGACGGCTTCATTTTCCAGCGGCACGACGCGCATCACGCGCTGGCTTTTCACCTGAACGATCAGATTGCTGCCGAGCGCGTCATGCGGACTCACGCTGCGCCGGCGCGAGAGCTCCCAGGTGCGTGCCGAATAGCGAAACGGCTTGCTGGTCAACGCACCCACCGGACACAGATCGATCATGTTGCCGGACAGTTCCGAATCGACCGTGCGATCGACGAACGCGAGGATCTCTGCGTGCTCGCCGCGGCCGACCAGGCCAAGTTCCATGATGCCGCCGACTTCCTGCCCGAAACGGACACAGCGCGTGCAGTGGATGCAACGGGTCATCTCTTCTGCCGCCACGAGCGGGCCGAGGCTCTTGTGGAACACCACCCGCTTGGGCTCGTTGTAGCGCGATGCCGAGCCACCGTATCCGACTGCGAGATCCTGCAGCTGGCATTCGCCGCCCTGATCGCAGATCGGACAGTCGAGGGGATGGTTGATCAGCAGGAACTCCATTACGCCCTTTTGCGCCACCTTCGCCTTGTTATTGGCGGTGTGAACGATCATGCCCTGCGTCGCAGGCGTGGCGCATGCGGGCAGCGGTTTCGGCGCTTTCTCGACATCGACCAGGCACATGCGGCAATTGGCCGCGATCGACAGCTTGCGGTGGTAGCAGAAATGCGGAACGTAGATGTCGAGCTTGCGCGTCGCATCCATCAACGTGCTGCCTTCCGG
>Ga0137409_10008339_pt1 | contig 10581 bp, 7 predicted proteins | sample CZODoug1_16funga_FD_122059 | JGI IMG/M metagenome (GOLD analysis project Ga0137409, IMG submission 122059) | Vadose zone soil fungal communities from Angelo Coast Range Reserve, California, USA - CZODoug1_16fungal (Hybrid Assembly) | ecosystem: Environmental > Terrestrial > Soil > Vadose zone... | reverse complement strand
GGGCTCGTGCAGAACACGGCGCATTGGTGCGAAGAGATCGCCGGCTCGATCTGTTTGCAGTCCGAAGGCAGCGCGATCGAGTTCAAGAACATCACGCTCGTTCCGATCGACTGACGAGCAAGGAGCCATGCTCCGTACTTAAAGTCCTCGTCCGCCGCGACGGCTCTGCGCCGCGGCGGACGAGGACTCGTTCCGCGCAGCGTGGCGCGGCGCGCTTCGCGCCGCTGCTCTCTCTCCCACAGTGGGACCGCGCCGAGCGCGGCCGACTCCACGCGCGCGTCGGCGCCGAGCCGCCGACGCGCGCGCGGAGTTCAAGTAGGGAGGATGGCTCCCCACTCGCAGTGATCGCTACGATGCGCGGCATGACCAACACCAAGCAATCTCCTGATCACCACGACGCGGACCTGGTTCTCAAGCTCTACGACTTGCGGCGCGAGGCCGTGATGCGCGACTCGCGGCTGCAGATGATCCAGTTCAACCCGCGCAACTACGACGAGTTCGTCGCGGTCACGCAGCCCGGCCACGCCAACAACGCGGCCTTCCGGCAGGTCTCGAGCTATTTCGAGATGGCCTACGGCTTCGCGAAGCACGGAATCGTCAACCCCGACTTCCTGGCCGAGAACACCGGCGAAGGATTCTTCCTGTTCGCGAAGGTGCAGCCGCATCTCGAACGATTCCGCAAGGAAATGTCGCCGACGGCTTTCGGCAATTCCGAGTGGATCGTCGCCAACTCGGGCGCGGCCAAGACCCGCTTCGAGATGTTCCGCGGACGCGTTCAGAAACAGCTCGCCGCCAAGTGAGTCGTGTGTAGAAGCGGCGCGCGGAGTTGAGCTCGGCGCGCCGCGTCGATTAGCCTCGCGCCGCATCGATCCCCCACCGCGCCGACCCCCGCGCGGCAAACGCCCCCGATTCAGCAGGATTCCCGCATGTTGTGCCCCTCGCTAGCCCTCGCGAGTGCGCTGCTCGTCGCCGTGCGACAAACGCCCGTCGCCAGTGAGCCGCTGCCGGTGCTCTCCAACGCTCAACTGAGCGAGCGCATGCACGCGCTCGCCGCTCCCGCGACGCTCGTGCCGGTCGGCAAGTCGCGCGCCGGCCGCGAGATCGCCGCCGTGCGCATCTCGAACGTCGAGCCGCCGCCCGCGGGCAAGCCGGCGATCCTGATCGTCGCCAACATCGACGGCAACCAAGTGTGGACCAGCGCGCTCGCGATGTTCGAAGCGCAGGAGCTCGTGCGCCGCGCGACCGAGGCGCCGGTCAAGAGCTTGCTCGACAGCTGCATCGTGTACGTGATCCCGTGCGCGAACCCCGACGCCGCCGAGCACCGCTTCGCGACGCCGCGCAACGAGGACAACGCGACCGGGCCCGGCGTCGACAACGATCGCGACGGGCGCGAGGGCGAGGACCCCGCGAGCGACGTCGACGGCGATGGTCAGATCACGCAGATCCGCGTCGAGGATCCGCGCGGCGAATGGATCGTCGATCCGCTCGAGGCGCGCGCCCTGGTCAAGGCCGACAAGACCAAGGGCGAGATCGGCAAGTACCGCGTGTGGACCGAGGGGCGCGACCTCGACCACGACGAGCGCGTCGCCGAGGACGGGCCGCTCGACGCGTGCGTCAACGACAACTTCGCCAACGATTGGAAGGACCATTCGCCGGCCGCCGGCGTGTTCCCGACCGACGAGCCCGAGACGCGCGCGTACGCCGATTTCTTGCTGCTGCATCCCGAGATCGCGCTCGTCGTCACTTACGGCGAGCTCGACAACTTGGTCGACAAACCCAAGTCGGTCGGAGTCGACGCGCCGCGCCAACAGCTCCTGCCGCAGGCCGGTGTGATCGAGCCCGACGCGAACTTGCTGGCCGAGATCGGCAAGCGCTACGCCGAGATCACCAGCGACAAGACCAAGGGCCGCGGCGACGACGCGGGGACCTTCCAGACGTGGGCGTATGTGCAGCGCGGCCTGTGGTCGATCGCGATCGACGTGTGGGACATCTCGCTCGAGGCGCCTGACAAGAAAGACGCGGAGAAAAAGGACGGCGAGAAGGCTGAAGGCGAGAAGAAGGACACCGAGAAGAGCGACGCCGACAAGAAGGCGGACGACAAGCAGGGCGCCGACTCGAAGGACGAGAAGTCCAAGGACGACAAGTCGAAGGACGAAAAGAAGGACAAGCGCGAGCTCGGCGACGACGGCAAGCGTCTGCGTTGGCTCGACGCCAATGGCGAGAGCGCGCGCTTCGTCGCGTGGCACGAGTTCCAGCACCCGGAACTGGGCAAGGTCGAGATCGGCGGCTTCGCGCCCTTCGCGCGCAGCGAGCCGCCCGCGGCGCAGACGCACGACATCGCGACCAAGCAACTCGACTTCGTGCTCGCGCTTGGCGCGGAACTGGCCCACGTCGAGATCTCGGAACTCAAGGCCAAGGAACTCGGCACCGGTGTGTGGGAACTCAAGGCCGCGGTGACCAACCGTTCGCGCCTGCCGTTGATGAGCGCATCGGCGAAGCGCACCGACACCGTGCGGCCGGCGCGCGTCGATCTCGTGCTCGGCAAGGACGACGCGCTGCTCGGCGGCGACAAGACGCAACTCCTGCGCGACCTCGGAGGCAGCGGCGCGCGCGTCGAGTTGCGCTGGCTGGTGCGCGGCACGGATCCGACGCACTTCAAGTTGAAAGTGACGACCCAACACGCCGGCTGCGCCGAGCGCAGCGCCGAGGTGAAGCGATGAGCACCGTGATCTTGTTCGCATTGGCCGCGTTGCAAACCGCGGCCCAAAAACCGGCACAGCAACCGGTGCAGCAACCGGCCCAACAACCCGCCGCTCAGGCGACTCCGGTCCAACACAACGAACCGCAGGGCTTCCCCGGTTTGCCCGCGGGCGCCAAGCCCAAGGTCGAGATCGCGTGGAATCGCCTCGGCGACTACGACGAGGTCTACGCGCACCTCGATCAACTGGTGGCGGCGTACCCGCAGTTGCTCTCGATGCAGGTGATCGGTCACAGCATCGAGAACCGCGAGATGCGCGTGTACACGCTCAACAACTCCGCGACCGGCGCCGACTCGACCAAGCCCGCGATGTGGATCGACGGCAACGTCCACGGCAACGAAGTGCAGGGCGGCGAGGCAGTGATCTACGCGGCGTGGTACCTGCTCGAGAACTACGGGCACAACGAGCGGATCACGCAGCTCGTCGACGGCAGCGCGTTCTACCTGTTGCCGATGGTCAACCCCGACGGGCGCGCCTCGTGGTTCCGCGACGCACACAACGCGCACAGCTCGCGCAGCGGCCGTCAGCCGACCGACGACGACAACGACGGGCTCTACGACGAGGACGGGCCCGACGATCTCGACGGCGACGGCGACATCGTGCAGATGCGCAAGTACGTGCCGGGTCAGGGCAACTACCGCCTCAACCCGGACGATCCGCGCATCCTCGACTTCGTCGCGCCCAACGACCGCGGCATCCGCGGCGACTGGCTCCTGCTCGGCAGCGAGGGCATCGACAACGACGGCGACGGCCGGATCAACGAGGACCCGGCCGGCGGCTACGACATGAACCGCGCCTGGCCGGCGATGTGGGAGCCCGAGCACGTGCAGAACGGCGCCGGTCCCTACCCGCTGTACTGGCCGGAGACGCGCTGCATCGCGCGCTTCGTGCTCGACCACTCCAACATCGCGGGCGTGCAGAGCTTCCACAACGCCGGCGGCATGATCCTGCGCGGCCCGGGCGCGCAGGTGTTCGGCGAGTACCCGCGCGCCGACATCGCGGCCTACGACGATCTCGGGGCCGACGGCGAGAAGATGCTGCCGTTCTACCGCTACATGATCATCTGGCGCGATCTGTACTCGGTGTTCGGCGGGTTCGTGACCTGGACCTACGAAAGCCTGGGGATCATGTCGTTCACCAACGAACTGTGGAACGGCGATCAGAACTGGGGCAATCGCCCCGAGGCCGGCAACGGCGATCAGGGCGATCACTTCTTCGACGATCGACTCCTGTTCGGCGCGGGCTTTGTCAACTGGCACAAGGTCCAGCACCCGCTCTACGGCGAGATCGAGGTCGGCGGTTTCCGCAAGGACGTCGGGCGAGTGCCGCCGACGTTCATGATCGAGGAGATGCTGCACCGCAACGCGCTGTTCGCGATCCGCCACGCCGAGGCGATGCCCAAGGTCGCGATCGTCGAGCCGCAGGTCACCGATCTCGGAGGCGGCGTGCGCGCGATCGACGTCGTGTTCCGCAACGAGCACGTGATCCCGACGCGCACCGCGCGCGCGGCCGAGATGAAGGTCGGCGAACCGGATGTGTTCAGCATCGAAGGCGCCGGAATCGAAGTGCTCGCCGGTGGCGTGCGCACCGATCGTTTCCGGCCCGAACGTATCGAACTCGCCGAGCGCGAACCCGCGCGTTTGCTCGCCGAACGCGGCCTGCCCAGCCGCGGCGACGTGCGCGTGCGCTGGTTCGTGCGCGGCACGGGAAAAGCGACCGTCGCTTGGCACGGCGCCAAGGCGCGCGCGGCCTCGCTCAGCCTGGACGTCAAGTGAGCGCGGGCCGCATAACCTTCGGCTCGCCCGCAACTTAGAACCGCGCGCCGCTGCCCTCGGCCGAGCGCTCGCCGCCCGCCTGAGCCAAGAACTGATCCGGCCTTCACCCCGGATTCGCGGAGCCGCGGATATCTTCTCTGCTACCCAAAGTCAGAGACGGTCCACTGCGAGACCGTCGTGTCATCAGGCACGAAGTCCTCAGGAGCGCGCGGCCGCGATCCGCGTCCGAAGCGCACATTTCAGGAACAGCGAAATCATGACCAGAACCTTCCAGTACGTCTTCGCGGCAGCAGCCGCTGTCGCCTTTGCGCAGGCGAGCGCGTCCGCACAGGGCATCTACCTCAACGAGATCTACGCCTCGCACACCAACCCTTCGGCCGACCTGTACGAGCACATCGAACTCAAGGGACCGGCCGGCGCCTCGCTCGACGGCTACGTCGTCTGCATCGTCGAAGGCGAAGGCACGACCGGCGCCTCCGGCAACCAGGGCAAGCTCGACCGCGCGTGGGACCTCTCCGGATACGCGATCCCGAGCGACACCTTCTTCTTGATGGCTGAACCCGCGGTCACTGGCTACGACTACTTGATCGACTTCTTCGGCTCGGGCCAGGACACGATCGAGAACGGCACCGAGACCTTCTACTTGATCAACACCGGCAGCCTCTCCGGCGCGGCGGCGCTCGTCTCTCAGATCGGCGTGCAGTGCGACCCCGACGCCGACACGATCACCACCTTGCCGACCTTCGGCACGATCGTCGACATCATCGCGATGACCGACGACACCAACGTCAACACGAGCGCGACCTCCGACCACACCATGGACGGCGCTCAGCTGACGGCCTCGCCCAGCAGCCAATTCCCGGCCGGAATCTTCCGCTGCCACGACGCCCCGAACCCGTGGTGCCCGGATTTCCTGGCCTTCGACGCCGGCGTGAACTTGTTGCCCGTGCCCCGCACACCGGGCGCGGCCAACAACGATTGCCCGACCGTTCCCTGCCCGGGCGGCCCGGCTCCGGTCAACTACTGCACGGCCGGCACGACGACCAACGGTTGCAACGCGACCATGAGCGCGACCGGCACGCCGAGCCTCTCGGCGACCAGCGGCTTCGTGGTCAACGTCGCGAACGTCGAAGGTCAGAAGCAGGGCATCATTTTCTACGGCCAGGCCGGCCCGGTCGCGACGCCCTGGGGCCTCGGTGGCTCGAGCTACCTGTGCGTCAAGGCTCCGACGCAGCGTTCGGCCGCGCAGAACACCGGCGGCTCGTTGGCCGGTTGCAACGGCGCGATGTCGCTCGACGTGCTCGCGTACCTCGCCGCCAACCCGGCGGCGATCGGCGGCTCGGCCTCGGCCTCGCCCTTCCTCGCCGGCCAGAAGGCTTGGCTGCAGGGCTGGTTCCGCGACCCGCCGGCGGTCAAGACCACGAGCTTGTCCGACGGCTTGGAGATCACGTTCGTTCCGTGATCTGACACGCCGCTCGGCGCGCGGAGTTCGCTCCGAGCGCCGGTGATCGACGCGCGGGGTGCTGCGATGCAGCGCCCCGCGCTTTTTTTCCAGGTGACCCCGCGCGCGAGGTCGCGCGGCGTGATGCACGGTTCAGATGGTGCTCGGGTTGCGCCGATGAGCGCTGCCGCAACCGACCCAGTCGGTCACGCCACCCCGTGCCCTCCCCGCGAGCCGTTTCCCTGCGCGCCGCGCCCAACCTCGCCCGTCTCGGTCGCTCCCGCGCGCTCCGAGCCTGGGTGACGTTGTGCGCGTTGGCGCTGTTCTGCACGTCCGCCGTCGGCGCGGCGCTGCTCGACACCACCGGCAGCGAGTACCAGGTCAAGGCCGCGTTCCTGTTCAACTTCACCAAGTACGTCAAGTGGCCCGAAAGCGCCTTCGACAACGAGCGCTCGCCGATCGTGGTCGCGGTCGTCGGCGACGATCCGTTCGGACGCTTGCTCGACGAAGCCCTGCACGACAAGGCGATCGGCGCGCGCAAGTACGAGGTGCGGCGCTTCAAGACCGCCGAGGATCTGGAGGCCTGCCACGTGTTGTTCGTCTCAGCCTCGGAGTCGACCAAGATCGCCAAGATCGGCGAGCACTACGCGAGCACGTCGACGCTCTTGATCGGTGACACGGAGCACTTCGCCGTTCGCGGGGGCGCGATCGGTTTCTACTTCGAGGACAAGAAGACGCGCTTCGAGATCAACACCGACGCGACCAAGCGCGCGACGCTCGAGCTGAGTTCGCAGTTGCTCAAACTCGCGCGCATCGTCAAGGACGAGAAGGGCGAGCACTGATGTCGGGCGTCGCCTCGCACAACTCGATCCGCGGCAAGCTGACGCGCATCCTGATGCTCGTCTCGAGCGTCGGCCTGGTGCTCGCGGGCACGCTGCTCGGCATCTACGACTGGTCGCAGTCGCGCGAGCAGCAGGTGCGCGACCTCGAGGTGCTCGCCGACGTGCTCGGCGTCAACACTCGCTCGGCGCTCGAGTTCAAGGACCCGGAGTTCGCGACCAAGACCTTGGCGCAGCTCGACGCCAAGCAACACATCCTCGCGGCGCGCATCTACACGCCCGACGGCGAACCGTTCGCGACCTTCCAGCGCGCCGGCGTCCAGGATCCGCCCGAAACGGCGCAGTTCGAGGGCCACAGCTTCGACCGCAGCGCGGTCAAGTTGTGGCACGCGATCGAAGTCGACGGCCAGCCGATCGGCGTGGTCTACCTGCAGTCGGACCTGAGCTTCGTCACCGATCGCCTGATGCGCTTCGCGTTGATCGGGCTGGGAGTGTTGCTCGGCTGCCTGACCGTCACCTACTTGCTCGCGTCGCGCGTGCAGGGCGTGATCTCGGGCCCGATCGAGGACCTGACGCGCGTCGCGCAGAGCGTCTCGCTCGCGGGCGACTACTCGGTGCGCGCGCGCGCGACGTCGACCGACGAGATCGGCTTCCTGATCGAGTCCTTCAACGAGATGCTCGACCAGATCCAGGAGCGCGACCGCGCACTGGCGCGCCACGGCGAGACGCTCGAGGCGCAGGTCAGCGAACGCACGCAGCAGCTGACCGCGATCAACCAGGAGCTCAAGCAGCAATCCGAGAAGGCGCGCGCGGCGACCGACGCCAAGTCGCAGTTCCTGGCCAACATGAGCCACGAGATCCGCACGCCGATGAACGGCGTGATCGGCATGACCAGCCTGTTGCTCGAGACCAAGCTCGACGGCGAGCAACGCGAGTTGGCGGTGACCGTGATGCACTCGGCCGAGGGCCTGCTGACGATCATCAACGACATCCTCGACTTCTCGAAGATCGAGGCCGGGCGGCTCGAGCTCGAGACACTCGACTTCGACGCGCGCGTGGTGGTCGAGGACACGCTCGACATGCTCGCGCACAAAGCCGAGAGCAAGGGCATCGAGCTCGCGTGCCTGGTGCACTCCAACGTGCCGCAGCTGTTGCGCGGCGACCCGGGCCGACTGCGCCAGGTGTTGCTCAACCTGCTCTCGAACGCGGTCAAGTTCACCGACGACGGCGAAGTCGTGCTGTCGGTGACGTTGGTCGAGGAGAGCGAGGACAGCGCCAACGTGCGCTTCTCGGTCAGCGACACGGGCATGGGCATCCCGCCGGATCGCATGGACCGCCTGTTCCAGTCGTTCTCGCAGGTCGACTCGTCGACCACGCGCAAGTTCGGCGGCACCGGCCTGGGCCTGGCGATCTCGCGCCAACTGGTCGAGATCATGGGCGGGCACATGGAAGTGCAGAGCGAGGTCGGCCGCGGCTCGACTTTCAGCTTCAACGTCGTGCTGATGAAGCAGACCGACGCCGAAGTCGATCGACCGCTGGTGCCCGAGCACTTCCGCCACCTCAACGTGCTGATCGTCGACGACAACGCGACCAACCGGAAGTTGCTGCGCTACCAACTGCGCTCGTGGGGTTGCCACTACGAGGAAGCCGACAGCGGACAAGCCGCGCTCGAGCGCCTGCACACCGCGTTGCGCGCCGGCAAGCGCTTTTCGTGCGCGCTGCTCGACTACCAGATGCCCGGCATGGACGGCGAGGAACTCGCGCGCGCGATCAAGGCCGAGCCCGCGCTGGCGAGCTTGCCGCTGGTGCTGTTGACCTCGGTCAGCGGACTGAGCGACACGTCGCGCATGGAAGAGGCAGGCTTCTCCGCGTATCTGACCAAGCCGCTCAAGCAGTCGCAGCTCTTCGATTGCATCGCCTCGGTGGTCAACACCGCCGCGCCCGAGTCGTCGCTGATCAAGACCAAGATCGTCACCAAGCACTCGCTCGAGCAGCTGCGCGAGCGCTCGCGGCTGCGCATCCTCGTCGCCGAGGACAACCTCGTGAACCAGAAGGTCGCGACGCGCACGCTCGACAAGCTCGGCTTCCGCTGCGAGGTCGCGGCCAACGGCCGGGAGGCCTTGTCGGCGCTCGAGCGCACGCGCTTCGACCTGGTGCTGATGGACTGCCAGATGCCCGAGATGGACGGCTTCGAGGCGACGCGCCGCGTGCGCGAGAAGGAGCTGGGCAAGACGACGCACCTGCCGATCGTCGCGATGACCGCCAACGCGATGGCCGGCGACCGCGAGCAGTGCCTGGCCGCGGGAATGGACGACTACATCGCCAAGCCGTTCAACCCCGGCGAGCTCGTCACGGTGATCGAGCGCTGGACGCTGCGCGCCGACGGGCAGGCGGCCGCGGCCAAGCCCGAGGTGGAGCAAGATCCCGCGCCGCAAACGGCGGTCGAAGCGGAATCGACCGCGACGCGGCCGCCGCCCCCGAGCGCGCGGCCTCCGCTCGATGCCCAAGCCGTCGCGGCTCTCGACCAGATGTTCTCCGGCGCCGGGCGCTCGGCGTTGATGGCGTGCGTGCAGAGCTTCCTCGACCACACGCCGACCTTGGTGTCGACGCTCGAACGCGCGCTGCGCGACGGCGACTTGGCTGTGCTCGAGAGCACGGCGCGCGCGCTCAAGACGCAGTGCCGCGGCCTGGGCGCGCACGATCTCGCTTCGCTCGTCGGCGACATCGAGTCGATCGCGCGCGATCCGCAGTCGCCGGCTCCCGAGTTCCTGCTCGGGCGCCTGTCGGGCGAGTACGCGCGCGTCCGCGACGCGCTACAAAACGGCTTCCACTAGCCGCGCGTGCGCGGTTTCACTCGCGGTTCTGCCCGGGCTTCCACAGCACGTCGAGCGCGCCGTTGTCGTTGACCGCGCGCGCGAACACGAACAGCAAGTCCGACAGTCGGTTGAGGTACTTGACGACGTCGGGGTTGACCCGGCCCTGCTCCTCGGGAAGCGCCGCGAGCTCGGTGACCAACCGCTCGGCGCGACGGCACACGGTGCGCGCGAGGTGCAGCCACGCGGCCGCCGGCTTGCCGCCGGGCAGGATGAACGACTCGAGCGCCGGAATCTTCGCGTTGACCGAGTCGAGCGTGCGCTCGAGTCGCGCGGTGTACTTCTCGGTGATGCGCAAGCGATCGCCGGCCGCCCCGGGCACGCTCAGGTCCGCGCCGACGTCGAACAGGTCGTTCTGGATCTCGAGCAGCCACGCGCGGAACGGCTCGCCAACGCCGTGCGCGGTGATCAGGCCGATCACGCTCGACAGCTCGTCGACCGTGCCGTAGGCGGCGATGCGCAGGTGGTGCTTGGGCAGGCGCGTTCCGTCGCCGAGGCCGGTCGTGCCGTCGTCGCCGGTCTTGGTGTAGATGCGGTTGAGGCGGACCATGGTCGCAGCATCTTGGATGGCGCCGCGCCGCTTTGCCACGCATGAAGTTCGTCAGATCGCGCGCGGCGCTTGGCGCGCGCTCGCGATCCGCTAACGTCTGCCCGTCACCGAACCTCGCGCGCACCGCAGCCGGAGCTCACCATGCATCTCTCGGACCCGAAATCGACACGTTTTGGCCTGGTTACCGCATTGCTCGCGAGCCCGCTGCTCTTCCTTGGCGGACGGACGTTCGAGACCGCGCCCGACGCGACGCAGGGCGCCGACGGGCTCGGCGACGAGATCTATCCCAAACTCGGCAACGGCGGCTACGACGCGCTCGACTACGACATCACGCTCGCGGTCGA
>Ga0137409_10008338_pt1 | contig 10581 bp, 9 predicted proteins | sample CZODoug1_16funga_FD_122059 | JGI IMG/M metagenome (GOLD analysis project Ga0137409, IMG submission 122059) | Vadose zone soil fungal communities from Angelo Coast Range Reserve, California, USA - CZODoug1_16fungal (Hybrid Assembly) | ecosystem: Environmental > Terrestrial > Soil > Vadose zone... | reverse complement strand
GCGCAACATCAACCCCACTCCCATGCCTCGCCGCCGCAACACAATTCAGGTCATCTTCACGGATCTTCGAGAAGCGCGACGAAACTGGTGGCTGATCGTGCAGCCTGATCAAGAAGTCGATTTGTGCTGGGTCGATCCCGGGTTCGACGTTGATCTTTACTTGTCGACCAATCTGCGGACCATGACTGAAATATGGATGGGCTACACCACGATTGCGCGCGCCAAAGAACAGGAGAGGCTCATCGTCACGGGGAACCGGCAGCTCGAAGCCGATTTGGGATCCTGGTTGAGCCTAAGTCCGTTCGCCAAAGTCAAAAAGCTGGTCGCGTAGCGAATTTTATCGATCCGGCTAGAAGTAGAAGATAGATCGCGATGCAAAAATGTGATCCTGCGTAGGGAGGGTGCTGCGGGGACCTTTCCGATCGCCCCCGGCTAGCTTATATATTATTGCCGAGCAGCGGAGTTGTGGGACATGTTCGCCAGTTTGGACGACATCAAAATCTCGGTCGAGAGGTCATTGCCGCCCGACGTTGTGGCCGCTATGCGCGAAGCCGAAGTTACACTGACGCTAAGCTCGTCTCGTGGCCTTCAGCCTATTGTCGATATCAGCGATGAACTGGCTGAACGGGAGTTGCTTGAGGAAATGGTATCGTATCGCAAAGATATAACGGGCGTCGATAACACGATCTTCATTTCTCCGAAGGGCCATACTCGACATGCACCACGGATCAAGTTAGCTATTGATCCCTCAGACAGTGTCAATCCTGATAGCGTGACAGCCTCGATTGAGATTGGCAGTGGTGAGGTTGTAGCTGGCGAGGTTCCTACGGAATTGCATAAGCAGCTGCAGCAGTTCATCGAACTCAATCGTGATGTGTTGCTTGATTATTGGAATTACCGCATCGACACCGCGCAATTACAGAGGCGGTTGAAGCCCATCAAATAAGCAAGTGGGCTTTCCATCATGAGATTAGACCTCAAGAGACCTTGAGTTCCGCGACGTGCGTCGGCGTCAATTGGACGGCGATGACCACCTAGCCCTCGTTGTCCGTCAAGGTCCCGCACCGGCGGCATCACCCGTCGAGCGGCGGCAGCACATGCCTCCCGTCATCGTCGAGTCGCAGCGCCTGCACCCAGCGCACCGCCGCCGTGGGCAATGGGCCATAGAGATGGGGAAACAGCGCGGCGCCGCGCGATGTTTCCCATTTCAGCGCGCCGCCCAAGTCCGCGGCCTCAACCGCAACCAGGACGAGGTCCGACATGCCGGCGAAATGTTTCGCTGCCGTATCGGCGACCTGGGCGGCGGTCGAGAAATGAATGTAGCCGTCGGCGAGATCGGCCGCCGAACCGCGGAACGCACCGTCGCGCTCGGCCTGCGCCCACTGTGCCGCCCCGCAGATTTTGTAGATCGTCGTCATGCGCGGCTCTAAGAATTGCCACTTCAGCTTCATCTGCCGCCGACCGGGTGGCGGCGGTAGTACGCAGCATCCGCTTCCGATTGCCTCCAGCTCGGGTTGTCCCGCCATTGCGCATGATGCGCCCTCATGTCGGCGCCATAGCGGACGCGAAACAGCAAGGTGCGGTGCGGCCCGTTGGCATATTCATGGACCTCGCCGGCCGGATGCACGACGAACATGCCCGGCACAACGTCGATTGTCTCGGACGGCGTACGCATCTTGCCCCCGCCCTCGAAACAGAAATAGATTTCAGTGGCGTCGGGATGGCAATGATAGGGGCTGATCTGGCCGGGTTCCCAGCAAGCCACCGACACGTCGCCTGTGCCGGTGCGGTCGAGGATCTTCTCGACATGGCGCTTCGGGTTCCATTCCTGCTCGCGCGTCAAACTGAAAGCGCGCATGAAAGTGCTCCTGTCGCCATCGTCTGATTGATTTGTTGCAAAAGCTAACCTTGACGACGGGTCTTTCACCATCGATACGAGAGGCCATAGCGTCAAGGCTGATGGGGAATTGGGGAAGCGCGGATGCTGCTGAAGCCGAAATGTCCGGTTATCGCGATTGAGGAGCACTATTGGGACGCCGAGCTGGCGTCGCATTTCACCGGCATCGAAGGCGGCCGGCCCGGGGAGACACAGCGGCGTCTCGATGATCTCGGCGCCCTGCGCCTCAAGGAAATGGACGATGCCGGCATCGACATCCAGGTGCTGTCCCACGGCGCGCCGTCCGCCCAGAAAATCGGAGCCGACATCGCGGTCGCGCTGACGCGGCGCGTCAACGACCGGCTGCATCAGGCGATTGCGGCGCATCCGACGCGGTTTGCGGGCTTTGCGGCGCTGCCGACCGCCGATCCTGAGGCCGCGGCCGACGAACTGGAGCGTTGCGTCGTGACGCTCGGCTTCAAGGGCGCCATGATTCACGGCCTCGCCCACGGCAAATTCGTCGACGACCGGCAATTCTGGCCGATCTATGCGCGCGCCGAAAAGCTCGATGTGCCGATCTATCTCCATCCGTCCCTGCCACATGCCGGCGTGACGGCGGCCTACTATGCGGATTACGTCCAACAGTTCCCCATGGTGGTGCGGCCGGCCTGGGGCTATACGGTCGAGACCGCAACCACCGCGATCCGCATGGTGCTGAGCGGGGTGTTCGAGGCTCATCCGGGCCTGAAGATCATCCTCGGCCATCTCGGCGAAACCTTGCCGTTCCTGGTGTGGCGCATTGACCAGGCGCTGGCGCGGCCCGGGCAGAAATCGCTGAGCTTCCGCGACGTCTTCTGCAATAACTTCTACATCACCACCAGCGGGAACTTCTCTAATCCGGCGCTGTTGTGCTGCGTTATGGAATTGGGGATCGATCGGATCCTGTTTGCAGTCGATTGGCCGTTCGTGGAAAATGCGCCGGCGACTCGATGGCTGGAGGCGGCGCCGATATGCGATGAGGATAAGGTGAAGATCCTCAGCGGCAATTCGAAGCGGGTGCTACGGATGTGACGCCTCAGAGGACACGATCTGAAGATGCGAACATCTCACCAAGCGCCGACCCAATCGGCAACGTCATACACCAGCGAACCGACAACGCAGGCGGCGAGCGCAGCCCACAACAACGCCAGCACCAGGGCTCGGTTGGTGCGCAGCAAAAAATTAAACTGGTCATAGTGATTGGCGTGCCAAACCACGGTATCCCCGCTCAAGTCCAGTTTTGACTAACCAGCCCCGCGTCAGAAACAACGCTTGAAACGAGTATTTGTTGCCGAATTGAGGACGGTAGCTCTTCATTAACGCAAGGCTGGATTGCAATCACGTCGCATCTCGCCACGCGATTATTCCGTCTGCCTTTACGCTCTGGGATGCGGCGGCAGGGGACGGTCCGGGGCTAAAAAGGTCACTCGTGTGAGAAGGCTTTAGCTAAAGGTATCATACGGCGCTTGCACGACCCGATGCTTCCGATAGGAGCACCCGTTGATCTGGGTCAGCACTACTCGGAGTCATGGCCGGCTTGTCCCAGTTATCCACGTCTTTTTGCCCCCTCCCTACCCTCCCCCGCAGCCGGGGGAGGGTAGGGAGGGGGGGAACGACGTGGATAGCCGCGACAATCCCGGATCAAGTCCGGGGACGGGCATGACGCGGGAGAGGCGATCCGATTTTATTGGAACGCGCCTTAGGACAATCCCGGAATCGATATCCCAAAGGTCTGCAGGATCAGGAACGCGTTGAGGGCCAGCACTACGGCGGTTCCCAACAGCGCGGCCGCGTTGGTGGCCCGGCCGTTGGCAAAGGCGCCCATGATGTCGGGGCGGCGGGTGAACATCAGGAGCGCGATCATGGGGAGCGGCAGCGCGATGGAGAGCACGACCTGGCTGATGACCAGGGCCTTGGTGGCGTTGACGCCGAGCGCCACGACTACGAACGCCGGCGCCATGGTGACGAGGCGGCGCACCGCTATCGGAATGCGGAAGCCGACAAACCCCTGCATGATCATCTGACCCGCCATGGTGCCGACGGTCGAGCTTGAGATACCGGACGCAATGAGGGACAGCAGGAATAGGGCGGCCGCGGCTCCGCCGAGCAGGGGTGTCAACGTATGGTACGCGGTTTCGATCTCCGCCACGTCGCTGTGACCGGCGTGGAAGGCGCTCGATGCCATCATCACCATCGCCATGTTGACAAGGCCGGCGACCGCGAGCGCGACGACAACTTCCTGATTGGAGAAGCGCAGCACCTGACGTGTCTCGCCTTCGCCGCGCACCGGCGTGCGCGCCTGCGTCAAAGCGGAGTGCAGGTAGACCGCGTGCGGCATCACGGTGGCGCCGATGATGCCGACTGCGAGCAGCAGCGCCTCGGGGTCGGCGAGCTGCGGCACGACAGCGTGAAACGCCGCCGCGCCCCAATCGACCGGGGCAATGAACATCTCGATGAGATAGCAGAGCGCGATGAGGCCCACGAGGGAGCCGACGATAAGCTCGACCGGCCGGAACCCCCTGCGCTCGAACATCAGGATGCCATATGTGATGCAGGCGGTGACGGCCATGCCGACCAGGAGCGGCGTCTGGAACAGGAGTGAGAGCCCGATCGCGCCGCCGAGAAATTCTGCCAGATCGGTCGCCATCGCGGCAATTTCGCTGACGATCCACATGGCCCACACGACGGGCGGTGGAAATTCATCGCGGCACATTTCGGCGAGGTTGCGCCCGGTGACGATGCCGAGCTTTGCTGAGAGCGCCTGGAACAGCATCGCGATCAGATTGGCCGCCAGCACCACCCAAAGAAGCTCGTAGCCGTACTTGGCGCCGGCTTGGATGTTGGTGGCGAAATTACCCGGGTCGATATAGGCGATGGAGGCGACCACGGCCGGCCCCACGAAGGCCAGCCGGGCCGAAAGACCGCTGCGTCGGCCCGCCAGCACGTCCTGTGCAGCCGCGATGCTGCGTCCGGTCAGCGAACCGGGGCCCGCGATCGCTGCGTCCCACGACCCATCCCGGTCCGGCAACCTGTCCCGGGTTGAGCCGGCTTTGCCGCTGGATTGTAGCATAGGCTACATCATAGATATGATGCGCCCATTGTCAATGGATACTACATTTTACTCAGTCTGATCAGTCGCGCGCGGGGCAAGTGTTTTGTCGCCGCGGGCTGGCTGAAGATCGCATCGTGTTCGACCAGGGGTCCGCCTACGTGGCGGAGGAACGCTCAAAGCACCGGCGCGAGGGGCCCGCTTATGACTGAGGTCAGACATCACCGTCCCTGCTGTCGCCGCCACCTCAGAAACTCTTGGAACAACGCGGGATCCTCCAAAGCCAGATCGCGCGGAGCGGCCGAACGCCCGACCCCGCCGGTAGCCACCGTCTGACGAGGCTCCGGTCGCGCCGCGGTCTGGGCCTGAGTCTCCGCGCGCCGGCTGTCAATCCACGCCTGTGCGGCTTCGAACCGAGGCCAACCCGGCAATGTGGCCTCAATATTGACCTCACGCCATTTCGAGTGGCGCGGCGGTTTCCCGAACTCGCCGATGTTGGAGAAGAACGCCTCAACAAATCGTTGCACTCTCTGATAGCGATCGACATTGGACTTCGGCCAATTATACGAGATCAGAACAGCACTAACCGCGATCGTATCGACGGGCTGACCAGTCGGAACGATGTCGGGATAGTCTTCATGGGTGAGCTTGGTGGGAAGATAATCGGCAAAAAGTGTACTGGGGTACGGCAGCGGCACGAAATGCAGGCCGTCGGCGGGGCCCAGCCTGGACATCGATCGCACCGGTTTGCCGGCGATCAGAACCGTAGCGGCAATCTCGCCCCTCTTGACCTTTTCGAAGGCTTCGAGCTGCGACATGCTGACTTCTTCGACATCGACATCGAGGGCCTTGAACACGTCGCGCATCGAGTAGCTCGTTCCGCTACCTTTTGCATCGAGATTTACCTTCAGGCCCTTCAACTGCGTAACCGAGGTGATGTTGGCGCGCGCGACGAGATGCACCTCCTCGGTGAACAGCTTGGCAATATAAGCGATCTTGCTGTCGGTTTGACCCATCCGTTCGTTCGAACGGCGGAAATTGTTGAGAATGCTGGCTTGCGTGAGGCCGATATCAATGCCCTTCACATAGCGCACGTCGCGAATGTTGCGGGGTCCACCGATGCCGACGATCGGAAGAATACGGAGATTGTCGCCGTCGTTGAGAACCTGCGACAGATCGTTGGCCATCTGCAGATAGGTGTCGTCTGAGCTCGGGCTGCCGGAGATCAGGCCGATCGTGTTGGAGTTGGGCTGCTCGTTCGTGTAGACGCCGCAGGCCACAAAATAGTCGGCGGTACCCCCCAGGCGTTCGAAATAGGCCGACTTTTCTTCGAAGTTTTTCGTGACAGGATTGATCCAACGGTAGTCAATCCAGCCTCCGCCCTTCTCCTTGGTTATGGCAATCATGTCCTGGACGATGAATTTTCCATCCTGATCCTTGATGTCCCAGATCATCTTTCCGGTTATTGCGGGCGTGACCGCGTTCGCGTGATTGCGGCCAGTGAAATCAACAATGAACACATAAAGATCGCGATCGTTGAATTCTTTCGCTCCGCTGTTGATCGTCTTGACCAAGGGATCGAAGCCATCCTTCTTGAACTTTGCCTGCGCGCGCTTGACCATCGCCACGGCTTCCGCCCTGGTGCCAAATTCGGCACGGGAAGGCGCAGAGGACACCAACGTCAAGACGGTGAGGATGGCTACAAAAATGCAACGCATTGCGGTCCTCCCAGCGAGTTACAGCCACTTGAGGGCTATTCAGACGTCGTCGATTCGCGCATACCTGCCGGCGCATGTCTCGAATAGACATGCGCCAGTGTTTAGCCTAAAATAAATGGGTGTCCCCGTGCGGGACGCACGATTGAGCGACGAATACGGCGAAAATATGGAATGTATTTTGGACTTCGTTGGATGTAGTAATCAGAAAAGCCGCGATGGTCGCGAAGCCAGCTTCACCTGCTTCATTGCAGTAAAATCAACACTTCGTTGCAGTAAAATCAATAAGAATACGGTCTCTTCTGCGCAAAAAATACGCATACGATGCACGCAGGGGCCGATCCGAAATCCCGCCAATTTGTGCCAAAATATCGATACTGTCTCCGTCAATGCGGCGCAACGGAACGCGAGACTTGATTTCTATTTGTCGGCTCGCGGCTTGAGGAAATCGCCCCCGCGCATTTTCGGGTGTGAGCGCTCATACTGCGGCGGATAATACACCTCGTCACCAAGCTCCATCGCTGCGTGCCAGGGCCAGCGTGGATTGAACAGCATGCCGCGTCCAAGAGCGACCAGGTCGGCCTGCCCGCTGGAAACAATTGCTTCCGCGTGGCGCGGCTCGGTAATCAGTCCGACCGCCATGGTGGCGATGCCGGTTTCACGGCGGATGCGCTCGGCGAACGGAACCTGGTACCCCGGTTCGACTTTCAGTTTCTGTTCGGGCACCGCGCCGCCGCTCGACGCCGTGATGAAGTCACAGTTGCGCCTCTTGAGTTCGGCGGCCAGTGCGACGCTGTCGTCCAGCGACCATCCGCCATCGACCCAGTCGGTTGCCGAGATGCGCATCCCGAGCGGCTTGTGGTCCGGCCACACCATCCGGATCGCCTCGTAGACCTCCAGCGCGAACCGCATGCGGCCTTGACGTGAGCCGCCGTAGCGGTCGGTTCGCAGATTGCTGAGCGGCGACAGGAAATTATGGATCAGGTAGCCGTGCGCTCCGTGAATCTCAAGCACGTCGAATCCAATGCGATCCGCGCGTTTCGCCGCATTCGCGAAGGCGGAAATCGCGCGTGCGATGCCGGCGTCGTCCAGCATCTCGGGCGTATTGCGCCCCGGATAGGGATTGTCCGACGGGCCGTAAATCGTCCAACCGCCATTCTCCTTCGAGATCGGCCTCTGGCCCTCCCACGCGGTGGAAATCGACCCCTTGCGGCCGCCGTGATAAAGTTGAATGCCAAGCTTCGCGCCGCCGTATTTGCGACAGAACGCAATGATGGGCGCGAGCGCTTCCTCGTTCTCATCCGACCACAGGCCGAGATCATTCTTGCTCAGTCGGCCGGGCATTTCGACCGCCGTCGCCTCAGTAATGAGCAGCGCCGCGCCTGACACCGACAGGTGGCCGAGGTGCATCATGTGCCAGTCGGTCGCGCAGCCGTTCTCCGCCGAATACTGACCCATTGGCGACACCACGATGCGATTGCCAAGCTCGAGCCCGCGCATCTTGAATTTAGAAAAAAGAGCAGACGACATACTGCCTCTCGGCTCACGCGACGACCATATGCGCCACTTTACCAAATCGCAATTTTTTTTGGGCGATTCCAGGACAGAGTTACCGACCATGGTGAAACAATCGCTCGACGAACGACGCGATCTGGACAATAATCGAATTTGCACTTGCCGGGTTCGCGATCGGCAACAGTTCACGGCTTATCTGGAAATTCAAGCAGTGATAATTCCAAGCGGTGATAGTGTGTGGCGCTCAAACGCGAGCCATTAATGAGAGCAAGAGACCGGGGAGGACCATGACGCAGGCCGTGATCGAGCACGAATTGCCTTGGTATCGTTTGCTCAACAAGAGCCAGTGGAGCACGCTGATCGCTGCCAATCTCGGCTGGATGTTCGATGGTTACGAGACCTACGCGGTGCTGCTTTCGGTCGGCGCCGCGTTGCGCCAACTGCTCGACCCGTCCCAATACGGCCAGATTCCCGCCTATGCCGGTTTGGTCATCGCGATGACGCTGCTGGGCTGGGGCATCGGCGGCCTGATCGGCGGCGTGCTCGCGGACTACCTCGGGCGCAAGCGGACCATGATGCTGGCGATCCTCGCCTATTCAATCATGACAGGCCTGAGCGCATTTGCGTGGGACTGGGCTTCGTTCGCGGCTCTGCGTTTCTTGGTGGGCGTCGCCATCGGCTCCGAATGGGTGACCGGGGCATCGATCGTATCGGAGCTGTGGCCCGACCGGGCCCGAGGGCGCGGCGTTGGGCTGATGCAATGCGGTTTCGGGATCGGATTTTTCCTGGCGTCGTTCGCCTGGCTGTTTGTCGGGGCGGTGGGTCCCGATGGGTGGCGCTACATGTTCATCATCGGCGTGCTGCCCGCCCTGATGACGCTTTGGGTACGCCGTGCGATCCCTGAATCGGAGCGCTGGGAGCGCGTCAATACGCAGCGCCGGGCGGCGGTGCAACGCAAGCGCAGCGGCGAAACGCTCGGCGCCGAGGAGCTGGCGCTGACACGCATAACCCTCGTCGACCTTTTCGCAGACCCGGAGGTTCGACGGCGCATCATCCTTGCCTCGCTGATGTCGCTTGGCACCACCTTCGCGTTCTGGGCCATTGGCGCCTGGATTCCGCCCTATGTGGCCGCGGCGGCCATCAAAGCGGGACTCGACGGCCAGCTGTGGGCGAGCTATGCCGCTATGGCCAACACCGGCGCATCGGTCATCGGGTATGTGGCCTTCGGTTTCCTTGCCGATGCGCTTGGGCGCAAGGCGGTGACGATCTTTTATGTCGTTGCAGCATTCCTGAGCGTGCCGCTGATGTTCGTGTGGGCGGATGGACTGCCCGTCATGGTCCTTGCTGCTGCGGTGAGTGGCGCGTTCGTCATTGGGCAGTACACCTGGATGGCCGCATGGTTGCCGGAGCTGTTCCCGACCCGCGTACGGGCGACCGCCGCCGGTTTCGTCTTCAACACGCCTCGCCTGATCGCCTGGCTCGGGCCGATCATATCAGGTTGGATCATCGCGAATCTGGGCGGTTTCAGCCATGCCGCCGTGGTGATCGCGCTGGTCTACATCGTCAGCCTCTCGGCTGCTCTGTTCCTACCGGAGACAAAAGGCAAGCCGCTGCCGGTGTAGTTGTTGCCGTTGCGAGTTCCGCTCTATCTGATTTCAGCGGCGCAAATCAATCTCGGCCGGTTGCCCTGTATTTTACACGCTCGTTATCACTTTGACGCGAGCGTGCAAATATGCTCACGCTTACCTGAAAGGCGGGGGGAATTTGAGGATGCGATGGCGGCGATCGGAGCGTCCACCAAGGCGCACAAGGCGACGGAACCGGGCGTAAACGGCGATCTCCCCGCCGAGCTTACGCAGGCGCGCCGTTTCGGCAAGACGAGGTCGGCTCAGTCGACCGCGCTGCTCGAAGATTATGTGGAACTCATCGCCGACCTTTTGGCGAGCGCAGGCGAAGCGCGCCCGACCGACATTGCGCGGCGGCTCGGCGTATCCCATGCCACCGCCATCAAGACGATATCGCGATTGAAGCGCGCTGGCATGGCCACCGCTCGTCCTTATCGCGGCGTGTTTCTCACCACGGCCGGCACCGCTCTGGCGCAGCGGGTGCGCGCCCGCCACCGCCTGGTGGTTGACGTCCTGCGCGCGATCGGCGTGCCGGCCGAAGCCGCCGAAGCCGACGCCGAAGGCATCGAGCATCACGTCTCGGAGGTAACGCTGAAGGCATTCGCCCGATTCTTGCAATCGCGGGAGGAGAGGTAGGCGGCTCTTGCCCGTAGCCCGGATGGAGCCACCGGGTCCGGCCGTCGGCCGGCCCGATGGTAAACTCCGCGTAATCCGCGGTCATCCCAACCAAAGGCAATGTCGTTCCCGGATTGCGCTTCGCTC
>Ga0137409_10008336_pt1 | contig 10582 bp, 15 predicted proteins | sample CZODoug1_16funga_FD_122059 | JGI IMG/M metagenome (GOLD analysis project Ga0137409, IMG submission 122059) | Vadose zone soil fungal communities from Angelo Coast Range Reserve, California, USA - CZODoug1_16fungal (Hybrid Assembly) | ecosystem: Environmental > Terrestrial > Soil > Vadose zone... | reverse complement strand
GTGGGGGAAGGGGGGGGGGGGAAGGGGGGGAGGGGGGGGGTGAGAAAAGAGTGGGGGGGTGGGAATCCATGCAGGGGGATGAGACATATCTGTGTGGGGACACGCAGGTGGGTGTGGATGTGATGAATGCGATGAGTGCAAGTGGGCATGTGTCCGTGTGAGTGGGAATGTGTCCATGCGAGTGGGCATGTGTCCGTGCAGGTGAGATGAGGGGCACCCATGCAAGATGTGTGGGCAGAAGGTGTGATGATGAGGGGGTGGGCATCCATGTGTCTGTACGAGTGGGCATCCATGTGTCCGTGCGAGTGGGCATCCATGTGTCTGTACGAGTGGGCATCCATGTGTCCGTGCAAGTGGGCATCCATGTGTCTGTATGAGTGGGCATCCATGTGTCCGTGCAAGTGGGCATCCATGTGTCTGTGCGAGTGGGCATGTGTCTGTGCGAGTGGGCAGGTGTCTGTGCGAGTGGGCATGTGTCTGTGCGAGTGGGCATGTGTCCGTGCGAGTGAGATGGGAAGGTGTGACAATCATGAAGGGGTGGGAATCCATGTGGGGGGACAAGACATATCTGTGTGGGGAAATGCAGGTGGGCACAGATGCAATGAGGGTGAGGGGGAATGCATCCATGTGGGTGGGTCAAGGTGGCATCCATGTGAGAACGTGCAGGTGGGCATGGATGTGATGAGCGCAAGGGGGCACATGGCCATGCAGGTGGGACAAGGGGGCACCCATGCAGGAACATGCAGGCCAGCAGCAGGTGGGAATCCTTGGATGTGGGTGGGATGCGTGCTGTCCATGGTTGGGGTGAATACAGTGAGATGTTGTTACATAATCTTCCCACCCAAGTTTCGACCTTATAGCATGGACCTTCCAGCCCACTTCCCAGCATACCCAGGTCCTGGGCCTCCTCACCACACTGTCCAAAGAGCTTACCAGGTTATATCAGAGACATACCAAAACTCCATGCATCTACTTTATCTAGAGGATGCTGATCCCTTGCGCCTTCGCTTCCACCTCACAAGACTTCAAGAGCGTGTCTTCCCACTTTTCATGGCCCTTTCAGCTGAAGGACTTCCAGTGGATTGGCTTGATGCTGGTGCACATGTGTTGGGAAAGCTGTTGTTAGAGCTGGGGAATGCCATAAAGAGCACTGAAGAACAGTAAGTCGTCCTACTCCTCAATGCAAGCTCGCATTGACTCACTTTACCAGGCAGCCTTCCAAGTGCACCACCACTCAACTAATTACGATACAACCAACTGGACAAGCTGGAAGACCTTCCAAGACCCTCAACGACCACTGGATCCATGAGGCCATGTCAGATAAGCACCACCTCAGCATGAAGGAGGTTGCAGATACATTGGGAGTTCATCGCAATACGTTACGATACAAGCTTCGCCAGCTGGGCCTATCCCGGCAGTTTTCAGACATTTCAGATGATGAACTTGACTTGATACTCAAAATTTACAAGCAACTACGACCCAATTCTGGTCTGCGGTACACCTTTGGCTTTTTACGCCGCCATGGCCTCAAGATCCAGCGGTCACGGGTTCGTGATTCCTTAGAACGGATTGATGGATTGGGTCGTGCACTCCGGCGCCATGATGGCATTCTGCGACGTCAGTACCAGTCACGCTACTCAAATGCAATTTGGCATATCGATGGCCTTCACAAGCTGATTCTTTGGGGTTATGTCATTCATGGCACCATTGACGGACATGATCACATGGTGCGTTCTGAACTCAATTATCTTTTTTGTCCTGGCTTACATGTATCAAAGGTGACAGGGCTTCGAGCAAGCACCAACAACCGTGCCTCAACTGTTCTGGCCCTTTTTGAGGAGTCCATCAAGGCACATGGATGCCCTTCACGTGTGCGTGGAGATCGGGGGGGGGGAAATATTGCTGTTGCTGTCCGGATGATCATGCATCAGGGTCCAGGCCGAGGTTCATTCCTTTGGGGATCGTGAGTCCTTTCTTGACAGGGTAAGAGTTACAATGTGTCTTCCACTGACTTGCTGACCAGATCTACACGAAACACACGTATAGAACGTCTGTGGGTTGAGACAGCCCAGCAATTTGTTCGACGGTGGCGGGCTTTCTTCATGCGTCTGGAGCGCCTGCATCTGTTGGACCGCCATAACCGATACCACCTCTGGTTATTGCACCACATGTTTCTTGACCTGATCAACAAGGATTGCGATGCATTCAAGCAGGAATGGAATGCACATCCTTTGTCAGGTCACAAAAATAAGAGTCCGCTGGTAAGTCAGTCCCTGATTACAGTCAGTTGCACTAATGGGATGGCCAGGATCTGCGGTTTCTCAACCAATCAACCCATGGGAAGGTCGTCAATGAATTCCCTGATGTCCATCCTGACACTTTAAACCGGTACTACAGTGTTGATGGTGAGCCAATACAGCACCACTCGCATCAAACTCGAGCTGGCAACACCTCTGACCAAGAGTCGGCTCCCGACTCTGATGCCGAGACCTCTGCCGATGCTGAGGCCTCAGCCTCTGAAGAGGATGACCAAGATCGTCTATTGCAGTCTCAAATTGCAGCTGATATTCATGCCAATATCAACCACAAACCGGTCAAAGCCCCGCCAAGCAAGAGCCCCTTTGGGGAGCCTGTACATGAAGCTCTGTTCTTCACGGCACTCAATGATATCACAACAGCTGGCTTGATTCCCATTGGCTATGGCCTTACACCTCAAGAGTGGGATGACGATGGCTATCCAACTATTGAGCTCACCACATATGGACGTCGCAAGAAGGAGATAGTGGTTGAGTTGCCGGCAGGGGTGTGGTTGCCTAGGGCAGTTGCATGGGGTCAGGGTTTGCATGTCATGCAAACACTCATGTATACTCTTGCAAATGAGTGAGGTATCAGGCGTTTTTCATAGCTAGTTGATATAAAACCGATTTGGCAAAAAAAATTTCATGTGACATCAAGCGACACTACCCCTACACACCCCTACATGCGCACCAACCACACAACTGCCCCACCATCTTTCCCCAACCACACAACTGCCCCACAATCCTTCCCCAACCCATTCTTTATTTTCTCACTATTTTCTTTTCAAAATGGTTCCAAAAAATTGCTCGCATATCAACACAAACGATAGGACCCATTGCCAATGTCCCATTTTCGTTCCAAAGGCAAACCAGGAAGGAAACACAGCGAATATCTGTGATGGATGCATGCACAGCATTGCATGGCATTGTCTCGAACCAGAGCCAACTCAGTCAACATCTCAAACACTCGATCAAATACTGTCAACTTACGCTGCACAGGCTGCTGCAAGCAGCACATCCACTCTCTCTGTTAGGACTAAGAAGCCAGGGTCCAAGGCTAGTACCATAGAAGCTCGAAAAGAGGCAGTTGCTGGGTTGCAAAAGAATTCCGGCTCAGGAAATGAAAGCAGCACCAAGGTATGTTAACAACTTACCCATATTCATTTCCCTGATGCAATTTGGCAGGTGCGGCACAAGCCTACTGTGACCAAGGGAAAAGGGAAGAAAAGAGATGGCTCTGATTTAACAGTCCGCCTGGTTGCAATACTCCCATACGGACTGGATGTACGTGTGACATGAAAGATGGTGTGAACAATGCTGATATAGTCTGTAGGATGATGGGGATCTCTTTAGCACAGAAGAACCATCGTTAAAACAAATCGACACACTGGTCAAACTTGGCTTGGCCAAAATTGGCCAGCCTGGGGATCTGAAATTCAACAGCGGATGGGATGCCCCACAACTGGATCGTTGGCTCCGACAAATTCTGCCTACTGCATTTGATTTGATCTCCGAGTCTGCTGACCACGAATACCCCTGGTGGCTTCTCAAACTCAGCCGCAGCAAGCTGGCTCTTCATCGTGAGATACCTGATGGGTATGATGCAGTGAGTGCCAAGGGCCATAAGGGCAAAGGCTGGCAAGATTCCAAGCTCTTGTTTGGTAAGTCACTCAGTATTTTGATGTTGCGACACAACACAATGACATGACGCCTTGCAGTGACACGAGATCCCATCCCAGGCCTGGTAGACATCCTTGAAGAGGACTCCATTGTGTCCCAAAAGGGTAAGCACAAGCGCAAGCGCAAAGAGAATATGTTGCCAGGTAAGCAGTTGCCATTGTAGTACCACATGTGTGATTGAAAACTAACATTGCTTAGACACGGACAGTGATGAGGACAGCATTGTCACAGAATACCATACCCGTTCAAAAAAGGCCAAGGTTACCCAAGACAGTCCCCCTCCTACCAGTAAGTCTACCAGCCGAACCAATCTAGACTTATGTACAACTGTGAATGAAGGAATCCCAGTTGACAGTGACTCTGAACCAGACATGGCCACACAGTCTGGTCTATGTAAGTTTTTAAATTTTGAATATTGAGTTCTGCGTTACTACTGAACCTCCCTGATGCCAGACAATGCTGATGTCTACCCAGTTATAGTCATTGATTCAGATGGGGACAACACAAAAACCACCATCCCTTCACACCAGACTGAGGACACAGGCTCAGGCTTCACACTGGACACCAACGAAGCAGATTCAATCTCATCAGCCACATTGGAGGCCGAGTTCGACCAATTGGAGTCATATCTGGAAAAACTTGACAATAAACCATACCATGGATTCAGTAGCCCGCCCCCAACATTGGCAACCCCTTGGGATGTTATCTGAGATTTATTTACAACGGCCATGTCTTTTTCTACTCTACAGCATATCTACCCAAAAGCCTAATCATTCATTGTCTCATTTCCCTACATTTTTTTCGGTCACTCCATGCATTTAGTCCTATCCTATGGCCTGTTTAATCATAGACTACTGGACTAATAGATTTATTTCATTGTAAATTCAGAGTAACACTAAATGCAGAGTTAAAACCACATCAGGAAACCCCAATATTTCCTTTGGTAGCTTATTGTGCTTAACGCATAATCTAACGGCAAGCATGTGCCCATAACCCACATAGCTTAAGGGGGGAAATAAGTAATGGAAAAAAAAATAACATCTAAGTTCCAGTCAAGAGAGCCATGGTAAACTAAACAAGCGGTGTCAAACATCCCTGAAGCTATGAGAAGATCTAAGCATCCAGCTCAAACTCAGACATCTTTGAGAAAAGGCCCAATCCATCACTCCACCGCTGCTGACGATCCTCCTCCCGTTGCTTCAACTCGGCCTCTGTTGCCTCCTTCATAAAGGTCTTGTCAGAGCACATCCCATTCTTCACATAGCGGAAAAGGCCTCCTGCAGCATAGTGGGTAAGTGAATAGCGCTTTTCACCAGGTTGGATGACCGTGTTAGAGTGCTGGACAAGTGCTGAGGGAATCAGGATTGTGGAACCGGGCGGAAAATCAATAACGAGCCCAAGGTCCCACAGAATGAGGTGGCCACCTCGACGTGGGTCAAATTGGCCTAGTGCCGTAATGGAGCACCACCCAAAGGAGAGATTGCCCTGGTCCTTATGGGGGAAGGTGACGGTGGATGGGCCAAGGTTGAAGGTTGTGGCTGGCCAGGGACCCTTGGGGAAGCTACGTTGTAGGGAGGGGTTGGCATCAAAGAGCTTTCCGAGTTCAGCTGTATAGTAAACAAACAGTCTGGGTGCAAATAGATTGAAAGCGGCTGGTGAAAAAATATGTTAGAAGTGGTCTAGACGGCCATGGGGTGCTCACATGCAGCGAATCCCGCCAAGCGTTGAATGGACGCATTGGCACAGAGTGACTGGAGGATGAGGGTGTTGATGGTGTTATTTCGGAGGTTTCCTGGAGCCTTGAAGATCATTAGCAGCATTCCACCGATGGCTAGACATGGCACATACCTTTTGACCACCACCAAAAGATACACCTACAACTAGACCAGAGAATGACCCTCGCCTATGCCTCACCTGCTTTTTATTGAATGAAGCCTTGGCCCCAGCATCTCGGATGACTTGGGATGCATCATTCCCGACATCTGACCAGGAGGGATCATGGGGTTGACCAGCAAGAGCGCCAATGATGCGATCGTTCCGGTCAATGATCGGGCAAGGGGTCCTTGAGATTAAGTGGAGGGTTAATGATGCAAAAGGTGGATGATAGATATGTAATTGTACGTGCCTACCATCCCATTGGATATGATGCAGGTTGTATGGTGCTTTAGTAACGTCCTCAAGAGTATAGGTGGACTTATTAGTAGGAAGCTTCCCTCCCACCCACCCTGATGATGCGGTATTGAAATGCTCCAATTCCACTGCAGATCGTAACCCCTCCAATCCCTGCCTGTGCTTCAACGTCACTGACTTCAGGCCATGCAGCTCCAGTGGATGCTGAGCCCTTGTCTCTGCCCGCCTACGAGTACGGGCATCCTTGGCATATTGCTGCTTTCGGGTACGCTTCCGATGGGATTCAGATGCTGTGGTCGCAGATGCTGTGGTTGAAGAGGGGTGTGCTGTGGTCGAAGAGGGGTGTGCTGTGGTCGAAGAGGGGTGTGCCGTGGTCGAAGAGGGGTGTGCTGTGGTCAAAGAAGGGTGTGCTGTGGTCGAGGAGGGGGGTGCACTTGGTTGCAGGATTGGCAGCGATGAGCTATGGCTTGCCATTTGAACAGAGGGCATTGGCTTACCATTCGACCTCATTCTCATCCCCATCCTCAATACCCTGATCTTCATCAGCCATTGCCTTGTCATTACAGCATTTCAGGGCGTGTGCAATGTTGAAATCAGCTGTAGCCCTTATAGGTGGACCAAGGATGAAGGGGGAGAACACATTCCCAGACCTAGTTCGGTGACCTAGGATGAAATGGAGGCAGAAAGGGAGATAAAGCAGGGTCAGTAAGGTGCATATGCCCATCAAAGCCTCTGCCGTTGCAGACCCAGGCAACCTTCCATAGACCCAGGGTCGGGTCGGCGGGTGAGGATGCACTGGGTCAACAACGGCAGAGAATGCTATGCTACATACCTGACAGATGAATCAAATGCATTGTATAGTACATCAGCATGGCTCATCGAAACCCCAGCCATTGCAGACCCAGGCAACCTTCCATAGACCCAGGGTCGGGTCGGCGGGTGAGGATGCACTGGGTCAACAATGGCAGGGAATGCTATGCTACATACCTGAAAAATGCATCAGTATGGCTCATCAAAGCCCCTGCCATTGCTGCCCCAGGCAACCTTCCATAGACCCAGGGTCGGGTCGGCGGCGAGGATGCACTGGGTAAGCAACAGCAGAGGCCAGCTATGCAACATACCTGACATTGGGTGGCCAAATGAGGGAAGGGGAGGACCAGCAGGCTAGCAGGAGGCAGCAGGTTGTGCAGCAGTAGTGGCCTAAACGCAAGCAATGCTGCCCTGTCAAAATAAGGGCAAGGGAGGGGGGGGAGACACACACTGGGATGGCTTGAGGGAGAGCAACTGGTGGGGGGAGGGGTGAGTGTTGATGTGAAGGTTTTGACGGAGTGACTGGTGGGGAGGGGTGAGTGTTGAGTTGAAGGTGTGAGGGGTTTTGACCGGCCGTACCATTTGCGGCTGACTGAGACCGCAGTCAGGGGGCGGCTCGGTCCGAAAGGTCACGTGACCGCATGTCGTCCGACTGGTTCCGCGGCCCGCAGTGGTCTGACGACGACAACAAAATTTTTAATGTGTACATAACAGCTTTTATTTACAGAACATATGCCTCCTAAAGGGACTTGCATAAAAAACTGAACATGCTTTTTTTTCGTTTTTGCGTTGATCGGGCCTTGTGACCGGCAGTCACGCGGCACGGCCATATGGGCCGACCCTCGCGCGCGCTGCCACCCCGCTGAGATTAGTTTACATAAGCGACGCGCTGCCACCGCGGAGGACTGATCGGGCCTTGTGACCGGCAGTCACGCGGCACGGTCAGTCCTCCGCGGTGGCAGCGACGCGCGTCGCTTATGTAAACTAATCTCAGCGGCAGCGCGCGCGAGGGTCGGCCCATATGGCCGTGCCGCGTGACTGCCGGTCATGGGCCGAGCTCCCGCAGCGCAAGGCGTTTGTCTCTACAGACATACTGTTACATAAAAAAATTAATAATACTTTAAATACTTCTACTCTGCTTACCAGCATACCCTCTGGACATCCAGACCTTTACTGTACATCCCCAGGCGAATTGATTCCGTTGTCGCCGACCTGCCATCGTTCATATCGGGCGCCAATTTCGTTCGGCTGTCCCGGCTGCACTCGCTTAGCGTCGCGCGGCGAAAATTTCGTCCTCCGACCGCTCAAAGTGATATGAGCGATGTGATCCACGAATTATTGAGCAGATTAGCTGGGACATGGCTGACTAAGCAAGGAAGAGACAGTCGTTAGCGCCTGTTCTCTTCCACCTCCAGCTCATTGTCTTTTCATTGAAGTACTACTTGTGTATTTATCGAGATAGGATGTCATTGGTCAGACCAGTACAGGAAAGCTTGTGATGTGGTAAATTGTCAAATTTGAATTTTTGCATTTTTTGCGCAGTTTGAGCTGGCACGTGAGGTACACCATACCATGTCTGAAAGGAATCGTCATCCACAGTTTTACTTTCATGATGGTTCAGGGATCTTCTTGGTATGTACACAAAGGAATTGCATAAATATGCATGGCTTACTCCTTATCTTGCTCCTATCTTAGATTGAGGATACATTGTACAAGCTCCACACTTCACTCCTTCAGCCCACTTGTGGTGTCTTTGAACACATGTTCACCATGCCGAGCAGTACAGACAACCTGGATAGTGTGGAGGGCATGAGTGATGATAAACCCATTCAACTCAAAGCACCATTTACGGTTGCAAAGTTTGATCACCTTTTGGGCTGGTTCTATAGGTAAGCCACACTGCATTTTTCTTGGATCACATTTCATATCTAACTTAAGTTTAGAATTGGCCCCCAATTTCCCTCCTTAGATGCACTTAAAGCCATTCTCGAACTTGCCACATTTCTTGAGATGGAGAATGCTCGTGTCTTTGCCATTCAGGCATTAGCTGCACCTACGTTGAAGCTCTCACCAGCTCTCAGGCTTTGTTTGGCCCTCAGCTTTCGCATCGGAGATTGGGTCGAGCCTGCATTCAAGGAGTTGATTGCAACACCCGGAAATCTAATCTCACTCGATGACTTCACACTACTGGGTCCGGCCCTCTGCCACCTGATTGTGGCAACCCAGGCAGCAATTCGTTCACACTGTTTGCTTGTTGCATACAATCCCCTGAAACCCTCAAGTCATGATCCGACTTGCAAGAAACCTCTTCTCAGCTGCCAGTCCAACTGGGAGTTGGCTTGGTGGGATGGTCTTGCCCGCCACTACCTTCACCCTGATTTCCCAGCCTCCCCTCAGGACATTATCTCAAAGCTTGAAAACACCCCAATTGTTGGTGTCACAACGGCTTGTCGACTTCAGGCAGTCGAGATCATCAAGCAGAGACGGGTATTTGAGGCTGAGGATGACATGAAGCAGGAGGCACTGGACAAGCTCAGAGAATTTGAGGGGACCATGGTGTGGTGTGATAAGGCGGACAAAAGCCCCAACTAGTCAATATCTTATGGAAATGAGACCAGTGTATTCGATGCATATTCAACCTTTTTGGGGCAGTACAGTGACCGTCAACTTACATATGAAATTCATGTAACTATGACAAAAGTTCTCTGCCACACCCTACACACCCTTTTCTCCCCTCTGTCCATCCTGCCTTCATAACCTGCTCCTTGATCTGCTCTAGGCCACATAATTAGCTCTGGGTCCATGCTATAAGGTCGAAACTTGGGTGGGAAGATTATGTAACAACATCTCACTGTATTCACCCCAACCATGGACAGCACGCATCCCACCCACATCCAAGGATTCCCACCTGCTGCTGGCCTGCATGTTCCTGCATGGGTGCCCCCTTGTCCCACCTGCATGGCCATGTGCCCCCTTGCGCTCATCACATCCATGCCCACCTGCACGTTCTCACATGGATGCCACCTTGACCCACCCACATGGATGCATTCCCCCTCACCCTCATTGCATCTGTGCCCACCTGCATTTCCCCACACAGATATGTCTTGTCCCCCCACATGGATTCCCACCCCTTCATGATTGTCACACCTTCCCATCTCACTCGCACGGACACATGCCCACTCGCACAGACACATGCCCACTCGCACAGACACCTGCCCACTCGCACAGACACATGCCCACTCGCACAGACACATGGATGCCCACTTGCACGGACACATGGATGCCCACTCATACAGACACATGGATGCCCACTTGCACGGACACATGGATGCCCACTCGTACAGACACATGGATGCCCACTCGCACGGACACATGGATGCCCACTCGTACAGACACATGGATGCCCACCCCCTCATCATCACACCTTCTGCCCACACATCTTGCATGGGTGCCCCTCATCTCACCTGCACGGACACATGCCCACTCGCATGGACACATTCCCACTCACACGGACACATGCCCACTTGCACTCATCGCATTCATCACATCCACACCCACCTGCGTGTCCCCACACAGATATGTCTCATCCCCCTGCATGGATTCCCACCCCCCCACTCTTTTCTCACCCCCCCCCTCCCCCCCTTCCCCCCCCCCCCTTCCCCCAC
>Ga0137409_10008335_pt1 | contig 10584 bp, 10 predicted proteins | sample CZODoug1_16funga_FD_122059 | JGI IMG/M metagenome (GOLD analysis project Ga0137409, IMG submission 122059) | Vadose zone soil fungal communities from Angelo Coast Range Reserve, California, USA - CZODoug1_16fungal (Hybrid Assembly) | ecosystem: Environmental > Terrestrial > Soil > Vadose zone... | reverse complement strand
AAACTTGACAGTGTTCCGAATGCCAACAACGCCGCGCTCCAAGCCGGATGCGATGCTTTGGGCTATCACTGGGACTACATTCCCCGAAACGCTGCGGGCTGCGAGCAGCGATGCGGCGGCTGCCAGTACGGATGTCCTTTGGGGCGCAAGCAATCTGCTCTGCTGACGTTCCTGCAGGACGCGCACACTCGGGGCGCGCGAGTCATCGCCGGATGTCGCGTAGAGCGAGTGCTCGTCAGCGCGGGTCGCGCCGCGGGCGTTGAGGCAACTGTGTTGCGCGGCCGGCATCGAGTCCTCGTGAGGTCGCCGCGCGTGGTCGTAGCTGGTGGCAGCATCGAGTCACCCGCCTTGCTGTTGCGGTCAGGCCTCGACAATCCGAACATTGGCCGCCATCTGCGGCTCCACCCGGTGGCAGTGATCGCCGGCTTCTACGATCACCCGATCCGAGCGTGGGACGGCTCGCCGCAAACCATCAAGACCGACCAGTTCGCTCATCTTCGCGGCGCCCATGGTTTTCGCATCGAGATGGCCCCCGCGCTCCCAGGGACGATTGCCTCGGGCACGGCCTGGGAGAGCGGTCTTCAGCACAAGACGCAAATGCTTCGCGCGGCCAACGCCGCAATCTTCTTCGTCCTCACACGGGATACCGGCGAAGGCAGCATCAGCCAGTATCACCGCGAGAACGGCGGCGACCTGATCTGGGAGCTCGGCAGTGGATATTTCGGCTGTCGCAACGACGACGGTACGTTTTGTGACGAGCGGTTCGCCGCGCAGGCGACCTCGCACTGGCAGACCTGGTCCCCGGGTGCGCCGCTGGTGCTCGCGGACTCCCGGCCCGCCCCACAACCGCGCGGCGCGGCGAGCGTTCTGCATCGGGAGCCGCCGCTGCTGGAGGTGCTTTCGCTTGCCAGCTGGCGAAGGCCGCTCCTGGAAACGTTGGTGTTCCTCGCCGTGATTGTGGTGTTGCAGCGCCGGTTCCTTGGCGTCGCCGAGATCCCGGGTCTGCCGCATCCCTATTGGCTCCCGGTCCTGCTGGCCTCCTGTCAATATGGTCTGCGTGGCGGCATGATCGCGACAGTTGCGGCTTCCGTGGTGTATTGGCTCGGACTTGCACCACCATCAGCTTCACAAATACGTGCGGTTCCTTGGCTATATGCCGGAAGAGACGCTCGCGGTGATGTACCGGCTCGCCGGCGTCTTCGTGTTCCCGTCGCTCTACGAAGGGTTCGGGCTGCCGCCGCTCGAGGCGATGGCGAGCGGCACGCCGGTCGTGACGTCGAATGTGTCGTCGCTGCCGGAAGTGGCTGGCGATGCGGCGGTCCTCGTGGATCCGTACGACCCGAGGGCGATCGCGGAGGGCATCCGGCGCGTGCTCACCGACGAAGCGCTGCGCCGCGATCTTCGGAAGCGAGGCGTCGCGCGCGCCGGGCAGTTCTCGTGGGAGCAGTCGGTCCGCCGCGTGCGCGCCATCTACGGCGAAGTCGAACGGACCGGAGCCAGCGGGTGAAGCTCGCGCTTGTCCACGACTGGCTGACCGGCATGCGCGGCGGCGAGAAGGCGCTCGACGTGCTGTGCCAGCGCTTTCCGGATGCCGAGCTGTTCACGCTCGTGCACATCCGCGGATCGGTGTCCCCCTCGATCGAGCGCCTGCGGACCCACACCTCGTTCGTGCAGCGGCTGCCGCGCGTCAAGCAGTACTACCGCCAGTATCTCCCGCTCTTCCCCACCGCAATCGAGCAGTTTTCGTTCGACCGCTTCGATCGCGTGGTCAGCCTGAGCCACTGCTGCGCGAAATCGATCGTGCACCCGGGTCGTGTGCCGCACCTGTGCTATTGCCTGACGCCGATGCGCTACGCATGGGATCAGTTCGACGCATACTTCGGGCCCGCACGACTGGGGCGCGCGGGCAGCGCGCTGATGCGGCCGGTGATGGCGCGGCTGGCGCGATGGGACCGCAACACCGCGAACCGAGCGGACCGCTATGTCGCTATCTCTCATTATGTTGCGGGCAGGATTCGCCGATACTATAATCGCGACGCCACTGTGGTGTATCCGCCGGTCGACACTGACTTTTTCCATCCTGATACCGCTCCGCCCGAGCGGTTCGCGCTCGTCGTGTCGGCTCTCGTCCCCTACAAGCGGATCGATCTCGCCATCAAGGCCTGCCATCTCGCCGGCGTGCCGTTGAAGATCGCCGGCGACGGTCCCGACCGGCCGTCGCTCGAGCGCCGCGCCGGCTCCGACGTGCAGTTTCTGGGACGGCGATCGAACGAAGAGATCCGCGAGCTGTACCGGCGCGCGGCGGTGACGCTCCTGCCGGGCGAAGAGGATTTCGGCATCGTGCCGCTCGAGGCGCAGGCGTGCGGACGGCCGGTGGTCGCGCTCGGCCGCGGCGGCGCGATCGAGACGGTCGTGCGGGGCGAGACCGGCGTCCTGGTCGACGAGGCGGACCCGCGCGCCTTTGCCGATGCGATCGCGCAGGCGCTCGATCGTCCGTTCGATACGGGCGCCATCCGCCGGCATGCGGAGCAGTTCAGCCGCGCCCGCTTCGGCGATCAGATGGCCGCGCTGATCGCGGAGCCGTCCACGTGCTGAATCGCCACAACCGCCTGCTCGTCACCTTTCATGTGCTGTCCGACACGCTGCTCGGAATGACCGCCTTTCTCCTCACCTACGCGCTGAGGTTTCATACCAGGCTGATTCCGGCCCCGAAGGGCATTCCGCCGCTGCAGCAGTACGTCAACGTGCTGCCCTTCATCGCGGTGCTCGTGCCGCTCGGCTTTCACCTGCAGGGACTCTATCGCCTGCGGCGCGGCCGCTCGCGCGTGGACGACTTCTTCGCGGTGTTCGTCGGCAGCATCCTCGCCGTCGTCTTCGGCATCGTCGCCACGTCGTACGTCCAGATTTATCTCGCGACCGGCGCGGCGAGGGACCGCGGTGCGTACCAGGTATCGCAGGCTGCGTGGGCCATCTTCCTGGTGCTGAACGTCGCGCTCACCTACTCGTCGCGCGAGCTCGTGCGCGAAGCGCTCGAACGCCGCTGGCGCGCGGGCATCGGGATCAAGCGGATCCTCATCGCCGGTTCGGGCGAGCTCGGCCGGCTGGTCGCGGACAAGATCCTCGAGCATCGCGAGCTCGGGTATCAGATCGTCGGCTTCGTGGACGACAAGGCGCCCGGCGATCACCTCGGCTACCGCGGGCTTCCGCTGCTCGGCCGGGTCGAGGAGGCCGCGGACATCTCGGCCCGCGAGGCGGTCGATCATCTCTATGTCGCGCTGCCGCCCGAGCAGCACGTGCAGATGCTCCAGCTCATCGAGAGCACGAGCCGTGAATGCGTCGACGTGAAGGTCGTGCCCGATCTGCTACAGGTGATCGCGCTGCGCGCGCGGCTCGAGGATCTCGACGGCATCCCGGTCATCAACATCAACGACCCGCCGCTCCAGGGCTTCAACAGCATCGTCAAGCGGGGGATCGACATCGCGATTTCCGCCGCGGCGCTCGTCGTGATCACGATCCCGTTCTGCGTGATCGCGGCGCTGGTCAAGCTCACCTCGCGCGGCGACGTGTTCTACCGTCAGGAACGCATGGGGCTCGACGGCAAGCCGTTCATGATCTACAAGTTCCGCTCGATGTACGACGATGCCGAAGCCGAGACCGGCCCGGTGTTCGCCAGCGAGCAGGATCCGCGGCGGACGCCGGTCGGCAGGTTGCTGCGTCGCTCGAACACCGACGAGCTGCCGCAGCTCTGGAACGTCCTGAGAGGCGACATGTCGATTGTGGGGCCCCGGCCCGAGCGTCCGCTCTTCGTGGCCCAGTTCAAGGACAAGATTCCGAGCTACATGCTGCGTCACAAGGTGAAGGCGGGCATCACGGGCTGGGCGCAGGTGAACGGCTGGCGCGGCAACACGTCGATCGAGAAGCGCATCGAGTACGACCTGTATTACATCGAGAACTGGTCGGTGCGGCTCGATCTGAAGATCATGTGGCTCACCGTGCTGCGCGGGTTCTTCCACAAGCATGCCTACTGATAGCTGTCAGCTCTCGGCTGCAATCTATCAGCCATGAAAAACCGCGTTGTCATCACGGGAGCTGCCGGCTTCATCGGATCGCATCTCGCGGAAACGCTGCTCGATCGCGACTATGCGGTCATCGGCATCGACAACCTGCTGACGGGCGACACGGCGAATATCTCGCACCTGCAGAACCGCGATTTCACGTTCATCAAGCACGACGTCACGAACTACATCTACATCGAGGGCCCGGTCGATTTCGTCCTGCACTGGGCGAGCCCCGCGAGCCCGATCGACTACCTCGAGCTGCCGATCCCCACGCTGAAAGTCGGCGCGCTCGGCACGCACAAAGCGCTGGGCCTCGCGAAGGCCAAGCAGGCGCGGTTCGTCCTCGCGTCGACGTCCGAGGTCTACGGAGATCCGCTCGAGCACCCGCAGAAGGAAAGCTACTGGGGCAACGTGAACCCGGTAGGGCCACGCGGTGTCTACGACGAGGCCAAGCGCTTCGCCGAAGCGATGACCATGGCGTACCACCGCTACCACGGGTTGGATACGAAGATCGTGCGCATCTTCAACACGTACGGCCCGCGCATGCGTCTGAACGACGGCCGTGCCGTGCCGGCGTTCATGTCACAGGTGCTGCGCAACGAGGACGTCACCGTTTTCGGCGACGGCTCGCAGACCCGCAGCTTCACCTACATTACCGATCTCGTGGACGGCATCATCAGGCTGATGCTCTCGTCAGAGAACGACCCGATCAACATCGGGAATCCGGTCGAGATGACGATCAAGGCGATCGCCGAGACGATCATCCGGATGACCGGTTCGACGAGCAAGATCGTCTACAGGCCGCTGCCCACCGACGACCCCAGGCAGCGCCGTCCGGACATCACCCGCGCGCGCACGATCCTCGGCTGGGAGCCGAAAGTGCAGCTCGAAGAGGGCCTGATCAAAACGATCGACTACTTCCGAGTGAAGGTCAGGTAGGTCGGGTGGGTCAGGTAGGTCGGGTGGGGTCAGGTAGGTCGGGTGGGTCAGGTAGGTCGGGTCAGGCACGTGTCCTCTGCGATCTCTGCGTGCCGCGGTTAAATGTCGCGCACAGGATGCAGTTGGACGCCCATCAACGCGACCGTCAGCGGCCGAACCGCACCGCGGCCCGCTCCCGGGCGCGCGCCGCGACCTCGTCCCGGTTCCGCGGCGTCGCCGTCGTGTGCAGCGAGTCGATCAACCGGCGCGCGATCGCCGCCACGTCGTCCACGGCGCGGTCGAACGCCGGCTCGTTCGCTTTCGACGGCGCGTTGAACCCGCTCAGCTTCCGGACGAACTGCACCGACGCGGCGCGAATTTCCTCGTCGGTTGCCGGCGGATCGAAATTGAAGAGCGTCTTGATGTTTCGACACATGTTCTCGTCCTGCCTTGCCGTCCACGGCGGCAAACTCTGAAAATCTGGCGCCTAGCCCCCCAGTCCCAGCCCGCAGTCCTCGCTCCTACCGTCTCGGGTACTCGATGTAATGCGCAGTTTCGTCAGCAACAGCCTGGCCGTGCAGCGTGGCCACCACGCTGAACGCCATGTCGATGCCGGCGGACACGCCGGCCGACGTCACGACGCCATCCGACACCACGCGCGCGTCGCGCTGGACCTGAATGCTCGGATCGAGTGATGCGAGCAGATCGAGCGCCGCCCAATGCGTCGTTGCCCGCCGATCCGCCAGCAGACCGGCCCGCGCGAGCAGCAGCGCGCCGGTGCAGACCGATGTGAGCTGCGACGAAGCCGCGGCCGTCTTCCGGATCCAGTCGAGCGCCGGCTGGTCGTTGAGCAGCGCACGCGTGCCGAAGCCGCCGGGGATGACGAGGATGTCGATGCGAGGCGCCTCTGCCCACGAATAGTTCGGGAGCACTCGCAGCCCGCCAATCGCCGTCACCGCGTCGGTCGTTCGCGCGACCGTGAAGGTCTCGAACGGCGCGCTCTCGTCTGTGCGGCGCGAGTCCGATCCGGCCACGAGCCGCGTCCGCGAGAACACTTCGAACGGCCCCGCGAAGTCGAGCACCTCGACCTCATCGAACAGGAAAATTCCGACGGTACTGCGCGTCACGAGGTTAGCAGTCCGTCGTGCACATCTGGCGCCGCACCGAAACAGGCAAGGCACTGCGATGGCAAGGCGCGACGACAGAGAATACCGTCGAATGCAGCCAGACGTTCACCACGGGCCGTTCAGCTCCTTCGACATCAGGATGAAGTGGCACGGCTTGGTCAGCAGCGGTTCACCGAACGGTTCGGTCCCGCGATCGACGAAACCGAGCGCGCGATAAAACGGCGGCAGCTCCGTTCGCCGGTCCACGATGCGGATGTCGATCGCGCGGCAGCCGAGCGCGGCGGCGTGGCTTTCCGCGGCCGCCATCATCTGGCGGCCCCGCCCGCGCTTCTGCTGCGACGGGCTGACGGCCAGCATGCCGAGATACAGGCGGTCGCCCCGCTGCTCGAGATACATGCATGACGCCAGCGACCCCGGCTCGCCGTCCACGACCAAGAACGTCCCGGTGCGGAGGTACTGCGTGATCTCCGCGACGCTCGTTCGATCGCGGTCGACGAACGCGCGCTCCATCGCAAACGCCGCATTGATCAACGCGACCAGCCGCGGCACGTCATCTTCAGTAGCGCTCCGAATCAGCCCCACCTGCCCCACCTGCCGCACTCGGCGACCTAAGAAGATCGCCCTACAGCTTGCCCTACCGCGTGAGCTTACGGTACTTGATCCGATGCGGCTGATCGGCGGCGGCGCCCAGCCGGCGCTTGCGGTCCACTTCGTAGTCCTGATAGTTGCCCTGGAACCAGACGACCTGGCTGTCGCCTTCGAAGGCGAGCATGTGCGTGGCGATGCGATCGAGAAACCACCGATCGTGGCTGATGACCACGACGCAGCCGGCGAAGTTGAGGAGCGCCTCCTCCAGCGCCCGCAGCGTGTCGACGTCGAGGTCGTTGGTCGGCTCGTCGAGCAGCAGCAGGTTGCTGCCCTTCTTCAGCAGCTTGGCGAGGTGCACGCGATTCCGCTCGCCGCCCGACAACGTGCCGACCTTGCGCTGCTGGCCGGCGCCCTTGAAGTTGAACCACGACACGTAGGCGCGCGACGCGATCTTCTTCTTCCCGAGCTCGATCTCGTCGTTGCCGCCGGTGATCTCTTCCCACACGGTCTTGTCGGGATCGAGCGCCTCGCGGCTCTGATCGACGTAGCCAATCTGCACCGTCTCGCCGATCTTCAGCGTGCCTTCGTCCGGCTTTTCCTGCCCCGTGATCATCCGGAACAGGGTCGTCTTGCCGGCGCCGTTCGCGCCGATGACGCCGACGATCCCGCCGCGCGGCAGCGTGAACTCGAGGTTCTCGATCAGCAGGTTGTCGCCGTAGCCCTTCTTGAGACCTCGCGCCTCCACGACCGTGTCGCCCAGCCGCGGGCCGGGCGCGATGTAGATCTCGGCGGACTCGACCTTCTGCGACGTTTCCTCGCGCAGCAGCTCTTCGTACGCGTTGAGGCGCGCCTTGCCCTTCGCCTGCCGTGCGCGCGGCGACATGCGGATCCATTCCAGCTCGCGCTCGAGCGTCCGCTGCTTCCGGGTCTCCGCCTTCTCTTCCTGCGCGAGCCGATTCTGTTTCTGCTCCAGCCAGGACGAGTAGTTGCCCTCCCACGGGATGCCGCGCCCGCGGTCGAGCTCGAGGATCCAGCCGGCGACGTTGTCGAGAAAATAGCGATCGTGCGTGACGGCGACGACGGTGCCGGGATAATCCTTCAGGAAGCGCTCGAGCCAGGCGACCGACTCGGCGTCGAGGTGGTTGGTCGGCTCGTCGAGCAGCAGCAGGTCGGGCGACTGCAGCAGGAGCCGGCACAGCGCGACGCGGCGGCGCTCGCCGCCGGACAGCGGAGCGACCTCCGCCTCGGGCGGCGGCAGCCGCAGCGCGTCCATCGCGAGCTCGAGTCGCGAGTCGAGATCCCAGGCGTTCGACGCATCGATCTTGTCCTGGATGCGCGCCTGCTCGTCGAGGGCCTTTTCCATGTCGTCCGGCGACAGATCCTCGCCGAGCTTCGCGTTCACCGCGTCGTACCGGGCCAGCAGCGCCTTGATGTCCGCGACCGCTTCCTCGACGTTGCCGAGCACCGTCTTCGCGGGATCCAGCTGCGGCTCCTGATGGAGAAACCCGACCGAGATGCCGTCGGCCGGAAACGCTTCGCCAATGAACTGGTCGTCCTCGCCCGCCATGACGCGAAGCAGCGAGCTCTTGCCCGCGCCGTTGAGGCCGAGCACTCCGATCTTCGCGCCGGGGAGAAACGACAGCCAGATGTCTTCGAGCACCTTGGTATCGGGCTGATGCACCTTCCCGAGACCCTTCATGGTGTAAATGAACTGAGGCATATGGCAGACGTGAGAGTGATGATTGTTGATTGCGGATTGCTGAATGATTGGTGATTGGTGATTGGTGATTGGTGATTGGTGATTGGTGGTTGGTGATTGGTGATTGCTGGTTGATAGTCGATGGGCCCGGTCGAATCCGGCCGAGCACTAGCGTACAATCTGCGTCAGCAATCTGCAATAAATCAACAATCAGCAATAAATCAACAATCAGCAATCAGCAATCAGCAATCTGTATTGTTCATGGTCCGCCGGATTCTTCACATCGACATGGACGCGTTCTATGCGTCGGTCGAACAGCGGGACCATCCGGAACTCGCTGGCAAGCCGGTCATCGTGGGCGGCACGAGCGGCCGCGGCGTCGTTGCCGCGGCCAACTATGAAGTTCGCAAGTACGGCGTGCATTCGGCCATGCCGATGGGCGAAGCCCTGCGCCGTTGTCCGCACGCGGTGTGCGTCGCCCCGCGCATGCGCCGCTACCAGGAAGTTTCGCGACAGGTGTTCGCCATTTTTGGCGAATTCACGCCCGTGGTCGAAGGTCTGAGTCTCGACGAGGCGTTTCTCGACGTCACGGCGAGCGAAGCGCTGTTCGGCGGCGCGGTGACGATCGCACACTCGATCAAATCCCGCATTCGCGAGAGCACCGGCCTCACGGCGTCTGTGGGCCTCGCTTCGAACAAGCTCCTCGCCAAGATCGCCTCGGACTTGCGCAAACCCGACGGTTTCATGCACATCGCGCCCGGCGAAGCCGCCAGTGTCATGGGGCCGCTGCCGATCTCACGCCTCTCCGGCATCGGCCGCAAGACCGCAGCGCGCCTCGAAGAACACGCGATCCACACGCTGGGTGAACTCAGCGTAGCTCCGGACAGCGTGCTGTGGCCGATCTTCGGCCGCTTCGCGCGCCGCGTGCGCGAGCGCGCGGTCGGCATTGATGAGCGCCCGGTCGTCGCAGACGCCGAGGATCGTTCGATCAGCGCCGAGGAAACGTTCGCCGAGGACATCCGCGATCACGCGCGGCTGCAGTCGGAGCTGGCCGGCCTTGCCGATCGCACTTGCGCGCGACTGCGTGGCAAGAATCTGATGGCGGCGCTGGTGACGGTGAAGATCCGGCGCAAGGACTTTACCACTTACACGCGCCAGAAATCGTTCGCGCCGCCTACACAGGACACGGGCCTCATTCTCGGCATCGCGCGCGAGCTGCTGGCAAGTTGGCTCGAGACCCAGCCGCGCGCGGCCATTCGCCTCCTTGGCGTAGGCGTGGAGCAGCTGGCCGCGGCGAGTCAGCTCGAACTCTTCGAAGGCACGAGGCAGCAGTCCGACGGACGGCTGGATTCTGCCGTGGACCGTATTCACGAAAAATTCGGCGGCGAAGCCCTGCAGCGCGCGAGCGGCGTCCGGGCTCGCGAGCCGACCTCCGGATGACCGCGCAAGCCTATGTTGCGTCGAGGAATTTTACTTCGGCGCTAGGGCGAGGCATGATGCCCTCCCGACGCTGGAGCGGCAGCCAATAAGACCGCCGGTCTGTCTCGATGTACACGAGCTTTTTCGGGCTCAACGAAAAGCCCTTCGCGATTACGCCGGATCCGCGCTACCTGTTCCTGAGCGAGCGGCACGCGGAGGCATTGGCGCACCTCATCTACGGCATCAAGGAATCCGGCGGCTTCATCCAGCTGACGGGCGAGGTGGGCACGGGCAAGACCACTCTCATCAACAAACTGCTGGAGTGGCTGCGTGTGCAGCAGGTGGCCACGGCCTTCATTTTCAATTCCCGGCTAAACACGACGCAGTTCCTGGACTTTATGATGGCCGATTTCGGCATCACCTGCGAATCCCGGTTGAAGAGTCAGGTGCTGTTGCGGCTTTACAACTGGCTGCTCGACCGCTATCGCGCAGGCGAGACCGCGGTGCTGATCGTCGACGAAGCGCAGAATCTTTCCGACGAGGTACTGGAGGAAATCCGGCTGCTGACGAATCTGGAAACCTTTACGGAAAAATTGCTGCAGATTGTTCTCGTGGGACAACCGGAGCTGGAAGCGAAGCTGCGGCAGCCACAGTTGCGGCAATTGCGGCAGCGTGTCACGCTGCGCGCCAAAACGCATCCGCTCATGCTGGACGAGGCGCGCGCCTACGTCAGCCAGAGGCTGCAGATCGCCGGCTCCAACGGAGAGATGATTTT
>Ga0137409_10008334_pt1 | contig 10584 bp, 8 predicted proteins | sample CZODoug1_16funga_FD_122059 | JGI IMG/M metagenome (GOLD analysis project Ga0137409, IMG submission 122059) | Vadose zone soil fungal communities from Angelo Coast Range Reserve, California, USA - CZODoug1_16fungal (Hybrid Assembly) | ecosystem: Environmental > Terrestrial > Soil > Vadose zone... | reverse complement strand
GCATCCGCCGGGCCATCCGCCGTCTGCGACGCCGCCCGGACATCATTCGCTCCTTCTTTCAAGCCTGCTCTCTCTCTTTTTAAACTCACTATCAAGCTATCCATACAGAGATCTTTAGCTCTCCGCCCGCTATCGCCCGCCCCCGCGTCAGGGGATCCGATCGATAGAGTTAAATCCTGGAACTGGATTATGCCGATGAAGGGGCCATCGCACATCTGGTTCGCGCTTTCACCATTGTGATTGCGCCTGAATGACGGCGTACAACACTGGTGGAGGAAACTGACTGACTACCGGGTCATTCAACTGCGATTCTTTGGTAGGATCGACCCGCCGGAAAGAAGCCCGCGAAGTCCTAGCAAGAGGAGTCGCGGCTGGCTGAGAGTGATGTGCCAGAGAACGCGCGCCGCCTCGTCGCGCGTGTACTGGCTCAGCGACTGGCGTGTCGAGGCATTCATTAGATCGACCAAGCGGCTGTAGTCGGCTTGTTTAAACTGGTGGATGGTGCGGCGTATCAGCAGGTGCAAATCGAGTTCGCGGCGCAACGAGCGAAGCTCGCGACTCTCGCCTTCATTGAGGATTGCTTCGGTCACTCCGACCGCTCCTCGGAATCCAGTGACAATCCCTCCGACGGTAGTAACCTTCACCTGCCCTGCTGCGTCGCCGACCAGGAATACTCGACCCGCGCCGACGCGGCGTTCCACCGGCGTCCACCGATCGTAAACCGGAATGCGCGCTCCCTGAAATCCCAGTGCTGTGAACCCGCGCTTTTCCAGGAAGTGTTCGAGGCAGCGCCGCGTTTCCTGCCCATCTTCACCAATCAGGCCCACCACCGCACGCTCGCGAGATTCAGGAATCAGCCAATAAAAGTAGGGAGTGTCATCGGGAATGAACCAGACGCGAACAGTATCCAAAGGCATGTCTGACGGGATCCGTACGATGGCTTGGAGCAGGGGAACGGTCGGCTGGCGCGGCCACCCGGCGGCCTGCGCGACACGGGAGAGCGCTCCGTCGGCTCCCACAACAACATCGGCGTGCAACTCCTCCGTGCGAGCATCACGCGTGCGTTCGACGCCTACGCGTAAGCCGCTTCCATTGCTCTCGAGCGATACGAAACGATTGCCGAACGAAACCTTTGCGCCCTGACTCTGCGCCTGCTCGGCAAGCCCGCGAATCAATCGCGAGCGCTCAATGATCAGGTCCGGACGATCCAATGGAACCTGCGCGGCGCGCCCGTCAGTGAAAAGTTCAAATTTGCGGATTTCATTGATAACGGCGCGCTCCCCCACTTTCCCCAGTAGGGTGCGCATGTGGCTGGTGACGATCAGCGTGCGCGGCGTGGGATCGAGATCCTCGGACCGCTCGAGGACTTCCACGGAGCAGCCGGCGCGCGCCAGAAGCGTCGCGGTGAAAAAACCGGAAGCGGAGCCGCCGATCACGGCGACTTGACGCGGGGACCCACGTCTCTTTTCGATCTCTCGCTGCAGAGGTACCTTCCCGCGCCGCAAATCCTAATCGAATCCCACGCGGCGCATCAAGGTGGGAGTGCTTTGCAAGTCAAGCTTCAGTTACCGGCAAAGGTAGGCAGCCGACAGTCCTTTATTCCGGCGGGCTCCAAGTCGCCGAAGCGCCCCTCACCCGCCAAAGCAGCGGGGCGAGCGGGAAGCCAGCGCTATGGTAACGGCGCGTGGAGCTCGCACCCTGCCCTGGTCCTGCCTGGGATTGCCCCAGTCATTCTTACCCGGTCATTTCCCAGGAGGCAGCCGAAAATGATAAAGCAGTATAGCCAAACCTCGGCATTAGGCAAGACGAACCATGCTAGTCACTCAACCAACTTTGTATTGCTGGGAGTTCTAAGGGACGCAACGACATAGTCCGCTGCACTTGTCCTGAATGTAGTGAAGGGGAATCGGTGGGAAACTGGATTGAGACCGGTGCGGCCTGTACTTGCAGCCCGCCATAATGATGACCATAAAACCCCGGCAGGGGTGACACGTGGAACTCAGCGACCGGGAACCTTCGGCGGCGCGCCCCGCTGCTCATTGTGGTAGTGCACCAAACCTGTGCTGCTTGGAGTACCGGAGGGACGTCACATCGTGGCCGACCGCGGGAGCGCTGGGATAGCGATTCAAGTATGACCGGAAAACCCCGGCAGGAGTGACATATGGAACTCAGCTATATGAAACTCTTCGCTTGAAGAGCTCAAGTTAAACATTCAACATAAAAGTAGAGCCCCCGCCGGAATTCTGGCGGGCAGCAATCAGAGTCCGCACCAGTCAATGCAACAAACCATCTCATAAATCGGCTTTGTGGGTCGCAGCTTCAGCCGCGACATCAAAACACCAATAAAAACTGAGCTTAAATCCCCGAGGTGTGGGAATGTGAATGTCGGGGCTGAAGCCACGACCTCCTAAACCCCACATTCGATCCGACAATTTCCAAATGGGGACACTAGCAGACTTCGACCGAAATTGACCCTACACTTCTCTTGTACCTTCGTACAGTTGTCCGCCAGCCGCTTCTCCATGCATAGTTGATTTGTCCAATCCATCGCGTTTTCCTTCGAATTACACACGGAGATCGATCGTGCCACGCCTAACCTTCGCGTTACTCCTCGCCTGGACCTCGGTCCAGTTTGGTTGCCCAGGCTCGACGGCGAACTCCTCCAAATCCGGCGGCTCTAATCCGACGTCTTCGGGCATTACTGTGTCGGTTTCTCCGAACTCGGCAAATGTTCGATTTGGAGCTTCGCAGCAATTCGGCGCAACGGTGGCCGGTACGGCGAATATTTCGGTGAACTGGTTCGTGAATGGCGCGAGCGGCGGTAGCGCGGTGACAGGGACGATCAATTCAGTTGGTCTTTACACGTCTCCAGGCAGTCTGCCGAGCCCTAATACAATGACCGTAATGGCGGTCAGCGCGGCCGATTCGAGCATCTCCACCAACATCGTGCTCACATTGCTGAATCCAATCCCGGTTCTAAGCAATATTGCTCCGCAAACGACGGCTGTTGGAGCTTTTGCGCTTACGATAAACGGAGCTAACTTCGTTCAGGGCGCGCAAGTACTGTTTGCCGGCTCGCCGCTGAATACAACGTTTCTATCGTCGGCGCAACTGACAGCAATGGGAACGGCTTCATCCTCTGGGACGTTTGCGATCACCGTCGTGAATCCAAACCCGGGAAGCGCCAGCTCCAACTCCGCGAATTTGCAGGTGGGCTCGGCCACTACTCAAACGGGGACATGCGGCGGTACGAGCCTCGGCCAGGGAGCCAGCCTCAATGGTTTCGTGCCGTTTCCGGCCGACAGCGCCTGGAACAAGAACATTTCGGCAGCACCCGTCGATCCGAATTCGGCGGCAATCATCAGCTTCATCGGCGCAGGGATTTCGGTACATCCGGATTTCGGCGCAGGATTGTATCAGGGCCAGAGCATGGGGATTCCTTATCTCATCGTTGGTGCGCAGCAAGGTCCCGTGGACATCAATTTCACTGCATACGGCAGCGAGAGTGATCCGGGCCCGATGCCCATTCCTCTGACCGCGCTGATCGAGGGATACCCCATCCCCGGCACTGGAGACCGCCACGTCCTCGTGTTGGACAACAGCAATTGTTGGCTCTACGAACTGTACAACGCAGTTCCGTCCGGCACGGTTTGGAATGCGGGTTCGGCAGCCGTCTGGGACCTCACGGCGGATGAAAATCGTCCCAACACGTGGACCTCGGCCGATGCCGCCGGATTGCCCATTTTCCCAGGACTTGCGCGTTACGACGAAGTGGCCGGCGGACAGATCAGCCACGCGCTGCGGTTCACGCTGCAATCGAGCCGCGCGGCCTTCGTGCCGCCCGCATCGCACTGGGCGGCAAACTCGTCAAACGCTCTGGCCGCGCCCATGGGCATGCGATTGCGCCTCAAGGCGAGTTTCAACATTTCGAGCTTCTCTTCCGCCAATCAGGTCATTCTCAATGCGCTGAAGCAATATGGAATGATCATGGCCGACAACGGCTCTTCGATGTACATCAGCGGCGCGCCGGACGATCGTTGGGACAACAACGATTTGCATCAACTGGGCGGCGTCACTGCGGCCAACTTCGAAGTGGTCTCGATGAATCCGGTCTACACATCTTCCAATCTTCCGCAAGGAGCGGCGCCCACAATCAATAGTTTTACTGTCAACCCTTCGACGGGAGCGCCGGGCACGCCAGTGACTTTGAGCTGGTCCGCAGCAGGTGCTTCCTACTTCGTCATTTCCCCGGACGTTGGAGCAGTCCGCGGGACGAGCGTGGTCGTCACGCCCGCGCAAACGACCACGTATTCGCTCACTGGAACGAACCAGTTCGGGCGTTCCGCGGCCACTTTGACTGTAATTGTGAGATGAACCGGGTTAGTCAATGCCGTGACGAGCTTTTTGGCACGCTCTTCAGTGGAATCCTCCCCGGCAAGATTTCAATCCGCGCTGCTGGCCGAATCGCTCGCCGAGGAGCGTGCGGGAGTTCTTGCAAGCACGCCGCTCCTGCCTGTGAATCCCTCTTTCACGAGGTTAAAGATCGTTCGCCGATTTTGGGCAATGACTTTCAGCCACGCCCAAGGTCCCATTTGAGGGAAATAGATCCCGCGAAAACAGAGACGAGCGACGAGAATATTGATGCGATATCCCAGCGGCTTGTGGTCAAGAGACTCGACCGCATGGGCGATCGCCTCCGGGCTGTAGGAGCGATTCCACCCGTCCAGGATCTCGGCATGGGCTTCAGGAATGGTCATCTTCAGCGGCGTATGAGCCATTGTAAACGCAATGAACTCCAGCCAGTGTTTCGGCCGCGTCAGTCGTCCGGCATCTTTGAGCCTGGTGTACAGGGGCGTCCCCGGCAAGGGTGTGAGTAAGCCGAAGATCGGCAGTCCCGGTGGCCAAGTACGAATCTGCTGAAGCGTGCGCTCCGCGACACCAACAGTGTCGTTGTCCATCCCAAAAATGAATGAAGTGATCGCATACACGTTGCGTTGCGCGAGCCTCTCGAGCACGGCGGCATACTCGCCGGGCTTATTGAAACCCTTGTTCACGCCGGCTAGATTCGTGGGATCGATGGATTCCATGCCGATGAAAATCCACTTGCCCCCAGCGGCCGCGATGAGGTCCACAAGCTCCTCGTCGCGCAGCAGATTGGCGCTGATTTGCGCCACCCAATGGACCTGCGCGTTGGCGGCAATAATGTCGCGCAGCAACGACTTCGTCCGTTTCACATTGATGGCGAAATTGTCGTCAATAAAAAATACCGCAATCTGCCCGCGCTCTTTCTTGGCCCGTTCTTTGAGCAGCAAAAGTTCATTCACGACGCTTTCGTTTGTGCGAAACCGGATCGAATCGCCGAAAAATCCAGTCACGGTGCAGAACTCGCACCCATAGGGGCATCCGCGCCCCGACTCGACGGGAATGATGCGAAACGTTCCCCACCCGCCTCCTAATTTCTTGAGCCACCGATAAGCGGGCTTCGGAACAATGTTGAATTGATCGAGGTTGATCGTATCCCAGGGAATCGACGGATAGGGCCGCAAAGTGGGTTTCCGCTCCTGACCGAAATCATCCACCGGAGCGTACACATCCTTGAGCTTGCCGCGCACGGCGTCCTCGACGATTTTGGGCCAAGTCTCGTCCGCTTCCCCGAGGGCTATCGCGTCGGCGTGGCGTACGCCGCCGTCGCGGCCGAGCGCCTCGTCGGGCATTTCCGTGACGTGTGGTCCACCCATCACGACCGGCACTCCGGCGGCGCGGACCGCATCGGCCATCCGGTAGGCCTTCGCGATCATTCTGGTCATTGCGCCAATTCCAACGAGCCCGATCTTTTGTTCCCGCACATACCGTGCAAGGGCCGCTTCATCCATCGGCCGCGCGTTTCCGTCGATCAGTAAAACCTCGTGACCGGACGGTGTCAGCGACTCGAGTAGAAACATCCACAAATGCGGCATGAAGTTGCGCGTGACACCGTTGTCAGGATTGTAGAGTAATATTCTCAAGAATTTTTCCTCGTCCTACTCTCGTGACCTACCGGCTGATCCGGCCGGCGATTCCCATTATTTTTTCTTGCAGGCACCGCGTTCCGGCTAGGCCGATGCCTTCAGCGTAAAAGTAGAGCCCGCACTCGTGAAGCCAAGTCTGACCTGTTGCCACTGATAGCCGTCACCCAAAGCGGGCGTGGCGGAGGGGTCTATGATGAAACTGGGGGAAGTGTACACCTTGAAAGACATGATTCGTGACCGAAAAACTTTCAGTGTTCGCTTATTGGTCATGTCGCCTGACGCAACTGGGCATTCAATTCGACTGGTCTTGACAGACCACCCTCGTCCTCCAGCGCCGGTTGAAACACAATTGCCGAACGGATCAGTATCCCTACGTTCTGTCAAAGGGAACTGCTCGCGGGACAGTAGCCGATAAATCGTCCTTAGACCAGCGACACTCTAGCTGTTTTCCAGATTCGTTACTATCCCAATCTCGGAAGCCGGTTCCATGCGCGGAAACTGCCATCAGAGGAAACGGCGCTTCTCAAGCGCTCTGATGAACAACTTGTGGCAGGAATCCTAGCCAGGTATGATCGGCTCGATAGAGTTACTTCGCCGAATCGAGTCCTGGGGCCAAGCCCAGCTCAGCGAATCTGCACTGTCCTTGTCTTGATAAAGCATTGACGTGAACGCCGCTGTTCTGGTTTGAGGGAGGATTCCATGAATTTCCTGAAGCGGCCCGATGCGCTGGCTTTCCTGATCCTTGCGCTCTTCGCTGCGCCGATTTCAGCCGCCCCGCAGACGCTATCTCCAAATCAGCAGCAGGCGCGCGATATTTACAAGGAACTGGTTGAGATCAACACCGTCACGCCCACCGGAGACACGGCGAAGGCGGCGGAGGCGATGGCCGCGCGGCTTCGAGCGGCGGGCTTTGCCGGCGCGGACGTAGAGGTGTTCAACCCCGCGCCGCGCAAGGGGAATCTTGTGGCGCGGCTGCACGGCACCGGGGCGCGCAAGCCGATCTTGTTAATGGCTCACCTCGACGTGGTGGAAGCAAGGCGCGAGGATTGGTCGGTCGATCCTTTCAAACTTCTCGAAAAGGATGGTTACTTCTACGGCCGCGGTTCCGGGGACGACAAGTTTATGGCGGCGACATTCGTTGCAAACATGATTCGCTACAGGCAGGAAGGATATAAGCCGGACCGCGACATCATTTTGCTGCTCGAGACGGACGAAGAGATCGGCGACATGAACGCCGTGGGAATTCAGTGGATGCTCAAGAACCATCGCGATCTGATCGACGCCGAGTTCGCGCTGAACGAAGGCGGCAGAGTGGGCCTAAAAAACGGCAAGGCCTTGCGCAATGACCTGCAGACCAGCGAGAAAGTATTCGCCAATTACAGTTTCGAAGTGAAGAACCCGGGCGGTCACAGCTCGCTGCCGAGCAAGGACAATGCCATTTACCATTTGGCGGAAGGCCTCGCGCGCCTCTCGAAATACGATTTTCCGGTCGTGCTGAATGAGACGACGCGCTCTTGGCTCGAACGGGCTGCCCCCCTAGAGGACCCGCAAATCGGCGCGGCAATGAATTCTGTTGCCTCCGGGCATCCTGATCCCACCGCCGTGGCCCGCCTCTCCGCAATGCCTGCCTATAACGCGCAGCTTCGAACGACGTGTGTCGCTACAATGCTCGAAGCAGGGCATGCCTTTAACGCCTTACCGCAAAGGGCGCAGGCCACCGTGAATTGCCGCATCCTTCCAAGCGAACCCGTCGAAGAAGTTCAGAAGACGCTCGCGCGGGTCGTGGACGATAGTCAAATTTCTGTGACTCCAACCTTGATCGACGTCTCCAGCAAGCCCTCGCCCCTCAACCCGGCGATTTTCCAAGCCGTGGAGCGGGTGACAGCGGAATTCTGGCCGGGCATCCCTGTGATCCCCACGATGAGCGCGGGCGCAACCGATGGCCTCTTTCTGCGCAACGCGGGTATCCCGACCTACGGCACTTCCGGGCTCGCGGGCGACATTGACGATGTCCGCGCCCACGGGAAGGACGAACGGGTTCTCGTCAAATCTTTCAATGATGGGCAGGAATATTTGTACCGCCTCGTGAAAATCTTGTCTTCGAATTAGTGATTCGTGCCTCGGCTTCCTGATAACCTGGCCCAAATGAGATGGGCTGGACCGGATCTGGCGGCCTCTAGCTAAGTTTAGCGACCTGTGGCAAGCTGTAGGCATGGGAAACAAGAACGCACCAAAACGTGAAAAAAAGAAGCCGAAGCAGAATAAAGATAAACGCGAAACCTACAGCCCGCCTGCTCCACGAATTGTGAGAGAAGCGCCCAAGGCTTAAGTTCACGCGTTCGATTTTTTTCTGAGAGCGCGACGTCTTGCGTCTTGACGTTCGTGGGCGGCGGTTGATGAGCTATTGAGAAAGCCCGCCAAACTGGGTTGAGGAGTTTTGGTATTTGCCCTCCCGTTTTTGACCAGCCGAAATTGCTTCGCTCACACGTGCTCCTACTGAATTTCTACTCTGCTTGTTCGCAGGAGTGTCTCCCGCTGCCATTGGCGCAATAAGAGTTCGCACGCGCCTGGACAGGCCGATGCAAGGAGCCAAAATGACCAAAGCCACATGGGGAGGAGCGGCGCTGGCGGAAAGCGATGCTTGCGTGATCGTCGAAGGGAACTCCTATTTCCCCGCCGAAGCGGTCGCGCGCGAATATCTGCGCCCCAGTGCAACGACAACGCTGTGCCCTTGGAAAGGCGTTGCCCACTATTACGATGTGGAGGTGCAGGGCAAACGGAATCCCGACGCCGCCTGGTACTACCCCGATCCAAAAGACGCCGCGAAAGAAATTAAAGGCCGAATCGCGTTCTGGAAAGGCGTGAAGGTGGAAGCGTAACGCGCGCCGCAGGGTGCCCTCGAAAAAAACAGGCTCCCGGGCGTCACCTGGGAGACTGTCTTGCATCCAGTGGAGCTAACTATTTGCCGTGCGCGGCGGTCCAATTGACGGACCGATCGCCGGTTGTGGCAGTGCCCTTCATTGCCCCGCCGTCGAGAGTGCCCTTGTATTCCTGCGTGACTTCGCCGTTCGGCGTCGTGCGTTTCACTGTAAAAGTTATGTCGTTGCCCTTGACACTGCCTTCCAGCGGAACTTCGCCGCGCTGACCCTTGATGGTGCCCTTGATGGCGGCGCCATTCTGTTCGATTGTCATGGCCTGCGTATTCATTGCGCCGTCACGGCCCGGCATGCTCAGATCCCATGCGCCCGCGACGTTCGCGGGTTTGTCCTGGGCCCGGGCAAGTACGCCCAGCGCCAGTACGAACAACGCAGCGCTGGCCAATGCGATGACTGTTTTCCTCATTTGTGTTTCTCATTGCCGCACCGGAACAATTCCGTTTGCGGATGATTTTCCGGCCGATACACAACATGGAGTATTGTCACCGTTGCCGGTTGGTTCATGGACGCGCGGGAGGCGGGAACCGTTGCGGCACCAATAAAAAATGTGTCGAAGATGTGCGGGTCAGTTGCGGACGCTTGCGGTTCGCTGCGCGACGTATTCGCGAATGGTCGCGCTGAAAGCGCGTTCCAGCTTCTGCGCGATGGGGCCGGGTGCGGACGGGTATTTGTGCCCGGCGATTTCGCTCACTCCCAGTAAGCTGCGGTTAGTCGATGTGATGAAAACCTCATCGGCGGCATAGAGGTCTTCCTCCGTCAGTGTTTGCTCGACCATCGGCACGCCGTATCGAGGAGCAATTTCGAGCAGAACACTGCGCGTCACCCCTTCGAGACAACCGGATGATAGCGGCGGCGTTGTGACTTTGCCGTCCTTGACGGTGAAGATATTCGCGGTCGTGCACTCGGCCACCTCTCCGCGCTCATTGAGTAGCACGACTTCGCTCCAGCCTTCCTTCTGTGCTTCGGCCAGGTGCCATACGTTGTTGAGCCAGGAAGTGACTTTCACGCCGGCGAGCGGTGAGGCTGCATGGCGTCCGTGCGCGGCGATGCTCAGGCGCGCTTGCTCAGGATGGGCTGGCAGTCCGGCCGTGCAGAGAATCAAATCCACCTGCGGCATGGGTTCATCGCTCTGCCAGAACCCGACGCGGTTATAGATCATGTAGATTCGAGCGGCGCCCTCCACCACTTGATTGGCGTTCAACAGTTCACTCAAGTGCCGCCGTACTTGCGCGGGGTCGAATGGGAAAGGAAGCCGCGTCCGGCCAGCATCCTTTTCGAGTCGGCGCCAGTGGCGTTCGTAGGCGAAGGCTTCGCCCTGAAAAATCCGCATCGTGGTGAACAGGCCCCAACCGCTCAGCAAGCCGGCTTGGCCCGGAGAAAGTCGTACCTGCTCGATCTCAACGAGGCGGTCGTTGTGGAACACGTACCGATGGATCACTTGGACCTCATGCGCGGGTCGTGCGCAATTCGCTCGAACATTCTAACCCAGGTCAATCCTGGCAGAATTATTCGTTAAGTCTTCGGTGATGCAGAAGGCAAAACTGCGGAAAAGCAAACCACGGAGGATCATCCAGCCGAAATGCGGTCTTCCGTGACTTCCACTTCGCTCACGCCGCGAAATGAAAATAGCAGTTTGATCA
>Ga0137409_10008333_pt1 | contig 10585 bp, 8 predicted proteins | sample CZODoug1_16funga_FD_122059 | JGI IMG/M metagenome (GOLD analysis project Ga0137409, IMG submission 122059) | Vadose zone soil fungal communities from Angelo Coast Range Reserve, California, USA - CZODoug1_16fungal (Hybrid Assembly) | ecosystem: Environmental > Terrestrial > Soil > Vadose zone... | reverse complement strand
CGCCATCCGACGCTCCCCGCCGGGGAGGGCACCCGACGTAGGCGGGTCCGCGCGCTGCATGGAAGCGGCTGGGAAGGGGCTGCCTCTTGGAGCCATTGGACGACTCCATCCTCGACGAGTTCCTCGTGGACTCGCACGAAGGGCTGGATCGCCTCGACCGCGATCTGATCACGCTCGAGCACGATCCCGGCTCGCGCGATGCGATCGCGAGCGCGTTCCGTGCCCTGCACACGATCAAGGGCACGTGCTCGTTCTTCGGCTTCCGCCGGCTGGAGAGCGTGGCGCACTCCGGCGAGTCGGTGCTGTCTCGACTCCGCTCCGGCCGGCTCGAGCCGGGCGCGGAGATCACCGAGAGCCTGCTCGCCGTGGTGGACGCCGTGCGCGGCATCCTCGCCGGCATCGAGTCCACGCGACGCGAGCCGGAAGGTGACGACTCCGGTGTGCTCGCCCGCATCGAGCCGTGGCTCGAAGAGCCGCGCGCTGCGCGCGAGCCCGGCTTGCTCGCGCCAGACGCCCCCGAGGCCGCGCCGGCCCCGAGCGCCGTTCAGCAGCATCACGTGCGCGTGGACGTGCGGCGGCTGGATCAGATCATGGATCTGGTGGGCGAGCTGGTGCTGGCGCGCAACCAGCTCCAGCGCACGATCGCGCCTGCGGCGAGCCCGCTGGGCGCCGCCGTCCAGCGCGTGGACCACGTCACCACGCGGCTCCAGGACGAGGTGATGCGTGCCCGTCTCGAGGCTCTGAGCCCTTTGGAGCTGGTGAAGGAAAATGCAGGACTACTGGCTCGAAAGATTGTCGAGAGGACTGGCAAGACCGGTGAACACTATATTGCCAACACGCCGAGTGAATATTGGGATATGTGGAAGGCGGCCCTAGGGGGTGGTCTGCTGATTGTTGCAACGGCGGCCATAAAATTGAAAATCACAGTGGCCGGCCTGCCGCCCTTCTTCGAGGGGTTCCTGGCGGGCACGAATTACGCAATCACTTTCCTGATCCTACAGGCTCTGGGTCTGGCACTCGCAACCAAGCAGCCGTCCATGACCGCTGCGACCTACGCCAAGATTGTTCGCATGACACAAGGTACGGAACGCCTGGAAAAACTGACAGAATTCATCAGCCGCATATCGCGCACACAACTTGCAGCTGCCGTGGGCAATTTGCTGACGGTCACGTTTGGAGCCGTGCTCTTCGCTCGCGCCTGGTTGTATTGGTTCTCTAAACCGTATTTGCCCGCATCCAGTTCTGCTTATGTGTACGAGACCCTGAACCCGCTTGCCTCAGGAACGGTTCTGTATGCCGCCTTGACTGGAGCGGTTCTTTGGATATCAGCGCTTGCCGGTGGATGGGTCGAGAATTTCGCAACATATAACCGCATCCCGCAAGCGATTGCCGACCATCCGTTGGGCTGGCGCTTTGATTCTGATCGAATGAGACACGTTGCAAACATCTTCGAGCGGAATATATCGGCATGGAGCACCAGTATCGTACTGGGTTATCTGCTGGGATTTATCCCACTTCTGGGCCATTTCTTTGGAATACCTCTCGACGTCCGGCATGTCACTCTATCCACGGGCACGCTGGCACTCGCAGCGGCGAGTCTCGGAAAAGGTTGGTTTTACAGAGGGTGGTTCATCCATACCCTCTTTGGAATCGGAGTCATATTTGTGCTGAATCTGGCAGTTAGTTTCGGAATTGCATCTTGGGTCGCGTTTCGGGCCTACGATGTTTCTTATGCCGACCGCGTTCAATTGCTCAAATACGTTGTCAAGAGTTTCTTCCGTTCGCCACTGCGCTTTTTATTCTCTACGCGAGGGCTTTCCGGTCCCCACTGAGTTAAAGAGCAAGTTAAAGATTGTCTCGTAGAAAATTATTCCAACTCAGAATTGATTAACGCACAAATCGGAGACTTGAATCTATTTGTCCGCTCATCAAGGATAATCGCCATGGAAGGATCCGGCGCCGGAGCGAGATTGATCATTGTGTGCGGATTGCCGGGCCTACCGATTCACCAGTATGGATCGGAAATGCAAAAGCGTTGGCTTGCTCCGTTCGAAATGACCGGGTGGTGGGCGATGGGAGCTCGCTGACTGTGGGACACTGAACTTGGCCAATGCCATTCGTCCACGTTTCGGGGGGATTCCGTTTCATGATGGACTTCTGGAGATCTGCGATCCGGCAGCAGTTCCATGCCGCGATTGACATGCTCGCCAACGCGATCAAAGCCTGCCCGGAGTCTGTGTGGTCCGGCCAGGGGCCGCGCGCGTTTTGGTATCTGGCTTTTCACACGCTCTTCTTCCTTGATCTTTATCTCTCGGAAAAAGACGAACCCCAATTCCGTCCGCCACCGCCGTTCGGCCTTACCGAACTCGAGGACGAGGTCCCGCCGGAGCGCGTCTATGGAAAAGACGAACTGCTCGCCTACCTCGAGCACTGCCGCAAGAGGTTGGACACCGTGATGGCGGGAATGACAGAAACCTGGGCTGTGAATCCCTGCCCCATCCCGTATCGCGACATGAGCAACGGTGAATTGCTCTTCTACAACATGCGGCACGTGCAACATCACGCGGCTCAACTGAACCTGCTGCTGCGTCAGACGACAAATTCGGCGCCCCGTTGGGTGTCAAAGGGCGGTCGGAAAGCGAAGGTCTGACGCTCAACGGGAATGTGCGGATGAAAAGGGCTTGTCCTCGAACCCGCGGACACTACCGAACTCGGCGTTATGGAAGAATGAGAGAATCGCAAGGGAGACGGGGATGAACAAGTGCCAGGAAATTGCGGAGGCTTATCGGGCGGTGACGATCAAGGGCGCGTGGTATGGACCTACGGTGGCGGAACTCTTAGAGCGGATTTCTCCGGAGGCGGCTACGACGGTGCCTGCGCCCGGCGCTCATACGATTGCGGAGCTACAGCAACATTTGCTGCTGTGGAATGAACGAATCCGGAAAACGGATGAGAGCCATCCGATGCCGAAGTGGGAAGCGGAAAAAGAATGGGCCGAACCGGCGATTCCGTGGAACGAACTGGTGGCGCGATGGAGGCAGAGCCGCGACCTGCTGGAAGAGAGAATGCGGAATTTTCCGGTGGCGGATTTGGGGAAGCAGACGCCCGGGCGAAGCTATCCGTACGAATTTTTGTTGAACGGAATTGTGCAGCACACGATTTGGCACAGCGGGCAGATCGCGATGGTGTTGAGCATGGTGCGGGGAAGATAGAGAAGTCGAGAATGGGCACTCGGCCTAACCAGTGCCCACTTGTGGCTCGTGGCCAATTGCGAAGTTTACGGAATCTGCGATGAAGCACTTGGCGTGAGCTGTATGGTGCAATTCAGGCGTCTCCTCCCTAAAGCCTTCGGCATGGCCGGCCAATCCAGCCAGCGTGGCTCGGGCCTAGTACATTCCTATTATTGAAGGTTTTTCGTTCTCTAACTACAGTTGCGGCAAAGTTTTACCAACACTTAGTCGAGTGACCTGAAACAGGCCGACGCCCAACCCCGGGATTCGCAGCGTTTGTTCGTCGTGTGTACTTTTGGTTTTGAAAAGGGAAGACGATGCGAAAACTTTTGAATCTTGTTCCGGTTCTCGGGACGTTGCTGCTTGTCTTTACGACGCCTACTTTTGGCCAGAGCAATTACGCCGTGGTTGCAGGTGCGGTGACGGATGAGCAGCACTTGCCGGTGGCGGGAGCCGCGATCCAACTGACCGCGACCAGCACGGGCGCAACGCGGCGCGTCGTCACGAATCAGCAAGGACTGTTCGAAGTGCCTGCGCTCTTGCCGGATGACTACGAGTTGAAAACCGAAGCGTCCGGTTTTGCGCCTGCGACGCAATCGGTGCGTTTGGAAGTTGGGCAGAGACTCGCGGTTGCCATTTCGCTTCGCGTGGGTTCGATCAAGCAGGGAGTGGAAGTCGTCGCCAAAGCCGAAGTGCTGCAGACGACCGATGCCAGCGTGGGAGAAGTTGTCGAGCCGAAATCCATTCGCGAACTGCCGCTGAACGGGCGCATGTTGATTGACCTTGTGCTGACGGTGCCGGGAGCGCATTTGGGATTCGGCGCGCAAACAGGATCAACCAATCCGCTCTACTGGCGTCCGGGGCAGCGATCTGCCGTCGTGATCGGCGGAGCCCGTCCGAATGCAAATTTCTTTTTGCTCGACGGCGCAACGAATACCGATCCGACGTTCAATACGCAAAATCTGAGTCCCTCACCTGACTCGGTGAAGGAATTTCAGGTGGAAACGAGCAGCTACACCGCGGACATGGGCGGCGCGGGCGGAGGACAGATCAACATCGTCACGAATTCCGGTTCGAGCCATTTCCATGGAACGGTTTACGAATTTCTTCGCAATGGGGCGATGGACGCGACCACGTTTGCTTCGATGGGCAACAATCATCTTGTGCAAAATAATTTTGGAGGTTCTTTAGGCGGGCCGCTCGTCGGGAAGAGAACGTTTTTCTTTGTGAACTACGAAGGGCTGCGCCTCTCGCAAGCAGATGCACAGGTATTGACCGTTCCCACACGGGACGAGATCATGGGCGATTTCAGCATGAGCAATGTCAAAATTTACGATCCGAAGACGGCCGTTGCGAATCCTGCGTACAATCCGAGCCTTCCTACTGGCCCTTCGAATTTTCCTTACACGCGGACGCAGTTTACCGACAACATGATTCCTTCGGACAGAATCAATCCGCTGCTCGAAGCGTTCCTCCTGCAATATGTTCCAGCGCCGAACATGGGCATGACGGGCGGCGCCGACTCCAACAATTATCTGGACATCCGAAACGAAATGCATTTTCAGGACCAGGGAACTATTCGCATTGACCATAACTTTTCCAACTCCGATACGCTCTTTGGGCGGTACACACTGAGTTCGGAAAACGGATTCACGCCGACTGGCGGGATGACGGCAACGACTTCAACTTTGCCCGGGTTCGGTGCGAATTTCGACAACCGGTCGCAGCAAGCGGTCATTTCCTGGAACCATATCTTCGGCACGAACAAGGTCAACACTGTCTCGATCGCGGTTTCGCGTTTGTCCATGAATCACACGTCGCAGAATAACGGCGTGAATGACATTGTTGGCGCGCTGGGAATTCAGGGTGTCGGTTTTGGCGGGAAAAACGCCTGGGGCTCGCCGTGGTTTGCCGCGCAGGGCTACACCGGAATCGGCGACACGTTCGCCGCCACGCCGATGCACGCGTGGGACACGATGTATGAGATTCGCGACATGTACGCGTGGCAACTTGGGCGGCACGCGGTCAAATTCGGCGGCGATTTTCATTGGTACACGTGGCCGATGTGGGGATTTTTTCAGAACCGTGGCTACTACCAATACACCAACGGGTACACGACGGAATTTGGCTTCAATAACGGCAGCGGCTCAGGGTTTGCGAGCCTCTTGCTGAGTCTGCCTGCCGTCAAGCAACGTCAGGCAGGCGTTCCGCAAATGAATTTGCGCAATTGGGGAACAGACGCTTTCGTCGAAGACAGTTGGCAGGTGACGCCGACGACCACGCTGAGTCTTGGAGTTCGTTACGAATATACGAATCCGCTGTACGACAAAAACAATACGAACACCAATTTGATTTTTCAGGATGGCCTGCCTTCGGTTTTCGTTGGCGGCCAGAATGGTTATCCGCAGGGGCTGATGTATGCGAATCAGTTGAACTTTGCGCCGCGGCTTGGAATCGCCAAGCACGTTCCGCGCTGGGGAATCGTGTGGCATGGAGCGTACGGAATTTTCTTTACACCCGTGGACCAGAATACGTGGTGCAACCAGCGGCACAACGTGCCCTACGTTTTTCCTGAAACGCAGCAGGCGGATAACTTCACGCCTCCCGCCGCGCTTTTCAACACAGGCATGAATTTTGGCACGCCCGTTCTTGGAACCGGAGCGTTGCCTGCGACAACTGTGAGTTTCACTGCATTTGATCCGCACTCCCCGGCACAATACGTGCAGCAATGGAATGGGGCCGTGCAAAAAAGTTTGGGAAAAGATACGTCGCTGGAATTTGGATACCTTGGCGCTCGCGGGTTTCACCTGCAGCGCGCACACTTGATTAACAATACTTTGCCCGGACCGGGACCTCTTGGGCCGCGGCGTCCTTTCAAAACGCTTGCGTTTGTGCCCGATACAACGTTGCCGCCCGGTAGCACTGACGCGGTGATTCAAAGCCTGACGTTTCCGGTGAGTACCATCAATCTTCTGGAGAACAGCGCGCAAAGCTGGTACGACGCGGGTTACGTAAACGTGCGGCGTCGATATTCGCACAGTCTGAGTTTTCTGGCGAACTACACGCTTGCAAAAACTCTTACCAATGCGCCGGATTTCCGTTCGCCGATGGACGAATCCGCGATTCCGCAGAACAACAGAGACCTCAGCCTTGAAAAAGGTCCGGGCTGCGATGTCCGGCATCGTTTCTCGCTGAGCAGCGTTTACGACATTCCCGCATACAAGCGTTCGGAGTGGATGCGGCTGATTACGCAGAACTGGCATTTCTCAACCATCTATCAGATTCAAAGTGGCATGCCGTTTACGATTTCCGTTTTCGGAGACACGGCAAATTCCGGCACAGTGCTTGGGGAAAATCCGATTCGCGCGAACGTTACCGGCCAGCCCGTATTCGGACCGGGTACGCATACCGCAGATGAATGGTTCAACGCCGCGGCATTTGCCACGCCGCCAGCGTTCACCTATGGCAACGCCGGGCGCAATTCTGTGTACGGCCCCAGGATGCAGACGATGGACGTCGCCCTGGCGCGCAGTTTCGCTTTCACGGAAAGGATGAACTTCCAGTTCCGTGCGGAAGCGTTCAATGCGTTGAACAAGGTGAATCTGGGCACGCCGAACCGGTTCGTGAACACGCCGCAATTCGGAACCATCACCATGGCGATGACGCCAGGCCGTGAAATTCAGTTGAGTGCGCGGCTTTCGTTTTAATTGGGCAGAGCTTAATACACCCAGAAGGTCATTTCTGCAGGAAGCGTACACATGGCCGGATGAAATGAGACCGGCAATACTTCCTTTTCTTCATGGAGGATTTGCAGGGCTTCGTCCATGAGGATTCGGACGAGCCAATTACGAAAGGCGCCTTCCGTTTTGAATGCCTTGGTATTGCCAGCAGAGGCGAGCTTGCGAGGGGCGATGAGAAGACAGTTATTCACTGCCTTCTCGATCTGTTCGCGGCTGTCGAGCAGACGAGCCGCTACAAAGTAAAGCAAACCACGACACCGAAAGAACCGAGCGTTGAGTTTCAGTGTTTCCGTTTGAACTAGTGGAAGTAAGAGTGTTTCACACATGTTGAACGACCTGATTGGCAGTAATTGCTGTCATTAACTGGCGTGTTTGGCAGCCGTTTGATGGACACCACTGTCCTCTTGCCGATTGGAAGAGCCGGTGGGGAAGAGCATTGGCACTCGACGGCGATAGTCCACGTATTCTTTGTGGAAATGGGTGAGGTCGCGTTCTTCGAGCTGAATCGCAATCAGAATATAAGTCGTGGTAGCGATTGCGAAAAATAAATGCGCAGACGTCATCAGCGGCGCCGACCAGAATACGAGCAGCCACCCCACATACAGCGGGTGCCGAACGTAACGGTATAGGCCGGGGGTGCGGAATCCGGGAGTTGTGTAGGGACGGCGCCGCAAGTAGAGCCAGACCTGGCGCAGTCCGAATAGGTCAAAGTGATCGATAAGAAGAGTCGTAGCGAGGACAGTTAGCCAGCCGGTCGCGTACAGACCGTACAAGGCCAGCCGTCCTGGGGTGTTGCTCACGTTCCAGATGACACTGCCCATGGGCTGCCATTTCCAGAACAAGAGGAACAAAGCAACACATGAGAACAGTACATAGGTGCTGCGTTCGACCGGTATTGGAACGATGCGCGTCCACGCGGCTTTGAACCACCGCCGCGCCATTATGCTATGTTGAAGGGCAAATACCCCCAGCAACACAGCGTTGATTCCCAATGCCACCGTGAATGGCACCCGTGGAGCGGAATCGATGGACTTCGAAACGCCGAAATTTCCCAGAAAACAAATCGCGTACAAAAAGATCGCTAAAAAACTAAGGTAGCAAACGACACCGTAAAAAAAAGCCGTAATCCTTCCAAGCATCAGTTCTCCTTCGGGGCGTCCATGGGCTACAATTCCGAACAATCAGAACGGCTCCCGTACCAGGCTATTAGCTCCTAAAACGGGCGTTTGGGTCCTTTGGCCGGGCTGATTTATTTCTGCTATTTTTCTGAAATCATGGCTTCGAAACCTTCAAACGCGGTGTATGAATTCGGTCCTTTCCGGCTGGAATTGAAGGAACACCGGTTAGTGCGGGAGGGCCGGGCCATTCCGTTGACCGGAAAGGCGTTCCATACGCTGCGCGTTCTAGTGGAGCGACATGGGAAACTCGTCTCCAAGCAGGATTTGATGTGTGCTGTTTGGCCGGAAACGACGGTCGAAGAGAACAATTTGGACCGCAATATCTCCACGGTGCGCAAGGCGCTGGAAGAGAAAGTCGCCGGGCGGCAGTACATAGAGACGGTACCGCGCGTAGGGTATCGTTTCGTTGCGGAGGTCTCCGAAGCCGCAGGAGAAGTTGCTTCCAGTTCTTCATTGGTAGCACAGGGCATTTCGTCGATTGCAGTTCTTCCCTTTGTGGATATGAGCCCGTGCCGGGATCAGGACTATCTGTGCGAAGGGCTCGCGGAAGAGTTGATTAACTCTCTGACTTGTGTGGATGGTCTTCGAATAGCTTCGCGAAGCGCTTCCTTTCAGTTCCGCGGATCGGAAGTAAACGTACGGGAGATTGGCAAGCAGCTCGGCGTCGAGACGTTGCTCGAGGGCAGCGTTCGCAAAGCGGAGGATCGATTGCGTGTGACGGTGCAGCTCGTGGAAGTTGCGACCGGCTATCACCGGTGGTCCCAGCGGTACGATCGCGAACTTCACGACGTGTTTGCAATGCAGGACGAGATCGCAGAGAGCGTCGTTACCTCGCTGCGCGGAAGCATTCTCAGTCAGAGAGAAAAGGAATCACTGCTGCGGCCGCACACAGGCGCGGCGGCCTACGAATACTATCTGCGTGGACGGCAGTACCTTCCGCGTTTGACCCAGCCGGATTTGCAGAGAAGCGGGGAGATGTTCGAGCAGGCAATTGAGCTCGATGCGGGCTACGGTCCGGCTTATGCCGGATTGGCGATGGTGCATGCCACGCTTTACGAGTGGTTTGGCGCTTGCGAAGAAGATTTGACCCGCGCCGAGAGCGCCAGTCAAAAAGCGCTGCAAATTGCGCCGGATCTTGTTGACGCTCATGTGGCGCGTGGGTTCACGCTCTCGCTTTTCCGGAGGTATGACGAAGCCGTAGGTGAATTTGAGGAAGCCATCCGGGTCAATTCCAATTTTTTCGACGCGTACTACTATTTTGCGCGGTCAAGTTTTGCGCGCGGTGACATCGAACGCTCCGCCCAGCTTTTCGATATGGCTGCCAAAATTCGCCACGAAGACTTTCAAAGCTCCATGCTTCTCGCGCAATCGCTGCGCATGCTCGGACGAAATGGCGAGGCGAACGAAGCAGCCAGAGAAGGCATACGTCGGGCGGAAAGCGCTCTCGCGCTGAATCCGCTCGATGGAAGAGCCCTTTCTCTTGGGTCGGGTGCGCTGTTCCACCATGGCCAGAGAGCGCGCGCTGCGGAATGGTCGAAACGATCGCTCGAGCTTTATCCTGATGACGCGGGTACCCTGGTTAATGCCGCTTGTCTGCAAGCCAAATCCGGCCGGAAGGAAGAAGCTCTGGAACTTCTCGAGCGCGTGTTTGCACGAGGCTGGGGCAAGCGCGATTGGGTCGAACATGATCCGGATTACGACATTTTGCGCGACGATCCGCGATTCCAGAAACTTCTCGCGAAGCTTAAATAATCTGGCGGCCAACATCGAAATCCGGCTAAGCGGGCGAGCGCGGCCTTCTTTGGCCGATCGGGAGATCGGCGTTCTCGGCTGCTTGCTTTGTGCGGGTGAGGCGCCGGATTTCGAAGATGAGGTAGGCGACAACGGCGACGTTTATGGCGAGAAGTAGGACTTTGCTAAAGGTTGGGCGGTGAAATATCTCGTAAATTTCGAGTGGGATTAGGCCGGCGGTGGAAATGACGGTAAGGAATTCGGCCCAGCGTTTCCGGAAGAAAAGCCCCACGCCTTCGGTGAGGAAAAGCGCGGAATAGATAAACGTACCCAAGCTGAGCGCGCGGAGTTTGTGCGCATCCACTGTGATTAGTTTTTCGAGCAAAAGGTTCAGGTAATGATTGTGCGGGTCAACGCGGAAAAGGTCCGCCCAATGCTGCGTTTCCACCGCGAGGTCTTTGTTGGCGAGCATGTGAACAGCGATGCCGACCGCGAGAAGCGCGAGTCCCTTAAGCAATTTAAACGCGGCGATCAGCATCAACCCGCGCGGATGCTTGTGAGCGTCCGTCATTTTGGCTGAAGCATTGTAGCGTGTGTTCAGGTGAGAGAAGATAGGGGAGGACTCCCAGCCACCAGGGGATAAAGCGTGCGACGCTTTCTTAACAACAAGAGTTTTCGGGCTGCGATCCTTGGCGCAACAACGAGT
>Ga0137409_10008332_pt1 | contig 10585 bp, 8 predicted proteins | sample CZODoug1_16funga_FD_122059 | JGI IMG/M metagenome (GOLD analysis project Ga0137409, IMG submission 122059) | Vadose zone soil fungal communities from Angelo Coast Range Reserve, California, USA - CZODoug1_16fungal (Hybrid Assembly) | ecosystem: Environmental > Terrestrial > Soil > Vadose zone... | reverse complement strand
ATCCACGCGCCCTTCAGACTGCAGATCACGCCGGGCCGGATCTCATCGGTGATCCGGAGCGGCAGGTGCACCTCGCCCAGCTCGTTCCACACCCGCACCCGCACGCCGTCCGCGAGCCCGCGGGCCCGCGCGTCGTCCGGATGCATCTCGAGCGGCGGCGTCACGTCGCCCGCCTTGAGCCCCCCGAACGTGGAGGTGATGCGCTCGTCCGAGGCGGGGGTGATGAGGATCAGCGGGAACTTCGTCTCGTAGGCCCGGTAGCTCGGCAGCCGGCTGCCGTACTTCTTGTCGAGATACTCGGAGGCCAGCTCCACCTTGCCGGAGGCGGTCTTGGGGAAGACGTTCTTGAACAGGATGGCGGGCTCGCCGCTCACCGTCATGGCGGTGGCGCGGTCGGTGGGCAGGCGGCTCGGCGCCACGCCGCCCAGGCGCGGATCGGCGCCGTCCACTGCGTCGTCCATGAGCTGCGCGTCGCTGGCGGTGAAGATCGGGTCGGTGTAGCCGAAGCGCGCGGCGAGCCGCCGGAAGATCTCGGTGTTGGGCAGCGACTCGTGCTGCGGCTGGATCACCGGCTCGGCGCGCTGTAGCCAGTGCTGGCCGTAGGCCGCATAGATGTCGTCGTACTCGAAGTGGCTGGAGGCGGGCAGCACCACATCGGCGTAGGCGAGGCTATCGGTCATCACCACGTCGCAGCCCACGATGAAGAGGTCCTCGCGGCTGAGCCCGCGGCGCATCCGGTTCTGGTCCGGGTGCACCACGAGCGGGTTGTGGTTGTAGACGAAGATCGCCTTGATGGGCGGCGACAGCGTGGGATCGAGCAGGTGCGCGCCCACGTCCACGATGTTGAGCGTACGCGTGCCCGGCGGCAGCAGGTCCGGCCGCTGCAGCTTGGCGGGCGTCTTCGGGAACACGAAGCCCGCGCCGTTGACGAGCCCACCGCCCGGCACGCCGAACTTCCCGGCCAGCGCGGGCAGCGCGAAGATCGCGCGGATGCCGCTGCCGCCGTTCTGGTTGCGCTCGAGCCCGTTGCCCACGGTGATGGAGGCGGGCGAGAGCGTGTGATACCACTCCGCGAGCTGGCGGATCTGCGCCTCCGGCACCTGGCAGATCCGCGCGGCCTCCGCCACCGAGTAGCGCCGCGCGCCCGTCATGAACTCCTCGAAGCCCGCCACGTGCTGCTCGATGAAGGCGCGATCGAACGCGCCCCGCCGCTCCAGCTCCGCGGCCAGCGCCCAGGCCAGCACCACGTCGGTGCCGGGCTTGAGCGCCACGTGCATGTCGGCCTGCTCGGCGATCTTGATGCGCTTGGGATCCACCACCACCACCTTGGCCCCGTCGCGGCGGGCCGCGTTGATGATCGGCGTGAGGTGGAGGTTCGACCACGTGACGTTGTTGCCCCACGCGATCGTGAGCTTGGAGTGGCGGACCTGCTCGGGCGCGATGCCGGGTGTGGTGCCGAAGGTGCCGAGCCAGGCCTGGGTCCGGATGCCGCCGCAGAGCGGCGGGCGGTCCAGGAGCGAGGCGCCCAGCTTGTGGAAGAAGCGCAGGTCCATGGAGGCGTACGCGAGCATGCCGTGCGGCCCCGCGTAGTTGAGCGGCAGCACCGACTGAGGCCCGTGGGCCGCGATCACGCTGGTCACGCGCTCGTGGACGATGTCGAGCGCCTCGTCCCAGGACACCGGCGCAAAGCGTCCTTCGCCCTTGGCGCCGATGCGGCGCAGCGGGGTGTGCAGGCGCCCGGGCCCGTGCACCCACTCGGGATACGAGCCGGCGACCTTGGTGCAGATCACCCCCGCGGTGTACGGATTGGCCCGCGAGCCGCGGATCTTCACGATCTTCGCGTGCTCCACGGTCACGGTGAGGCTGCAGGTGTCCGGGCAATCGAGGGGGCAGACGCTCGCGTGGTCGCTCATGGCTCGACATGGTAAGGCAATCGGCGTGGGTCCGCCAGATTCGGCTTCGAATTTCGCTGCGAATTGGCGGAGTTCCGTCGCTCAGCCATCCCGCCAGCGCCCTGGTAAACATCCCGTGCCCCGCACTCGTCTCATGCGGTGCACGGGGCGGCATCCATGGCCCCGAGAGGAGGCAACACCATGAAAAAGCTGATCGCGCTGGTTCTCGCTGCCGCGGTCTTTGCTCCCACGCTGGCCTTCGCGGGCGCGTCCACGGACGCGGCCCTCGGGCTCGGCGCCTTTGCCGTGTTCAACCAGATCCTGGGTGGTGTCGGCGTCTTCCATCGCGGGCCGATCGTGGCGCCTGCTCCGGTCGTCGTGGCGCCGCCTCCGGTGGTCTACGTGCCGCCGGCCCCCGTCTACTACGCGCCGCCACCCCCGCGCTACGTGCCGGCTCCTCGCGTGATCGCGAGGCCGTATCCGGTGTACGTGCCGGCGCCGCGTCACGTGGTGGTGCACCCGCAGCCCGCGTTCTGCCCGCCCGGACACGCGAAGAAGGGCTGGTGCTATCCCGCGCCGGTGTATCGCGGGTGGCACTACTAGTCGTGTCCGCCTCGTAGGCTCCGCCCTCTCCTCCCGGGCTCCGGGGGGAGAGGGTGCTACACTGAAGCGGCATGTCCGACCCGCGCTCGCTCGAGAGCTCCGAGTGAGGCGCGTCTCCCTCCTCCGGCTGATCGCGGTCTTCACCTGGACCGGCCTCTCGAGCCTCGGCGGCGGCCGCAGCGCCTACTTCCACGATGCGCTGGTGCGGCGCCGCGGCTGGATCCGCCACGACGAGTTCGTGCAAGACTTCACGCTGAGCCAGGTGCTGCCGGGCCCCAACTTCAGCAATCTCGCGGTGGCGCTCGGCTACCGGCTCGCGGGCATGGCGGGCGGCGTATGGGGGCTCCTCGCCATCGTGCTGCCGGGCGCGCTCATCCTGGTGGGCGCGGCCGCGCTCTACCTGCACGGCGCCTTCGGGGGCTCCACGCTCCTGATCCGGAGCCTCAGCGCGGCGGTGGTGGGGCTCGTGCTCGTCACCACCCTGCGCATCATGCGGGGCTCGCTCCGCGGCGGTCGCGGGATCGTCGTGGCCGCGATCACCTTCCTGGCGGTGGGCCCGCTGCGCCTGCCCACCGTGGGCGTCGTCCTCGTGATGGCGGCGGTGAGCCTGGCCCTGCACTGGGCCGCGCCGGCGCCGCCCGCCTCGACTCAGCCGACCGAGAAGCGCTCGCCCGGGGAGATCTGCTGATGGCGGAGCTGGCGCTGCTCACCTGGACGTTTCTCTGGCTGAGCTTGCTCTGCGTGGGCGGCGGGCTCGGGGTGATCCCGGAGATGGAGCGGCAGTCGGTGACCATCCACGGCTGGCTCACCGCGCGCGAGTTCGTGGACGGCTACACGCTCACGCAGCTCACCCCGGGCCCGAACATGCTGATCGCGGTCTTCGTGGGTTACCGGGCCCACGGCGTGCTCGGCGGCATCCTCTCCGGGCTCGCGATGTTCGTGCCCACCTCGGTGCTGGCGATGGTGATCTCGCATCACTGGCAGCAGTGGCGCACCCGGCGCTGGGCCGCCACCGCCGAGCGAGCGCTCATTCCCGTCGGGATTGGGCTCATGGCGGGCGGCGTCTACACGGTGGCGCGCACCGCGATCCACGACGCGCTGACCCTGGCGCTCGCGGTGCTCACCGCCCTCGCGGTGGCCTCGGACCGCGTGCCGCCGGTGCTCGCGGTGCTGACCGCGGGCGCCCTCGGCTGGCTCCTTACCCGCTGATTCCCTTCCGACCATGCCGAGCACGGTAAGATGATCCCGCCCATGCTCACCCCCGTCGAGCACGCTCCGCTCGCGCCCCACTGCACCCTCCGCCTCGGCGGCCCGGCCCGCTATCTGGTCGAGGCCACCGACGAGGCGACCGTCGCGGAGGCCGTCCGGTGGGCGGCCTCTCGTCGGCTGCCGGTGCGCGTTCTCGGAGGCGGCTCGAACCTGGTCATCGCCGACGAGGGCGTGGACGGTCTCGTGCTCAAGATCGGCCTGCGCGGCGTGAGCGCGCGCGAAACGGCCGGCGCGGTGGAGGTGACGGCCGCGGCGGGCGAGCCGTGGGACGCCTTCGTGCGCCACACGGTGGAGCGCGACTGGGCCGGGCTCGAGTGCCTGAGCGGGATTCCCGGGCTGGTCGGCGCCACCCCGATCCAGAACGTGGGCGCCTACGGCCAGGAGGTGAGCGACACGCTCGCCTCGGTGCGCGCGCTGGACCGCGAGAGCGGGCGCGTCGTGACGCTCGCCCCCGGCGAGTGCGGGTTCGGTTACCGCGACAGCCTCTTCAAGAGCCGCGCTCCCGGCCGGTACGTGGTCCTCGCCGTCACCTACCGGCTCGTTCCCGGCGGGGCGCCCTACCTGGGCTACGCGGACATCGCGCGCGAGATCGGGACCGCGTCACCGCCGCTCTCCACGGTGCGCGAGACGGTGATCCGGGTGCGCCGCTCCAAGTCCATGGTGCTCGACCCGGGCGATCCCAACGCGCGGAGCTGCGGATCGTTCTTCCTGAATCCGATCGTGGACGCGCGGGAGCTGGCCGCCATCGACGCGCGCGCGGCCGGCCTCGCGATGCCGCGGTGGCCGCAGCCCGACGGCCGCGTGAAGCTCTCCGCCGCCTGGCTCATCGAGCGCGCCGGCTTCACGCGAGGGCAGGCCGACGGGCCGGTCGGCCTCTCCACGCGCCACACCCTGGCCATCGTCTGCCACGATGGCGCTCACGCCCGTGACGTCGCCGCCTTCGCGCGCGGCATACGGGCGGGGGTCGAGGAGCGCTTTGGCGTGCGCCTGCAGCCCGAGCCCATCTTCTGGGGTACGATCGGCATCGACTGATCCTTGCCAACGCGGGGGCGAGAATGGCGATCGAGATCCCGTGATGAATGCTGATCGCGCGGCCTCCCTCACGCGAGCGCTGCGCTCGCTGGACGGCCTGTCGGTGGGTGATGCCTTCGGGGAGGCCTGCCTCGTCGATACGCGCTCGCTGCTCGCGCGGCTCGCGCACCGCTGGCTGCCGGACCCGCCCTGGGCCTTCTCGGACGATACGGTCATGGGCATCTCGGTGGTCGAGACGCTGGAGGAGCACGGCGGCATCGACCAGGATGCGCTCGCCCGGCGCTTCGGCCACAAGCTCCGTCTCGACCCGTGGCGGGGCTATGGGCGAGTGACCCACCAGATCCTCACCGAGATTGCCCGCGGTGGTGACTGGCGCGCGCTCTCCGCCGGCGCGTTCGACGGGATCGGCTCCATGGGGAACGGCGGCGCGATGCGGGCGGGCCCGATCGGGGCCTACTTCGCCGGGGATCTGGAAACGGCGGCGGGACAGGCGCGGCTGGCCGCCGCGGTGACCCACGCCAACCTCGAGGGCCAGGCCGGCGCGATGGCGGTGGCGGCCGCGGCGGCCTGGGCGGCCGAGGCCGGGACCGATCCGCATGGGCTCTTCGGCGCGGTGCTCGACGTGGTGCCGGCCAGCATCACCCGCGACGCGATCGAGCGCGCCTCGTCGATCGGCGCCGACGTCGAGGTCCTCGACGTCGTGAGCGTGATCGGCAACGGGATCCAGGCGCTGGCCCAGGACACCGTGCCGTTCGCGCTCTGGTGTGTCCGGCATCACCTGCGCGACTACGAGTCGGCGCTCTGGACGGCGGCGGCCGCCCTGGGCGACTGCGACACCTTGTGCGCCATCGTGGGGAGCATCGTGGTCCTGGTCCCGGGCGGAGCCGGGGTCCCCGAGGCATGGCGAGCACGCCGCGAGCGCCTGACCGCCTTCACCCACCTCGCCGTGCCGCCCGCGGCACGTTGACTTCGGTCGCGCGGGGGTCGTACGCTCCCGCCATGAAAATCACCGCCGTCCGCGCCACCTGGCTCCGCGCTCCCATTCCCGCCGAGCACGCGCACGTCAGCGACTTCGGCCGCAACGATACCTTCAACATGTGCCTGGTCGAGATCGAGACCGACACCGGTCTGGTGGGGCTCGGCGAGGCCAAGGCCGCGGTGGGCAATCTCGGCAACTACGCGGCGATGGTCACCCTCATTCGCGAGGAGATGGGGCCCGCCATCGTGGGCCGCGACCCGCGCGACATCACCGCGATCTGGGAGCTGCTCTACAACGGCTCCCGCGCCCGCTACGCCACGCGCGAAGGGCGCACGTTCCCCACCATCGGGCGCCGCGGTCTGGCGCTCAGCGCGATCAGCGGCATCGACATCGCGTGCTGGGACCTGCTCGGGCGCTCGGTGGGCCAGCCGGTGTGGCGGCTCCTGGGCGGGCAGTACCGCGACCGGATCCCGGCCTACGCGAGCGGAGGCTGGGCGCCGGTGGGCGCGATCGGCAAGCAGATGGCCCAGTACGTGGCGCGCGGGCACCGCGCGGTCAAGCTGCGGGTGGGACTACAAGATAAGAGCGTGGACGATTCGGCGGCGCGGGTGCGCGAGGTGCGCGAGACGCTCGGGCCCGACGTGGGCATCATGGTGGACGCGCACGGCACCTGGAGCGTGCGCGACGCCATGCGCTTTGCGCGCAAGGTCGAGGACTGCGATCTCGGCTGGTTCGAGGAGCCCGTGTCCTCCGAGAACCTCGAGGGCCAGGCGGAGGTGCGTGCCTCGACCGACATCCCGATCGCGGCGGGGGAGAGCGAGCAGACCCGCTTCGCGTTCCGCGACATGATCGCGGCGCGCGCGGTGGACATCTGCCAGCCCGACGTGGCCATCGCGGGCGGGATCACCGAGACCCAGCGCATCGCGGCGCTCGCCGCCGCCCACGACCTCACGGTGGCGCCGCACCTCTGGGGCTCGGCGATCCTTTTCGCGGCGGGGCTGCACCTGGCGGTGTCCACCCCGTGCGTGAACCTGCTCGAGTTCTCCCGCGGCCACAACCCGCTGCTGAACGACCTCGTGGAGGAGCGCGTGGAGCTGGAGGACGGCCACGTGCTGGCGCCCCCCGGCCCCGGCCTCGGCCTCACGCTTCGCCGCGAATTCGTCGCCCGGGTCGCGGTCAAGCCGTAACCGGCTGGAATGCAAGGCGTCTCATAAGACACAGTCACAGAAAGGCATTGGGACTAACGTAGAGGGATCAGCCGATGGATCCCGAACGCATCCTGATCCTGGACGACGACCACGAGGTCGCGGCCTTCCTGGCCCAGTTCCTCGTGGGGCGCGGTTATCAGGTGGTCGCCGCATACACCGGCGCCGACGGGCTGGCGATCCTGCGGGACGGGCAGATCGGGTTGCTGCTGCTCGATCTCAAGCTCCCGGACATGGACGGCACCCGGGTGATGGAAGAGGTGCACAAGCTCGCGTCGCCCCCCGACATCGTCTGCGTGACCGGAGAGGGCAGCCTCGACTCCGCCATCAAGGCGGTGGAAGGCGGCACCGCCGGCTACATCCTCAAGCCGGTCGACCCGAGCCGGCTCGACGCGATCGTGCGCCGGGTCTGGGAGCGGCGCCGGCTCCTTCGCGAGAACGCGCGGCTGCAGGCCGAGATGGAGGGCCGGCTCCGGGAGACCGAGGCCGTCCTGGCCATCGCGCACACCGCCAGCACCACCCTCGACGTGCAGGAGGCGCTGCGCCGGATCTGCCGGGAGCTGACCCGCCTCGTCGGGGCCGACACCGGCGCCGCGTACCTCCTGGACCCGGCGGGTGGGCGGCTGGTTCCCTGCGCGGGGTACCGCGTCCCGAAGGACATGCTGGCGACCTTCCTGGCCTTCCCGCTCCCGCTCGGCGAGCAGGGTTTCGAGACGGAGGTCTGGTCGGCCCGGCGTCCGGTCTTCACCGACAGCGTGCCGTCGGATCCGCGCTTCAGCTACCAGCTCTTCAAGCTGTTCCGCCACCAGTCCGGGCTGGTGCTCCCCTTGCTGCTCGACGAAGAAGTGGCGGGCGCCTTCTACATGGTCTGGTGGACCAAGCGGAAGGTGCTGACGGAGCGCGAGCTGGCGCTCGTGGAGCACGTCGCCTCGCAGGTCACGGTGGTGCTGCGCCACGCCCGCCTGTTCGATCAGGCGCAGCGGGAGCGGCGCCAGCTCGACGTCCTCTACGAGATCTCCCGTCGCCTGGCCGCGGCCGAGGACACCGGGCAGGTGCTCTCGCTCGTGGTCGAGGCGACCGGGCTGCTCAACGTCGAGGCGGCCGGGATCCGCCTCCGGGAGGGCGAGGACCTCGTGGTCGGCGCGCGCACGCGGGCGGCCGGCCGGGTCATGGCGCGGCCCCGCATTCGCGTGGGGGAGAGCCTGAGCGGCGAGGTGGTCGCGACGGGCCGGCCGGTGATGGTCGAGGATCTCCAGAAGGATACCCGTTACGATCCGGCTCACAAGGCGGGCGCGATCGAGGAGGGTTTCCAGCGGCTCCTGGGCGTGCCGCTCCAGATCGGCGGGCGGACCATCGGCTGCCTGCTCGTCTTCAGCAAGACGCGCCGCCGGTTCAGCCCGGAGGACGTCTCGCTCCTGACCGCTCTCGGCGACCACGCGTCGGTGGCCATTCACAAGAACCGTCTCTACGCGGAGAGTCAGGCTCGCGAGCAAGAGGCGACCAAGCTGTACGAGGTGACCGCGCATCTGGCCGCCACGCTCGACGTGGACTCCGTGCTCGACCAGATCGTGGAGAAGACGGTCAGTCTCCTCGGCTGTGATGCCTCGGGGGTCTACGTGCTGGACGAGGCCCGGGGCGGGCTCGGCTTCCGGCGCGGGCTTCACCTGGACCCCGCCCTGACGCGTGATCTGGTCCTGCAGCCGGGCGAGGGCGTAGCGGGGCGCGCCTTCAAGGAGCGCCGGCCCGTGAGCACGGCCGATCGTCTGGCCGATTCCTCGTTGCGATACACACCGGGCGCGGCCGGCCTGATGCAGGCCGCCCCGCGCGCCTTTCTCGCCGTTCCCATCGTGGTGCGCGACGACGTGCTCGGCGTGCTCGTGGCCTACTTCTTCGAGCCCCACGAGTTCTCGGAGAAGGAGGTGCAGCTCCTCTCGAGTCTGGCCGCCCACGCCGCCATCGCGATGGACAACGCTCGCCACTACGCGGAGGTCAAGCTCCAGCAGTCCCGCCTCGCCCAGATCTTCGACTCCACCTCCGATGGAATGGTGCTGGTCGGGCCGGACGGCCGGGTCGAGACCGCCAACCGGCGCGCGGGCGATATGCTGGGCCTCGACGCGGCCGACCTGGTCGGGGCCGAGTTCACCGAGCTGCTGGCCGGATACCGGAGCGAGGGCGCCGACTACCAGCGGATGTTCGCGACCCTGCGATCGCTCGTGGACGATCCCGAGCACGGTGGCGCGGGCGACCTCGAGCTGCGTGCCCTGCGCCGCATCCTGCACTGGGTGTCTCAGCCCACCAAGGACAGCGCGGGCTCCACCTGCGGCTTCACCCTCACCTTTCACGACGTGACGGAGGAGCGAGAAGTCAGTCGGATGAAGTCCGACTTCGTCTCGTTCGTGACGCACCAGCTCCGCACGCCGCTCGCCGGGATCAAGTGGATGCTGGAGCTCGCGGGCGAGGATCCGGACGTCCCCGTCGACGCGGCCTCCTACGTGCACGATGCGCAAGAGGCGGCGCAACGGCTGATCCAGCTCGTGAACGATCTCCTCGACATCTCACGTCTCGAGCGAGGGAAGCTCACGGTGGCCGCGACGCCGACCGATCTGGGGGAGCTCACGCGGGACGTGCTGGCGGAGACCGCGGTCCTCGTCCGGGAGAAGGGGCAGCGCGTGTCGCTGGCCGGGGATGCGGACGCTCCGCGCGTCCTGGCGGATCCCCAGCTCCTTCGCCAGGTGGTGGTGAACCTCGTCTCGAACGCGATCAAGTACACGCCGGAGGCCGGTACCATCGAGGTCCGACTCGAGGCCGCCGGGCCGGCCCTTCGCTGGTCGATCCGCGACAGCGGGATCGGGGTCCCCGCGTTGTCGCAGCCGAAGCTGTTCGAGAAGTTCTACCGCGCCGACAACGTGGTAACGCTGGAGACCGAAGGCACCGGCCTCGGCCTGTATCTGGTGCGCTTGATCATGGAGCACCTCGGCGGCCGGGTGTGGTGCGAGTCCGAGGAAGGGGCCGGGGCGACCTTCCTCTTCACGCTGCCGCGGGTGGAGACGACGGGATGACCGCTCGGCGCATCCTGCTGGTGGAGGACGATCGCTTCCTGCGCCGGGCCGGCGAGATCAGCCTCCGCCAGCGCGGCTTCGTGGTCACCACCGCGGCCGACGGCGAGGAGGCGCTCCGGAAGGTACGGGCGGAGCCGCCCGACCTGGTCCTGCTCGATCTCCTCATGCCGAAGATGACGGGGATCGAGGTTCTGAAAACGCTCAGGGCCGAGGAGGCCACGAGGGAGATCCGCGTGCTGATCCTTTCCAATTCGTCGCGTGAGGAGGACGTCGAGGAGATCAAGACCCTCGGAGTGTCCGGGTATTTCGTCAAGGCGGACCTGTCGTTGCAAGCGCTGGGCGACATGGTGGCGCGCCTCCTGGAGGCCTGACCATGGGTGAGCCGAGTCGGCGGATCCTGCTGGCGGAGGACGATCGCTTTCTTCGCAAGGCCGCGGAGACCGCGCTGAAGCGCCAGGGGTTCACGGTGCTGGCGGCGGTCGACGGGGAGGAAGCGCTTCGGATGGCGCGCGCCGAAGCGCCGGACCTGATCCTGCTCGATCTGAT
>Ga0137409_10008329_pt1 | contig 10587 bp, 10 predicted proteins | sample CZODoug1_16funga_FD_122059 | JGI IMG/M metagenome (GOLD analysis project Ga0137409, IMG submission 122059) | Vadose zone soil fungal communities from Angelo Coast Range Reserve, California, USA - CZODoug1_16fungal (Hybrid Assembly) | ecosystem: Environmental > Terrestrial > Soil > Vadose zone... | reverse complement strand
GAAAGGCACGTGCCCCTGAAATCGCGCACCGGCTCGGTGTGAGCCCGCGCACGCTCGCACGCCGGCTAGCTGCGGAGGGGCTCACTTTCTCGACCGTGCTCGACAGGCTGCGAGCGGATCTTGCCCGACGCTATTTGCAGGATGGCGGCCTGTCCATTTCCAAAATCGCGTGGATGCTCGGCTACCGGGAGGTCAGTGCCTTCACCCACGCCTACAAACGCTGGACCGGCAGGGCGCCGAGAGAAGCACGCGCGCTTGAGAAAAGGCCGGCCTCGCCCCTCGCATTCGATCGGGGGCGATCATCGTGACGACGTCGGCTCGGTTGTAGACTTCACCAACAAGCCGCCACTCCGGTTCACGGAGCAAGATAAAGAGGGGTTCGAACTTGCGGATCGCGCCTTGGCCTAGTCGGCGGGCGCCGGGTGGTCGACCAGGATCGGCTTGGCATTCGCCGCATCGAACAGGAACGCACCAAATCCCTGTCGCTCTGCCGCTGGTTGACGTTCCAGTTGCGGATATAACGCAGCAAGGCTGAAGAGCCGATCGTGACGCATCCCGCCGTCGGGTGACTGCAGTTGCGAAATGTCGATAATCCGGACCTTGGCTTTCAAGGCGGCGTCCCTGACGCGAGGATTCTCAACATCCAGCGCCCCAGCACGCGTCCTGGAGCCTCCAATGAAGCTGGACAGGCTCAGAGCAGTATCGTCCTTGGATACCAGTACCGTCAGCGGCGGGTTCAGAGGACCGATTGCTTGCACCTGCGATTGGAAAACATCGACATCGATGTCTGGTGCCGCGAGGACGACGCGACCAAGGCGTGCGATCACGCGATCGCGGCGCGAAATACGGAGCTCGCGTAATGCTTCCGCGGTCACCATGCAGCCCATACTGTGCGCCACAACCATAATCTCGCCAACCTGCGAGCTGCTCGTGACCATCGTCAGCAACTCGATGAGATAGTCGCGCGAATAAGCTGCCGCTTCTTTGTCCGCCCCGTATTTTGTAACGTCACCCTGAGACGGCCAAGCAAACAGGACTGGAATTCCGTTGAAACCTGCATCGGCATCGATTTGTGCCAAACGATAAAGAGATTCCTGGAAGTTATTGTTGTAACCGTGAACAAAGATAAGCACGTTTTGCTTTTTCCCCTGACGGGACGATTGCGAAGGTAGCGCAACCGCTTTGCGAAACTCAGTGTCGGTCAGCACAGCCTGATCGATTGTTGCAAAGCTTACGCGCGGATCCGGCGCACCCGCCGGCCATTCGATGTTGCCAGACTGGTGATTGGGCGGGATGGCGATAGTGAATTTGGCGAAATTGAGTGTGTTTGCACGCTCCGCTGTGAACACATTCTCTGATGGCGTACCACGCTTGCGGGCCGTCGCGACATAAATCGACACCGACTTGGTGCCAGGCGCTGTCGCGACCGGTACCAACAGCTCAGGGCCGGGTCGACTGGCGCATCCAACCAACGTCAAAGCGAGCGCAACAATGACTGCTGAATGCGCGTTGCGGCGAGCACCTCGAGCCAGACGACGCAACATCGCAATGATCCCCCACTATGAACTTCCCGGCGTCACTGACTTATATCAACTCGACGTGGTCCATCATAGACGATCTTGTCCGGTGTTGGTTCAACGCCGGACATATTGTGGTGTCGAGCAAACGGTCGAAACGGGCCAACTCGGACTCCCCACTCGGTCGCACACCCCTGGGAACTTGTCAGACGGGATGAAAGCAGCTGGTTATGGCCGGGCTACCGGTCAAACGGGATAATATCGCATCGCCGAGCCATCTTTTTTCCTCTTTATAAGTCCGCCCTCAATCAGCGTACTGCGCAGACCGTCGGACTGTTCTCTAGTCATCGACCGGGGCGTGAAAGCCCTCGGCGAGTCGCTCGCCTTGCACGTCGGGCACGGCATGCCGGGCGCCCGCATGTCCATGGTCGAGATGCTTTGGACGAGCTGGCCGTCAGTCTTGAGATAATTGCCTCGATATCGGTCAATTGGAACTAATGTGTCGGATTTTAAACATTAATGTGGAAACACTGAGACCCCTAGCGAGATACCCCCTTAGCTCGACTGAATGTCCCAAACTGGACGCGCAGGTTGGACCGCTGGGAGATGTGCGATGTCCTACAGCCTGAAAGAGCACATTGCTGAGTGTTATCGTCGCGCCGACGAATACAAGATGCTCTACTACCGAGCTCCGAGCTCGGATGAACGTGAAAGATATTTTTCAACGTCACTGCAGTTCTTATGCTTGGCTGAGAATCTCGAGAAGAAGAGGAGGCCGGATGCTGCGACAAGAGAGAGCGCGAAGAGCGCGCCTCGTCGTGGTTAACCACGTTTGACAAACCAAAGACACCCATCGGGTCGGAGCTCGGCGCTGCACCCAAACTGTTGACTTAAGTGAGGGGATGCACGCCAAAGCTCGTCCCTCTGTTCAGGCAAACATTCTTTCATCAGAACGCACAAACCCATCCCGTCCGAGAGGTCCCGTAGCTCGGACTTCAATTCCTCGAGCGTCTTTGCACTTGAGAAGAGGACGCGCGGTATCCGTCGTTCCTCTCTCCTGTCCGCCAGCGCCATCGTCCGCTCAGCTTCCATAGCAGTTCGCGTAAGCAGCCTCGCCCGGTCGGCAAATCTCTGAGCGAGTTCTGGGTCGCCTATCCGCGCTGCAAGGTGCAGCCATCGCTTCGCGCGATCTAGGAAGTAGTCGGGGGAAAACATGCCCCTGCCTCCACAAGCCCAGAGCCCCTTGGACAAATCAGCCCGCAGGCTAACTTAATCTCTGTTTTGTTGTTCCCGCAGCTTACGAAAAGCGGTGCCTGGAGCTCCGCGGAACGTGGCCGCGCCGCATTGTGGCCGCGTCACCTGCGGTGCAGGTATATCGATGCGGCTAAATCGCTGGGGGAAGATCGTCATGAGCACTTGTTAGCCGCCCTGACACGCCGGAGAATTTCGACATGGGGTGCGGGCCTGCATCCCTTCTAGGAGAAGAGCCATGGAAAACCCAGCAATTGGTTGGATCGCAGCCATTATCATCGGCGGTATCGCAGGTTGGCTGGCTGAGCAGTTCATGAAGAGCGATATGGGATTGCTGATGAATATCGTGCTCGGCATCGTCGGTGCGGCCGTTGCCAGCGCCATTTTCAGCTTCTTTGGAATCGTACTAGGCGGATGGATCGGCTACCTGATTGCTGGGTTCATCGGCGCGTGTTTGCTGATCTGGATCGTCCGCGCGCTGCGGGGCCGCACAGCTTGAGGCAGATTAATAATCTGCATTCTTTTGGGTCTTCATTCCGGTAATGACGCCGACCGGCCGGTCGCGCGCGACCTCCTGCACCCGTTGCCTCAAGCGGGTGCGTGCGTTTTTATCGCACTCTCCCTTCTCCCCACTCGCCGGTCTTGTCTTGCGGAAGGGCCGGAAAGGCTCGAATATTTAGGCCTGGGGAATCCAGATTGTGAGAAAAGACCTCAAAGGGAGGACAGAAAATGTCGAAGGCAATGCGTTTGTCCGTGTTTGCGTCCGTGGCTGTGATGTCGCTCGGAATGAGCGGCAGCGTTCCGGCGCAGCAAAACAACATGACGTTCTTCATCACCAGCGCGGGCCCCGGCAAGGGCGCTGATCTCGGTGGCCTTGCGGGCGCTGATGCGCACTGCCAGTCGCTTGCGCAGGCGGCGGGCGCCGGTGGCAAGACCTGGCGCGCCTATCTGAGCACCAACCAGGCCGCGCAGGGCGGCGCAGTCAACGCTCGCGATCGCATCGGCAACGGTCCGTGGCAGAATGCCAAGGGCGCGGTGATTGCCACCAACGTCGCCGATCTGCACAGCGCCAACAACAAGATCGGCCGCGCGACCGCGCTCACCGAGAAAGGCGAGCCCGTCAAGATGCGGGGCGAAACGCCCAACATGCACGACATCATGACCGGTTCGGATATGGAAGGGAAAGCGTTCCCGGGCAATATCAACCTGACCTGCAACAACTGGTCGAGCAGCACGTTCGGGAGCGCCATGCTCGGCCACGTGGACCGCGAGGGTAATCCGCCTCCGACCCAATACAACACGTCCTGGAACGCGGCCCATATGTCGCGCAGCTGCAGCCAGCCCGACCTCGTCGCCACCGGCGGCAACGGCCTGTTCTACTGCTTCGCGCAATAACGCAATTCCCCGCCGCCGTGCGGCGCGGTGAAAACCGATGAGTGGCCCGCGTGGCACCAATGCCGCGCGGGTCTATTACGCGTGAATGATCGTCGCGGGCGCCGGTGTGCGCGTTAGCCAGCACCAACCGCCACCCTCCCATGGTCCCGCTCGATGATGGCTGCGAGGCGCGCATTGTTTTCGAGCAGGCGCTCGCTGCTGAGGCGCAGGAAATAATATCCGAAGTGGGGATTCTGGAAGCACAGCTCCAGGAGCTTGTCATAGGTGATGGCGAGCACCTCGCCGTCCTCGATGCACTCCACGGTCTGCGTCCGGCGGTTGTCCGGGGCGAGGAATCCTAGCTCCCCGACCATGCGCCCGGCCCCGAGCTCGACCCCGATCTCGCTCACGCGGAACTTGCCGGTGACGATGTACATCATCTCGTTCGCGGCATCGCCCTTGCGAAAGAGCTGCTGGTCTTTGCCATACTTCCGTCGTGTCATGAACGGCTTGAGCCAATCCATCGAGAGATCGCCGTCCGCGGACGCGTGTGCCTTTTTCACGAGCTTGATCATCTGATGAAGCCGAATGATGTTGATCGGCAGCAGCAGGACATAAAGAATGAAAGTCGTGACGGAACCGGCGAGCACCGCATAGCCGACAAAGAACACATCGCTGATGATGGCGGAGATTCGCAGCGGCACGATCGTGCGCATCAGCAAGGTGGCGATGAAGAAAATGGCACCAAGCAAGGCCAGCACGTTCGCAAGATTGATGGCGCCCACTGCAAATTGACTGAGACGGGCGAACACTGATTCCAGCGTCAAGGATCGTGCATCGAGTTTCGCCGCCAGGCCGTCGATTTTTTCAGCCGCCTGGCGCACGGTGCGATCAAAGATCACAGAAAATGTCAGATCATCAGAGGCCGCGTGTTCCGAGGGCGGAGTCTTGGCGATCTGACTGGCCGAAGAACTCCAGACCGGCTGGTGGACCCCGACCTCATACCCGGCCAGAGCCGAAGCAACGATCAGGACGACAACAATGCCGGCAGTGCGAAATCGGCGCATCGGGTCCTCAAAGGAATTCGGGGTTCCTCAAGAAACTTGGAGTTCCTCAAAGACACTCAAAGAAACGCGTCGAGCTTACTGAAAATACCGCCTCACTGGAAATGGCGCGCTCGCGATTCGCGCGGTTCCTGTTGATGACTTCATGATTCGTCGCGATCGACCCGCGCAAAATCGCCGTCCCCATCATTGCGGCACCTACTCAAACGCGCAACAATCGCCGCTGCACGCCAAGGCATCGTCCGAATGCCAGCGAAGGAGGAGCCCCATGTTGTCACAGCGCTTGTCACGACGCGATGTTCTCACCACGACTGTCACCGCCGGCGCCGGTCTCGTCCTGACATCTCAGGCCTCGGAGCGCGCGCAGGCGCAGCCGGCACGCCGGACGATTGTCGATGCGCAGGTCCACATCTGGCAGGCGCATACGCCCGAGCGGCCCTGGCCCGCCGACGGCATCGGGCAGGCGCACATCCCGCGACCATTTTCCTATTATGAGCTGATCGCGCGCATGGACGAAGCCGGCGTCGACCGCGTTGTCATCGTGCCGCCGTCCTGGGAGGGCTATCGCAACGAATATGCCATGGAGGCGGCGAAGAAGTGGCCGAGGCGCTTCGCCGTGATGGGACGGCTGCGGCTCGATGATCCGAAATCGAAGGAGCTGCTCGCGACCTGGAAGGAGCAGCCCGGCATGCTGGGCGTGCGGCACACCTTCAACCGCATGCAGACCGGCTGGCTCACCGACGGCACCGCCGACTGGTTCTGGCCGGCGGCTGCGAAGGCCGGCATTCCGGTGATGACTCCGACCGCCGGCCGCGCGCGCGACTTCCTGCGCATTGTCGAGCGCAATCCCGAACTCGTGTTCATCATCGACCACATGAACGTGTCGGACGACACCGCGAAGGCCGGCAAGATCCCGGAGGCGATCGCCGAGGTGGTCGAGTTCGCCAAGCACCCGAACGTGCAGGTCAAGATGTCGTCGATCGCGCACAAGTCGGCGCAGGCCTATCCGTTCCGCGACCTGACCGATCATCTCAAGCGCGTGTTCGACGCCTTCGGACCACGCCGCTGCTTCTGGGGCACCGACGTCACCGCCGGCATCGACCGTTTCCCCACCTTCACCTATCAGCAGCGCATCACGCATTTCACCGAGGAGCTGCCGTTCCTCAGCGAGGACGACAAGGACTGGGTGATGGGCCGCGCCATCATGCGGCGGCTGGGATGGGCGTGAGGGCGCAGTCCGCGACGGGCGGATGCGAAAGCGTCTTCAGTCGGCCGTCCGCTTTGCGATGGCTTGAATTGCCGCCTTCAGGCGCGGCAGTTCGTCGAGAACCACGTTCCAGAGGATGCGGTCTGACAGCCCTTCATAGTCGTGCCGCAGTACATTGCCGATGCCGCGTATCTTCCGCCACGGAATGTCGGGCTGGATGTTGGTCAGGTCGTCGGGAATCGCGCGACTCGCTTCGGAAATGATCTCGATCGCCCGCTGCACCAGCCAGCGCAGTTGCCAGCTTGCCTCAAAATCGACCAGAGACTTGCCGTTCGTGATCTCCTCGATGCGCTCGATGGCCTCAAGAATATCATGAAGAGCATGACCAACCTTACGAGCCATCAGAAGACCCGTACGGCCGTTCGTTCGATTTCCGCCCTCAGCATGGGGTGAAGGCCATCCCGCGTCGTTATGTCGACGGGCAGCTTGAGCTCGTCTTCAAGAAACTGCTTGATGCCGACCAGGTCAAAAGCGTTGAATCTGCTGTCGGGGTCGTAGTCGATGAAGAGATCAAGGTCGCGGGCAGGCGGTGCGTCGTCACGGACGGTCGAGCCGAACACGTAGAGTGACGTCGCGCCCATGGCCTTGATGGCCCGAGCGTGCTGCCGCAGTCTGGCGATCGCTTCAATTCGACCCATGCGCAACTATATCCGATCATCCGCAACACTTGCAAAGCCGACACCGGCTCGACAATGGATGTGAAACTGCAGGCATGTCCGCTCGGCTCAAGGATGCCTGGCCAGGAACGCCATGATCGCTTCGGCGAGGCTCGGCGCAATCGGCAGCGCCGAGTTCCCATACGTCGCAAAATTGGCGGCAGGGTCGGCGGGCGCGATCTTCAGGATATGATTGACGCCCTCGAGCGCCACCATGGTGACGCCTTGGCGCGCGCCGGCAAGGCGCTGTGCGTCCTGCATCGACATCTGCAGGTCGGTCGTTCCTTGCAGGACCAGCACCGGCCCCGCGTAGCGCGCGAGCAGTTGAGCGGGATCGTACGACATCTGGTCGATCAGGAAGCCCTGCACTGAGGGCCGGAAGAGCGCCATCAGAGCCGGATGCATGCTGCTGACGTCGACGTGCCGGCCCGCTTCGAGCTCTGTGATCGCCGCCAGCGCCTGCGCCAGGAGCGGGGCGTTGGCCGGATTGGCCTTGAGCTGCTCGCGCAGGATGTCGCCCATCTTGCGACCGGCGCCAGCCACGAGAATGAGACCACAAATGCCTTCCGGCTGCTGCGCCGTGATCAGCGCAACGAGCGAGCCCTCGCTGTGGCCGATAAGCCATGCGCATCGCGCCGACGAGCGCTTCTGCGCCTCCTGACCCCAGGCGCGCACGTCGGCCGCATAGTCTGCCATGCGCACATTGTCGGCATCGGCCGCTGCGGCGCTGCTGCCGAACATCCCGCGCTTGTCGATGCGGATAGTCGAGACGCCTTTCGCCGCAAGCGCTTCCGCCAGCAGTCGATACATTCCCGCCGTCACGCCCAGCGGATTGTTGCCATCGCGATCGGTCGGGCCCGAGCCCGGGATGATGATCGCGACCGGAGCTTTCGGCCCGCCGTCCGGCGCCGCCAGCGTGCCCTGGAGCGCTCCCGAGGGGCCCTCGATGCTCAAACGTATCTCCGCCGCGGACACGTTCGTGGTCGCGGCCACGATGACGGCGAGTATTGATGCTGCAAACCTCATGACACGAAGACCCACGATTCCGATGTTTTCTACCAGCAGAGGACCAGGCCAAGATGGTCGGACGCTACCACCCCGCCGGATACGCTTTCGCCCCCTTCCGCGTCGGCGCGAAAGTGCGGTACCCTGCCCCAAAAGCGAGCGCCCTCGTTGCGGTGCAGCTCGATGGGAGGAATGACCATGCTTGTCCGGGCTCTGATTGTCGCAGCCACCGCCCTTACCGCCGTCGCGGCGAACTCGTTTACATCGACGGCCCACGCCCAAGTCGTCGACTTCAGCAAATACCCTGATTTCTCCGGCCAGTGGAAGCGGCCCGATGGGGTCGGCATCCAATGGGATCAGAGCAAGCCGTTCGGTCCCAGGCAACAGGCGCCGCTGACGCCGGAATACCAAGCTCGCTACCAAGCCAGCCTCGCCGACCAGGCCTTGGGCGGACAGGGCGACGACACGACCGGTCAATGCATCCCCCACGGCATGCCGCGCGTGATGACCATCGTCTATCCGATGGAAATCATCATCATGCCGAAGACCACCTACATCCTGACCGACTACACCGTGCCGCGGCGCATCTTTACCGACGGTCGGGACTGGCCCAAGGAGGTGGAACCAACCTTCAATGGTCTCTCGATCGGAAAGTGGGTCGATCCGGACGCCAGCGGCCGTTATTCCACGCTCGAGATCGAGACCCGCGGCTTCAAAAACCCTCGCACCTTCGAGGCGAGCGGGATCCGCATGCACGACGATGGCCAGACCGTCATCAAAGAGCGCATCTATGTCGACAAGGCCAACAAGGATGTGCTGATCGACGAGATCACCACCATCGACAATGCGCTGACGCGGCCCTGGACGGTGACCAAGCGCTATGTGCGCGAGACCAGCCCAAATCTGATCTGGCATTTCAACGATTGCGCCGAGAACAATCAGCACGTCTATATCGGCAAGGAGAGCTACTTCGTGACCGCCGACGGCTACCTGATGCCGGTCAAGAAAGGCCAGAAGCCGCCGGATATGCGCTACTTCGAGCAGACCCAGAAGTAGCGTTCGCGGCCAGAGGAACAAACAACAGGGCCGGCTGGGGCCGGCGAAGGGAGGATTGCGATGAACAGAACGGTGACGATCATATTTGCACTGTCGGTGGGTGTCGCCATCGGCGTCACCGGCGGCAGCCGGCTTGTGAACCTGTCGGCGGTAGCGCAGACCGCGGCAATGACGTCGTTCAGCGCGGTGCCGGATGCGATCGGCGAGCAGGACATTTCCGGCCCCTACCAGGTGCAAGCAGGATGGCCGAAGGACCTCAGCACACTGCCGGGCCACGAGAAGTGGACCTATGGCGGGGCGCGCGGCATCTTCGCCGAAAGCCCGAACCGCGTGTTCCTACTCGGCGGCGGCGAGTTGCCAAAGATGGCCCGGCCGCAGGCGAAGCTTCTCACTGATGTGGGCCCGAGCGTGCAGTTCCCCATTGCCGGCTTGCCCTGGCGGAACGCCAACACCGCGTCGCCTCCGGGCGCCGGCGGCTCGCGCCAGGACGCCGCCAAGGGCATGGAGATGTGGCGCGGCTCGGCGGCGCCCTTCCGCGAGCTCGGCGTCGACGCGCGCTGGCACCATTCCATCACCGTGGTCGACGCACAGGGCAACATCACCGAGGACTGGACCCAGTGGGACAACATGTTCAAGCGCCCGCACGCGGTCTACATCAGCCCGTATGACGCGCAGAAGCGAGTCTGGATCGTCGACGACCACACCCACGCCATCTACATCTTCTCGAACGACGGCAAGCAGCACTTGCAGACGATCGGCACGCCCAACGTACCGGGCGCCGACGGCACGCATTTCAACCGGCCGACATTCATGGCTTGGCTGCCTGACGGAACCTTCTACGTCGCCGACGGCTACAACGGCACGCGCGTGGCGAAGTTCGACGCCAGCGGCAAGTTCCTGCTCGACTTCGGCATGCCGGGCGATCCCGGCAAGGAGACGCGCCCGGGCTACATGAACAACGTGCACGGCGTCGCGGTCGACGTCGAGACGCGACGCGTGTTCGTCAATGATCGCGACAACAACCGCATCCAGATCTTCGACGAGAACGGCAAGTATCTCTCCGAGTGGAAGATCACGGTGCGGCCCTCGAGCCTGCACTACGTCGTGATCGGCGATGACCGCAAGCTCGTGACCTTCGATCGCAACACCCACAAGATGCTCAAATACGAGCTCGATGGGCGCCTGATCTATTCATGGGGCACGCTCGGCGACTTCCCGGGCACGCTATGGGGCGTACATGGCATGGCGACCGACCAGGAGGGCAATCTCTACGTGGCCGAGGTCGACGCCGGGCGCTTCCAGAAATTCCGTCCGCGCCCGGGCGCCAATCCGGCGGCGCTTCTCGGCAAGCCGGTCTACTCGGCCTGGCGGTGACCAAGGGCTGCAGGAATTAGAGT
>Ga0137409_10008328_pt1 | contig 10587 bp, 8 predicted proteins | sample CZODoug1_16funga_FD_122059 | JGI IMG/M metagenome (GOLD analysis project Ga0137409, IMG submission 122059) | Vadose zone soil fungal communities from Angelo Coast Range Reserve, California, USA - CZODoug1_16fungal (Hybrid Assembly) | ecosystem: Environmental > Terrestrial > Soil > Vadose zone... | reverse complement strand
GAAGATCCTCGTGCCGGGCGTCGAGCGCCAGCACATGTTCAACGAGCAGGTGGCGTGGCAGGGCGGCATGACGCCGCTGCTCTACGCGGCGCGGCAGGGGTACATCGACGTCGCCACGGCGCTCCTCGACGCACGGGGTGACCCGATTCTCGTCACCTGGTACGGCGGCACTCTCTCGGGAAGCTAGGCTCAAGTGCGTAATCCAATTCTTCTCCGGTCTCATCGAACCGTCCTGGTCGGATGCCTCGCGCTCACGCTGGGGTGCGCGTCCGCGAGGCAGGCCGCCGCACCGGCCCCCGCTGGAGAGGATGCGGGTGCCGGTACCGCGCAGGACGCCAACGCCGTCAGCAACTCCGTCGCATGGCCGCAGCGGCAGGTCACCATTGTGGTGCCGTTCGCGCCTGGCGGCGCCAACGACGTCGTGATGCGGGCGATCCAGCAGCCGCTGGCCGAAGCACTGGGGCAGCCGATCGTGATCGAGAACCGCGGCGGCGCCGGCGGCAGCGTCGGCGCCGGCTATGTGGCGCGCGCGCGTCCTGACGGCTACACGCTGCTGATGGCGGCGACCGGCTTCGTGGTCAATCCAAGTCTCTATGACAAGGTGCAGTACGATCCGCTTGCCGACTTTGAGCAGGTCGCGGAGATCGCCACCTTTCCCGTGATCTACACGGTGCGCCCCGACATGGGCGTCAACACGCTGCAGGAGTTCATCGCCTATGCCAAGGCGCGTCCGGGCATGCTCAACTATTCGACGCCGGGCGCCGGCACGCTGCCGCATCTCGCGGCCGAGCTGCTCAAGCTCAACACCGGCATCGAGATGGTGCACATCCCCTACCCTGGCGCGGCGCCTGCGGCTCAGGCCTTGCTCAGCAAGACCGTCGAGGTGGCCTCGACCTCGATCACAGTGGCGAAGCCGCAGATCGGCGTCGGCGCCATGAAGGGCCTCGCGGTGACCGGCAGCGAACGCTGGCCCGAGCTTCCCGACGTGCCGACGGTCGGCGAAGCCGGTGTGCCTGCTGCGCTCGCCGATACCTGGCAGGGCATCATGGCTCCGACCGGCACCCCGAAGGAGGCGGTCGAGCATCTCGCCACGGCCTTGATCGGCGTCATGCGTCGTCCCGACGTGCGCGAGCGCCTCTTGAACGCCGGTTTCTACGCCACCGGGCGTGGCCCGGAAGATTTTCGTCGACGCATCGTCGAAGAAATCCCGAAGTGGAAGACCGTCATTCAGAAAGCCCGCATCACCGCCCAGTAAAACAAGAGCATCCCGTGACAGCACCTGTTCTGTTTGAAACCAAGGCCGATTGCCTTGACGTCATCCTCAACCGCCCCGAGGAAGGCAACCTCATCACCAACGAGATGGGCCAGGAGATCGCGCGCGTGCTGCGCGACATCGGGCCCGAGACCAAGCTCGTGCGGTTGCGCGGCAAGGGCGCGAATTTCTGCAAAGGCCGGCAGGCGCCGCAGATCGATCGCGCCACCATGACGCCCTTGCAGGTGCGCCATCCGGTGGCCGAGGTGCCGCTCGCACTCTATGCGGCAATAAAGGAGGCGCGCGCGCCGACGCTGGCGATCGTCCAGGGCGAGGCGATCGGTGTGGGCTGCGCGCTCGCCGCGGTTTGCGACCTTACCATCGCGGCTGAGAATGCCGTCTTCCAGGTGCCCGAGCTCAATCACAACATCGCGCCCACGCTGGTGATGTGGGCCATGCTCAACCGCGTACCGTATAAGACAGTCGCGCATCTCGTCTATACGCGCGAGCGCATCAGCGCGGCGCGCGCCGAAGCGCTTGGCCTCGTCACTCAATTGGTGGCGCCCGCAGCGCTGGAGGCGGAAGCCGAGACGCTCACGCAGACCATCCTGAGCCGGCCAGCGAACCCGCTGCAGGGGATCAAGGAGTTCCTCAAGTTCGCGAGCCGCATGGACCCCGCAAGCGCGTCGGCGTTCTCGTCTGTGCTCAATGCCGCAGTCACCAGCTCGGCGCCGCGCGAGCCGCACAAATAGCGGGCCACTAGTGCCCCGTTTCCGAAGCTCGTGATACACCTCAGCACGCTCTGACACGAGCTTCGGAAACAAAGGGGCACTAGCAACTCTATGATTCTAGTGCCGCTTTTCGATTTGAAGTTCCTAACAGAGTTTGCTGCAGGTGGTGTAGGAACTTCAAATCGGCGGCACTAGAACCATGCATGATTTCAGTCGCTCGCACAACCATTACCAAGCTCCGTAGGCAAGAGCGTCCCCCGCACTGGACGAGCCATAATGACAATCGTCGTATGTCGCTCTCGCCGCCAGGCATGATAGAAGAAGCGCCTGCCGACAGTCGGTCCAATTCCGCCGGCAACACAAGCCAAGCATGAGCGACGACCTGCCCCTTGCCGCCGAGTTTCCTGCCGCAACGCGCGAGCAATGGCTCGCGCTCGCCTCCCGCGTGCTCAAGGGGAAGGCGCTTGAGGCGCTGACAGCACGGACATCGGACGGTATCGCGATCGAGCCGCTCTATGCGCGGGTGGCCGACGATGCGCGCATCGCCATGTGCGAAGGGCGTGGGCAGATGGGCCGCTGGCAGGTGATGGCGCGGATCGATCATCCCGATCCGGCTGCCGCCAACGCGCAGGCACTGCAGGACCTCGAGGGCGGCGCCAACGGGCTCGTGCTGGTTGGCGCCGGCGCAGTCGGCGCGCACGGCTACGGCCTGATGCCGGACACGCTCGCGCGCGTGCTAGACGGTGTCCTGCTCGACGCCGGCATCGCGATCGAGTTTGATCTGAGCCCGCAGACCAAGGACCTGCCGCTCGCGCTCGCCACGCTGGTCAAAGAGCGGGGCATCGCGCCCACCTTAGTCGACGTCCGGTTTGGTTTCGATCCACTCGGCGCCAGCGTCCACAATGGCGGCTTCCCGCTCCCCTGGGCGCAATTTGCTCCGCTTGCCGCAAAGCTCGCGGCCGATCTCGCGGCACAAGGCTTCAAGCGCGCGCTCATGGTCGCTGACGGCCGCATCGTGCATGGCGCCGGTGGCACCGAGGCGCAGGAACTGGCCTATGTGATCGCGGTCGGGGTTGCCTATCTGCGCGCGCTTGAGGCCCACGGCATCGCGCTCGATGACGCGCGGCGGTTGATCTTCTTTCGGCTGGCAGCCGACGCCGATCAGTTGCTCACCATCACCAAGTTTCGTGCACTGCGCGCCCTATGGGCCCGCATCGAGGAAAGCTGCGGGCTTGCGCCGGCCCCTGCCTTCATCGCCGCCGAAACCGCCTGGCGCATGATGACGCGCAACGATCCGCAGGTGAACATCCTGCGCACGACGATTGCGACGTTTGCGGCCGCGATCGGCGGCGCCGACGCCATCACGGTGCTGCCGTTCACGGCTGCTCTCGGCCTGCCCGACGCGTTCGCGCGCCGTGTTGCGCGCAACACGCAACTGGTGCTGATCGAGGAAGCCGGCGTGGCGCGCGTCGCCGACCCGACCGCCGGCACCGGCTGGAGCGAGCAGCTCACGGACGAGCTTTGCCGCAAGTCCTGGGAGCTGTTCCAGGAGATCGAGGCTGAGGGCGGCGCCCCGGCCGCGCTCGAGCTTGGCCTCATCCAGAGCAAGGTTGCCGCTGCGTGCGCCGAGCGCGAGCGCGCGGTCGCTAGCCGCAGAGACACGCTCGTCGGTGCCAACGAGTTTCCTGATCTGGGCGAAGCGCCCGCCGCGGTGCTCGAGGTGGCAAGCGTGAGCGTCCCCGCGACGACGGCGGCCGTCGCGATCGAGCCGCTTCCTCAGATGCGGCTTGCTGAGCCCTATGAGGCGCTGCGCGACGCCTCTGACCGCGCGCTGGCTGCGACCGGCGCGCGGCCAACGATCTTTCTCGCGAACCTCGGCGCTTCCGCCGATTTCACCGAGCGCGCGACCTTCGCCGGGAATTTCTTCGCGGCCGGAGGGATCGAAGCGCTCACGAACGACGGCTTCGAAAGTCGCGATGCGCTGCTCACCGCGTTCACGGCGTCCGGTGCGCGGCTTGCCTGCCTGTGCGCGGCTGACGCCGACTACGCACGTGCGGCCGCCGACACCGCGCGCGCGCTCAAGGACGCCGGCGCACGAGCACTCTATCTGGCAGGACGGCCAGGCGAGCACGAAGAAGACTGGCGCGCCGCCGGCATCGACACGTTCATTGACTCCGGCTGCGACGCGCTTGCGGTTCTGCAGGCGGCGCATCAGGTGCGGTAAACAGGCCGCTGGTGAACCTGCTTCTGAGAAAAGGCGCTGTCAACAGACCCAATAACCTTGACGCTTACACGCATTCCGATACAACTGTACAGTTTTCTTGCGCTGGTTTTTTTTGGGATTGTCAAATGGATGATTTCTCACGCGGATCATCAATTGGCGGGCGAGCCAAATCAGGAGATCGCATTTCGCGAAATCCGATCAGAACGGGCTTGCGTCGGACATTTTGCTTCATCGCCGGTATCGACCACGAAACAATTAAGAGGTGTCCGGCAACAGACCGATTGTGGGCTAGCCACTTGGGTTTTTCCTTGATCCTTTCATTCACAGTCATTTTTGGAATTACCTATTACTCAACAGGATACGTGCTCACGAATCCAGTTGCGCGAGCAGCGGTCTCACTGGTTGTTGCGCTGACTATTTTCATGTTCGATCGGGCTCTTTTTCAATCTGATTGGTTTCAGCAAACCAAGAAGGACGATGCCTTTAAGACCTCATGGACTATCCTGAGGATGGCAATTAGATTGACTATTTCGTTCGGAATCGCGTACGTCTTGTCGCTTTTCCTCGAGCTCGCAATCTTTAGTGACACCATCGGCGAAAAGATCAAGCATGATCATCTGGCGGCAAACAAGCTAATCTATGAGAAGATTGAGTTATATGAAGCACAGCTAAACTCCGAAATCGCACAACATCGGAAAGACTTAACGGCGCTTGAAGCACTTTACCAGCGCGAACTGACAGACGATGCCCCCCTTGATGTGGCAGCCCAATCTCAATTTGACGGATATGAGCAGCAAAAGAGAAGCCTGGATAGACGCGAAGGAGATCTCCGAGCCGAACTAAGAGCGACTCAAGATAAAATCATCACTTATCAAGAGGACATGAATGCTGAGGAGCTTGGCCATCGGTTACGCACCGACAGCAGCGGTCTCCAGGGTCTTGGCCCAAAATATCAGTTTGCAAGAAGACAAAAGGAAATCTACGAACAGCGAGCAACCGAGCTCCAGTTGCAGATCTCAGCGCTTAACGGCGCTCGTGAAGAACTGACAACACGTCAAAGGCGTTTGACAGCAGAAGCTTTGGCGCGCCGCAATGAAGAGCGCGTATCTTCTCAAGACAAACGTGGTGAGCTACGACGCCGCATCGAACAGTCACGTCAAGAATTGAACGTACTAGAGGCCAATAGAACGTCAAAAATAGAGGAATTTAGACGCACAGCAATGGCCAACTCCGATTTCCAAAAACTAAAAGACGATCCAATGTCCAGAATGACAGCTTATGCTGAATTGAAGGCAGACCAAAAACAGGGCCGCACTATTGTATTTTTTTCCTTATTGACGGTTATGTTTGTTATCTTTTTGGAGGTAGTACCTGTTTTGGCAAAGATGTTCTTTTCGCCGTTATCTGCATACGGACAGATAATCCGCAGCGAGGTGGAACTAACTGCTCAAGATGCGGAACACCGCTCGCGGATGGACGACATAGAGAAGCGCGGCCGCAAGGCCGAAAAGGATCTAGAGCTGGTCATTAGAGAAAAAGCCGCCGGTATCTAGGATAGCATGGGCAAGGAGCAGCTAGAACGCTCCATCGTAGGGCTGAGTGATTTAGTTACATTGATCACGGAAGGAGAGAGGAAGATGGGCGATACACCACAGCGTTCTAACAACCTTCAAGTAATTGGGCCAAAGGACCTAGCGTCGCCAGCTTCGCCGGCGGCAGTCAACCAATCCCTTGGCCCGGAAGCATTTAACTTCAGCAGCGCCATGAAGGAGCGGCTCGGACCACTTGGGAGGTTCATGATTGGATTCGAAGAGCGAAGGGTTGCGCGTGATGAAATAAAGCAAGTCCTGAAGAATGAATTGCGCGCCCACACGGAATTGATGCTCCACCGCGCCAGACTTGATCTCCAATACATGAGAGAGGTGGACCAAGCAGCCCACCTACAACGCACCCGGAAGGTCGAAGAGTTCTTGCTTGCGCAGGAAGCAGATGTACAACACAAGCTAAATGAAATGATCGACAAATTCGAAGATGCCTTTACGAAGCAATATGTTGACGTGAAGCGGAAGCTAAAGTCAGAACTCGATGTAGACAATATTGATCAAGAAATTTACGAAATGCGCGCGCAAAGAGCCCTCGCTAGATATGAGTCTGCAATGGACAAGACTTTGAATGACATGAATATGATCATCGACAATCACAAAACTAATCTTCAGAACACGCTGAAAACGTTTACGGCGAGTTAGAGGTCAGTATCTTGATAATGCTGCTTCACCAATAGGAGGGTTTCCGCCGCCTCCCTTTCCGCGCGAGCCAAATTAATCCCACCATTTTGAAGATTTCGCATTGTATAGGTGATGCTTATTAGGGCTTTTTCTAAGAATGACAATCCGGCGGCCTCATTCGCCGTCAATTCCCTTAGCGTGGATGGGACAGAATCCTGGAGATGCTGCGCCAGCCCCGCCCGAGCATGAGCGGAAAAGCGGACGACCTTTGAGTGGGAAGGACCGGTGCTGACCATCACGTGAACGCTAATGACGACGCGTAAAAAAACAGTTAGCACACTTTAGAAATGGAGCTAGGCTAGCGATTATTTCTTCGGATCAGCTCTTTCGAAAAACGAAGGTATCAAAACCCGCAAGCTCAAGGGTGCCGTAGGGACCCTTTTGATCTCTCGCCACTCTGAAATGAAATATGAGTTTCTTGTCAAGAGCGTCGATACGAGCGATATGCGGCTCCACCATTTTCCATTCCAGTTTGAGAAACCCAGTCCCTGACAAAGAGGCAGTTCCATCATCATAGAAATAGAGCACCATGGCGGAGGTTTGCTCGGCTACCCATCGTCCAGGAAGTCGCGCAGGCGGTTCACTACACGAAATCAGGACCCCCACCGTAAGTCCGCACACCAACAAACGCAACAACGATGCGGCTAGTAGCTTTGTTGTTCCTTTCATTTTGGCAAACTCTGCAAGAAGATGAATTGGCTGAGATCAATTTTCCATAGGACTCGCCAATATGACGCATAACATACGTTGCGCTCCATTGAGTATCGGAATTTTAATCACCTTGGCGGCGAGCATTTTGGATGTCATGGCAGAGTGTTGATGCCACGGATGCGGTTGCAAGGGAGGACCTGGATGGCGGGACAGCACCGGTCGGTGCGTGTTTTATAAGGAATTGCTGCGAATTGCGGCCCCCCCCAGCACACATTGCAAGTTCGAAGGGGCAAGTCAGGTGTGCCCAGTGAACGATCCAACCGCCCGCGGTCGCGCGACGCAGTTCATTGATCGTTGTATTTAGCGCCTAGTGTGGAAACATGCTGAGCCCTTACGCCTACTAGCCGAATGGCAATAATGTTGAGAGGATGAGAGCACTTCAGACGAAGTCTGAGAGAACTAACCGGGCGGCACCCCTGGTCGTTAGGCAGTGTATTAGGCCTGGACAAAGTTTCAGAGAGCAGTTTGGCAATGACTCAAATCCCTAGCTTTGAGGCTGAGCGCTGTGGCTCCAGCCGGGCGCCGGCGCACGCCGCTCACGCGCCATCGGCGCCAGCGCACGCAGCTTGCGTGCAAACTGCCGCAGACACACCTCGGTTGCTCCGAGCGGACCGGCCTCGTAGCTCGACGACGCCATGCCGGCCTGCACGCGATTGATCAGGTCGGTGTCTTCCTTGTTGACCTGACGGTTGATGCGCCAGTTGAGATAGCGCGCGGCTTTCATTTCGCGGCGCGCGTCGGGATGCACATAGGCGATCTCGCGGATCATGGTCGAGGTGGCCGACACCGGCACGAACTACATGAAGTCGATCTGGTCGGGATAGATGTCGAAAGCAACGTTAGGCCAGAGCTTGAAGTAGACCCAGAGTCGCTGGCGATCCTCGGGGAGGTGCACGACCCGCGGCAGATAGCGCTGGTACATGCGCTCGGAGCGGTTGGACGACGGCTCGTCGCGCAATCGCCCCCACATCTTGTGCACCCACTCGCGCGCCTCGATGCCGTAGCCCTTGCCGAACAGCCGGGTCAGCCCGGGATGCGCGACATTGATGTGCAGCGAGTCCGAATAGTTGTCTGAAATGGTTTTCCAGTTGACCGCGCGAGATCGCAAGGTGACGCGGCCAAGCGGCACCACCTCCTCCATGCGATAGGCGGCGATCTCGGCCTCGTAAGGCGACATCATCTCGGCAACCGATGGTCCTGAGCCGCCGAGCCGGATGAAGATGAAAGCGTGATAGATCTCGTGCTCGACCGGCTTGAGGCCGTGCGCCGCCATGTCGAGATCAATGAAGGTTTCGCGGAGCGGCACGCCGGCGAGGCGGCCGCGCAGGTCATAGCTCCAGCCGTGATACGGACAGCTCAGCCGGAATCGGCAATGGCCGGCGGGCCCGTCGAGCAGCCGCGCCGCCCGATGGCGGCAGACATTGTGGAATGCGCGGACTGCGCCGTCGTCGCCGCGCAGTGCAACAATCGACTCACCGAGATAATCGAAGGTGACGTAATCGCCGGCGTTCGGGATGTCGTTGACGTGGCAGACGACCTGCCAGGACGCGCGGAAGACGCGCTCGGCTTCGTAGGCGAAGAATTCGAGGTCGTGATAGAGCCATCCCGGCAGGCTCTGGAACTCCTCGGGATCGTGCTGGGTCTCGCCTTGCGCGAGGTCTGGTTTGCTCATGACCACCATCCCGACACGGTAGACTTGGCGGTGCGCGGGTGCAATCCGCGCAAGCTTTTGTAGCCCGGATGGAGCGAAGCGACATCCGGGGACGGCCACGCCATCTCACCCCGGATGTCGCTTCGCTCTATCCGGGCTACAGGCTGCCTTGTCGACAGCCGCCGGGCGATTGACCGCGGCAACCAAAGCATAGCTGATGATCAGCAGCAGGAACCACGATCCAAGCTTGCCGAGCGACACCGCCGACCACCCGACCATCTGGTGCGGATAGAGCCAGGTGCGCGTGAAGGTGCCGAGGTTCTCGGCAATCCAGATAAACAGCGAAACCAGACCGAGACCGAGCAGCATCGGCATGCGCCGATGCACGCGCCATATCTTGTAGTAGATCCATGTGCGCGCGAACAGCAGCGCCGTCGCTGCAAACAAAAGATAGCGGAGGTCGGCCACGTAATGATGAGCGAAGAAGTTGATGTAGATCGCAACGGCAAGCAAATGGACCGACCAGAGCGGCGGGTGCCGGAGAAAGCAAAAATCAAACAGCCGCCAGCAGCGCGCGATGTAGCTGCCGACCGCCGCATACATGAAACCTGAGAACAGCGGCACGCCGGCGATACGGAAGATGCTTGGCTCCGGATAGATCCAGGAGCCGACGTCGGTCTTGAACACTTCCATGGCAGTGCCGACGACGTGATAGATGAGGATGACCCTGGCCTCGTCCCAGGTTTCGAGCTTGAACGCGAGCATCCCGGCCTGAATGGCGAGCGCGGCCACGAACATGAAGTCATAGCGACTGAGCGCAGCTCCGCGCGGATACCACAGATGGGTGCCGACGATCAGCGCGACCATCGCGGCGCCGAACAGACACGCCCAGCCCTGCTTGATGCCAAAGCGGATGAACTCATAGGCGAAGGCGGTCGCCTTGCGGCGCTGCGTCCAGCGGCCGATGCGCGCCTCGCCATCGATGAAGCGCGCCAGCGGCGGCCAATTGGCGGCGGCACTGGTCTTGCGCGGCTCGGGCGGGGTGTGAAGCAAGGGGTAGGCCGGAGGGGGAAATGAGGTTTGCATCCTCGATGCCGTGGAAAAACGGCGCGGCAGAGGCGAAACAAAGTCGTGATGGTCGCGGCTTGGGAGCTATGGTGGCGGCCAAATTGGCAATATATCTATAGGACAATTCCGTGCAGCGAACGTCGGCAAGGGATCAAGGCGATGACGCGCATCCCGGATTTCTCAACCGTAGATCTCGCGGGCGCGCCGCCCGCAATATCGCCGTCGCGCGAACAACCGTGGCACACCCCCGAAGGCATCGCGGTGAAAGGCGCCTACGGCCCCGAGGACCTTTCCGGTCTCGATTTCCTCGACACCTATCCGGGCCTGCCGCCGTTCCTGCGCGGCCCCTACCCCACCATGTACGTCACGCAGCCATGGACGATCCGGCAATATGCTGGCTTCTCGACCGCGGAGGATTCCAACGCCTTCTACCGGCGCAACCTCGCCGCCGGCCAAAAGGGCCTTTCGATCGCCTTCGATCTCGCCACCCACCGCGGCTATGACTCCGATCATCCGCGCGTCGCGGGCGACGTCGGCATGGCCGGCGTCGCGATCGACTCGATCTACGACATGCGCACGCTGTTCTCAGGCATTCCGCTCGACCAGATGAGCGTGTCGATGACCATGAACGGCGCGGTGCTGCCGATCCTCGCGCTGTTCGTCGC
>Ga0137409_10008327_pt1 | contig 10587 bp, 6 predicted proteins | sample CZODoug1_16funga_FD_122059 | JGI IMG/M metagenome (GOLD analysis project Ga0137409, IMG submission 122059) | Vadose zone soil fungal communities from Angelo Coast Range Reserve, California, USA - CZODoug1_16fungal (Hybrid Assembly) | ecosystem: Environmental > Terrestrial > Soil > Vadose zone... | reverse complement strand
CCGTCGGCATCGTAGTCGCCAACAGCGACGCCCATGCCGTAGCCTCCGGCGGCGACGCCGGCTTTTTCAGTCACGTCGGTAAACGTGCCATCCCGATTGTTGCGGTAGAGCGCATTGCGCAGTGGCGGATCCGGTGTGAAAAAATCGCACTTGCCGCCGTTGACCAGATAAATGTCCATCCAGCCGTCGTTGTCGTAGTCCAGAAAGGCGCAGCCCGCGCCGGTTGTCTCCGGCAAGTAATAGTCCGGTGATCGGCCGTTCTCATGGCGCCAGGCGAGTCCGCTGGCGGCCGAGGGCACTTCCTCGAAGAGTGGTTTCGGAGTGGCTTTTGGGATTCCCGCTGGGGGGACAGAACGGAAGTGGGGGAGCAAAGAGATGCTCTGGAGTTTGGCCAGGCACCCGCTGCTGGCCAAACTCAATCCCTTGACAAATTGTCTTCGCGTCCAACCTGGCATTGGTTTCTTATGGTGCGTTTTCGTCTGTTTCAGAGCTGCGGATCCCCGTTGGTGCGGCGCATCAGGGGCTGGAAATAATAATACTGTAGTACGACAAAATGAGAAAAGGCACCTCATCGAGGCGCTGAGACGAAGCAATGTTTAGCGGCATTGAAGAACAGTTTTATTTTTACGGAAGGAATACGAGCTTGACAACCATTCGCGGAGCGTCGTACAAGCTTGAGGGAACTAAGTTAAACGGTTACGTCAGTGGTTTTGGCTCGAATTACCTAAGTTGCTCAAGATAAATTCTCCCCGATGGGACATCGTGATTCGCTGCGTGTGCACAAGGACTGATAGCTGCGCGACGCCAAAGGAGACTCATGAACAGCACGCTCTGGAAGGCTTCCCTACTGATGGCGGCGGTGCTCTGGCCGGCGAGCGACGCGCGGGCTCAAGCGAGCTACGACTTGCGCTCGCCTGACAACAGCATCGAAGTGAGAATCCGCACGGCAAAAAGCATCCGCTACGACGTGCTGCTGAAAGGCAGAGCCTTGCTGCAGGAGTGCACGCTTTCCCTCGATGTGGATCATAAGAAAATGGGACTCGACCCTAAAGTCATTAGGTCCAAGGAGCGCAGCGAGAACCAGATTCTTGAGCCGGCGGTCCGTCAGAAATTCGCGAAGATTCGGGACAACTACAAGGAAATACGGCTGGAAATGGAGGGCGGCTATGCAGTGGTGTTTCGCGCCTACAACGAAGGCGTGGCCTACCGATTTGAAACGTCCCTCGCGCAGGAACAGGTGAAAATCTACGGCGAAGAAATGAACCTGAACTTTCCGAGCAATTTTGTCGTGTACTACCCGCAGGAAGACAGTTTCTTCTCGCACAACGAACGAAGATACACTCCGCAGCACCTGAGGGAGATCGCGCCGGAGTTCATCGCTTCACTACCGGCGGTGATTGATGTGGGAGAAGGCGCCAAAGTCGCCATCGCGGAGTCGGACGTGGAGGAATATCCCGGCCTGTGGTTGCGCGGCACAGGTGGAAACGGGCTATCCGCAACTTTTCCGCCGTATCCCTTGCACGAAAAACTGGAACGAGATCGGGATTTCAGGGTCGTCGAGAGCGCCGACTACATTGCCACTACCACTGGGAAGCGCACCTTTCCCTGGCGAGTGCTGGGCATCGTCGAAAGGGATGGGGACCTGCTGACCAATCAGCTTGTGTGGCTATTGGAGAAGCCGTCGCAGGTGCAAGACACGTCGTGGATCAAACCGGGAAAAGTCGCGTGGGACTGGTGGAACTACAACAATGTTTACGGCGTGGATTTCAAGGTGGGAGTCAACACGCAAACGTACAAGTACTACATCGATTTCGCCGCGAAATACGGCATCCCCTACATCATTCTGGACGAAGGCTGGTACAAACTAGGAAATGTGCTGGACGTCGTTCCGGAAATCAATATGGAGGAACTGACCGCCTACGCGCGGCAGAAAAATGTGGGGATTATTCTATGGGTGGTGTGGAAGACGCTTGACGATCAGCTGATACCTGCGCTGGATCAGTACGCGAAGTGGGGCATCAAGGGAATCAAGGTTGACTTCATGCAGCGGAGCGACCAACCGGTGATCAATTACTATCACAAGGTGAGCAGGGAAACGGCGAAACGCAAGATGCTGGTGGATTTTCACGGGGACCAGAAGCCGGCCGTCATGACGCGCACGTGGCCGAACCTGATCAGCACGGAAGGAGTGCGCGGGCTGGAGTGGAGCAAGTGGAGCGCAGAAACCGAACCCAAGCACAACGTGACGCTCCCTTTTACACGAATGTTCCTGGGACCGATGGATTACACGCCCGGGGCAATGCTGAATGCGCAGAAGGCGAGTTTTGCTCCGATTTTCAATCGGCCGATGAGCCTGGGGACGCGGTGCCACCAACTTGCGATGTACGTGGTTTATGAGAGTCCCTTGCAAATGCTGTCAGACAGCCCGTCGAATTATTTGCGTGAGCCGGAGACGATGGAGTTTCTGGCGCCCGTGCCCACGGAATGGGACGAAACGAAAGTGCTGGATGCGCGAATCGCCGACTACGTATTGGTGGCGCGGCGAAACGGAGCTGACTGGTACGTCGGTGCGATGACGGACTGGACGCCGCGCGAACTGGAGATTGATTTCTCTTTCTTGCCTGACGGCAAGTTCCAGATGGAAGCCTACCAGGATGGCGTGAATGCCGACCGCAACGGAAGCGACTACAAGCTGCTGAAGAGTCAAGTCAACAAAGGGAGCAAGCTAAAAATTCAGTTGGCGCCGGGAGGCGGTTGGGCTGCAAGAATTCATCCGTAGGCGCTTTCGAGGCTGACGCCTCACGATTCGCGCGACGCTAGGGTTGAGAACTCTTGCAGCTTGCCGTCCGTCTCGAAAACTGCGGTCTGTGCTAGTAGCCTTTCACTTTGATCACAAAATACGTGAACTCATGCGCGCCATCGAGCACGAGTTAGTGGGGCACGCGAGCAGGAATCCTGACAACATCTCCGGCCGAAAGCTTCTGCCGGGCCCCGTCTTGAATGCTGCCGTTGCGCTTCTCATGAGGCGCGACGGTCTCTCCATTGAGATATGTGCCGCCCACGATGAGCGTCGCTGAGCCCGATTGGACGAAGAAAACGTCTCCTTGCGTTTCGTGCCACTCGACCTGGCCGTCGGGTTCCCTGTGGACCAATAAGAATGCTTCATTGGGAAAATCCACAAGCTGCTTCACGGCGAAATGATGCGGATCCGTGGCAGCGTCCGCGGCAAGTGCTTGCGCAGTGCGTTGCAGGGTGGCCGGGGTCCAGTGCTCGAAGCCTTGCGGGACTGGCTCGTCGGATCTCACAACCAGGAGAGGAATGGCAATCAAAGACAGCAGGCAGAGTCTCTTCATAGTTTTTCACCTCGGAGCTTCGTCAGGCTATTCCGATCCAAAGCAGGATACCTATGACCTGCTCAATCATGGAGGAACAAAAATCGGGGCGCCCTCCTCGAAAAGGCGCCCCGATCCTTCCTCTTCTGCGTGGGGTTAGAAAAAGAGTTTTAGTGCCAATTGACCGATGCGCGGGTCAAAAGCCTGCTTAAGCGCGCCAAAGTTGCCTGTTGAGCTCCTCTTTATGAAGTTCGTATTGCACGAAGCGCCCGTCAAGGAGGTACCGCCTGTGATTAGGCACTCGTCATAATTCACGCGGTTGAAGACATTGAAAAACTCTGCGCGGAACTGCAACTTCACACGTTCGGTGAACGAGAAGTTCTTGCCGAGCCCCATATCCCAGCTATAGAAGCCTGGGAAACGCAAACTTCCCTTGCCAATGTTCCCGAAGGTGCCCGCCGGGTTGGCCACAAACGCTGCGGGATTGATCCAGTCTCGGCAGGATCGAGTAGCCCCTGCGCAAGCTCCAGGGCCATACGCGTTCCCTACCAGATCCGGTCGGTCCTGCCCTAATCCAGTGCGAGAGCCCGCGCCAGTGCTGCTCACTCCCGAAAGCAACGTGATTGGCCGTCCGGTTTGCGCCGATACCAGTCCACTGAACTGCCAACCGCCCAGAGTGTTACGCACGAAACCGTTTGTGTTCGTCAGAACCGGAAGCTGCCATACGTACGATGCGACAAAGCGATGTTTGTGATCGAACTCGGAAGGTCCATAGTCAAAGTCGTGCCGCAGCGGGTCGTCCCACGGTCGCGCCGAATAGGTTCCATCGAAGCCAAACAGCCCTTGTCCCGGTGGCAAATCATCCATGCTTTTCGAAAACGTGTAGCTGCCGGTGAGCGTCAGGTTTTTTCCGCGGCGCTCGGTAGACAATTGCAGCGAATGGTAGCTCGAATTAATATCGTAGGGAACTACTTGAAGGTCGCCAAACGTGACATCGGTCGCAGGCTTGATGCCATTAAGTCTCCTCACGGCCGCAGTGCACGCTGTCGTCGCGGACGGAGGGCACGGGTCCAGGTTTATCGTTTCACCCAAGTGGTTGGTGCGAGAGCCGACGTATCCCGCGCGCACTAGGAAGCCTGAGGGCAATTGGCGCTCGATCAGAAGGTTCCAGTTGTAGATTGTCGGCACGAGCCATTTGTTGTTCGGATCGAAGCTCACGTAAAGGTCACCGTTACGGAACGCGGCATTTTGTGGCGGAGGAAGGGTAGCAGGGAACGGATAATTGGCCGTCTGGTCAGAGCATCCCTGGAGGCTCTGGGTAGCTGCCTGCGTGCACAGCGGGTCGCTGAAGGTTCCGGGACTGGCAACGCTGCCCGTCTGCAAGAGGAGCTGGGGGCTGAAAGGGGTCGAATCCACAAAGCGATTGTTGGTGATACCCGGGATTCGCGTGTCGTTGAAGATACCCGCGCCCCCGCGCAGGCTGGTCTTGCTGTCGCCGAAGACGTCCCAAGCAAAACCGATGCGTGGCGCGAAATTGTTCAGACTGCTTCGCAGGCCGTTGTCCGGGAAACCCGCGTCACCGGGGAAGAAGAGCCCGGCGGGCGCGTTAGGAAAGACCGTGGAATGTACGCCGGCAACCAGGTCGGGCAATCGGAACTGGGTCCACCGGTTCTTGACCTCGCGCCAGGGGAGTCCCGGCTCCCAGCGTACGCCCAGGTTTACGGTCAGGCGCCGATTCAGACGAATGTTGTTTTGAATGTAAAGGCCAGCAAAGATGTCGCGGTTATTCTTGAACTCTCCCGCGCCTTGCCGGAAAGCAGGGTTACCGCTGTAGTCCGACAGCTTGCCGGCCAGTAAATTTGTCAGGCCGTTGAAGCTGAATTCTGCTGGTTGGAAGAACTTGTTGTCCAGGTCCACGCGGCTACGCTCGAGCACACCTCCGAAGCGCAGGGTATGCTTACCCAATACCCAGCTAATATCGTCGCTCCACGTGAAGTTGTTGCGGACGAAGCTGGCGGAGGGGTTGTCGCCGAAATTGAACGCCCCGTTGACTCTGATCTGCTGGATGGCTTTCACCGGTTGGAAAGGCAGAGCAACGCCCAAATCCGCCACGCTAATCGCGTTGGCGGCAGGGCCTCGGCTAGCCTTTTCGCGTGAGTAGCTGAAGCGCGCGTCATTCACCAGGCGAGAGCTGAAAACGTGACTCTCATGAAGCAGGACGTTTTGCGAAATGATCGTTGAGCCGTCTCGATAGCTCAGAAAATTCGATGGATCGAACAGCGCACTTCGCTTAAAGCGGTCATAGGCGTAGCGTACCGAGAGCCGGTCGCTCGCTCTGAGTACGTGGTCGACCCGGCCCAAAATGTCGTGGAAGTCCTGCTGGTCCGCCTGTACAAAAGTAACCTGGCCGGTGACGGGGTCACCCACAGGGATACCCTGCAGAAGTTTAATGACCGCCGGATCGGTAGCGGTCGCCCTCTGTGCCGCGGTGGGGACAGTCTGAGTGCTTGGCAACCCCACGTTGCGAAAACGCGTGACCTGGTAGGCACCGAAGAAGAACGTCTTGTCGTGAATAATGGGGCCGCCAAAGGTGCCGCCGAACTGGTTGCGCTTGATTTGATCCCGGCCCTTATCTTTCAAGGGAACTGTCGACCCATCCGCCAGCCTTCCAGTCAAGGGCGCAAAGAAGTTTCTCGCGTTGAAGACCGAATTGCGCACAAACTCAAACACATTCCCATGGAACTTATTGCTTCCGGACTTGGTGATGACGTTCACAACGGCGCCGGCGTTCTGTCCGTATTCCGCACTGTAATTGCTGGTTTGCACGCTGAATTCCTGAAGCGCATCTGGAAACGGAAATGGCTGGTTCACATTCGTATATTCGTCAACGTAGTTGCCGCCGTCCAACTGATAGCTGGTCATATCCTGTCGCGCTCCATTGACAGCAAAGGTTACAGCGCCGGGGAAGGTCTTGGTCGTGCCCTGGTCCGCCCCGCCATTTGGAGCCTGCACCGCTCCTGACGCAGTCAGAGTGAGCGAGGCCGCGTTCCGCCCATTCAAAGGCAGTTCCGTGAGGCGCTCCTCTTCCATTACGTGCTTGAGTGTCGAGGTCGACGTATCGACCTGAAGGGCGCTGCCCGTCACGGTGACGATCTCGGTCGTCGTACCCAGCTTCAGGCCGAAGTTGACCGTGAGCGTCTGATCAGCGAGCAACTTAATGTTGTATTCCTTCGAAGTGCTGAAGCCCGCTGCTTCGACAGTCAGGTTGTACGTCGCGGGCCGAAGGGAGGGTATGACGTAGAGGCCCGCGGTATCGCTAACGGCGGTGCGCGAGAAGGCCGTGCCCTCCTGGGTCGCGACGACTCTCGCGGAAGCAACCGCCGCCCCGCTAGGGTCGGTAACCCTGCCAGCAATGCTGCCAAAGCCTTGCGCGTGCGAAAACAGAGGCGCGAACAGAAGAGCGAAAGGAACAACTAGCACATTCTTCTTCATTTCTCTTTTTCCTCGCGGGCTGCTCGCGACATACGTCTCGACGATCCCCGTCTGTCGCGGCGTTCCGGGCGCCTTGACCACACAGCTACGCCCTTCGCACCATGAATTGAAGGCGGCGCCGCACTCGCTTCGCACCATCACTTTGCTAGATAGTCGCTATCAATTACTTGAATCGATCTCGTGAGGGCACATTAGGAGCAGTGTCACAATGATGTCAATCCGGAAAATCTAAAGGAGTAGTTTAGCCAGACTAAATCTGCCTATCTTTTCCGGACTTCCGTTGCGCCCCTTGTCTCGAGGTATGGTTCTCCACTATATTTCGCGCGGCATGCCAAGAGAAAAAGATGAGATTGTGAAGCAACCCGCGGGCCTGAAGGCTTCCTCTCTGCCCAAGAGACGATGGGGTATCGCTGCGCTTCTGGGGTTTGGCGTACTCGTGAATTATTTCGACCGTGTAAATCTCTCGGTCTCCCGGGATGCGCTACACGCAACGTTTGGAGTCTCCACGGTGATGTTTGGGTATTTGTTGAGCGCCTACAACTGGACGTACGCGGCGCTGCAGCTCCCTTCTGGATTGCTGCTGGATCGATATGGTGTGAGACGCGTGGGCATCGTCAGCACGGCTGTCTGGAGTGTGGCTTCGTTTGGCGCGGCCGTCTCTGCGGGAATCGGCGGCATGTTTGCATCGCGGTTTCTTTTGGGAATCGGCGAGGCTCCGACGTTTCCGGGCAATGCCAAAGCCATTGGCTATTGGTTTCCGGAAAAAGAGCGAAGCCTGGCGACGGCGATGTTTGATTCCATGGCGAAATTCGCCTCTGCGATCGGTGTTCCACTGCTGGGGTTGACGCTCCTGTATTTCGGATGGCGATGGAATTTTGCGGCCACGGGCATCATCAGCGCTGTGTATTTCGCGCTGTTCTACATTTTCTATCGAAACCCGAGTGAAGATAAGTTACTGACGGACGCCGAGCGGGAATTCATCAAACGTGGAGGAGCGCAGCCGGAGGACCGGGCACGGGCCGCCAAAGGAGCGCCGCTTGGCTATTTGTTGCGGCAACGGAGAGTTTGCGGACTGGCGCTGGGATTCGCATCGTACAACTACAGCTTCTATCTGTTTCTGACGTGGTTGCCCGACTATCTGGCGACAACACATCATGTCGATCTGCTGCACGCTGTTCTGTACACGAGTGTTCCCTGGCTGTTCGCGACCATCACGGACTTGGTGATCGGCGGATGGCTCGTGGATGCGCTGATACAGCGCGGATGGAATGCGGTGCGCGTTCGCCAAGCGGTCCTGATCGGGGGAACGACGCTGGGCCTGGGGATCCTAGGCGCAGCGCGGGCGCGGACTCCTTTGGAGGCGGTTTTTTGGATCAGCATCGCGCTGGGAGGATTGTCCGCAGCGTCGCCAGTGGGGTGGTCGATTCCTTCGCTGATTGCGCCAAGAGAAAGCGTTGGCACTCTGGGAGGAATCATGAATTTTTGCAACCAGCTCTCGGGGATCACTGCGCCGATTGTCACGGGCTACATCGTGGCGGGGACGCAATCGTTTTCCTGGGCGTTTGCAGCGGCGGCGGCATTCCTTGTCGTGGGCATTGCGGGATATGTCTTTCTTTTGGGGAATATGGAGCCGATTCCCGAGCCCGAGCCGGCGTGAAGCTATCGTCAGTGCGCCGGAGCGTAATGTTTCGCTTTGTTGGTCCTTGAGTTAAACAGGTCGAAGCTTCCATCGGTCGAGGCCGTCAGCTTGAGATAGTTGGCGGCATCTTCGGGTGCCGAAAGATTGGCGATGAAGGGTTCAGGAGCGTTATGCGCAGGGCCGCCCTCTTCGGAGAAATGCAATTGCCACAGATCTTCGAGGTGCGGCGATGCCTTGATGATGTCCCAGGCGGAAGGCGTTCCGCCTTTTTTTGCACCATTGTCCATGATGGCCACGCGAGGATCGATTCCGTACACCAGCGCGGGGCTGCTGCTCTGAAACCAGCCGTGATGAGAGACGATATAGATATCGATTTTGCCGAGCTTGTTCCTCGGACACATCAGTTCCATCTCTTTATCCCAAGTCAGGTCGCCCAAGTCTAAAAGTTTGAGCTTGCCGAAGGTGATCAGCGTTCCCAGAGAACGCGGATTTTCGGTTTGGTCTGCAGGACGTTGCTCGGAGCTTTTGCAGGCGGCGTTTTCCGCGCCGGCTCCCGGCAAAGGTTTATCAATCAAGGCACCGTCAGAACTCACCACTCTTACGCGCATACCCTGAATGGGCAGAACATCGCCGGGCCTGGCGGTAATCCGCTTGGACTTTCCTGTTCCTAAAACTTGCTGGTAGGCCTGCCAGCCTTGCACGGTCGGCCCGTTCGTAGTTTCGCGGTTATCGCCGTGATCGATGAATGCTCCTACCGGGATCCGGGCCACTAGTTGCGGCACACCTCCCACATGGTCGTTGTGAAAATGGGTGATCAGCACGTAATCAATCTTGCTGATCCCAGCCAGTTTAGCCGCAGCGACGATGCGACCAGCATCACGACCATCGTTGCCAGGCCAGCCCGCATCAATGAGTAGCGATTGCCCTTCCGGCGTGACAAACAGCGTGGCTTGGCCGCCCTCGACGTCCACGAAATAGACTTGCAAAACCTTTTGGGCATCGCCCGGTGGCATCGCAAACGCCACAGTTAGGAAGAAGAGGCTTAGTGATGCTGCGAGAATGCCACGCCGAAATGAAGTTCTGGACATGTTTTCAACTTCTGGGATACCGTTTTCTACGTCTCCGAATTAGTTGACCCTGCCGGTGCGAGTGCGCGCACCGCGCCGGTTGAGATGCCCCCATCTACAAGCAAAGTCTGCCCCGTCACATACCTGCTGGATTCCGCGGCGAGGAAAACGACGGCCGCGTCCAAGTCCTGAGGCTGCCCCGGTCGTTTGACCGGAATTCGATCGCAAAGATAATCGACCCATTCCTTATTTTCGTAAAGTACCTTGTTCTGTTCCGTGCGAAACCATCCCGGCGCGAGGCAATTCACGGTGACGCCGTGCTTGCCCCAATCGTCGGCCAGGCTCATCGTCAATTGCCGGATGCCGCCCCGGCTGGCCCCGTATGGTGCGAGGCCTGCATAACCAGACACACTGGTTACGGAGCCGATATTGACGATGCGTCCGTACCGGCGCGGAATCATGCGGCGCGCCACGGCTTGCGAGACGAAGAAACTCCCGCGGAGATTCGTGTCAAGAATCAGGTTCCAGTCTTCCCAGGAAATGTCGAGCGCCGGCTTTCGAACATTGCAACCGGCATTGTTGACGAGGATGTCCAGATGATCAAATTCCTTTTCGGCAGTCGCGGCCATTCGTTCGATGCTGTCGTGGTTGCGGACATCAAGTTCCAGCGAAAGGGTGCGGCCGCCAAGCCCTTGCATCTCCTCCGCAAACGGCAACAGGCGAGCGCGCTCACGGCTGGTGAGCACGAGATCCGCCCCTGCCTTTGCGAGCGCGCGAGCAAAATACTGGCCTAGCCCACGGCTCGTTCCTGTAACGATCGCCACCCGGCCACCGAGATCGAAGAGCCCGTCGCTCACGAAAACACCCCGGGCGTAAGAACAACCTTCATCAGGTTGGGTTCACGCGCATGCAACCGTTCGAACCATTGTGGACCTTCGTCCAGCGGCGCAATTGCGGTGATCAACGGCTTTACTCGGATAGCTCCCGTTGCCAGGAGTTCCATGGCCTGCGGGTATTCTCCTGCCGATGCGCACGATCCTTGCAGGCGGATTTGCCG
>Ga0137409_10008326_pt1 | contig 10588 bp, 6 predicted proteins | sample CZODoug1_16funga_FD_122059 | JGI IMG/M metagenome (GOLD analysis project Ga0137409, IMG submission 122059) | Vadose zone soil fungal communities from Angelo Coast Range Reserve, California, USA - CZODoug1_16fungal (Hybrid Assembly) | ecosystem: Environmental > Terrestrial > Soil > Vadose zone... | reverse complement strand
GCGCCTCCGTTCGCCATCAGCTCGGCGCCCACGTCGTCGCCGCCGATCCAGAAAGTGCGGCTCTTTCCGGGTTGCTGGATCCAAGACTGGATCACCCCCTGGTCCAACGGCGTGATCGTGAACGCCTGGAGGTCTCCCGCATTCCAGATGATGGTGGAGTACTGGAGCAGTTTCCCGACGTCGGTCGGCGGCCAGTGGTACTGCGGATCACCAGGGTCGGATCCGCCGAGGCAGTTGCCGATTCCGCTGGTGGGACCATTCACCTCCCACGTGTCGTACTTGTAGCCGAGGGAGGTCAGGGTCTGCGCCACGTAGCTCTGCGGCTCCCGCCCGGCGAAGTGATTCACGAAGAGAACCGACGCGAGGCTGTCCGAGCAGCCCAGGGGCAAGTTGATCGCGGTCTTGACCGGCAGAATCGAGGCAGAGCGATATTTCTGGTTCGTGGTCGCGTCGATCGGATAGGTGACCGTCACGTTCTGGCTGTCCGTGACCGAGAAGTAATACTCCAGCGTGGTGTTCGCCGGGTAGCTGCCCGGAGGAACATCGGCGAAGAAATGGGTTGGGAGCGCAGGCAGGCAGTTCTGGAGCGGCACCGAATTGAACGCCCCGCCATTCAGCCGGTAGAACATCGACCCCTGCTTGTACCCGCGCGATGCGCTGACCTGGATGACCGTGCTGTCCCCCAGGGGCGTATTGAAGTTGTCGTCGCGGAAAAACGGCGTGGTCTGGAAGGTATCGTTGAAGAGGTCGAGGTCGCGCACGACGAAGCTCGGCCCCGCCTGCCCGATGACCCCGATCGCGATGTTGTCGAACAGCGCATACGTGTTCGCCGGGGAGGAAACGCCGTCACAGAACACCGCGGAGTAGTCCCGGAGCCCCAGCTCCACCTGGATCGAATCCTTTCCCGCGGCGCCGGGAAACGAGATCAACTGGCGCGCCCAGTCTTTGGAGCCGCCGTAGTACACGAAGAACGTCGGATCGATCCAACCGCTCCAGTAGGGGTCCCCCACATTTCGGGTGCGGAAGTTGACGTGATAGAAGAAACACGCGTTGAGCGGGAGGTTCCGGTAGACATCGAAATTGACGAACACGGAGCTGGGCCTGTTGATCGCGACCGGGCGGGTCACGACGAAATTGTCCAGTCTCGGAACCAACGATTGGAAGATCTGATTCCAGTCGGTCCAGACCTTGGACTGGTTCGTGACGCAGACGTCCTCGGTGAGCACGTTCCGTTGGATGTAGAAGAAGTCCCCCACGCCGGGCTCCGTGGTCCGCTGCCAGGTGCCCATCCCGTTCTCCATGTTGTCGAAGAAGAGCGTGTTTGTGGGAGTCCGGACGGTGACGTTGTCGACGACCCACCCGTCGCCGTTGTACAGCCCATCCTGCGAGGAGTAGCCCACGTCGCTGATGAACGCGAACCGGAACGGGACCGAGAGCGGCGTGTGCGTCGAGTCATCGGGAAGTCCGGCGTGGTATTTGGCGACAATGGAATCGGGGATGACGACGGTGAACGTGTCACAGAGACCGACCGCCGGGACCCTGCCGCTGAAAAGGGCGACCTGCGTCCAGCCCTGGGCGGGATCGTTCGCCTCGACATAGCCGAAGTCGTAGTTGGGCTCCGCGTTGAAATAGTGCCGGAAGCTGAGGGTCGCGTGCTGGCCGGGGGTGATCGCCGCCGTGGGGAATTTGTTCGTGAGGTACTGCTTCCAGTCGTTCTCGTAGCCCGCCCGGTTGGAATCGAAGGTCCACGTCGAGTCGATTCTCCCGCACCACCACGAGTTGCCCTGGCACCCGAGGAACGTGTCGATGTGCCACGCGGTGATCTTCGCGGACGCGTCGTAATGGGTCCAGCCGCCCTCCTGGTTCGGGCTCGTCAGCGTCTCGAGGCTGTCCTGGAACATCCAGACCGTGTCCCCCACGGTCGCGCTGCGCATGGACCTTCCCGCGCGCGCCGGCGCTCCAGCCGAGCGGTCTCCCACGGGAACCTCGGTGCGCGCCACGCCTGCGGGGAGCGGCTCCGGGCTGGGGGGTGTCGACACGAACGAGGATGCCGCCGCGCCGCCGATGTGGAACGCCGAGATCAAGATGAACGAAAGCAGCGCGGTAGCACTACGTCGCATGGGCAGACTCCTTCCATATGTGAATTTGGGGTCCGGAACGCCGACAGGCCGAAGGGAGGAGCGAGATCGCGATTGTTCCGGGGCGAAGGGGTAACCGAACGCGACGGTGGGGATGGAACCAGACCGGCACGGGGCTGGGCATGTCGCCTCGGGGAGACCTCGCATGGATGATCGCGACAACCGCTTCGCGACGGGAAGCACTTCGTGGAAGCGGCGCACAGTATTATACCGGAAAGAAGGTCCCGTTTCCAGGGAAATCGCGTGTTTCGTTGGGCTTGACCCTGCGTCCTTCGGTCGAGTGATCGCCGGCGGCGGCACGGGGGCTTCCGCGTGGCGTAGACGAGCCAGGGGGGCGTTGTTGGTCCGAAACCCCTCTGCTATCATGCGGCCGCGTACTCCGCTGGCGGCTTTCGGGTTGCTCGCGGGTCTCATGATCGCTCCCCTGACAGCTCTTCCCGTGCCGGGGGCGCGAGCGGCCAGCCCCGACGATTCCACGGAGGTCGCCGACGCCGGTGCCGACGCGGGTGCGGGCGCCAGCGGCTGGCTGCCCCTTCCCGAGGAGGACCTCGAGAGCCTCGAGGTGCTCGAGGAAGAGCGCCTCGATTTCAGAGCGGGTGCGTTGCTGCGCGGATCCGTCGCGCGAGGAAAGCTCCGGATGCGCCGTATCGGCGTCGCCGGCGAGCGCCGCAAGATAGTGGGCGAGCTGGGGTTTCTTTTCGACGACCGCCGAATTCGACCCGGTGCCCGGATCGCGATGGTCGGCGGGCGTGCGCTGCTGGCCGCGGGGCGCGTGAGCGTGTCGCGGCTGCCGCCGCTCCTCGCGGAAGCGATGGGGCTCAGGAGGGAGGGCCGGCGCGTTCCGGCTCCGAGATGGGGCGGGATCTCCGCGGGGCCATCGCTCGGGGCCTCGGCGGGCGCGATCGACGGCGCCGTCTTGAGCCGACGCGGGGGCGTCGCGTTCTGGTCCTTCGCCGGCATCCGGAGCGGCTCGAGCGAGGCTCTCGGGGGCGTGGGGATCGGGATCGCGCGCGGGAAATTCCGCGCTGCGGGCGGCCTCGGCGCGGTCGAGGGCGCTGGCAACGGCCTCGCGGCCCAGACGCCCGCGAAGTACGGCTCGATCACGGTCCTCCGGCGGGACGGGGCAGGGAGCTTGGCGGTGGAGGCCCTGAGCGGCACGGCCAAGCGCGCCCTTCTCGCGGAGGCCACGGCGGGTGGCGAAGCGGTTCTGTTCTCGGCGCGCTGGCGGTACCTTTCTTGGAAGACGAGGAAGGTCGGCGGGGAGCTCAGCGCGGAGACGCGCGGATCCGAGCCGCGAGTTCGACTGACCTGGCGGTCCTGGTCCGCGAACGCCGCGGCCGATGACGGGCTTCTCGAGCTGGAGGCGGTGGAGTCGGCGGGCGGATCGAAGCAGGTCAAGCTCCGCCTCGGAGCGGTCGGGCTCGGCGAGGGTCCGGAGCAGATCCGGCCCCGGGAGACCTACGCGCTCATCGACGCCGCCCTGGCGCGGGGCGGCGGGCGGAGCTTGGGAGTGCATCTCTTGAGGCGCGCATCGGCTGCGGCCGGATCGAGGACCTCGGGCACGACCGTCGGCGCGAGGCTGGGAGTCGGCGCCGGGAGGAGCGGAGAGCATTCGCTCCAGATCGAATCGACCCGGCTCGAGAGGGGTGGCAACGCGTGGGGAATCGCGCTTTCTCCCTCCGGCGACGCGACCCTGCGCTCACGCTCGAAGCCGGGAATCTGGGTCGCGGCTCGCGGCGCATTCGGGGCACGGCGAGCGCGACTGGGCTATGCCCTCGAGCGCGGCGAAGACGCGGCCGGGCCCAAGCCCTGGAGCGGGTCGGTGTGGGTCGGGCTCAACAGCGACTAGATCGGAGACGCTCATGCGCTACGCGGATCGGATGACCCAGCTCGGAACGGAGACCGCCTTCGAGGTGCTCGCCAAGGCCCGCGCCCTCGAGGCGCAGGGGCGCTCCATCGTCCACCTCGAGATCGGGGAGCCCGATTTCGATACGCCGGCCCATATCCGTGCGGCAGCCGTGCGAGCGCTGGACGAGGGATTCACGCACTACGGTCCCTCCGCGGGGCTGCCCGAGGTGCGCGAAGCCATCGCCGCGTTCATCAGCAAGGATCGAGGCCTGCCCGCCACCGCCGATCAGGTCGTCGTGACGCCGGGCGGAAAGCCGGTCCTCACGTTTTCGATCCTTGCCTGCGTGAATCCGGGGGACGAGGTCATCGTCCCCGATCCTGGATTCCCGATCTACGAGTCGGTGGTCCGCTTCTCGGGCGCGAAGCCGGTGCCCCTCGTGCTGCGCGAGGAGAAAGGGTTCCGATTCGGCGCCGCCGATCTTGAGGCGCTTCTCACGCCGAAGACGCGCATGGTGGTGCTCAACTCGCCGCACAACCCCACGGGATCGGTCCTGATGCCGTCCGATCTCGACGAGATCGCGGCCCTCCTGCGCGACCGCGACATCTTCGTGCTCTCCGACGAGATTTACTCGAAGATCCTCTACGAGGGCGTGCACGAGTCGATCGCCACGCGTCCAGGCATGGCGGAAAAAACGATCCTCCTGGACGGGTTCTCCAAGACCTACGCGATGACCGGATGGCGGCTTGGCTACGGCGTGATGAACCCCACGCTCGCGAAGCACGTGGCGCGCCTCGCCACCAACGTCTACTCCTGCGCGACAACGTTCGTTCAGCGCGCGGCCATCACGGCGCTCGGGGGCTCGCAGGAGCCGATCCGCGCCATGATCGCGGAATTCCACAGGCGGCGGGACGAGATCGTGGAGGGCTTGAACGGGATTCCCGGCCTTCGGTGTCTCAAGCCGGCCGGGGCCTTCTACGTGTTCCCGAACATCCGGGCGCTCCAGCTGAAGAGCCAGGACGTCGAGCGGATGCTTCTCGAGGAAGCGGGCGTGGCGGCGCTCTCGGGCACCGCGTTCGGGCCCCGCGGCGAAGGCTACATCCGGCTTTCCTACGCGAACTCGATCGAAAACATCCGCGAGGCGCTGCGCCGCATCGGCACGCTCGTCTCGAGCCAGCTCCGGGCGGCGCGCTGACGGATGACCTTGCGCGCTGACGGATGACCGCGCGCGAAGCTGAGCCGCGCGCGCGCACGCTCCCCAAGTCCGCCGTGATCACCCTCGGCGGAAACGCGATTCTCCCCGCAGGAGGCACCGGCACATTCGAAGAGCAGCTCTCGATCACCCGCGCCACGATGGAGCCCATCGCGCGCCTGGTGAAGGAGGGCATGACGGTGGTGCTGAGCCACGGGAACGGGCCGATCGTGGGAAACATCCTGATCCGGAACGAGGCCGTGCGCGATCAGATTCCGCCGATGCCGCTCGATGTCTGCGGGGCGGATTCGCAGGGCGGGATCGGCTACATGATGCAGCAGGCACTACAGAACGAGCTGCACCGGCAGAAACTCGACCGGACGGTCGCGACGGTGATCACCCAGGTGACCGTGAACGAGCGCGACCCCGCCTTTCGCCGTCCCACGAAGCCGATCGGGCCCTTCTACACGCAGGAGCGCGCGCGGGCGTTGGAGAAGGAGAAGGGCTGGACCGTGGTGGAGGACGCTGGGAGAGGATATCGGCGCGTCGTTCCGTCTCCGCAGCCGCTCGAGATCGTCGAGATCGAGGCGATCCGGAAGCTGGTGCGCGAAGGCGCGGTCGTGATCGCGGCCGGTGGAGGCGGGATTCCCGTATCCCGCCAGTGGGACGGAACGCTTCACGGAGTCGAGGCGGTGATCGACAAAGACCTCGCCGGCTCCCTCCTGGGGAAGCTCCTCGGGGTGGAGGCCCTGGTGGTTGTGACCGGGGTGGAGTGCGTCTCGGCGAATTTCGGGAAGCCCGACCAGCGCGATATCCGCTCGGCGACCGCATCGGAGCTTGAACGTTTGCTCGCGGCAGGGCATTTTCCACCGGGTAGCATGGGTCCCAAGATCCAGGCTGCGATCGAGTTCATCCGGAGCGGAGGACGCACGGTCGCCATCACCTCGCCGGGAAAGATCCGCGAGACGCTCGAGGGCAGGGCGGGGACGACGGTCGAAGGCGATTGAGGCGCGGGATCGCAAAGGCGTAGGGCGCAGAATACGTGGGAGGGGCCGTGGTGGTGAGCGCTAAGAGGTCCGCCGATCCAATCGTGAAGGAATCGGCCGAGGAGCGCGGGGCGAAATACGCCCGGAGGATCGGAACGGGGGCGGGGCTCAGGGTGAAGGCGCTCACGGTAGCCGACGGCTCGCGCTGGGTCGCGCGCGAGCTGGATCTCGAGGTGATGCCGGGCGCGTTGCATATGGTGCTCGGGGAGCGGGACTCGGGAAAGACGGCGCTCCTCGAAACGCTCGGCGGGTTCCGCCGGGAGGAACGCGGGTCGATCTCGATCGGGGAATCCTTCGAGGCCTCGCGGCGCGCGCGCAGGCGCGCCTCGCGGTTCCTCCCTCATCAGCGCTCCCCTAACCATCTCACGCTCCTCGCGCGCCTCAGCCTCGCCCGTCCTGCTCGGCGCTTCGGGATCGCCATCCACGGGTCGAAGGCGAGAGAGCGCGCCCAGGCGCTCGCGAAGCGGGTCGGGCTTGAAGGGCTTCTCGACGTTCCGGTGGAGGCGCTCCGGCCGCTCGAGCGGCGCCTTCTCGAGATCGCGGCCGCGCTCGACGATGAACCCGGCGTCCTCCTGCTGGACGAGCCCACGAGCGAGCTCGGACCCCATGAGGCCCGCCATCTCCTCCGGGTTCTGCGCGCGACCGCCCGGGAAGATTCGATCCCGGTCGTATTCACGAGCACGTGGGCCCGGGACGCCTACCCCGAGGCAGATCAGGTCACCATCCTCCGTCGCGGCGAGGCCGCGGTCACGCTCCCCACGTCGCAGGTAACCGAGTCCGCCCTGATCGAGCGCTGGACCGGAGGCACGCCCCGGCGCTCGCCCACGGGCCCGCACGCCGCGGGGGAAGCGCTGCTCAAGATCGACGGTATCGTGCTCGAGGGACGGGGCCGCGAGACATCGCTCGCGGGCGTTGGATTCGACGTGCGCGCCGGTGAGGTGCTCGCCATCGTCGGGGCGCCCGCCGACGGGCTGGGCCTCCTCCATGAGATGCTCCTCGGGCAGAGGGCGCCATCGGGTGGATCGATACAGTTCCTCGGGAAAGAAATGGCGGCGACGGACCGCCGCCAGCGCGTCGAGGCGGGGATGAGCTTCGTGAATCCGCCGCACGCCCGCGACCAGTCGCTGGGCGGCTTCACGGTGGAGGAAAACCTCATCTTCGGCCAGACACGGCGCGGACCCTTCGCGAAGCGCGGCTGGCTCAAGTTCGATTCCATCCGGGGCAACGCGGTCCGCTCCCTCGCCGATTTCGAGGTGCTGGACGCGAAGCCGCGGGATCGCTTCGGCCGCCTCAGCATGGGAGCGCGCCAGAGAATCGTCATCGCGCGCGAGGTGCTCCGGAATCCGGTGCTCCTCGTTGCCCGTTCTCCCGCGCAGGGATTGGGGCTCGAGGCGCAGGAATACGTCCGGAAAACCCTCGTGCTCCAGTGCGAGCGGGGCAGCGGGCTTCTGTGGCTGACGGCGGATCCCGAGGACGCGCTCCGCGTGGCGGACCGGCTCGCGGTTCTCGCGGCGGGAAGGCTCGTGTGGCTTCCAGTCACCGAGACGCTCACCCGCGAGGCGATCATCGACGAGATGTCGGGGACCGCGGCGTGACCGCGATCGGGTCGCCGGTGCGGAGGCGGGCGTGATCCCGGGGCGCGTCCGGGGCGGATACGGTCCGATCCTCGCCAACGTGGCCGCATTCCTTCTGCTCGGGGTGGGCACTCAGTTCATCGCGCGGCAGTCCTCCTTTCCCTGGGATCCCTCGGCCTGGTCCAAGCCCTGGTCCGGCGACGTGATCCTGGTCTTCTCCACGCTCCTCTTTCTCGGAATGGCATTCACGATGCCGCTCCACGCGGGGGTCGTGAACCTCGGGATTTATGCCCAGTTCCTCGCGGGCTTCACAGTCGCAGCGGCCATCACCCGATCCCCTTCGATCGATCCGGGCGCCCGGGCCGCGCTCGCGCTCCTCGCCGGAGCGGGAGCGGGCGCTCTCGTTGGCGCCGTGATCCTCTGGCTCAAGTGGCGGTTCGCCGTTCACGAGGTTCTGAGCGGGCTTCTCTTAGGGGGTGCGCTGGCGCCCGCCGCTCGCGCGGCCGTTCAAGCCCCCGCGACCCTGCCCGCGCTCACCCCCGAGGTAATCAGCATTCAGTCGGCGCCGCCGTGGATTCCCGGCATCGGGCTGGGACACCACGCGGCCCTCGTCGGCGGCATTTTGGTCGTGGCGCTGGGCGTGCTTGTGACGCTCTCTTTCGCACACGTGCTTCGCGCCTCCTCACCCGGCTTCGATCTCCGGATCGTGGGCTCGAACCCACTGGCGGCGGTTGCGGCGGGCGTCGACGTCGATGGGGTCCAGCTGGGGATGCTCGCGGCGGGCGGCGCGTGCGCGGGCCTGATCGGAGGATTGGAGCTTTGGACCTACCCATCCGTCGCCCTCGAGCGCTGGCCGCTTCCGCTCGCCTTTGCGGGGATCACGGTCGCAGCATTTGGCATGGGGAGCGTGCGCGGGATTCTAGCCGCCTCTTTGCTCTTCGCGATCTGGCTCAATGCGCCGGGGACCCTCGTCTCCCTCGGAAACCCTGGATGGGGATCCGCCGTCGCGGCGCTCCTCGTGGTCCCCGCGCTCTGGGCCTTCCCCCGCCTGCTTCCCGATCAAGGAGCCCCACGCGCCCTGTGGCGCACCCGGCATCGCGAAACATTCTGAACACCCCGAAACACGCGATCACGAAGCACCCCCTTTCGCTTCCTCGCTGACGAAGTCAGATCCCCGACGATTCCGCGCTCAGGCGCAAGGAGCAGAGCCATGGTTCGTTGGTGGGGAGGTGTCGTGTGGGCGCTCGTGGGAGCGATCGCGGCGGCGGTGGCGATCGAGACCCTGCTGATCGGGGACGCCGCGGGAGGGCTCGAGGCGAAGTCGGCGCAGGCCGCGCCGGGGCTCAGGCTGAACGAGATTCTCGCCGGTCCGGCGCGCGACTGGGACGGCGACGGGGTCTATGACTCGAAGTCGGACGAGTGGATCGAGGTGCAGAACACGGGAGCGGCGGCAATGACGATGGACGAATACCGGATTGCCGATGCCGACCGCACGGTGCGATTCGCGCTGACGGGAACGCTCGGGCCGGGAGAGGTGAAGCTCGTCACGGGGAGCGCCGCGGTCGCATGGCAGCGCTCGCAGGGGCTCACGACCGCCGGGCTCAGCCTCAACAACGCGGGGGACACGGTCTTCCTGCTGCAGATCGCTGGGTCCGACACCATCGCCGCGGACACGCATTCCTATGGAAGCATCGAAGGGGCAAGCGACCGGTCCGTGGGGCGCGCGGGCACCCAGAGCGAGGATTGGATTCTCTTCGATTCATTGAACCGCTACACGGGCGGCGGAACTCCGCCGGGCACCGGCTGCGCCCCCTTTCTGCGACTGCAAGTCAAAGTCCCGAGAACCCAAAGAAAGCCAGTCGGTTACACGCACTATCCGGTAACGCTCGGTCAGCACATTCGTCGGACGAGAATTGACCATGGACTCTCCCGTACCGAACTCGCCTCCCGCCTCTGCGTCCACCCGGAGACGATCCGGTACTGGGAGACCGGCCGCACCAAACCCACCGTTAGGCTCTATCCGTGGGTCATCGCTTTCCTCGGACAGGAAGTGGAGGGCACACCCTTCACCATCGGGGCCATGGTTCGTAGGAAACGGCGAAGGCTAGGGCTGAGCCAGCGTGCCCTCGCAGGAATTCTTGGCATCGCCTCCTCCACCGTTTGGCGGGTCGAGAGCCGACGCTACGGTCCTGAGAGGCGAACGCTGAAGAGGCTTCGCGCTTGGGTCGCCACGTCAGACGGGTGACTGCGAAGCGATGATCGTGCGAGCAGGCCCCTAGTCCTTAGACGCTACCGTAGACGCTACTGAGACGGTGATGCTTTAGCCATTCCGAACCTTAGTCGCCACCTCTTCGGCGGCCCCCGTCACGGCATGATTACGCGAAGGACATGGCAGCGCGAACTCCATGTTCCAGGTCACGACAACAAGTGAAACGGAGGACGACATGACATCTAGGTCAAGCCCGTTCCGGACCAATTCGACGGCGAAGCTCGCTATTGCGCTCGGTGTAGCGTGGCTAGCTCTTCTCGCAACGCCGGCCTTCGCCAATATCGGGATCGTGCTCAAGAAATCCTTCATCGACAAGTATGCCAATCGAGCAACGATCAGCGCTGACTATGCCGTCGCCTTCAGCCACCACAAGGCCAAGCCGGCCTCTGAGGACGGCGACATCCACTGTTCCGGCACTTCCTCCGACATCGGGATGGCCTGCGTCGCGGAGATCGTGCATGCCAGTACCCAGCTGGAAGCAATCCAGCACCTGATCGACGCCGAAGGCGGATCGGCAATCCCA
>Ga0137409_10008322_pt1 | contig 10591 bp, 5 predicted proteins | sample CZODoug1_16funga_FD_122059 | JGI IMG/M metagenome (GOLD analysis project Ga0137409, IMG submission 122059) | Vadose zone soil fungal communities from Angelo Coast Range Reserve, California, USA - CZODoug1_16fungal (Hybrid Assembly) | ecosystem: Environmental > Terrestrial > Soil > Vadose zone... | reverse complement strand
ATCGAGTCGCCTGCCTCGGCCAGCACGCGGCGATTGGTCGCGTACCGCGAGGCTTTCACGGAGAACACGAACCCGTCGGGCGTCTCGTCATGCCATTTGGCAAAACTCTCCGGCTTCTGCGTGCTGTAGTAGGTGCCGTTGATCTCGATCGCGGTCAGTTGCCGGCTTGCAAAGTGCAACTCGCGCTGGTGCGGCAGCCCGGCGGGATAAAAATTCGCGCGCCATGGCTCGAACGTCCAACCGCCGACACCGACTCGGATCGATCCCATGTTCGACTGATCCTGTTCAAGGGTGAAAGAGCAATAACGATCAAGCGCGCGTAGTGTGCGCCCGGCACACTGGCAGCGCTTTCGTGAGGGTTGCATGGATCCCGTTGGAAAAGCGTTGTGGTTCATCGAAAGCCACTTCGCCACGGACATCACGCTGGACACGATCGCCACCGCCGGTGGCGTCTCGCGTTACCACCTGTCGCGTGCGTTCGGATATGCGACCGGCCACTCGATCATGCGGTACACGCGTGCGCGCCGCCTGACCGAGGCAGCACGGGCGCTGGTCAATGGCGCGCCCGACATCCTGGCGGTGGCGCTGGAGGCGGGATACGGCTCTCACGAAGCATTCACCCGTGCGTTTCGCGATCAATTCGGCCTTACGCCGGAAGCGATTCGCAGCCAGGGCACCCTGGTCAACATTCAACCGATGGAGCCGATCAGAATGGAAGAGACACTCACCTCATTGGAGCCGCCGCGTTTTGTCGACGGCAAGGCACTGCTCATCGCCGGCCTCGGCGAGCGCTACGACTTCGAAGGCACCGCCGGTATTCCCGCCCAATGGCAACGATTCCTGCCGCATCTTGGTCGCGTGCCGGGGCAGGTCGGCAAGGTTGCGTACGGCGTGTGCTGCAACAGCGACGATGCCGGCAACTTCGACTACGTCTGCGGCGTCGAAGTGGCGGATTTCTCCGCACTGCCAAAAGACTGGGCGCGCGTGCGCATCCCCAAGCAACACTACGCGGTGTTCGCGCATCGCGATCACATCGCGAAGATCAAGAGCACCTGGCACACGATCTGGAACAAGTGGTTGCCGGAATCCGGTTACCTGGTCGTGGACGCACCGTTCTTCGAACGTTATGGCGAGGAGTTCAACTCGACTACCGGCGACGGCGGCTGCGAAATCTGGCTGCCGGTAAACAAGCGCTGACGGCAGCGCCATCAGGCCGGGACCGCTTCCAGCACGCTGGTGCCAGCGTGCGTGAACGTCACCTCGCGCAGGACGAAGCCGGAACGCTCGAGCAGCGCGCGGTACTCGGCCTCGGTGCGTTCCATTCCGCCGGTAAGCACCATCATCGTGATGTCGATCATCTTGCCGATGGCCGCTTCTCCACCGGGCGGCAACACGCGTTCGATCAGCAACAGCCTGGCGTCGGACGTCATCGCGCGCCGGCAGTTGCGCAGGATCGCGATCGCTTGATCGTCGTCCCAGTCGTGGATGATGTCTTTCAACGTGTAAGTGTCGCCGCCCGCCGGAATCGAGTCGAAAAAACTGCCGGCGACCAGCGTGCACTGCTGCGCGACACCCGCAGCTTCGAGTACCGGACGGGCGCCTTCGATCACTGCGGCGCGATCGAACAGCACCACTTTCTCGCGCTTGCCGGCCTGCAGGATGGCACTAACCAGCACGCCGTGTCCGCCGCCAACGTCGATCAGGACGCCATCACCTGCAAAGTCGTAGGTCGAGACGAGTTCCGGAATGTCGCGCTCCGTCATCGATGTCATGTTTGCGTTGAAGGTCGCGGCAGCTTCGGGATGGGCGGCCAGATACTCGAAAAACCCCTGCCCCATTTCCTCGTCGAACGCGATGGCGCCGGTTTGAACCGTCTGCAGAAGGCGTCCCCAAGGCCGCCACCACCAACGCTCGCCATACGAGAGTGCGAACGGGCGCAGTGACGCCGGTGCGTCGGAGCGCAGCAACTCAGCCGTCGGCGTGAGACGAAACGTCTTTGCGTCGTCTTCCGCGAACACACCGACATGCGTCAGTGCGCGCAATAGGCGATACAGGGACCGCGGGTGTGCGCCGACCGTCCTTGCCAGATCGTCAGCATGCCGCGGACCGTCGACGAGCAGATCGGCGATACCGAGTCTGGCCACGACGTAGATCATCTGAGTCGTGTCGTAGTTGAGCAGGTAACGCAGCCGCGTAGCCGGCGATTGGATGACGCGTCCCGAGCCGCTCATTTCAATCGATCCTCGGCCAATCGCTCAGTCGATCCGCCTAGAGCCGCCATGGCGCAGCACGATGAAGTCTTCGTCGCGTACGCCGGACTTGCTGCGCGCCATGGCGAGATCGCCGACTGCCGCGTCCAGCGGCTCATCGGTAAGCAGGAACGTACCCCAGTGCACGCCGATCGAAAACCTCGAGCGCAGATCGCGATGGATCTGCACCGATTCCTCCGGATTCACGTGTTGCGAGCTCATGAACCAGCGTGGTTCGTAGGCGCCGATCGGAATCAGCGCCAGGTCGATTGGACCGAGCTTGTTGCCGATCTCGCGAAAGTGTTGCGCCGAGTAGCCGGTATCGCCGGCGAAGAACAAACGCCGCATTGCGCCACCCGCCTTGCCTTCGACCACAAAACCGCCCCACAGCGACTGGTTGGCATCGGACAACGTGCGGCGACTCCAGTGCTGCACCGGGGTGAGATGCACGGTCAGGCCGGCCACGTCGACGTGATCCCACCAGTCGAGCGCCTTGACGTTGGTGATGCCGACATCGGCCATCCACGTTTCGAGTCCAAGTGGCACGACGAACAACGGCGCGCCGCCGGCTTGCGCATTCAGCGCGCGCACCGACGCTGCGTCGAGGTGGTCGTAGTGGTTGTGCGAAATCAGCACCACGTCGACATGCGGCAGGTCCGCGAGCGCAACCCCCGGCGGCTGATAGCGCTTCGGTCCGGCCCACTGAACCGGCGACGCGCGTTGCGAAAACTGCGGATCGGTCAACACGCGCACCGTGCCCATTTGCACCAGCGCCGTCGAGTGCCCGATCCAGGTGACCGCGAATTGATCTTCGCTCGACCTGATCAACCCGAAGTCCGGTTGCACCGGCGCGAGATCCATCTTGGGCGGCGCAATCTCGAGCGAAAACCGCTCGCGCTGCCAGCGCGCGAAGTCGCTGAACGGACGCGGCAGGACCGCGTTCGGATCGATGTTCTGGAAACCTTCGGGCCGGTGATGCGCCTTTTTCGGGTCGTAGTACGGGTTCACGTGTGAACAACTCGAGAGCAGCAGCAACCCGGCTAAAGCGAGAACCCGGGCGCTTGGCCTCATTGCGGAGCGGGCGTGACCTTGGTTGCCGCGAGCGGCTTGAAGCCGGATTTGGCGAGCGTGCCCTTGCGTGCGCGATGCCCGCGATGCGCTTGCAGGTCCTTGCCGGCGACCCTCAGCTCGGACGGTTTGTTGCGGTATGTCCCGATGAGGTGAATGCCGTCGTCATTGCACGGCAGCGCGGCGAGCATCGATTCGCCCTCGTCCAGCCCCATCAGCGTCACCCCGCGCCCACCGCCCGACTGCGCCTTGATTTCGGTTGCGGCGAACACCAACAGCCGCCCCTTTTCCGAAACGCACGCGATGCGATCGTCGCGCATCGGATCGACCAGGCCCGGCCGCAGCGGCGTGACCCCTTCATCAACGGTCATGAACTGCTTGCCCGCTTTCAGCCGCGAGACCATGTCGCCGATGGTGCAAGCGAAGCCAAAACCGTTGCTCGCGGAAAGCAGGATCGGTTGCGTCGCCGCCCCGGCCGCGTAAGCGACCAGCCTGGTTCCCGTTTCGAGCTCGATCAACGAGGTCGCCGGCGCGCCGTCGCCGCGCGCCGACGGCAACGCTGCGACCTGGATTGTGTAGACGCGACCGTTGGAGCCGAACGCGAGCAACGGGTCAACCGTGCGCACTTCGTACGCGCCGTAGAGCGCATCGCCCGACTTGAACGTGAATGCGCTCGCGTCGTGGCCATGCCCGGTGCGCGCGCGCACGAAGCCCATTTCCGAAACGATCACCGTGACCGGCTCGTCGAGCACCTTGACCTCGACCACCGCGCGCTCGGCAACTTCGATCAGCGTGCGCCGCGCGTCGCCGTATTTTTTCGCGTCCTCGTCGTATTCCTTGCCGACCAGCTTGCGCAGCGCCGGCTCCGAGCCGAGCAGTTTCTGCAGACTGCTTTCGTCCTTGCGCAGCTCGGCCAGTTCCTGATCGATCTTGATGCCCTCGAGCCGCGCGAGCTGGCGCAAACGCAGGTCGAGGATGTCGTCGGCCTGGCGCTCGGTGAGCTTGTACGCCTTGATCAGATCCGCCTTCGGTTCGTCCGAGTTGCGGATCAGCTTGATGACCTTGTCGATGTTGAGCAGGATCTGCTGCCTGCCCTCGAGGATGTGGATGCGGTCCTGGACCTTGTTCAACCGGTGCTGGGTGCGCCGGCGCACGGTTTCGACGCGGAACTCGACCCATTCGCGCAGGATCTCGACCAGGCTCTTCTGGCGCGGCCGTCCGTCGCGGCCGATCATCACCAGGTTGATCGGGTTACCCGCTTCCATCGACGTGTGCGACAGGAGCATGTTGGCGAATTCCTGCCGGTCGATCTTCGAAGTGCGCGGCTCGAACACCAGGCGCACCGCCGCTTCCCTGCCCGACTCGTCGCGCACCGAATCGAGCAGCGACAGCACCAGCGCCTTGGTCTGCTGCTGCTCCGGAGTGAGCGACTTCTTGCCGGTCCTCACTTTCGGGTTGGTGAGCTCTTCGAGCTCTTCGAGCACCTTCTGCGCCGACGTGTTGGGCGGCAGTTCGGTGACCACCAGTTGCCACTGGCCGCGCGCGAGTTCTTCGTACGTGTACCGCGCGCGCACCTTGATGCTGCCGCGGCCGGTTGCGTAGACCTCGCGGATCTCGTCGCGCGTCGAGATGATCTGGCCGCCGCCCGGAAAATCAGGGCCTGGCAGCTCCTTGATCAGGTCATCAACCTTGACCTTCGGGTCGCGCAGCACCAGGTGCAACGCTGCGACCACCTCGCGCAGGTTGTGTGACGGAATTTCGGTCGCCATGCCCACCGCGATGCCCGAAGCGCCATTGAGCAGCACGAACGGCAAACGCGCCGGCAGCAGCAGCGGCTCCTGGAACGCGCCGTCGTAGTTGGGGCCGAAGTCGACCGTGCCTTCTTCCAGTTCCTCGAGCAGAAGGCGCGCAATCGGGGTAAGCCGCGCCTCGGTGTAGCGCATCGCCGCCGCCCCGTCGCCGTCGCGCGAGCCGAAGTTGCCCTGGCCGTCGATCAGCGGGTAACGCAGCGAAAAGTCCTGCGCCATGCGCACCAGCGCGTCATACGCAGCCTGGTCGCCGTGCGGGTGGTACTTGCCGAGCACATCGCCCACCACCCGCGCGCTTTTCACGGGCTTGGCGTTGGCCGCCAGGCCCATCTCGTTCATTGCATAGAGGATTCGCCGCTGAACCGGCTTCTGGCCGTCGGCCACGTCGGGCAATGCACGGCCCTTGACGACCGAAACGGCGTAGTCGAGGTACGCGCGTTGGGCGAATGTCGCCAGCGTCAGCGCGTCAGCGCCGTCGCCGGGTGGCTGGAACAGTGACTGTTGTTCTGGCATCGAAGGGCGCGGATGTTACCGGAAGCGCCTTCGAGACCTTGAAGACACAAGAACAAGGACGCGGATTTACGCGGATGAGCGCTGGCAAGGCAAAACCAATGAATTGATCCGCGGTGATCCGCGCAAATCCGCGTCAAAAGCTTGGGGGATCTAGTTCATCCGCGCTCGCGGCCGTTACCGCGACCTCTGTCATCCTGAGCGAAGCGAAGGATCTCGCCCCCCGCAAGCGCCATGAAAATCGGGACTTGACGCGGATTTACGCGGATGAGCGCGGATAAGACAAAGGCAAGGAATTGATCCGCGGTAATCCGCGTAAATCCGCGTCAAAAGCTTGGCGGACGATCACCGCGGTGATCCGCGGTAAATCCGCGTCAAAACTCCTGGCGTTCAGTGCATCAGCGACCGTTCGCGCCCAATCCCGCGACGGTCGATGAAGATCTTCAGGAAGTCCTCGGCCGGCATCGGGCGGGCGAACAGGAAGCCCTGCGCGGAGTCGCACCCAAGATGCTGCATCCACGTCTGCTGCGCCTGCGTTTCGATGCCTTCGGCGGTGACACTGATGCCGAGCGAACGCGCCATTTCGATCACCGCTTTGACGATGGTGAGCGTGCGCGCGTCGCGCATGCACGCGACGGTGAAACTCTTGTCGATCTTCAGCCGGTTGATCGGCAGTTCGCGCAGGTGCGACAACGAGGAGTACCCGACACCGAAATCATCCAGCGCGATCTTGACGCCGGCGCTGCGCAGTCGGACCAGGTTTTCGCGGCCGACCTCGGTCGCCTCGAAAAGGCCGGTTTCCGTGACCTCGATTTCGATCTCGCGCGGCGCCACACCGAACTCGGCGAGCGTGTCGAGCAGCCGGTCCACGCACGACAACTGATCCAGTTGCGCGCCCGCCATGTTGATCGCCAGCGGCGGCACATCGAGGCCGAGGCCGCGCCAAATCTGCCGCGCACGGCAGGCTTCCCGCAGCACCCAGTCACCCAACTCGATGATCAAGCCGCTGTCTTGCGCCACCTTGACGAACTCGGTCGGCGGCACCTCGCCGAGCTCGGCGTCCTTCCAGCGGATCAGGCACTCCGCGCCCTCCATCTTGCCGTCGAACAACGACACCAGCGGCTGGTAAAACAGCTTGAAGTCGCGCGTCTCGACCGTCTTGCGCAGCCGTTGTTCGAGGCGCAGGCGCATCTCGCTCTTGCGCGCAACCGCCGGCGTGTAGAAGGCGTAGGTGCGCCGGCCGCTTTCCTTGGCCTGGTACATCGCCGCGTCCGCGGCGTTGAGCAGCGAATCGAGGTCGACTCCATCCTGCGGAAAGATGCCGATACCGACCGACGGCGTGACGGTTACTTCCATGCCGAGCACGCGTGCCGGTTCGCCGATGGCGGCGATCAAAGCCTTCGCCGTGTCCACCGCCACCTCGACCCGTGGAATGTCGACCAGCAGCGCCACCAACTCGTCGCCGCCGCGGCGGCCCAGCAGATGCGGTTCGCCGATCACGCTGCGCATGCGCGCCGCAACGGTCGAGAGCATCTGGTCGCCGACGCGATGGCCGTAACCGTTGTTGAGCAGCCGGAAGTTGTCGAGATCGAGGAACAGCAGCGCCGCGAGTTTGCCCTGCGCATACGCGTCGGCAAGGATGCGACTCGCGCGCTCATCGAAAGTCGGGCGATTGACGATCTGGGTAAGCGGATCCATCGTCGCCAGCCGCTCGATGCGCTCCTGCGCGCGCACCTGCTCGGTGATGCTGCGACCCACGCCGCGGTAACCGCAGAAGCGACCCGTCTCGTCGAAGATCGGATCGCCGGAGGTCAGCGTGTAGGCCGGATTCCCATCCTGGTCGAGTCGCTTGACGATCAGGTCGCGGAACGGCCGCCGCGCGCCCAGGTCGGCGCGGTGCGAGTCCCACGTGGCCGGTTTGACGATCTCACCCGGCAGTTCCCAGCGCAGGCGCCCGATCAGATCGGACTCCTCGAAGGGCAGTGGGCGTTTTCCACCCTGTCGCATGCTGGTGAAACGCAACTGCTCGTCCATCTCCCAATACCAGTCGGAAGACAGTTCGGTCAGGGCGCGGAAGCGCTCTTCGCTCTGGCGCAGCAACGCGATGGTTGATTCGCGCTCGCTCACGTCCCAGGTCAGGCCGCGGTAACCGACGAACTTGCCGTCGACGAACATCGGCTCGGCCGAACTTTCAAAATACGCCGGACTGGTCCAGTTCTTGCGCTGGAAGCGATAGGGCAGGCGCCGGAACGCCTCGCGCCGCTGCAGGTAACCATCGACCAGGTTGCCGTCGATGCGATAGTCCGGATCGTCGCTGAATGAACGCAACGATCTTCCAAGCATTATCTCCTGGCGGCTCTTTTCCAGCTCCGGAGGCCCGTGCAACTGCATGATGCGCATCTGCGCGTCGGTCTCCCAGTACCACTCGGTGGCAAGCGCGGTCAGCGCACGGAAGCGCTCTTCGCTCTGACGCAGCAACTCGATCGAGGACTCGCGATCGCTGACGTCGCGACCCGCGCCGTAGTAGCCGACGAACTCCTGGTTCTCGCCGAAGATCGGCCGCCCGGTGAACGCAAGCCATACCGTTGCGCCGTCGGCACGCCGCACACGACACGTAAGCCACGGAATCGACTCGCGCCTGGCAGCCAGTCCGTGGAATGTGGCGAGGGTTTTTGGGTCGGCGCTGAAACCGGGCATCTGGTCGATCTGCCTGCCGAGCAGTTCTTCGGGGCGGTACTGCAACGCGCGTTGCATCGCTTCGGAGAAATCGATGAAGCGGCCGTCGGCGTCGGTGCGCCAGTACCAGTCGGACGTGAGCTCGGCGAGATCATCGAGCACCTTGCGGCGCTTGCGCAGTTCGATGTCGAACAGGCGTTGCTCGGTTACGTCCATGCGGAAGCTGATCGTCCCGCCGGTGTCGTTGCGCAGATCGGTCATCAACAACCAGCGCCCGCGGTGATGGCGCGCGATCTCGCTCACATGCGGATTGGCGCGCCGGCGCTCCGAATCGTCGACGAATTTTTCGAAACTGCGACCGTCGATCACCTCTGCCGGCGCGACCGGGTAGTAGGCGCGTACCAGTTCGACGTACGCCACGCCCGGCTCGAACCGGTCGGCAATCTCGGGGTACAGCGCGACAAAGGCGTCGTTGCAGGCGATCAGGCGATCGTCCGAATCCCAAAGCGCGATGCCGATCGCCAAGGCCTCGACGCCATCCTGCAGGCGTGCGCTGCTGCGGCGCAGGCGAACCAGTTCGCGCCCCATGGCGATCAGCCACACGATGAGCGCCATCACCAGCAACACCGCAGCGGCGTCGTGCACGCCCTTGACGACCATCAGCACCGGGTCGTGATATGCGCCGAACAGGTCGAGCGCGCGCGCCGGCGCGAGAGTGAACAGAAGGTTGCCGGCAAGGCCGACCAGCAGCACGAGCACCAACCCGGCCACCGCCCAGCGCAGGCGCAATGGCGCCAACAGGTAAGTCGTGGCCACGCGCGGCGCGGACAGGTCTCCCGACCTGCGACGAGGTTGTGGCTTGGGATCTCTCAAGGGGTGATGCCCGGCGTGAACCGAGGCGGCTGCCGTGTTTGTTGTGCCGAGGATCCGCTCGCGCAAAGCAGACTAGCGCGAGTTCGTGCGGAGTATCGCCGATTCGCGTCCAATGTGAAGCCCCGAGAAGCAAATCCGCCCGGCACTGTGGCGTCCTTGCCCTGAACCAACCTTAATGACCCACCGAAACCGACCGGTCAGATGTCGGCTTCGGCCTCGTTGCCGTGTTCTTCCAGCCAGGCACGGCGTGCCTGCGCCTCGCCCCGGCCCATCAGCATGGTCATCGTGTCGACGGTCGACTCGAAGGTCAGCTCGCCAAGGCTCACCGGCAGCAGGCGCCGTGTGTCCGGGCTCATGGTGGTTTCCCAGAGGTGTTCGGCGCTCATCTCGCCCAGACCCTTGAAGCGCGCGATCGACCAGCTTCCCTGGCGGACTCCTTCGTCCGCGAGTTTGGCCAGGGTGCCCTCCAGTTCGTTGTCGTCCAGGCAATAGAGCCGCCTTGCGGGGCGTTTGCCCGCCGCCGGCACATCGACCCGGAACAGCGGCGGCCGCGCCACATGCACGTTGCCGTTTTCGATCAGGCGCGGGAAATGGCGCAGCATCAGCGTCAGCAGCAGCACCTGGATGTGCGAGCCGTCGACGTCGGCGTCGGCGAGGATGCAGATCTTCCCGTAGCGGAGGCCTGAGATATCCGGCGCATCGCTGCGGCCGTGCGGATCGACCCCGATCGCCACCGCGATGTCGTGGACTTCCGCGTTGGCGAACAGCCGGTCGCGTTCGACCTCCCAGGTGTTGAGCACCTTGCCGCGCAACGGCAGGATGGCCTGGAACTCCTTGTCGCGCCCCATTTTGGCGGATCCACCGGCTGAGTCGCCCTCGACCAGGAAAAGTTCGTTGCGCGCGATATCGGTCGACTCGCAGTCGGTGAGCTTGCCGGGCAGCACCGCAACCGCCGAGCCCTTCTTTTTCTCGACCCGTTGTGCCGCCTTGGCACGTGCTTGCGCCTGGCGGATCACCAAGTCGGCCAGTTTGCGGCCGTGGTCGGGATGCTGGTTGAGCCAGAACTCGAGCTGCGGCCTGACGAAACTGGCCACCAGGCGCACCGCGTCGCGGCTGTTCAGGCGCTCCTTGATCTGGCCCTGGAACTGCGGATCGAGCACGCGCGCCGACAGCACGAAACTGGCGCGCGCGTAGACGTCTTCGGGCAACAGTTTCACGCCCTTCGGCAGCAGGTTGTGGGCGTCGATAAAGGCGCGCATGGCGTTGAAGCTGCCCTCGCGCAGACCGGCCTCGTGCGTGCCGCCCGCCGACGTGGGAATCAGGTTGACGAACGACTCGCGCGCGAGCGCACCTTCTTCGGTCCAGGCGAGCACCCAACGCGCGCCCTCGCCTTCGGCGAACGTTTCG
>Ga0137409_10008320_pt1 | contig 10592 bp, 11 predicted proteins | sample CZODoug1_16funga_FD_122059 | JGI IMG/M metagenome (GOLD analysis project Ga0137409, IMG submission 122059) | Vadose zone soil fungal communities from Angelo Coast Range Reserve, California, USA - CZODoug1_16fungal (Hybrid Assembly) | ecosystem: Environmental > Terrestrial > Soil > Vadose zone... | reverse complement strand
ATGCCGGCCAAGGTATCACACGACCGCGCGGGCTTAACCCCCGCGGGTCGCGCTCCGGCGCAGGCCGAGGGCCGCGAGGAGCGAGCCGGCCGAGCAGACGACCGGCACCCAGACCGGGAAGATCCACTCGTGCGGAACGAGGAACACGATATCGCGGTCGCCGAGGCCGGACGGAAATCCCGTGAGGAAGCGTAGGAAAACGTAGTAGAGAAGGTCCCAGATCCCAAAGATCCAGAGGAAGCGCGCGAACCCCTCCCGCAACCCGGGGCGGCCGAGGAAGGCAACCGCCGCGATCATCACGAGGGTCGCGACCTCGCGCGCCTGCTCGAGCCAAAGCCCGTCCGCTGGAATCGCGTGGAACGGCGGCCGCCATCCTTCCGGGAAGTAGAGCCGTTTCAGCGAGACGACACACGCCGTTTCGACGAACGCCATCGCCACGGCGTAGAGCGTGATCCCCCACCAGGCGAAGCGCCCCTGGCTCATGCCTCCACGGGCTCCGCGATTCCCAGCTCGGCGAACCCGGCGGGTTGAAGCGGCGCATGAAGCCGGGCCGAGAGCGCCGCCGCGACGCGCGCGCCGAGGAGCGAGTCCACGACGTCGCGCCCCAGGAGCTCGGTCGTCGAGCGGGCGAGCCGCTCGAGGAGGGCGCGATCACTCGAGGCGTTCGCGCGAAACGACGCCACGTCGCGGTGCCGGGGAGAGAGCGGGACGGAGGCGTGGCTGAGCGCCGCGCCGCGCGTGAACCGCGACGCGATCCCCGCAACCTTGTAGGGACCGACGCGGACCTCCCCGGCGGACGGCCGAGCGAAGCAGGGCCGATCGCCGGGGCGACCCGGCTCCGCGCTCCCGGCCGCGGCACCGATCCGCTCCGCGGGGAGGGCGAGCTCACGGAGCGCTTCCGCCAGGGCCTCGGCCACGAGGTCCGCGAACGCCCGGGGTCGAAGCTCCCACGGGCCCGGGAGGCTCGCCGCGACGGCGAAGGTGAGCTCCCCGTCGTGGAGCACGGCGTCCCCGCCCGTCGGCCGCCGCACGACGTCCATCCCGGCGGCCGCGATCCCAGGGGCGTTCCAACCGGCCGGGTACGGTTCGGCCCTTCCCAAGCTCAAGGTCGGACGCGACCACGCATAGGTGCGGAAGACGGCCCGCGACAATCCGGCGCCAGCCCACTCGAGGAGCGCCCCGTCGATCGCCATCTGCTCGGCGCCGGAACCGGTTCGGTGCGGAAGGTGGTGGACGGAGAGTCGGCCGGACATGGCCGCGGACCTCAGAATCGAAGGATACCCAGCCAGTCGTCGAGGAGGAACATCACCCGTCCGATGAGCAGCGAGACGCGCGCCATGACCGTATAGCCGTACGAGGCGCCGAAGCTGATCATCAGGAAGTAGATGCCGACTTTGGCGCTGCCGCCGAGGGCCCCTTTGTGCTCCTTCGAGAAGAAGAAGAAGATCAGGGTGGTGACGAGTCCCCCGACGAGAAGCCAGTTATTGATCGTCGTCCCGGTGTCTCCCGGGACCCAGAGGGGAAGGATCGTCCCGTGCACCTGCTCCACGAGGTCTCCCTGCGCGAAGCCGGTGATCCGGAGCGCCGGGTAAACGCCCAGGATGAACGCGATCGGCCACCGGGAGAGCCAGTCGCCGCGCGGGAAGAAGCGCGAGAAGAGCATGATCCCGAGCACGAGCGGGATGACGAGGAGGAAGTTACGCTCGTGCGAGAAATTCGTGAAGAGGGGCTGGATCATGTTCGGATAGACGGACGAGATCATCGTGAGGACGACGTAGTAGCCGGCCGAGATCCCGACGAAAAGATGCTCGCAGAACTTGTACACGGGATTGTCTTTGTAGAGGAAGCTGAAGATCCCGAGCGTGAGGAAGGCCCCGATCCAGACCCCGATATCCGAGCTCAGATGCATGGCTCCTCTATCCCTTCGCGGGCTTCCGCTGCGGGAGGAAGGCGAGATTGCCCAGGAGAATCATGAAGGCGATGAAGAGATGGGCCAGCGACTGGGCGTCCATCCCCCTCGTGGCGAGCGCGGGCTTCCCCACGAGGACCTCGTACTCCGCGGCGCCGGCCATTCCTCCGAGCAATCCCTGCAGCTGGCCCGCCTGGAGGTACGGGTAATACTCGGGCGCGCTCACCGCCGTCACGCCGGCCACCATCGGCACGTGGAAGCGGGACACCACCTGCTGCACCCACTCCTTGGTCCCCGGGTAACCCGCGCTGATGCTCACGATCATGTCGATCTGCTGAAAATTCTCGATCCCCCGCATGACGGGAACCTTCGCGATGGGAATGCCCCGGCTATCCACCGGAAACGTCTTCGGAATGCTGCTTCCCATCGAGGACATGACCAGCTCGTTCCCGACCTTGTAGCCGAGGTTCACGTAGTCGGTGTCGATCTTCTTATCGTACTCCGCGGCGACGATCCGCAGCACGTCGTCGGCGAGCGGAACGCCCGCGGGGTAGAGCTCGACTCCGATGATCTTGATGTTCCGCCGCATCAGCTGGCGGGTGGCGGCGAGGTGCATCGGGTAGTTCTCGGCCCTCGTCCCCGGATCGTAGTCCCCGGCGACCAGCACCGTGGAGCCCTCCGGAAGTCGCTCGATGGCGTCGTAGAATCCCTTCGCGCGGTGGCTCGGCACAACCGGAGCGAGGTGGAATCCGAAGGCGAGCGGCAAGATCACCAGGAGCCCGACGGCCAGGAAGATCCACCGGCGGTCCAGCGATCGGAGGACGGTCAGGACCGGGTTCACGCGCCTCCCTCGCCTCCGCTGCCATAGGTCTTCTCGAGCCCCAGGATGACCCGGATGCCGGTCGCCATGACCCCGAGCGCGGCGCCGATCAGGATTCCCCGCTTCGCGGCGTTCTGGGGAATCTCCATCAACCAGTCCGCCGCGGCCGGTATGTACGGGTGGATCGCGTTGCCGAGCGGGACGCGGCCCAGCATGAGGATGAACGCCGCGATGGCGAGGAGCAGGGCCTCAGGCGAGCGGATCCGGAACGCGCGGAACGCGGCCGAGGCGATGAAGAACGCCAGGAGCGCGAACATGGTGGATGTCATCGGCGAGTAGAAGGTGCGGTAAATCCACTGGAAGCGGGAATGCACGTCCGAATAGTAGTTCCCCTCCGAGAATCCGACCGCCATCGTGATCAGCAGTCCGAGGATGAGTACGATCTTGTAGATCCAGTCGCCCTCCATCCGCTGCGCCTGGCGGACGTTGATCCGCAGGAGATTCGCGACGCCCAGGACGTACGTGCAGCCGACGACCACGATCGCCCAGTTCTGCACGTCGCCGTAGAGGTCATGGACGAAGGGATGCGGCACGAAGAAGGCGATCAGGCAGAAGATGCCCGACACCAGGGTGATGAGGATCGGGACTTCGCGCTTCATCGTGGACGCCTCACTGGGTGGCGAAGAAGTCCGTGAGCCACGATTGGCCGAAGGTCAGCAGGAGCGAGCCCACCACGATGACCGCGATGAGGAAAATCTTGACCGTGTCCGAGGCTTTGAGGCTCCCCAACAGGCGCGCGTCGTTCGAGAGGAGCGCGCTGGCCGCGAAGTATTCCTCGCCGATCAGGGTGTAGTCGCAAGCGACGACGAAGAACGGCATCTGATGCACGTTGGCGGTGCCGGCGATCTGGATGGCCCCGACCGAATGGCCCGTTTCCGCGAGGAGGAGCGACTCCGCGAAGAAGGCGCCCAGCAGGAAATTCGCGGCGGGCCGCTCGCGGAGCATGATGCCGTTGACCGCGGCGACGTAGGCGAACTGCTCCGACGTGATGTAGCGAACCTGGTCGCTCCGGTACGCGTCGGACCGGCCCACGTCCGCGTACGCCGACTTCACCACCTCCTCGGCCACCGTGTAGACGCCCGGGGAGTTGGTCGGAACGAGGAGATCGGTCTCATACTTCGCGGTCATTTTCGCGACCTTGGTCAGGAGGATCATGCTCGCGATCGTCTGGATGTCGTCGATCTCCTGAACCCCAGGCACGTAGAGGACGCCGCGCCCCATCTCCGTGGCGCGTCCGATCGCCTCCTCGATCGCGGCGAGCCCGGGAATCTTGCGGAAGGTCCATCGGACGCCGCCCTCGGCCTGGCGGATGTAGAAGAAGAGGAGAAGGAAGAAGATCCCCGAGACCACCAGGACGTTCAGCTTCGTCCGGTCGAACCAAGCGGCCGTGGCGCGCGCCGGCGTGGAGACGTCGGAGTCGAGCTGAGGGTCGGTGGGTTGGGCGACGAGCTGATATTCGTAGGTCACGCCGGTCTGGACGGCACCGTCACGGAACGATCGGACCGTTCCCTCGATCGTGGTCACGGGGGCGAATGTGCCTCCGTGCTCCCGGCGGACGAGGATCCATTCCTTCGCGGTGGGATGGGGCGCCGTCCATTCGAGGGTGATGCTTCCGCCGCCGTCGTTGGGGGTATCGCTCGCTTGAAGCGGGAAGGCGGCTGCGGGAGAGGCGGCGGAGAAAAGGCCGAGAGAGAGGGCGAACGAAACCGCCGCCCCGAAGCTGCCGATGGAGAAACGGAACCGAAGGGAACGGATCAGCGGCGTGCCTCGCCCCGGGGAGTCCGCTCGCCCGCTCTGCCACGCTCGACGCCCAGCACGCGAATTCAGTCTCCCCCTAGCGGTTGCGTCCGGCGAACCCAATCACGGTAGTGGCCCGCCGCCGCGGCTGTCAAGGGGCTTCTACCCACATCCGCGGCGCTACGACTCGATCATCTCCACGTTCGCGCGGGGCAAGGTCGTCCGCTTCCCGTCCCCGAAGTCGACCTCGAGCACGCGTACCTTGGCCTCGGTCTCCAGCGCGACGAGCTCCGGCGGCAGCGACACGACCTTCCCGAGGCGGCCGAAGTAGGGCTCCCGGATCGCGCGGATCAAGCTCCCGACCGTGAGGCCCTCCGGCTCGCCGCCGTCGGCGCGGGCTTCCGGAGGAAGCGCTTCCATGAGGCGCGGCGCCACGATCTCGGGCCGGAGCACCCCCGCGCGGATCTGCGTCGCGCCGCTTACGGAGACCTTTCGCCCCTCGCAGCTTCTCAAGAGCTCGTACGTCCGGCCCGCCATCGGGATCTCTCCGAAGCCCTCCGTGACGACCAGCGTCAGCCCCTTCTCTTCGGAGCCGGTGATCGCCACCCCGAGGTCGTAACCGAGGAACTCGCGGAGATCCTGGTCGTCGAATCCGCCGATGACGATGGCCTTCGCCCCGAGCTGGATCGCGCGGCGGAGGACGCTCGTCGTGACGTGCGATCCCCCTACGAGGACCTTCCCCCGGACGTCCGAGCCCAAGTTCGCCTCGGTCAGCGCTTCCCCGGGCCCCGCCACGCAAACGTGGAGCACCCCGCAGGTCTCACCGCCGATGCCGAAGATTCCCTGGATGAAGGTGCCTCGCGTCTCCACCGTGACCCCTTGCTTCTCATGTACCTCGACGACCTTCCCGTCGACGTAGGCGTCCACCTCCACCGGTATCGGCGGCTCGCGGATGAGGGCCTGCCCCGTGACGGTGGAAACGTTCTCCACGGTGCCGTCGGTGGGTGACGCGACCTTCGATCGGAAGAGGCCGAAGAAGGACCGGCTCTCCGCGATCGACTCTCCCTTCTTGACAGCCGATCCGACCGGCTTCACGAGACAGTCCGGTACGTCCTCGGGAAGAACACCCAGGATGTTCGCCGCGTTCACGGTCTGCACGTTCCCGGGCAGCTCGGTCCGCGCGACGATCGTCTCGGCTTCGACCGCCTGTCCGACCGAAACCAGGACCGATCCCGCGAGCGGGAGCTTCCGCTCCCGGCGCACCGTCGTGAACGCGGAGACCTTGAGTCCGGGCGTGTACGAATGGGCCACGGGTCAGGCCCTCACGGCCACGGGGTAGACGTCGAGCGCGTCATTCCATTCCGTCAGCTTCGAGAGACGGCGCTCGCGATCCGCGGGGAGCGAGAACGGCTGCCGCCCGCGGCAATCGAAGATCACGCCGACAACGCCGCCCTTCAAGGTCACCTCGCGCTCCCGGCCCTTGCCGGCGCCGACGTCGAGGCCCCGCTCCGGGCTCACGGCCGCCTTCACGGTTTGCCCCTCCGGGACGGCGACGAGCTTCAGATACCCGTACGGAACCGAGAGCGTTTCCCGGCGCCCGTCATGGAACTCAAGGGAGACGCGCAGGGCCGTGACCCCGTCCTTGCCGGGCCCGACCGGCGCCACGCTGGAGCCGAGCCGGATAAGGCAGTCCTTCTCGAACACCTCCTTCGCGGCCTTGGGATGGACCGTCGAGAGGACGCCGAGCTGCGGCATCATGAAGATCGAGTCGACCGCCAGCTCGGTCACGTGCTCCGGGAGGAAGGCGTCGAGAAGCATGAGCGCCGCCTGGGCGCGGCGCGGCGCGTGCGACAGCACCCCGCCGCTCCCCACGAGCAGGTCGAGGTGGTCCAGCCGCACCAGCGTCTCGCCGCTCGCCGTCTGCTCGAACGTGTCGGAGATGGTCCTTTCTTGCTGTACGCCCTTGAGACCCACCGCCAGCGCCTTGTGCTGCTCGAACGCGAGGCGGAGCGCCTCGCGGGAGATCGCCTGCTCGATGATCAGCTCCTCGAGGGTCTGAGGAATCGTCGTGGGCCGGATCATCTTGTTCTTGATCCGATTCCGCAGGTCGTGCTCGCTGATCTCGAACGGCACCCAGCGGAGGATGTTCGGGAGGCCCGCCTCCGCCAGGACGTTCGACACGCTGTACGACATCCCGAGGTTGGCGCTCACCGTCCGATTGAAGACCCCCTGGAAGACGGAGAAGACGTCGGTCGTCGCGCCGCCGATGTCTACCCCGACGACGCTGATCGACTCTTCCCGCGCGATCGTCTCGATGATGAGGCCCACCGCGCCCGGGGTCGGCATGATCGGCACCGGGGACCACGTCATCAGCTTCTTGTAGCCCGGGGCGTGCGCCATGACGTGCTCCATGAACAGGTCGTGGATCATGTCGCGCGCCGGGGTCAGATTCTCCCGTTCGAGGACGGGCCGAAGGTTGTCCGTGATCTTGAGCGCCGTCTTGTGCGCGAGGCGCTCCTCGACGATCTTCCGCGCGTCCTTGTTGCCCGCGTAGATGACCGGCAGCTCGTACCCGGCGCCGAGGCGCGCCTTGGGGTCCGCGGCCGCCAGGAGCTCCGCCATCTCCGCCACGTGGGAGGTGGTTCCGCCGTCCACGCCGCCGGAGAGCAGGATCATGTCGGGGCGAAGTTGCCGGATGCGCTTGATCTTTTGATGCGGCAGGCGACCGTCGTTGCTCGCGATCACGTCCATCACGATGGCGCCGGCTCCGAGCGCGGCGCGCTGGGCGCTCTCCCCCGTCATGCTCTTCACCACGCCGGAGACCATCATCTGGAGCCCGCCGCCCGCGCTGGAGGTCGAGATGTAGAGATCGACGCCCTGCGTCCCGGACTGCGGCGTGATGATGCGTTCGCCGTCCAGGATCTTCCGGCCGGCAAGCTCCTCCACCTCCATGATCGCGTTCAGCACTCCCCGCGTCACGTCCTCGAACGGGGCCTCGACCGTCGTCGGCGCTTCGCCGCGGACGATCAGGCGGTATTCATCGCCGCGGCGCTCGATCAGAATCGCTTTCGTCGTCGTGCTCCCGCAATCGGTCGCGAGGATCGACTGGATCGATTCAGGTTTCGGAATCGTCACGGGGCACCCTTCCCTTTCCGTGCGGCATCGCGGTCCGCGCGCTCCTGGGCCTTCCGGTCCCGTTCGGCGCGCCGCGCATTCTCATCCTTTTCCTCGATCTTCACCAGAAGCACCTCGATGTTCTCGCGCCGCTCCATCAGCGCCGCGAACCGCTCGTATTCCGGCACCGTGAAGAGCGCCCGGACCATCGGCTCGAAGAAGTAGAGCGCCTGACTCCCCAAGAAGGAGAGCGGCTTGACGCTCTCGAGAAACAGGATCGCCGGAACCGTCATCCGGCGCGCGACGGCGAACTCGGCCAGGCGCTCCAGGAGACGCTCGTCCTCCGGGGCGCGCCCGCCGCCGCGAACGGCATCGGGCCCGGCGGCCGCCTCGGGCGGCTCCGGCCGCTCAGGCTTCCGCGGGGCTTCGCCCGATGCGGGCTTCGACGAACGCCACCACTTGATCGCGATCTCCTCCCGCTCCGAAGAGAAGCCGGACGCCCCGGTAGGCTTCCAGCCAGCTTCGCCGCTCGAACGGACTCAGGAACACCCCGGTCCGGTCCACAGTCATCCGCCGCATCTCCGTCCACGGCCTCACCCGGGCGACCCCGAGCGAGCGCACCTCGACCGAGTCCTTCGTCAGGCGGTAGCTCGTCGGAAGCAGGAACGACGAGAGCGACGCCAGCACAAACCCCGGAGCGGCGACCCCGAGGAACGGATCGTCGGTCCCCCGCTTCACGAGCATGCCCAGCACCAAGGCCGCCACGATGAGCACGCCCGCGGCCATCGGTCGCTCGCGGGCCGGCCAGGCCGTCCAGCTCAACTCCCCCGGCTTGCGCGGCCGCTCTTCACGCGGCTCCGCCATGCGCCTCCGTGTCCTGCCAGCTGAGCTCCAGCCTCCGCGCGGCGCGCGCTTCGTCGAGCCGGCGGACCGGAGTCTTCGTGGGAGCGGCCTTGACCCGGGCCGGATCCTCGATGGTCTCCCGGTCGATCGTGAGGAGCGCCTCGGCGAACGAATCGAGGCTCGCCTTCGTCTCCGTCTCGGTCGGCTCAATCATGAGCGCCTCGTCCACGATGAGCGGGAAATACGTCGTCGGAGCGTGCATGCCGAAATCGAGCAGCCGCTTCGCCACGTCCAGCGCCTTCACCCCCCGCGCCTTCTGCCGGCTGGCCGAGAGAACGAACTCGTGCATGCAATATCCGGGATGCGACGGCGCGAACGCCTCCGAGAGCTGAGCTTTCAGGTAGTTCGCGTTCAGGATCGCCTCGCGGCTCACCTCCGCGATTCCCGTGCCCCCCAAGGTCCGCATGTAGCAGAGCGCGCGGACGAGGATGCCGAAGTTGCCGTAGTAGGAGTGGACGCGGCCGATCGAATTCGGGCGTTCGTAGCTCCAGCTGTAGCGCTCTCCCTCGCCCTTCTCGAGGACGGGAAGCGGGAGATACGGCTCGAGCTCCTGCCGGGCGCAGAGCACCCCGCCGCCCGGCCCGCCTCCGCCGTGGGGCGTCGAGAACGTCTTGTGAAGGTTGATGTGGGCGAAGTCGAATCCCATCGCGCCGGGGCTCGCGAGCCCCACCATCGCGTTGAGGTTCGCGCCGTCCAGGTAGAGGAGCGCTCCCGCGCCGTGGATCAAGCGCGCGATCTCCCCGACGTTCGTCTCGAATATCCCCAAGGTGTTCGGGTTGGTGAGCATCATCGCGGCGGTCTTCTTGGTGATCGCGCCCTTCAGGGCGGCCATGTCGACGCGCCCGTCCGGCCCGGACGGAACGGTTACCACCCGATAGCCGACCTGGTGCACCGTCGACGGGTTCGTGCCGTGGGCCGAGTCGGGAACAATGACCTCCTCGCGGGCGTCTCCCCGATCGCGGTGGTAGGCGCGCGCCATGAGGATCGCGGTGAGCTCGCACTGGGCCCCCGCGGCCGGCTGTGTCGTGATCGCCGGCATCGCCATCACCGCCTTCAGCCACTCCTGCAGCTCCCAGATGACCGCCATCGCTCCCTGGGACGTCTCCTCGGGCTGCAGAGGGTGGAGCATTGCAAACCCCGCAATTCGAGCCACTTCGTCGTTTAGTTTCGGGTTGTACTTCATGGTGCAGGAGCCGAGCGGGTAGATCGCCTTGTCGATGTGGTGGTTGAGCGTCGAGAGATTCACGAAGTGGCGGACCGCGACCGGCTCGGACACCTCGGCCAGCGCGGGAGCCGCGCGCCGGAGGCGGTCCGTGGGGATCAGGCGCTCGGCCCCCTGCGCCGGGACATCGAGCGGCATGAGCCGCGGGCCGCGGTGGCCCGGGACCGAGAGCTCGCGGAGGGTCAGCTCCGGCACGCGGCCTCCTGCACGGGCTTCGCCGCCGCGGTCCGCGCCCACTGCGCCGCGGTCTCGACGTAACGGTCGAGCTCCTCCCGGTTCCGCTTTTCGGTGACGGCCACGAGGAGATCCTTCGCGCGGGACCGGTCGAAGCGCGCGAGGGGAATCCCGGCCAGAATCTTTCGCTCGAGGGCGGCGCGCGCGAAGGCCTCCGCGCTGCCCGGGAGTCGAACGACGAATTCGCGGAAGAAGGGGGCGTCCCCGTTTGCCAGGGTCACTCCCGGAATTTCTGTCAGGCGTGAGGCGAGGTAGTGGGCCCGCTCGAGGCACTGCATCGCCACGTCGCGCATCCCCTGCGCCCCGAGGAGCGCCAGGTGTACCGTGTTCGCGACCGCCATCAGGCCCTGGTTCGTGCAGATGTTCGACGTCGCCTTCTCGCGACGGATGTGCTGCTCGCGCGTCTGGAGCGTGAGCACGAAGCCGCGGCGGCCGCGGCGGTCCACGGTTTCCGCCGCGAGCCGCCCCGGCATGCGGCGCACGAGCTTCGCCGTGCACGCGAAGAAGCCGAGCAGCGGTCCGCCGTACGCGGGCGCGTTGCCGAGGCTCTGGCCCTCGCCCACCACGATGTCGGCGCCGGTGGCACCCGGCGG
>Ga0137409_10008318_pt1 | contig 10595 bp, 9 predicted proteins | sample CZODoug1_16funga_FD_122059 | JGI IMG/M metagenome (GOLD analysis project Ga0137409, IMG submission 122059) | Vadose zone soil fungal communities from Angelo Coast Range Reserve, California, USA - CZODoug1_16fungal (Hybrid Assembly) | ecosystem: Environmental > Terrestrial > Soil > Vadose zone... | reverse complement strand
CTGCCGCTTTTCCTTGAACGGACTGGCCGTGGTCACGACGTCGATCGAAGCGCAGCTCACGTTGTCGACGAAATACGAGGCATACGCCGACACGCTCTCGCCCACCCTCTTGCGCACCAGCAGGGCCGGTCCGTCCACCTTGGTCCCGCCGCCGTTGTAGTAGTGATACATCAGATCCACGCGGTCTTCGGGAAGCAGCGCTCCTCTCGCCGGCGCGGCAAAAAGACCCGCCAAAGCCAGCCACAGGGCGCGGACCAACGTCCTCAATTGCATCCGCATCCGCCTCCCTCGGCGACGGTGGCGCCGCGCGCCCCCTCGCGCACGTCGTGGACGTGTTGCAGATACTTGTCCGACAGCGGATCGCGTGAAACGCTCATCAGCGGATCGGCCAGCCAGCCGCGTTCATAGGGCTTGACCCAAGGCTCGGCGGCGCAGCCGCCGAGACAGATCGCCGCAAGCACCGCCGCTGAGATCCGACGTTTCATTCCTTGAGCAGCTCCCGCACCTGCTGTTCGTACTTCCGCTCGTAACCCTCGTAATAGCCGCGGTGCACGTAGCGCACGCGCCCGTCGCGGTCGATCACCAGCGTGGCCGGCATCGTATCCACGCCATAGAGCTTCGCAATAGTCTTGCTGTCGTCGAACAGCGTCGGAAACCGCAGCGCGAGGCGCTTCAGCATCGCCTCGGCGTCCTTACGGTTATCGTCGACGTTGACGGCGAGCAGCGTGAAACCGGCAGCGCGATATTGCGCGTACAGCTTGTTCAGCAGCGGCAACTCCTGGCGACAGGGGCTGCACCAGCTGGCCCAGAAATTGATCATGACGACCTGGCCGCGCAGTTCGCTCAGGCGCACGTTGCGGCCGCTGTCGCTTTTCGCGGCGAAGTTGGGTGCCACCGTTCCGACGGCCGGCAGCGCAGCGACGGTTCCCATGCCGCCAGCGGACAGGACCGCCAGCGCCAAGAGAGCGGTCCAGGGACGTACGCGTGAACTCATCTCGCCGCCCGTCAAAAGTAGGCCGCCAGGCCCAAGGTCATCTCGAAATTGTGCTTGAGCTCGTTCTTGCCGAGGAGATCGGAGGTGAACATCTGGTCTCTCATCTCGAAGCGCATCGAGAACCAATCCACGGGGAGGACGCGAATTCCGATCCCGAAGTTGTACGCTATGTGGTTCTCGCTGTTGAAATTCACGTTGCCCACGCCGCCGATGAGATAGACCGCCGAGGTCATCGCCCAATTCTTTCCCAGGAAAACCTCGCCCGGGAACAGGTTCCAGCCGACCGAGAGGGAATAGTAGGTCAGCGGGATTTCCTCGCTCTTGAAGATGGCGATTCCCAGCCGACGGTACGACTGATCCGATACCGTCGAGCGTCCGTACGTCCCCTCGAGAAAGAAGTCCTCCGTGACGTGGTATCCCAGGCGCAAGCCGGCGGAAGGTTTCGCGCCGAAATCCTGCACGCTGAGAATCCCGACGAAGGCGCCGATCTCCACGTCGTTCGCGCTGATCTTCGGAATGTGGACGTCGCGCCGGTCCACCTGCGCGGGGATCACGGGCTCCGGGACGGATTCCGCGGATTGCGCCGTTGCCGCGGCCGGGACAAGGAGGCTCATCGTCGCTGTCAGAACCGCCAGGAGTGTGGGATTCGCCATGGGGCATCCGGCTAGAAGAAGAATGCGGCGCCGGCGGACAACTCGGTGAAGTCATCCGTCCTGTTGGTGTCGATCAGCGCGACATGCTTCTTCGCTTGGAGTTGCACGAAGAACTGGCGTGTGACGTAGTAACGCAGGCCGACGGCCGCGTTGGCAAGCCCTCCCTTGGTCTCGATCGCGCTGACGAGCGTGGACTTGGGCGCGTTCGTGAAACGGCCCGCTCCAAGCGCAAAAAAAGGCGACCATCGCGAGTCGGGAAACGGCTGCGACACCAGCGAAGCGTAATACAACGACGTCGTGGAGAAGTCGCCGGCCGATTGCGCGATGGTCAGCTCGACCACGAAATTCTCGTGGACGCGGTAGCCGGCGTACGCCGACAACAGCGGATCGTGGTTGAGGGTGCCGAAGGCAAATCCGAGCTCCATTCGCCGGGCGAGGTAGTCGTCGAACAGCACATCGCGAAATGTCTTCCTCTCTCCGGCCTCGGTGAGCGTTGCTTCCATCTGCGCGCGCGACACCCATCCTTCCTTGCCGCGCGCCGTCCGCACCTTGAACCAGTCGGTGTGCCGCCCGAGAATTTCCACGCGCTCTCCCCGCTCCGCAATGTCGAAAATGGGATAAGCGCGGCCCGGGCCGGTATGCAACTCCAGATAGGGATCGGCCACCAATACGCGCTCGTTCGACTCGTCGGCCCATACGGGCGGAGCGAACGCGAGGAGCACGCAGAAACACCATCCAGCGAGACGGTTGTCCTTGTCTGCGTCATGGCGGCTCCCCTCCGCCGTGCCCATCCTCACGGAAAACCGCAGCCCGTGGAGGTATTCGCCACCGGCGTGCACTGGCCGCACGAGGGGCTCGCGTCGCCCAGGGCGGGGTCGACCTGATTGCTGATCCAGTTGAAGATGGCGAGGTAGCAGCTATCGCCGCGGCCCGACAGAACCCGGCCCCCGCCGTGCGTGACTTCCTCCGCGGGTTTCGCCAGGACCGGGCTGTTATGCGGATTCGCCAGATCGGCCAGTGTCGTCACCACCTGCTTGTCGGCGTTCACATCCGTCGCGCTCAGAGTGAAACGACCGCCCTTGCCGCCGGCAAGGTGGCAGGTGCTGTCCATGCAGCTCACCGTGACTCCGTCCTGGCGGCGAATCTGACCGGAGAGGACCGGCATCACGCAGGCCTGAAAATCGTTGGAGCACAGCAGGCCCTGGGCAGCCACCGCCTGCGACGACGCCTGTTGCCCGCAGCCCGCCAGCGCCAGCGCCGCGACGCCTAGCCGCCACCCCATTACTGGCACGTCAGGGTGCCGCCAATCCATGCCTTGATCGTACTGTAGTTGGCGGAGATGGACGGCAACACCGGTGTCGCTCCGGGATGCGGGGGCGTATCGGTGATGGCAAGCGAGGGCCGCAGCAGCAGCAGGCTCGAGTCCGGCGCGGCGATGTTCGTCACCATCGTGGCCGTCACGCCGAAATCCGCCGGGGTGTTTCCCGTCAAGACGAACCGGTTCTGCTTTGGATTGAAACCCGGGTTCACCGGGCCGCTGCTCGATCCGTTGCCGCCGAAGGCCTGGTGGCAGCCCGCGCAGCTCGTCTGGAGGATCGGCTGCACCTTGCAGGCAAACACCGATTCGTCAAGTCGCGCCGCCGCCGAGCGCAATGTGGTTCCGTTGTAGGGATCGTTGAAATACGTCCCGCCGATGTCGATCCACTCGGTGATGATCCGCTTTTCCGCGGCGCTCAGCGGACTCGCGATCGTCGTGTGGTTCACGTAGGCGGCGCTGTTGAAGCAGGAGCTGCCGCCCGCCCGGCAGAAGGCGCGCTGGGTCGTGCCGCTCGCGTCGGCCTTGAGCGACTGCTCGAACAGGCGCTCGATCAGGCGGCTGCCGCGCGCGCCGCCCGGAATCACCGGCGGGGTCTCGCGCGCGATCATGAACTCGCCGTCCTCGTTGATGGTGATGATCGGTTCGTTGGTCATGGGGTCTAGCAGCGGAGGCCCGACCAGGAGGCTTTGATAGCCCATGGTGCGCGCGAACTCCCCGGACATCGTGGCGCTCAGGTCCAGGCCCGCCGCGGGCGTGAGCCCGCTGTGGCAGCTCGCGCACTTGGCGTCGAGGATCGGCTGGATGTGGTCGGGGAAATTGATGACGATGGCGCAGTCCTTGGCCGACCAGGTGGTGGCGCACGAGCCCGGGCCCTTGACGGGCGAGGCGCCCAGGCCCGCGTACGTGATCGAGATCGGCGCCTGCGGCGGCAGGGTCGTGCCGTTGTCGGCGTTGAACTTCGGCGTCCAGAAGTCCGTATAGGAGAGATTGCCCGCGAGGTTCGAGTAGGCCGGGTTGCCGTTGGCGCGAGTCTCCGCCTGGCTAGACGAGGTCCCCGGATTCGGGCTCGTGGTGGTGAGGCGCGGCGAATGGCAGCCCTTGCAGAAGCGCCGCTCGCCCTCGCGCGCCTGGATCCAGTGCGTGTGCTCGATGAACTGGCGGCCGTTGGCGTCGAGCACCGTGATGTTGATCGCGGTGTCGGCCGGAACGTGCGCCCGGATCGAGCCGTCGGGCTCGACCACGCCGTAGCCGACGATCTGCTGCATCTCGAATTCCGTCTCGCCCAGGGCGGTGCGGTCCATGCCGGAGGGCGTCGGCACCGCCTTGGTGATGCGGAAGAAGCGCGCCACGCGGCTCGCGTATTGCGAGGTGCCGGGCGTCGAGAGATTGGCGATGTCGGGCTGGCCGGCGACGCGCGGAATGGACTCGCCAAGCCCGGGGGCGAGCACGGCATTGCCCATGCGCTGCTTGTCGTCGGTGTCGTAGACCGTGTGCACGTCGAACAAACCGAATCCCGCCGGGATGTCGGTGTCGGGCGTGTACTGCGGGATCACCGCGGGCTTCGGGCGTGCCTGCAGGGCGACCGGATAGGCGAAGTAAAAACCGTCCTGTGGCAGTACTACCGGTCGCAAGGTCTTGGAAGAGAGGTCGAGCATGTAGATGCCGTAGCGCGGTGTTCCTTCGACGGTCGTCGGGTTGCCCAGGGGATCGGTCCCGGGGGTGGGCTGTGAAGGGGTGAATACCACCAATGCCCGGTTGGTGCCGTCCCAAAGCGGGTACGGGTTACGGTAACGCCCGAGCGGCGATACACCCATGTCGCGCATGGCGTCGCGTTGCTGCGACGTGGCGCCGAGCAGCCATTCCGACACCGCGAACTGGCCCGCGTGCTGGCCCAATTGATTGACCGGGGCGCTGTCGCCGGGCTGGTCGATGTCCCCATAGTTCTTGTGGTCGATGATTTCCAGCGATCCACCCTCGCGCGTGCGGGAAAGCGGCATGAGCGTGGCGATGAGGCGCCCGTCGGGCAGCTCGCGCGGCTGCATGTAGCTGTTGCCCGGGCTGTGCGCCCCGTACACGACGAACAGGTTGGTGCCGTCGGGATTCACGCTGAAGATCGTGAACTGGTTGCGGTCGCCGACGTGGTCCCAGCGCGAGTACAGGATCTGGCCGTTGCTGAGGACGGTGGGATTGCGATCGTGACTCTGGTCGAAGGAAATCTGATGGCAATTGCTCCCGTCCGAATTCATGACATGCAGGACCGTCGTTTGCTCGCGGTCGTACTCGTCGACGTAGGTGTAACTGGCGGGCTGCAGCCCCCCTTGCGCGACGCTCTGCGCCTGCATCTGCTTCTTGGTCGTTTCCTGGCGATTCGATACGAACACGATGCGCCCGTCGGGCAGATAAGCCGGCTCGGTATCGTCGCCCTGGGCGGCGGCGTCGCAGGCGATGCGGCGCATCGCCTTGGTCGCGATGTCGTACTCCCAGATCGCCCACCTCGGGTCGGTCGGCCCGCGCATCGCGAACACGATCTTCGCTCCGTCGAAGGAAACGCTCGGATGGGTCACGTCGCCCTGCCCCTTCGTGTAGGAGCCGGTCACGTTGGTCTCGACAGCGCTGGGCGAGGACTGGTCGCGCACGTAGAGATCGCCGCCCTGGCCGGTCACGACGGCGTCGGTTGGATTTCCCAGCGCCGAGACGGGGCGCTTGACGTAAGCAACGGCGACGTCGCCGTCCACGATGTTGCTGCCGCCTCCGGTACAGGCGATCAGCCCAACGACGATGCCCGCGATTGCCCGGGAGATTTTGCGCTCAATCTGCTTGTCCATATCCGTCTCCTATGCTGTGCCCGCAGCGCCTTGCCGGTTCTCCCGACGCAGCCCCGCGCTGTAGTGCATGCCTCCGTCGGCGTCGATGATCACCGCATCGATCCCGGCGAACGATTCGACGAACCGGAGCCCGCGTTCGGGTCCCATGATGAATACGCTCTTGGAAATCCCCTCGGTGGTGGTCGCATCGGGCCCGATGATGGTGACGCTGCGCGCGCCGGTCGCCGACATCCCGGTTCTCGGGTTGAGGATATGGTGATGACGCACGCCGTCCGCCTCGAAGTACCGCTCGTAGTCGCCGGATGTGGAGATCGCGGCGTCCACCAGCGGCATCGTCGCCACCATGGTGTCCTTGCGCCTGGGGTCGCGGATGCCGATCATCCACGGCCGCCCGCGCCTGTCGCCGAGGACCCGGCTGTCCCCGCCGGCGACGACCAGCGCTTCCTTCACGCCGCACTCTTTGAGCAAGGCGACGCAGTTGTCGACGGCGTGACCCTTGGCGATGCCGCCGAGGTCGATCCGCACGCCGGCGCGGGCAAACTGAACCGTGCGCCCTTCGCGCTCGAGCCGGATGTGGCGGTAGTCGAAGCTGGGAAGCGCCGCTGCAATTTCGTCCTCCGTGGGTTTGACGCCGTTGCGGTAGTCGAACAGGCATCCGACGCTGGCGAAGGTAATGTCGAATGCGCCGTCCGACAACTTCGAGAACTCGACCGACCGCGCAAGCAATTCGAACATCTCTTCGCTGATGGGCACCGGCGCCTTTGCCGCTTCGCGATTGATGCGCGACAGCTCGCTTTCGGGCTTGAACGGGCTCATGGCGCGGTCGATGCGGTTCATTTCCGCCATCACCGTGTCCACGGCCGCGCTGCCTTTGGCCGGATCCTCGTGCCACAGCTCCACGCGTATAGCCGTGCCCATGATCGCTTCTTCCCGACTCATCCATCTCGGCTGAGCCGGCCTGGCCTTGGAAGGAATTCTGAGCGCGCTGATCATCTTGGATACGGTCGAATTTGAGGGTCCGGTAGTTTTTTCCGTATCCCTCTGCAAGTCAACCCAAAACGACCGCCAACCCCAGCTATGACGGCATCATATTGACGTAAGTCACAACGCGTCGCGCTCGTCGCCCGGGTGATTGAGGCAAATTCAACGAGGTCAACCGAGGTCCCGGGGGAGAACTGTCTCCTTGAGGCGACAAACACCACCGTCTCCCGCAAGGATGGGAAAAAAAACCCACTTGCACAGGAATAGCTCCGGCCGGCCGCTCTGTTAACTTGGCGCGTTGTTGCTCAAGGAGGTCCCAATGCACATCACTACGAGATTGCTGAGCGTATTCACACTGGCTTTGCTCGCCGCAGCGTGCGGCATGGCTACCGATCCCATGCCGGCCCCGAACGGTGGCGGCAGCGGAGTCATCCAGGGTGCCATGGTCGGCACCGGATCACAGAACATGCAGGTCGCGGCACCGAGCATGAGCGCCGCGACGACGACCAGCGCGAACGGCGCCTTCCTCCTGACCGCAGTACCGAAAGGTGCAGCCACGCTGCAATTCAGCGGAGGAGGCCACAATGCCGTCATCGCCATCACGCCGATGGTCTCGGGTGAATTCCGGCGTATCACCGTCAGCATTTCCGGGAACAACGCTACCGAGGAAAACGAGCAGACGGAGACCGAATTCGAGGGCAGGGTCGACGCCATCAACGGCGCGGTGCTCACGGTCGCCAGCCGCATGGTGGCCGTGACCGACGCGACCATGATCAGGAAAGGCGGCGCCGCCGCCACCTTCGGCGATCTCGTGCTGGGTACGCGGGTGGAGATCGAGGGGACCTTGAACGCTGACGGCACGGTCACCGCCAGTGAGATCCGCATCGAGGATCAGGACGATGACGACGCCGACCGCGTCGCGTTTGCCGGCACGCTCACGCAGATATCCGGAAACACGCTGACGGTCGCCGGCCTGACAGTCAATGTGAGCTCGGCTACCGTGATCGTCAGGGGTGACACCACCCTGGCGCTGGCCGACCTCATGGTCGGGGATCGCCTGCTCATCCGCGGCATCGTCCAGGCCGACAAGAGCGTCAACGCAACCCGAGTCCGCGTGCTGCCTGGCGAGGGCGAAGAGGAGCAGATGCACGTGACCGGCAAGGTCACGGCGGTCGACGCGACCGGCGGCACCTTCACTATCGGTGACACGATGATCGCCGTTGACGCCAAGACCGAGTTCGAAGGAAACGGCTTCCACAGCCTTGCCGATCTCAAGGTGGGAGACTCCGTCCTCGCCGAAGTCGTGAAGCAGTCCGACGGCTCGCTCCTCGCCGAGGAGGTGAAGAAGTTCACGCCCCCTCCCATGATGTGACGCCCGCCGCGGCGTTTTTCCCCGCGTTCCGGCCGGAGCTTCGCTACTCCGTGATCGAGTCTCCTGCCGGAATCACCGGCTCACCTGGGGATCCGCCTTTGTCCACCTGAAACCAGCTTGATTCGGCTGGCCGCATCCCGCTGCCCACCCTCGGATGCCACCTCCTGCTCCCGCAGGTACGCCGTCAGCTCCTCCGCCGGCAGCGGCTTGCTGAAGTAGTAGCCTTGCATCTCGTCGCAACCTCTGCGCTCGAGAAAATTCATCTGATCGCGGGTTTCGACACCCTCGGCGACCACCTTGAGCCCCAAACTCCCCGACATGGCGAGGATCGTTTCGGTGATCGCGACATCGCTGGCATCCACAGGAATCCCCCGGACAAACGATGCGTCGATCTTCACGCTGTCGATGGGGAGGCGTTTCAGGTAGGCGAGCGACGAGTAGCCGGTTCCAAAGTCGTCGATCGTGAGCCGCACGCCGATCGCCTTGAGATCCCGCAACAGTCTCACCGCCTGCTCCGGGTCCGGCATCATCACGCTCTCGGTCACCTCGAGCTCGATGAAGCGAGGGTCCATCCCGGTTTCCGCGATCGTACCCATTACGTCGTCCAGGAGCGTGGCGCTCATGAATTGCCGCGCCGACAGATTCACCGCCATTCGGAGCAAGGGCAACCCTTGCTCGGCCCAGTTTCGCGCCTGCAGGCACGCAGTGCGGAGCGCCCATTTTCCAATCGGAACGATCAAGCCGGTCTCCTCCGCGAGCGGAATGATCTGATCGGGTGGGACCGAGCCGAGGGTCGGGTGCTGCCACCTCAAAAGGCATTCGATTCCCGTGACGCGCCCCGTCCGCGCTTGAACCTTGGGCTGGTAATGCAACGTCAGCTCGTTCCGTTCGAGGGCACGGTTCAGCGCGACTTCGAGCTCGAGCCGCTCGATGGAATGGCGGTTCATTTGCTCGGCATAGAACTGGTAGGTGTTCTTGCCCTGCTGCTTCGCCCGGTACATTGCGATATCCGCGTTCTTCAGCAGGGTCTGCAAGTCGTCACCGTCGACCGGACAGGTGCTGACGCCGATGCTCGCCGTGATTTGAAATTCCCTGCCGTACACCGTCATCGGCTCCGCGATCTCGGTGAGGATCTTTTGGGCCACATGAGCGAGGTCGCTCGCACCTCGGAACGCCTCGATAAGCACGACGAATTCGTCGCCGCCCTGGCGCGCAACCGTATCCGACCTGCGCACGCAGCGCGCCAGCCTGTTTGCCACGTTCTGCAAGAGCCGGTCGCCCGCCTCATGGCCCAGGGCGTCATTGATGTTCTTGAAGCGATCGAGATCGATGAACAGCGTGGCGATGCTTCGTCCTTCGTTCTTCGCCGCAGCGAGGGCGCGATTGCCTCGTTCGGTCAGCAACAGCCGATTCGGCAGTCCCGTCAACGGGTCGTGAGTCGCCGCGAATTTGGCCACCTCTTCCGCGTGCCGCCGATCCTTGATTTCCCGCCGGGCGAGCAAGATCACGACGCCGAGTAGGCCGAGGTTCAGCAAGGTCGCAACGGCGGCGGTAATGACGCTGAGGTCGGAGCTGTGCCTGGATTGCTCGGTTCGGCGCGCGAGGCGGGCATCTCCGGCGGCCATGAGATCGGTCGTGAGCAGCTGGATGCGGCGAGTTGTCGCCGCGCTCGCCGTCGCGCTGATGGTCCGGAGTGCCGCGGATACGCCCTTCTGGCTGTGGATTTCGATCAGCGTGGCGAAGCGTTGCGATTCTTCGCCGATCAGCGCGCCCAGCAGCTCGACCTGCTGCATCTGATCCGGAATCGCTCCCGACAAAGCGCGTAATGTCTGGACAAGAATCGCGGTACGACCCAGAAACGCCTGGGCCCGGGTGAGACGTTCGCGCTCGCCGCTGAGAATGTATCCGCGCAGCTCGACCTCCGAATCGACGAGGTTCTCCTGGAGGTCCTTTAGGATTCCGACGACCTTGAGCGTGTTTTCGACAGTCCGGGAGGCCTCGATCAGGTTGGCGATCGTTCGATACGACACGAAGGCGTTCGCGACGAGGATAGCGAGCGCGATGAAGGAACCAATAACGAATCTTCGCGACAGGAAAGGCGATCGCTTCCAGCTCCCCGCGTCGCTCGGCTCAAGCCCCGGGGCGCTCTGGCTTTCTTCCGGAATATCGCGTGCTGCGGCGTGCGCGGAGACGCCGAGGATGCGGAACAGGGACTTCGGCCAGTAACGCACAGGACGCCCTCAGCGGGTGGGATTCAACGGTGTTAAAAAGAGGTGTTTCACCGGGTCTTTGGATCGGCAGTCTCCGCACAAGAGCAATAAGCAGGCCACTTTGGGGCGTAGTCGCCGCACAGCTCGGATGGTGTGAGTACCTAAGTCTTTGATTTGTTGGTAGGGCGTGTAGGGATCGAACCTACGACCAACGGATTAAGAGTCCGCTGCTCTACCAGCTG